>Ga0075163_10001097_pt1 | contig 36020 bp, 44 predicted proteins | sample JI1023141ADNA_FD_71478 | JGI IMG/M metagenome (GOLD analysis project Ga0075163, IMG submission 71478) | Wastewater effluent complex algal communities from Wisconsin, to seasonally profile nutrient transformation and Carbon sequestration -... | ecosystem: Engineered > WWTP > Effluent > Algae...
ATATAGTCTCGACTCCACTCAGCTATGTTATTCCCTATAGTGTCTGGCCTCACCATAATGACTCTAGTCATCTTTTTCTCCATAAACCACCTTTAAGATAAGTATAGCGAAGAAAGTAATAGCATCGGGCTCATTGCTGTTATATCCACCATTAGACCGACTAAGTCTATTCATGTGAATAGCATGCCATTCCACTACATCTTTGCTTTCCCCAACTTTACGCATATCAGTCCTTTAAGAGAAAAAGAAGGAGTCGCTTAAACGCTAACCGGCATCGACAGTTCTTATAGTGAATACCTGAGCAATTGCCACTAGTCCCTAGATACCACTCCCAAAGGTGCTGTCTCAACTCTGAGTTCATCCGTCATCCCTAGGGACTCGCCCATCCGTAAGTACAAGCAATAAGAGTCCAGCAAAGTAATCAGAGCACAACCCCATCTGCTTATGGACACATTCTTGGCAGTTTTCATCCATATTCGCCCAAATGCCAAGATACCTACGTATCCTGTCCTTCTTAAGATTTGAGCCTTGACTCGGATAGAAGTCGTATATGTTCGGCATATTACTCAACGACCTTTTTGTTGGTTAAAACTTTGTATATGAATATAGCAAAGTCGACATAGCAATAGCAGCGGTCAAACCTACTAGGCCCTTGGTTACAAGGTTTACAGGTCTTGTCTACCCAACCCTGCAACTCATCTTTAACCTCAGAACTCTGTAGGCTTCTCATCACTTACACACCTTTTAATAACCTAAATAGAACAGTAGCCATTACATAGCAACAAACGCAATTCACACCACAATCTTTATCTCTGCCAGCTAGACGATGAAGCCTATAACCCCACGTATTCAACTCAGAGTAAGTGACATTCTTATAAATCATTTCTTACCCACTAATAGTTTCAGAAGAAGTCCAGCAACATAGAGATCATGCGCACATCCACAGTTACAATTGTTGAGCGTATAAGAATGGGTCCAATCCCAAAGCCTAACTCTCATCTCTTCTTCTTTACTACTAGAGGGAAAGGGACAGAAGTCGAAGAGACTAACCACCACTTCCATCCTTTCTATCCCTACCTAGGGGATACAACAACACCCACTCTTACCCATACCAATAACACTACCAAGCCCACATATCCCTATGCCCATCTAGGACATTCCTGGAGTACCAGGAACAGCACCAGGAGACCAGCTAATAGCCTACCAAGGGTCAAGGAATTATTGGATCGGGACAAGACGTATCTTGCTGATATCACTGGGCTAGCCTTAACCCAAGCTGGGCCCTTAGTGACGCCCACTTAAAGTCGCTTACCCAATAGTTTACTTAGAATCTTATAGAGTCGACTAAGTTCTGCCACTCTATATTGGGCCTTCAAGCTCATCCACTTCTCCTCTCCGTGAGAAGTTCTAGGGGCCTTTTGTACGCTTATCAGTTCTCCTGAATGTCTTTCCATAGGACTTCATCCTCTTCTGACAGGATAGCTAATTGCTGACTGGAAATTCTGATGATTAGTATGTTCGGGGTCTGGACTAGAAGATCTTTGACCTGTTCGGTAGTGATAAACTGAGAGTTTACTTGAGTTCCGACTACGATGAAGACAGTGAACTTATGCATGCTGATCTCCTTGTTATATGTCTATATAGGTTCGGGATATGGGTTGAGCTATGTCGGGGCTTATAGCTCTGGGCGTAGCAGTGTCAGTAGGCGGTGAGGCCTACTGAACTGAGTCGGGACTTAGAACCAAATGGTGATGCTGACAGATGGATTAGCTAATAACCAATCACTAATGCCGTCGAATGTTGCAGAGTCTTCACTATCGTCAAGATAAAGTGTCCCTAGTAAGCGGTTATCGCCCCATACTTCTATGTACATTCTTATCTCCTCACTTAACTTTGATGTGCTTGTAGCAATATAGAGTCAGGTGTTTGCGCTGAGCTGCTAAGGCTATGACAGCGGCGAGCTGAGCCTTAGTGGGGTTCAGTATGTGAATCCCTATAGGGGAACGAGTGGGATACCAAGAGTCGTCGAGCCATATTACTTCAGGTAGTTTCATAAGCGTCCTCATCAATGAGATACCAAGCACCGCTGATGATCGACATGTATACCACTCTTGTTCGAATCGGCTGAGTATCAGCTCCAAGCTCCATTGCTACTTCGTCTAGTGCGACTAGCAAGTTCTGAGTGGCAACAGCTTCTTCTTTGAGAGTCATTGTTGTTCCTCAGTGGCTATATGGTGGAGTTCGTCCTCGTTCATTGTCTTCATTTCGGCTTCATCGTAACCAAGATCAACTAAGAATTCAATGAGTTGTTCTCTTGTCATGTCATCGATGTGCATAATCACTCCGTGTTGTTACATACTTATATAGGTTCGGGACATGGCAGGTAGTGGCGTAGCAGTGTCAGTGTGAAATGGCCAGCCCAACCGTATGGTCAAGCTGGCCGAGTCACACAGGGAGTATCCATGAAGTCGGTCAGTCAAGACCGAAGTCGTCGTCTTCTTCAAGGTGGACATCGAAGTCCTCATCTTCTTCATCACCGAAGTAATCTTCGGGATCATCGAGGAGATCGTCTGCTGTCATTCCATCCCACTCATCTTCGTCGTCGAAGACGTCATCGAGGTTCTTCTTAACGCCACCAGCAAGAATACCAGAGTGGATCAAGTCTTGTTCAATAGTCTTCATCGTCTTCTCCTGTCAGAGTTGTCATGGATAAAGAAAGCGCAGATACACGTACCAACGATAGCGCCGATCAGAGCAGGAAGACCACCGACTACATAAGCGATCACAGTGAAGGACACACCAAGACATACATTGAATAAGTTGATCTTCATTTGCGTATGTACTCCACTTGAACCGGGATGTAGTTGAGAGTGATCTCTTTGACCTTAACCTTCGGTGATGCGGCATACTCTACTAGAGTCAGGAATCCCACAAAGGCGAGAGCGATCAGAGCGATTGGTAAGTATTTCATCATCATCATTCTCCTGTGTTGTATACCTCTATATAGAGTCGGGATAAGGGTAGGGTGCGTAGCAGTGTCAGCGGGCAAGAGCCGAAGCTCTCACCCGATCAACTGTCTGATTACTTAGCGTACTTAGCTTGAAGATCAGCTGGAAGATCTTCGATGTTGATTGTCACCGTCTTAGGTTGACTTGCTTTCAGTTCATTCGTTCGTGCATCGATGTATCCTTGTATCTCAGCTTTCTCACTCTCAGAGGTTCGAGTTGCGAGGAGAGTTCGTAGTGCTTTCAGTTGAGGATCGTTAGCACCGAAGCGTGATCCAGGATTCTTAGCGACATGCTTAGTGTTCCCGTTCAGTCGTGTGTCTTTGTTCACCCAGTTGCTGATCAAGCCGCTGACATACGAGGGGAGTTCTTCATCAGTCTTAACAGCCTTCAGCTCAATCTCTTTAGCTTTGAAGCCAGCGACTAGGACAACACTCACTTCAGCTCGTACGTCCTTAGTCATCAGAGGTTTGACATCCATACCGTCATCAAAGCCCACATTGCGTTCAGCCAAGACATTCATGATTGCAGAGTAAACAGCTTCTTTTTGGTTCATCATAGTGGTAACTCCTAAGTGACTCGTTATTGAGTCGTGTTGTTTCGTACTTCAATCTAGGTTCAGAATCATTCATTTCGTTTTGCGATCGTCCTGAGTGACCATGCGTGTTGGTGTCAGGATCTTCTTAGGGAGAGGAGTGACAACGCCGACTGAGATCCAGAAGCTTTTGCTGAGAACTTTTGTAGTCATGTTTTCTCCGATGTGGTTGGTTACAGGAGTATATAGAGTCGGGAAAAGTGGGCCCGCTACCCTGAACTTACAAGGGAACCCCTATTTCGGCTTGGGAGCCCTCGGTGTCCCTACCGCGTATATAAGCATTTTCGTATAATAACAACCAGTCCTTAAAATGGGCCCACCACCTTGGATTTCACGTGTCAAATCAAGATTTTCATAAACTGCAATATATAAATTTTTTAGTAAGAATATTATTAGGTCAACCTGACCGCCTCACTCACATCCTCAAAGGCTACATGTCATCATGTCGCGTCAACTATGGTATTCACATCGATCCTCGGCGCGATGAGGGATAAACATGCATTACGAATATTGGTGTCCTGTCACAAAGAAAAAACACGGTGTCAAACTAGTGACACGAAGTTTAATAGCTTTTCTCAAACGACTAAATGTGGCCCGCCACCTTGAAACCCAATAGGTCAACATGTACCACCACGTACGCACACTAGTAACGTTACTTTATAAACTAAGAATCGGTATTGACGATGAGAACATCAACGTCTTCACCATCCAGATGTACTCAATGCGACTCAACGACATCCTCATGCACAACCGTCGAACTCCGCACGACGAAGGGAAGAAATAAAATGGCATACACTATGGATATATTCGAAGAAAAAACCTACGTTCGCTGCGCAATAGGGAAACACCTCATGAACGTTCCAGAGGAACACATGAAGACATTCAAACTACTTGAGTTCCTTCATGACTTAGAGGTACTCGAGAGCGTTCAAGTGAGAGACCACATATGGAGTCTCGACTAACTCCGCAAAGTCGAAGGGAAATGAAAACAACATGCGTGCACCTCACTACTTAGAAGAACTACAATACGAGAGCATCCTCTCGCTATTCTCCGTATTGCACAAACTCGCCGCCATCGACTTCACCTACATGGGCTTCACTGTTGGGTACATCGAGGACTATGTCGAGAGGATTGCAGTATGACTCACAATGATAAACTCGAGGTGTTGTTTCCACTCGCTACGCTCTTGGAAAAACTCGGAATAGCGGGTGCTTCACAGATGCCTGTTCCTTCACGAGTGGCTTGGCATAGGGCAATGCAAGAGATGATGAAGCTCACTTACGGAGTTCACGCGAGGGACATGTTTGGACTTTGAATGGGGAATACGCGATCATGCTGATGCCGTATGTAACGTCATAGAGCTACTCAAGCGACTTGGCGTCAATGACGGGTTCAACGGCAGGTTGACGACGATCATACACAGCAAGCATCTCGCTGTCATCATTGATGAGTACACGAAGCTGTCACAGGAAATAGGTGGAGGTGAGCATTGACCAGATATTGCTACAGCTGCTTCTGCGCTAGCTCGTGGATACACCCTGATCCGTGTCTCACAGATTTGCTATCACTCCTTAGCCTCCTTGGGTTGGATGCGTATGCTGAATAAGAACTTCTTTCCCGCTCGCAGCAGTACAATAAGGCTGCAGCACATGTTACGCAAGCTAGGGTTGCTTGCATTACCATATGGATTCACTAGTACGTATGTCCACAGAAATCTACGGAATGAACAAGAAGTTTGAGCTGCTTGGCTTAGTGGAAACTTTACTGAGAGGTAGAGATATGTATGTTATTGTCCGTGCCAAGGATCGCTACGAGAGTTATCTCGCTATGATGGAGAGGGACGATGACTACGACACCTTCTGATTTTGCTGCATTCGAAAAGCACATGCGTGACTATTTCGCCTATGCAACTTCGTACTCGCTTAAAAGCTTACTGCAGAAACTGGGAATTAAAAGTGGACTATGAGTAGCCTCGAGAAAGTATTATCAAGTGAAAACTACCCAGCGGAGCTGGTGTGGTTTTTTGATACTTTCGATGTGTGGGTTCCAAGTTTGTATCTCGGTGACCCCGATAAGCACCCGAACTCTTATCGCTTGGATTTGTTCTGCTTCATGTATCTACTCGGAGTGTCTCCAGCATGACTCGTCTCTACATATCAACAGATAACGAGGAAGCATGGAAGCTCGTAAAGTTCTTGATCAAGATAGACGTCATTAAAAACGCGAGCGTTTGGTCGACCGCATTGGATGACCACCTCATCGTAGAGTATATGTCAAGCTTCATGTGACTTAGGTAACTTAGGTGGCCCGGGGCCCCTTTCGGGAAAACATTGTATAGCACTGAAGTATAACTTACACGTAGCTTAACAAGGGCGAACGTGTAAAATGGAATCAGGTAATTTATCCAAATTAAACCTCTACTATTTCTTGAACCAAATTCTTGGATACGACCCAATCGCCGAAGAAGCCAAATTGCGTCGTAAACTAATTGTTATTAATAATAAGGTGACTGTGCGATGACCCAAAACATCATAGTGTTGCTTATCGCTTCGCTCGGATGTATTGCTTTGGTATTCGCTATGACTAAAGAGCTCAATGAGAAAATCGCTAATGGCCAAAAGGCTACTAGCGATTTAAAGTATGTGCTGTATCGGTTGCTACTGCAACATAAGGAAAATAAAGATGAGTGGGATTAACTCGTCGCGAATGAATACATAGCTAGAAGATAAGCTCCGCCGTCAGCACTCTTAAGATTCAGCTTCTGTAACAGCTGAAGCAAGTCCACCTTCGATTGATACTTTCCTACAACATCAAGCATCGTCGCTGTCGTACTCAGATCCTTCAGATTCATAAATCAACTTCGCTACAAAAAATTTAAGCTCGATGTAATAGTAGATGTCTAATACTTGAGCGCGAGATAGTTCATCATGTTCCATAAGCCACCTCAATGTGGGTTAAGTGGGACTATCTCTATAATAACAGGCATTGACCCGTCAGTCAACTCCTAAGAGGAACTTTTCTGTCTCTCGGGTTTGTATTTCTTCGTACACCATTTTTTCTGGGAGGATGCAGCCGAACTTGGCTTGACAGATGATTCGGTTGTTAGGGCCACAGAAGCGGCCAAGTAACCAGTAGAGCTCGTTGAGTGGATGTGCTTCGATTATGCGCTTAGCTTTCTCGTCGTTATCCTCTTTCCAATTCATCACGTATTCCTAATAGCTTTGTCATGAACCAATAGAACTGCCAGTACAAATAATCGCCTGCATCTCTTTCGTAAAGATCTGTTGTGATTTTTGTGGCCATTAATCTTCTACCTGTTCATTAATTGCGTGGTCGTCTAGGAGCATGCTGTTAGCAAGAGCATCGAATGCGATACGGAAGCGGTGCGCAGCAGATGGAGGAGATGGTTCTAGGAAGTCTGGTAGACAACTAGCACGAAAGGGACATTTGGTACATCTCTTTGCATCCAAGCATCTTCCATTACGTTCTACTATCTGTTCCAGGATTTTTCTGTCTTCATCAGTCATCTTTTAGGACCTTCTCTATCGTTAGATCTAAAAGAAGCTTTTGAGCAACTTCCTTGTATTTCGCGTCTACTTCGTCCTGAGGTAAACGATCGGCGCCGAGAGCTTCAACACAACTAATGTATCGACCATCTCTCTGCTTAAGGCGACTTAGGGGACAGCTCTCACAGATGTTGGACTTCATCTTGATGATCCAATCGCAGTTTCCATTCTCTGCAATTATCTTCTCTAATATTTCGACTTCGTCCATGATTCGATTTCCCCATGGGTATATTATACAGAATCATCCATCAATGGATAAAAGGGCCTGCAGGTATTGAGTCGTTCCAAAGGTATAATCAACCTAGGAGGACTCAACGATGCCAATGGACAAACCAACCCAGCCTTATCCTAATGCTCCGACGACTACACCGTCGCCGATGCCAGGGTACCTGCAGGACCCAAGCATTCGTGGAGTCTCATTTGATCAGCTACTCCAGAACCGCGGTGTCCGCTTCGTTCACAAACGAGCAGTTCCTTGCCCTAACGTAAAATCCATCGACACAAACGTTCATGCCCCTGAGTGTGCATTCTGCAATGACTCAGGAATCATGATGTATGGTGAGAAAGAGATCTGGGGCACCTTCTATAGTAACTCTATGCAGAAGACCTTCGAGATGCACGGCATCTGGGAGATCGGTCAAGCTATGGTTACTTTGCCAGCTGAGTACGGTGACGGCACTCAAGCAGACTTCAATACCTACGATCGTCTCATTATTCCGGACTTCACTGTCCGCATGTGGGAACTCAAAGAATACGAACCTCGCGTAGGCAACAAACAATTCCTTCGTTACCCAGTACGCAATGTTGACTTCGCTTCCTCTGTTGTAGCCGGCGTTCAAAAGTACTATGTTCGTGACGTTGACTTTACTCTTGACACGGACGGCGGAATTGTATGGATCGCTGGTCGTGAACCTGGGTATGATAACGTAGATGAACGCGGTGAAGTGATCGTTTGGAGCTACTTCGCCAATCCAGAATATGTGGTCATGCAAACTATGCATGAACTCAGAATCACTCAAGAGCTGACCGGAGTAGGCGGCACTAAAGTCGCTAGACGCCTTCCTCAGCAAGTCCTCGTTAAACGAGATTTCTTAGTAAACCCAGCTGAGAAGATCAGCGGCATCTAACCTAAGCGTTCAGTTATAATAGGTTAGGTTATAGGGAGTTAGGACAAATATGCCACAAGCTGTAAGTCGCAAGCAATACAGGATGATGCAAGCCATTCTTCACGGTAAAGGTGGAGATAGTGGTGGACGTGGTCGTCCTCCAAAATCTGTTGCTGCCAAATACACCGATCCAGGCAAAGACGCACCAGATCAACATGGCGAAGATAGAGGCGGTACGTGGGGCGAGAAGCATCACGAAGCCGCTAAAGAAAAAGTTAAAGAAGCTCGCAAAGAGCGTAAGAAGCATAAGCTACATAAAGCATTGGAAGATTTCTATAAAGGCCAAGGCGTCGGACTAGTAGTCATGGACGCCCAAGGTCGTATTCTATTGGGTAGTCATGACTCTGGTGTTATCGGCTGTCCTGGTGGACACGTTGAGCCGGGTGAGAGCTTTGAACAAGCTGCTTATCGTGAGCTCAAAGAAGAAACCGGTCTTGAAGCAGTGTCGCTCATCAAGGTACACCGTAGCCACGAGAACGGCAATGACTCTCAAACATTCCTAGTAGATCAAGTCCGCGGCAAACTTACAGGAAGCGATGAGCTTAAGAACTGTAAGTGGGTCGAGCCACAAGATATCGACTGGGGCAAGATGCGTGATGTCTGCGTTGGTGGCCTCAAAGCTGCTATCGCCACTAAGCTTGGCAAATCCCTTAAGGGAATGGTTGCCCTGGAGAACCTTGAGAAGAACATCGTTCGCCAACGTGGTGACGCTGTATTCGAACTCACTCATGGTGATGCTCTCAAGATCGTCGGTAACGGTTTGTTCCGTCGTATCAAGGAAGAAGTTGCTGAGATGGGCGACGAGAGCTTTAAAGAGTTCACGCTTGATACCAACACTATCTCTATTCGTAAGCACATGAACGATGTCTACTCTGGTCGTGTCTCTGACGGACACAAAGTAGTTTATCAGTTTACCAATAAGTCTCTTCCAGAAGTTACCGCAGCTCTTATGAGCGTATTCGAATGGTATCTTCCTGAGGACGAGCAGTTCCTTGAAGACCATGAGATTCCAGATGATGCTATCGAAGGTGGCGTCAACAATCTTATGGAAAACTATCGTCGACATAACATCGGCAATATCTACCATGAGATGGAAACCATCCGTGAGCAGATGCGTGGTGGAGTTGCGGTTGATTTACAACAAATCGAAGCCCGTATGATGAAGCTATTCGATCGCATGGAAGGCACTATCCATGACGTAGTTGGTAAGCACAATGAGTTGGCTCAAGCTGCTGGCAAAGAGCTAGATGACCTTGAAGCGAAACTACGTGAATTGCAATCTAAAGTTGAAGAAGCTGAGAAGGTTCCGCAAACAGTTGAAGCCTACTCCTCTAACCCTGCTAACCCTGCCCGCGTACATGACGATGGGTATCCTTATCTTCCTAGACCGCAGATCGAGATCTCACCTAATGGCAAGATCCGCATCACGTTCTCTCAAGATTGGACCTCACTCGAAAAAGAGAATTTTCTCACTGATATGCGCGCCAAAGTAATCAAGGCAAGCGCTTCAGATGTTAGATAATTTCAATCTCGAAATATTCCGCTTCAAGATTAGACTAAGAGACTTGGACGTTGACGATCTCACAATCGAAAAGTGCGTCCAAGAGTTCAATAGTAAATTTGCTTTGATATTAGACCAAGTGTTAAACGAAGGTCTTGATGAAGCAAAGGGTTTGGGTGTCGCTAAGCAGTCAGGTGAGTTCTTAGCTGAGCTCAGGTCGGATGCTCGCACTGGCCAGATCACTACGGACTCAGGCAAGACTGACTTCTCTGTCCAACCATTCTCAATGCGTCCTGGCTTGCTTAAAAATGCAAAGACAGCCAAAGACGGAACAAGATATAAGGTGGTTCCAATTGGCGGGGAAAGCGGAAAGCCGAATCCATTTGCACTATCTAGTGCTGATGCTGCTAAGGCCCTCTCACGAGAGCAACAAGCTTCTTTACAGGCGAGACTTGCTTCTGCGAAGCTTAGTAATCCTAGCAAGAAACAACAGTTCACCACCATAACTGACAAGCAAGATCCTTCTACTTTCATGCACCCAGGTTTCGAAAGAGACTTTACTAGTGATATGCTAAGAATCAACCAGGATATTAAGTATAAGCTTCATCAGGAAGCTAAAGAGCTCATGGATCAAATTGAGAGCCGAGCTTACAAAGGAGATTTCTAATGGCAGTTGGTACTGCTAGAGAAAAGCAATGCGAAGTCTGCAATGCGAGCTTTACATCCTTCAAAGATACGACGCGCTATTGTTCTCCTAAGTGCAACAACAAGGCATTGTATCTAGCTAGAGACATAGACAAATACAACAAACGCAAAAGAAGTAAGCCAGAAGCAGCAAGAAGACGACATGCTGAACGTTATAGCACAGATGTGAACTACAAACTAAGATGCGTATTAAGGGCTAGACTTAATCAGGCTATCATTCGTGGTTTTAAGGGTGGCTCTGCCGTGGATAACTTAGGCTGTTCAATAGAAGAACTTAAGTTGTACATTCAATCAAAGTTTGAACCAGGTATGACTTGGGATAATTGGTCAAGAGATGGATGGCATATAGATCATATTAAAGCATTAGCTAATTTTGATCTCTCAAATCCAGTAGAATTAAAAAATGCTTGTCATTATTCTAATTTAGGTCCCAAATGGGCTGCCGATAATATAAGCAAGGGAGCAAAATAAATGGGATTCGTAATGAGTGAGATTGTAGTCCAACAAGTCCTGCAAGACGGGATTAGGGAACTGCGCAATAACCGTCCTATGTTTGAAGATCTCTTTGGTCAGTACACTTGCGGTGAACTCACCAAAAACTACGGTCAAGCTTATCGCGATGAAATCTGGACCTGGTTCACTACCACTAAGATTCCGGTAGTTCAAGCTTGGTCGTTCAACGTTACTCGAGTGCCGGCTTACAGTATACGCCTAGCAGTTGAAAGCGAAGATATCGACAAGGCTGCTTTGGGCGACATCGCTATGGATGACATGGATGGTGAGCTTCTCACTGGTGTCCTCAATGTGAATATTGACATTGGTATCCATGCTAACAAGTCTGGTGACCACATCCTTTGGCTATACTATATTTGCGTCTGGTGTCTCTATCGCAGGAAGTTACAATCTGAGCGTCTTGGTCTACAATTGTCGACCTTTAGTGCTTCAGACTATAACCGCGAACCCACTGAGATGGGCGACAATATCTGGACTCGTTGGGTCCGCTTAAAATGCATTACACAAAACTTCCTTGGCGGTCAAGCTGCTCTTGAAGTCGAAGATGTAAACTTGGATCCAGCTACTGGATTGCCAGAGGCTTCAAGTATCGCTTACTCTCTGGACGTTGATCCAGCGGATATCGACAATACCGCAAACCATGGTTTGTGGGCGGACAGTGACGACGAAGAAGACGATGATGTCTTGATCTCGTTGCCAACCGTAGGTGACAATGAACCCGACTACGACGAAGAAGACTAACTAAGTCGATAGGTTATTATTTAAGGAGCTTATATGAGTAAGTGGAAACAAGAATCTCAAGTAGAGCAACCTGAGTTGATGGACTTCGAAATCTGGCATGCTATCCGTGGACCTAAGATCCCTAAGCATCACCACAAAGAAATCCTCAAGGCAGACTTCAGAGGCCAAGGTCTAAAGGTTAAAGAAACCATGGAAACCTTTGATGCAGCTCTAAAAAAGTACGGGGTTGAGCTAGGTTAATCTAGCTAAGGCTCCATGTTATAATCGAAATGTTAACAACCTGATTCAGGAGAAACCATGGCAATTAACGTAAGTTTCAATGGAAGCACTATCTATAAGCCCGGTGCATATTCCAAGACTTCTATCGACCTAGGCGGTGGCTTCCCACTCAGTCCTACTGGTCTCATCGCGATCTTCGGCGAATCCGATGCTGGTGCCCCAGGTGCTAGCGAAGTCAATATCGCTAACAACGTGTTCAGCCCAGAACAACTTCCAGAGATCAAAGCCAAATACGGCAAAGGTCCAATCGTTGATGCTTGTAACTTCCTCTTCGCTCCTGGCGCAGATGGTGCAATCCCTGGTGGAGCACAAGCAGTTTACATCTATAAGACGAATGCTTCGGTTCGAGCCAGTCTCGCACTTGCTTCTTCTTACGGTACTGTTCGCGCACGCGAATGGGGTGTAGGCGGTAATCGCATTACCTTGTCGATCACTGGTTCTGGTGCAACCCGCACTATCGTCCTCTCTCAGAAGCGCGACCTCTTGGTTGAATCCGCTACTGTTGGTGGCGTTGGTGCTATCACTATCGAAAACACTAACGGTACAGCTACTGTTACTACTGTCGCAGTGAGTGCTACTCAAGTTACTCTCGTTGAGGACGCAACTACTGTTGTTCTTAACAAGAGCGAATTCACAACTCTTACCGATCTTGCTTCTGCAATCGACTTGCTTCCTAACTGGACCGCAAGCGTTCCAGCTGGCACAGATGGTCGCTTGAACCCAAGTGTTATCGATAATATCGCTGCTGCTGACGCTTCGCCAGCTTTGACGATCCCGATGGATGCATACCAAGTTCGAGACTTCTTTGCGAACTCTTCGATCGCTAGCCTTGAAACTCCTGCAGTCACTGGTCTTCCAGTAGCTATCGCAGAAGTTGGTCTTGCTGGTGGTGCTAAAGGTGCTTCACTTACTGCGGAAATGGCAGTAGCTCTTAACAAGTTTGAGAAATTCCGTGTGAACTCTATCGTTCCACTCTTCTCTCGTGATGCAACGGCTGATATTACTGATGGACTCACTGAGTCTGCTTCTACTTACACAATCGATGGTATCCACCAAGCAGTGAAAACTCACTTGAGCTTGATGGCAACCACTAAACGTAAGTCTGAGCGTCAAGGATACTTGTCATTGAAAGGTTCATACGCTGCTTGTAAAGCAAAAGCTATGTCTCTTGCTGATGCACGTATTCAACTTGCAATCCAAGACGTACGTCAAGCTGATAGCGACAATGTTATCAAGTGGTTCCAACCATGGGCTGCAGCTTGTATGCTCGCTGGTGCACGCGGCGGTTCGCCAATCGGCTTGCCAATGACTTTCAAATACATGAACATGGCTGGTATCCGTCAAACGGGTCAAGCAATGTCTGTAGCTGAACAAAACATCGTAATCGACTTCGATCCAGATCTTCAGTATGATGACGCGATCAAGTCCGGTATCAGCTTCTGGGAAGCTCCACAAACTGGCGGCTACCGCTTGGTTGTAGATAACACTACTTACGGTAAGGATGCTAACTGGGTTTATAACCGCGGTCACGTTCTTTACGCAGCTGATGTTATCGCTTATGACTTCCGTAACCAACTTGAGAACATCTATGTTGGTTTGAAGAACACTGTAACTGCAGCTGAAATCAAGTCTACCTGTGACTCGATCCTTGGAACCTACTTGGCTCAAGGCATCACGGTTAGCACTGAAGATGCTAAGAACGGCTACAAACAACTCGTAGTTCAAATCAACGGTAACACCGTGAACGTATCGGTTGTATGTAAGTTGGTCGAAGGTATCGATTTCGTCCTCGCAGACATCAAGCTTCAACGCGCGACTTCTGCAGCTTAATTTCTAGGTAGTTCTAAGGTGAATAAGAGGTACAATCTTCTTATCCACCTTTTTCTTTTTAAATGATTAAGTGAGTCATAGAGAGTATGGAAAAAATCACAATAGCCGACAATGGACAATGGGCTTTGGAAAAGAACTGGAATTCCAAGCATATTAAGTCCGTTGGTCAGTGGGCTGAAACAGGCCTGCCAAAGCATCTCAAGGCAGTTCCTGCTGCTGAAGGTAATTTGAAAAGTCGCATGATGAGTGAATTAACGGAAAATGCCGTCACTCGTATGAATCCAAAGACTAAAGAAAGAGAATTCAAGTTATACAGAGCAGCACCTGAGAACGATGAATCTCATCTAAGTAAACCTACTTCGTGGACCGCCGCTGAACCATTTTCTCACTATTGGGCAGACACACAACAAGAAGGCAGCAAGAATCCGTTTAAAGTTCTACATGGATGGATCCCAGAACAACATATTCACTCATATCTTGCGCCAGTTCTTAAGGACCAAGATCATGAAAAATGGGGCGAACATGAAGTTTTAGTTCAACCTCACCAAGTTAATATAGACAAAACTCTTGCTGGTGAATCATTAAAGTCTGCGATAGATAAAAGTAAGAAAATTCACGGTTTCTGATTACTAGACTTCTTCAAGTTGTCTTCAGCCCACAATCCGCCCCCAGCTGGCGGATACAAAAAAATCTAAGTTAAAATCAGGTATACTTAAACTAAGCGGACTAGTTGGTCCACTTATTAAATTCACGGTAAGCTAGAACCGAACTAGCGAGAGGAGAAAAGATGTCTGGTAAAAAACCAGCGTTTGTAACAGGTGCAAACGCAAAAATCAAAGTTGGCGGTAAGACTTTTGCTTACGCTGCTGACGTGTCGTATCAAGTAGTTGTTGATACTGTTCCTATCGAAACAATGGGTCGCTATGAAGCGGTCACTAACGAACCAGTTAACTACTCGGTCGCTGGTGAGCTCAGTGTAGTTCGCTACACAAGTGAAGCAAAAGCGCAGAACATGCCTTCTGCTGCTGTTGGTGGTAACGGTCTTGGTAAAGTTGATTTCACCACTGGTGGAAACGCTTCTGACCATATCAACCCAGGTAACCTATTGGCTTCTCAAACTTGGGACCTCTCTGTGTTCCAAAAACTTGATGCTGGTCTTTCTATCGAAGTGATCAATATCAAAGACTGCCGTTTTACACGTAAGTCTGCTGGTATCAACAAGCGCGGTATCCTAGTTGATCGCCTCTCTTTCGTTGGTATTCTTGCTGGTGACGATAGCTTCAGTGCTAGCGGTTCTGGCGACGAAGACTTGAGCTAATTTAAGTAAGGTAGGTACCGAATGTCAGGTGTTCAGCCATTTTTCATAACTGGCGCAAACGCTAAGGTCATCCTCAACGGGAAGACCCTGGCATTCTGTACTGAACTTTCTTATTCAGTGATTGTCAACCATCAAACTCCTAAGATTCTTGGAATGTATGAAGGAACCTCTGTGGAACCACTTGGCTATATGGTCACTGGTAGTTTCACTGTTATTCGTTATGCTAAGGATGTTTCTGTAACTGCTAATGCTCCACAAGGTGTTAACAAGAACGGTAACGGTGTAGGTAACTGGGGCGGAACCTGGACTCCTACGGCAAAAGGTTTCTTAGCTAGAAACGGCATCGGCGACGATGGTCGTGCTAATGAAAATCTAGATCCCTCTAAACTTGGTAATGGAACAACCTTTGATATTCAAGTTTATCAAAAGGTGGAAAACCAAGATTCATTCGGTGTTGCGAATATTCGTAACTGTCGTATCACTAAAGCTGATTTCTCCCTTTCTAAGAAAGGTGTAGCGGTAGAAAGATTTGAGTTCGTTGCACTATATCTAGATGGTGACTCTTTTGTCGCTGATTTTAGCGGAAAGGGGCAGCATTTTACATGAAATTAAATAATAAAATCATTGGTATATATAAAATCCTTAATACCAAAAACAGTAAAGTCTACATTGGCTCGACGAAAGATTTTCAAAAAAGAAAAACTAGTCACATAAACAAATTGAGAAAAAATTCACACCCCAATAGTCATCTTCAAGGTGCTTGGAATGCGTACGGTGAATCAGCTTTTTGTTTTTGCATAATAGAACAATGCAAGATTGAAGAATTGATTACAAAAGAAACTCAACACATAAGCGACCTTAAGTCCTATGAAAGAGACTTTGGCTACAATCAAAAATCACCAAATGATTCTAGAGCCGGCTTTTCTCATTCAGAAGAAACTAAACGAAAAATTTCAGATAGTCTTTCTTTAATAGATATGACTCATAGTGCAGAAATTAAAGAAAAAATTAGTGTTGCTATGAAAAAAGTCGCCAAAGAAAGAAATCCAGAAAGTTACCGTAAAATGGCAAACACTAAAAAAGGTAAATCAATACCTAAGTGCTTTAAGTCCATTTATTGCCCCGAAATAAACAAAACCTTTGAATCTATTAAGTCTGCAGCAGAAGAATTAGGTCTGCAGCGAACTGGTATTTCCATGGTTCTCAATGGAACGATAAAGAAAACTGGCGGTTATTCTTTTAGTAGAGTGGAAATATAATGGCTGGCTTTAACAATCGTCCCGCAATTGGACAATCATTAGTTGATAACGTGGCTAGCAATGTTAGCGGCATTATCTCTACTAAGCCTACTGCCAAGTATGCCTCAGGAGCTCGTTGTCTTCTTAAAGTCAATGGTGAACTTATTGGGTTTGCCTTTGGTATCTCGTGGCGCATTGTCACGGACCACACTGAAATCAACACCATCGATGACTACATGCCAGCGGAACTTGCTCCACGCAGGATTACAGTGGAAGGTACCATTTCTGCTCTACATATTCCTGGCATTAGTGCCGGCACTAAGATGTGGCAGAGCGATGTCCTCACATTTCTCTTCAATAAATACATCACCTTAGAAGTACGTGACTCACAGACAGATCAAGTCTTGTTTGCTGCTGGTAAAGTAGTAATCACTTCTCGCTCTGAAGAAATTAGAGTTGATCAGCTAGCCAACGTGACCCTCACTTGGAAAGCTATTGGCTTCGTTGATGAACGTAAACCAGAACTCCCTAGCGATGTCAACCAGGCAATGCCTCCAGGACCAATTGGCTCTTCTGGAAGTAAGACTGGTAACCTCATTGACAGCGTTATCAAGAAAATCCCAAATCCATTCGTGTAAGCTTCTCCTGGGTATAATCGACTCATCTACCCAAGGAGCTTAAATGGACATTCCACACAATCAAGCAGTATTCGATCTTAAAATGACTGGTGCAGAATCTGGCACTGAGTACGAAGGTCGCTTTACCGTTCGTTGCACTCTCAATATCATGCAGCGCCATGCCCTAGAGTTGGAAAAGACTCGTCTACTTGGTAACTATGCTGCACCTACTGATGGCCTAATGGGCTACGCCACTGTACTCGCTAACTTACGAGTTAAAATTGTCGATGCACCTGAGTGGTGGAAGCAAAGTGTTGGCGGATTCTCTCTTGAAGATGAAGACGTCATCATGGCCATCTACAATAAGACTCAAGAGGCCGAAAATACATGGCGCGAGAAACTGAAGGAAAAGGGAAAGAAGGCTCTCGAAGCGACATCAGCACCGTTGACGCAATAAGGGCTATCGCTGCCTTCAATGCGAGGGCAGAACTCGACTCCGAAGAACAACTCCTACTATTCCTCCAATCTTGGTGGTCGCGTACATACAACCGACCACTCAAAGATCCTATTCTCCTTTCCTACACCACAGAAGAACTTATATATGAGTTCTATGACAAGATCGAGCGTCGCATAGCCGAAGATGAGCGGTCAAGCAAAGATAGTGATAAAATTGAAGAAGATAAAGAGAAGGCTGTCCTTGATTGGGCTGAAGAAGAAGAGCGCAAAGAGCTAGAAGCCATGAAGGCTCAAGCAGAAAATGCTCAGAACCCTACTCAAGATCCAGAAAATATTGCCTGGATGGAAGATCAGCTTCGCGCCGCTAAATCGGCCTTTGGCGAAGACTTTGGTGAAGATATAAGCACTAGCTTTGAGGAAGACGATTAATGGCTGATAACGACGATATCAATAAGAGTAAGAGTTCAGCTGTCAACCAAATAGTGGATGACGGCTTTTCTGCTATTGAACGTATTGGTCGTCGTTCTGCTCATCGATCTGCAGAAGATCGCTCTGAACGTCAACGTATTGCTACTGCTGCTGAACGTAAAAAAGAACTCGAAGGTCTCATTGCAGAGAATCCAGTAGTCGGTGCTAGTAGCATTGTTACTGGAGCACTTAAGCAAGACCGAGAGACTATTAATCGCCTTGGTAACCGTATTCGTGTACGTCGTGACTCTCGCGTAGATCGCGCAGAGCAGGAAACACAGAACGCAATTGAACGTGAATTCTCTAAGCGTTCTATCAATGGTCAAGTTAGCGATTTGATGTCCAATGATGATTCCCAGCTTGCGGGTATGGGAATGATGGGAATGTCTTCTCGTCAAATTGGTGAGAAGCGCGCAGCTGTTAGTGCTGACATCGGTGGACTTGAAAAGAAAGCTTCTCAGATTGCTAGTCGACTCTACGATCAAGAAGGTCGCCCTAATCCTAAAGCACAAGCAGAACTAAAAGAAGTATATGGTCAGCGAGCGGAACGAGTTCAAGAACTCTCTGCTATCGCTGCAGCCGAACAAAAGAAACGCGCGATTGGCCAAGATACTCAAAGCCAAACTAATGAACTATTTAAGCAAGGTCAAAAAGCAGAAGCTCTTCTTGGTGTGCGTCAGGCAGAACAAGACCGCGCTAATGGAACTGGACTTGGTGCTCTAAACGTCGGTGAATTAAAACGACAAGAAGCGCAACATGCACAAGAGCTCGTTAAAGTTCTTAAAGAACTCTCTGATGGCACTGCCAAGACTAAAGAGGCAATGGAAGAGCTGCAGGATAAAGCTGCTGGTGCAGCTGAAAATCTTGGTAAGACTCAAGAAGCTTTAGCTGCAGCTGGCGGTGGAAATAATAAGAATGCTATCAGCATGCTCGGTCAAGTGGGTGGCATCTTGTCTCCTATTGGTCAAGCATTCATGCAAATTGGCGTTCAACAAACCATGCAACTAAAGCAAAACCAAACAGGTTTTGCGCAACAAGCAAATCAAGCCTTTGAATCGCGTAATGCCGCTATTGGCGGTAACATGACCGAACTCACCCTGCTTAACAGCGATACTTTTAAACGTGCTGAAGCAGAGGGTCAATCACTTAAGAAATACGGTCAAATCGCTCAGGGCATTAATGCAACTACTGGTGTAGCTAACGCTGCGGCTGGTGGACTGCAAACTGTCAACGCTGCTAAGAACGTAGGATTCACTGCTGGTTTCACTGGCGGTGGAGAACTAATGCAAGGCGTTGGTCAAACTGTTGCTGGCGCTTCTCAAGCTGCTATCGCAGGTGCCGACCTCTACCGTGACGTAACAGGATCTAGTTTGAATCTTTCTGGTCAACAGATGGATTTATCCTTGGATCGTGAGCGTGTCAAAGTTACTGGTGCTATGCGTCAGAATCTTTACAACTATTCAATGGGTATGCGCGGAGCTGCTAATGCAGCTGGTGGAAGTGCTGGCGTAAATATTCGCCAACAGTTTGCCAACGAAGGGACTCTGCAGAAACTTGAAGATTCTCGTATTGGAACAGATCAATTCGCAGATCTAGCATCCACTGGAGCTGCAGCTCAAGGTTCACGCTTTGATACACAACAAATCTTTGCTGCTCGTAACTTAGAACGCTCTGGTAATGGCGATATGGCTACCAACATTGGTCGTATGTCTACTCTTGCCGCGGCTGGTGGAAACAATCCGCAAGCTAACCTTAGCTCTGTGATGGAAGCTGCATTCTCTAAATCACTAGATAGCTCTAAAGCTTTAAATATGATGGTTGAAAATACTGCTGCCATGGTAAGTCAAAGCCAAGGTGCTCAAATGGGTATGCTCGATACCACGAAGAGTGCTTCTGGTATTCTTGCTGGACTAGTGAACCAAGATAATCCTAATAAAGAATCTGCTATCAATCGTGCTGCCACTGCTGCACAAACATTGGATTCTATTAACTCTGGTATTGGCAATAACTTTGCAGATATGGTTGGTACTGCCTCCATTGCAAACAAAGCTGGCGTCAGCGATATTTCTGCTATGGCTCTTAAGAACATGGATAACACCACAGCTGGTGCCATGCTTCAAGAATCTAAGCGCATTAAGAGCTTGAATGGCGAAGACAGAATTAAAGCAGAGAATAAGTTTGCCTTAGATCTCTCTGAATCTGCTGGTCTTGGCGAACTCACAGAGATTGGTCCTAATGGTAACAGAACAGTTAAGTTTGATAAGCTTGAAGCTGGCATCAAGGAACGATCTAAATCTGTATTGCGTCAAAACACAGTAACTGCTGGTGTTGACCAAAATCTTCCTGGTTATGAAAAACTCATGTCTGGCGATATGGACATGGAAGAACTTCGTAAACCAGAGAACAAGAAACTACTCGACCAATACGGCGCTTCGCTCCGCTTGAGTCCTAATGGTAAGCTTAGTGTTCAAGAATCTCTTTCTGGTGGAATGCCAGGAGACACTTCTGCAGGTGCGGGTAAAGCTGCTGGAGCAATGGCTGGCGCAACTGGTCCAGTTGGTCAAGCAATGGATGATCTTGCTACTGCTAAGTTTAAAGAAGTCTCTAAGCAAGCGCGTCTTGCTGCAGACGAACTTGGCGGCGTAACGAAAGCTCTAGAGTCTATTCGTAAAGCCACTGAAGGTCTTGGTGGTAAGCTTAATGACAATACTGCGGATGAGTTCCGTGGCGCAGCAGCTGAAGCAGCTAAAGACTTTAAGAGTGCAGCCGGAACATTCTCTAATGGTGTAACGGAGTTCGGTAGAATAGTTGAAAAGTTGGCGGCTAACCAAACGACGACCCAACCAAAGCTTCCTGAGAATCTTATGAAGCACGTTGATGGTTTGAAGAAAAGGTAACAAATGGCTAATATTAGAACCCCGCACGCTGCGGTAGTTATATGGAACTACGATGAACGCTTTGGTTCCAGTCCAGCCACTGACCCAAATGAAGTCGATAGAGTAGTCGTAAGTACTATTTCTCTCACTTCTATCAAAACAACTAAAGCAAAGAATAATCCGCAAGGAAGCTTTGAGTTCTCATTAGCGCCAACTAAGAACTGGGTATCTCTATTGACCCCAGGTAGTTGGTGCACAATCCTTATGTCTAACCACGCTCTCACTAAAGCAGACTTCACCAAAGCAGATCCTAAAAAAGTGAAGATGGTTGGTAAGATTGAATCCGTTCGAGTTGATGTATCTGTCGATGGAGACGGGACTAGAAAAACGAACTATGTAGTTACTGGCACAGACTGGGGTTATATATTCAACAACATCATTTACATCGATAACAATATCGCTGGAGAGAATGAGCCTCTCACGCAGGGTAACGGTGTAGCTATCGCTATCAGACGTATCTTGTTCGGTGAACGTGGAACTCCTAACAGTTACAGCGTTAAGGATAACTTACTTTCGCTTATTAAGTTATTTGGTAACGGTCTTAGGGGACTCAGTGAACAAGGCGACGAGATTAATCGTCTCGCTAATGCTGTCTATGATTTTGCTATGCCAAAAGACATGGTGAACTTCTTTCAATTCGTAAACCCTAATGGTATTGGAACTTCAGACAAGATCAATGAGTCTATGACTCTATATACTGGTCGTCTCACTGGCTACGACTCTTATAGCAATGATGATGTAGCAGAAGGTTTCTTAGATCCCTTCTCTCTGCAAGGTCAACATACATTCTGGCAAATCCTTATTGAGAATAGTAACCCTGCTCTGAATGAGATGTTTTGCGAATTGAAGTGGGATACAGCTGGCCCTAGGCTAGCGCTCTACAATCGAATGAAACCATTCTCAGTGAATAAAAATGCTGGGTTGAGTAGTGATGACTTTAAGTCTTACTTCAATGACATCAAATGCAACGTTATCGAGAAAGAAGATATTCTAGGGGTCAACGCAGGAACCAATTGGCGAGACAAGTTTAACTTTGTTGAAATTAAGCCTACGTTCCAAGCGTTCGATACATTTGCTCCTTGGTACAAGCGAGAGTCACAACAGTTCGACAAAGAAGCTTTCCAGCGAGAAGGTTTCCGTCCTTTGATTCTCCCAACTAAGCAGTTTCCAAAGGGAACTATCAATGCTGCTAAGGTTGACTGGAAACAAATGGCCAACTGGAGTAACGCAGTTAAAGACTGGTATTTCGATACACATAAGATGCTTAACGGCACCATCAATATTATTGGTCAAAGTAACTACATTGGCGTGGGCGAAAACATCATGTTTAGTTCAGAGGTCATTGCCGCTACTCCAAATATCAACAAGGCTCAGATGGACTTGAAGAAGAGTGTAAACATCTTGGCTCATGTCGAGAGTGTGTCCCATTCATTCTCTGTTAACGGAGACGGCAGTCGTCAGTACTTGACCACGATCCAGTTCGTTCGCGGTATCCTTGTTAATGAATCTCGTGCTGTAGTTGGTAACGGAATGCTGGATGCTAAGGCCTCTGTATTCAACTCAGGTGAACCAGCTAACAGTAAAAATATCGTTGCTACTTCAACTAAGCAAGATCCAAATTTAGGTGCTGAATGAATTACGATCCCTCCAGCATAGTCAAGGATAGTTCCATTTGGATGAATCCTTACGATAACAGTTCACTAGAAAAACGTGATGCTGTTATGCGGGTGGGCATTATCAAAAAAGTCTATCAAGACAAAAATAATGATTATCGTTATCATGTTGAAGTCAAAGATAAGACAGATGTAGTGGAAGCTAGCTGTCGCCTTCTTCGTAAGGCTGGCGGTGCTTTCAATTATGAGGATACTATTCACAGAGGATACAACTACTCTGAGATGGCTCCAGATCGCACTGGCTATGAGGCAAGAGCTGGCGATGTCGTCTTAATCGCTTACATTGGCGGTGAGACTCGAGACGGGATTATCATGGGATTCTTGACGCACCCATCAAGGAAACCAACTCTTAAAATTGAAGATGGTCCTCAACACAAGAGTGAATTCAACGGTATCGACATCGATATCAATAAAGATGGTGAATACAAGTTGACTTTCAAAGGTCAACCTACAAACCTATCTTCTCTTTTGTCTGCGCCAGCAGGCCAACTACCAGCTCCTCAATATGATGAGAAAATTGGTGGTACCTTTATGAAATTCGATAAGACTGGCGGCTGGGAATTGAATGATGCTTCTGCGGAAGATCCTCAATCCATTAAGATGGACAAAGCCACTGGCATAATGACCTTGACAGTAGGAAAGGTTGTTGTCTCTTTGAATAAGAAAGAAGAGTCAATCACTTCGACCTCCAAGTCTCTCACTGTCACTGCTACAGAAAAAATCACTGCAACCACTAAGGATTTTAGCGTAGCCGCTGATGGAACTGTCAAGATCAAATCACCTAAGATTGCTATCGGTACTGATGGCATTGAACTATTTGAACAACTTTTGAAGCTGATTGAAGAGATGGGGAAAGTCAAACCTATTTCGCCAGTTGGTCCATGTACTCCACTGATGGCTACTCCCGAGTGGCCTCAGATTTTAGCTATTAAATCGAAGTTAGAACAGATTAAAGGTAGTCTGTAACTTAATTTCCATTGCTATATAATGAAGTTATGAGCTTTTCATCCATCATAGATAGAATCAGTGGTCCTAAGCCAAGTCCAGCATCCGGGCTCGGCGGCATATTGCCTGGAGCAAAAGCAATAGTCGGTGAGGGATATAACACTATCCCATCTAACTGGTATACTGCTAAGCCGTATGGCTTTAAGCTCACCATGCGAGATGGAAAGCAATCTGTCTTCTTTCTCCCTATTGCACCAAGTAACCTGAACATCACAACTCAGTTTGCTACCAATGTTATTCCTACTCTTTACGGCACTGTCGAAGAACATTCAGAGATTCGTTACTACGACATCACTATCTCTGGAACCACAGGTATTGCGCCTAAGTATGTATCAGAGTTCAGTAGTGGAAACGCAGCTGCTGCAGCGGCGGATTCAATTGTCCGTAGTCAAGGTCGTTCTGCTTACAAGATTGATGGTTCAGTTCAACTCGGTGGCTTCTTCTCGAAGACCCTTGGAATTGCTAACCAGATCTTGACCAAAGCCTCTGACATTGTTAACGGTCAACCTAAGCCAAAGACTGGCGTATATACAGAACAATCTGGTTATATGGCTTTCCATAACTTCTATCGCTTCTTCCTTAAGTACAAGCAAGATGCAGCTGGTGGAGCTGGAGTCGATAAGCGCACTAAGCACCCATTGACGTTCTTCAATTACAAGGACAACAATGAGTATAGTGTAGCGATTCGTCAGTTCGTGCTTACACGCTCTGCTGACAATCCAATGCTGTACAACTATCAAATCACCATGCGTGCGTATAATCTACGTAGCGTAGGTGACCAAGTCACTGATGGCGACCTAACTAATCGTCTTAAGGAACTTGGCCTCGATGGTGTAGATTCTTCTTCATTGTTGGGTGACATCAAGAAACTCTCTAGCGATGTCAAATCCGTAATTGGATCTGCTGTAGCTGGAATCAAAGTGTTAGGAAGATAACATGGCAGTAGTAGATGTAGCGTACAAAGGTATTGCCAACCTAAACCTTTGGCTCAAGACCCGCTCAGGTGATCAATTAGTTCTAGCGGACATCCCAGAGATCATTCCTCTTCGGTGGGTGTATATCCGTGACAACTGGCAATTCATTAAGCCAAAGTTGTTACTGGAAGCGGCTAAAACAGAGAACCCAGACTTCTTAAATGAACAGATCTGGGCTTTCTCGACTTTTATCGACTCGCAGAGAAACTCTGCAAAGAAATTAAACCCATTTTCGGACCGAATGACTCTGCATAAATTCTATGCGGTCTTCGACAATCTCTCTATCCGCTCGATTCCTCTCACTAACGAAGAAGAGCGAATCATTACAACTAAGGTTACTCAGGTCGCTAACTACTCTAAGAACAATTTCTTGGATATTAAGAAAGACCTGATTGATTATCGAGATTCATATACGGATACAGTGGGCCTTGGTGACCCTAGCTATAATGCTGCCATAGGAAAGAGTGGTACTCCAGCTCAGCTGAATGCCACCATCGTAGATATCAACACTATTCTCACTATCCAGAATGGTATCAAAACTGTTGACTTCATTTTGGCTAACTTATTCGCTGTAGATGCGGCTCTGGATCCATTTGCTTTAGCTCGTGCTAATGCTAATAACCCAGATGTCGAAATCGGTAGCTATGCCTCTGGTCGACTTGTCAAATTGAACTATGGCGAAAGTCTCCAATCACTTGCTGCTCGTTATCTTGGTGATCCTAATAAGTGGATCGACATTGCAATTGCCAACGGTCTAAAACCTCCTTATGTAGATGAGGTGGGGGTACCCCTGTCATTGCTCTCTAACGGTAATGGCAATCAGCTCAACTTAGATGATGTTGATGTTAACGGTAATCTCAACATTGATAAGTTCTATATTAACCAAGTGATTTTCTTACAATCCAATATCCAGGTGTTCCCTGAGCAACGAGTGATCACTAACATTCGTCAGATCCCTGTTTCCGGTGAAATCATCATCGAAGTAGATGGAACGAACGATCTCGATAAATACAAAGTGGCCGAAGGAGCTCATTTACGGGTTTATAAGCCAAACACGGTGAATAGCTCTTTCTACGTGCTTATTCCTTCTACGGATCCACTTGATGATTCACGTAGGGATGATGTCCCATGGTTCTTGGCAAAGAGCCCAGAGTCTGAACGCCGAGCAAAGATCGATCTCGCTATCGATGACAATGGTGAACTGAACTTTGGAACCAATGGTGACCTCAAGTTGAGCTATGGTTTAGAGAATGCGATGCAAGCAGTAAAGCTCAAGTTGATTACAGAGCTTGGTTCACTTCGCTATCATCCAGATTTTGGCCTTGTCAACATCCTAGGAAATAGGAACAATGACCTTGATGGAACTAAGGCTTTATTAGTAGAATCTATCAATGGTCAGATCGAAGCCGACTCAAGATTTGATAGAGTAGAGAGTATAAACGTTGATACGTTAGTGGGCGCAGATCCAAATGCTCCAGTAGGTGTTTCAATCAGTTTAGTGGTCAAGTTGGCCGGCGGTTCGCAGAGCATTCCAATCAGCTTTACAGTAACATACTAAGGAACCCAATGCGAACCTGTTTAGAGTGTTCCACATCGATAGAACATAAACACAAGCTCGCAAAATTCTGCTCAGCTCTCTGCAAAGATGCAAACTGGCAAGCTCGCAACCCTGAGCGAATGGCTTTAGCCGCAGCTAAGTTTCGCAAGACCGAAAAATCCAAAACATATCGTCAAGAAAATCAAGATAAAATCCATGAACAAATGAAGGCTTGGAAACTCGCCAATGTTGAGCGCAAGCAAGAACTAGATCGTCAATACCATCAAAGTAAACAAGGTGATCCTGAGTATCTGGCCAAGCGACGCTTTCATGAAGCCAATCGAAGAGCTCGCAAAGCCCAGGCCACCCCACCTTGGTTATCTGAGCAGCAAAAGCAAGATATTAAAGACTTCTATTTAAAGTGCCCAAAAGATCACGAAGTTGATCATGTTATCCCTTTAAAGAGTAAAATAGTCTGTGGGCTGCATGTAGCTTGGAACTTACAATATTTACCTGCCAGCTTAAACAGGGCAAAGAGTAATAAGGTTGAACAATGAGCATCACTATCCGCAGCTTTAATCAGATCTTAGGCGATATGATACGCAAGATCGTGGCTGAGACCCCACTGAACGATATCAATGCGGGCTCAGTACTTCTCTCGCTTTTGGAAGCTTGTGCTACCAACGACTTCGAGAACAATGCCGCTATCCTTAACGTTCTTGAACTTCTCAATATCGATGCTATCCGCAATAACGACCTAGATGCCAGAGCTGGCGACTATGGTTTGACTCGTCGTCCATCCATCAGGGCCTCTGGTCAAGTCTCGATTCTCAATAGCACAATCACAAAGCGCACTACAGGTTTGTACGTCATTAAGCCAGCTCCTATTGCTGGACAAACAACCCTATACGTAAACAACACCAATGGTTGGAGTCCAACAGGAAGTGTCTATGTTGGTCGTGGAACTGACTCTTTCGAAGGTCCAATCCCTTACACAGCTATCACTGTATTTCCAACATATTCTGCAATCACATTGTCTTCTGCTCTACAGAAAGACCATTTGATTTCGGATAGTGTTATAGACTCCCAGGGTCAGCCAGATCGTCTTATATCTGCTGGTACGGTGGTGAAGATCCCTGCGAACAATCAGAATCCAGAAGTCCAATATACGATCCTAAGGGATGCTGTTCTTGCTGCCGGTGAAGACCGTGTAACAGGAATCGATGTTACTGCATTGGTTCCAGGTTCTATCGGTAACGCCACCATCAATACAATTACTCAATTCGATACAGTTCCATTCCTTGGAGCCACTGTAACGAATACATCTTCGTTCTCTAACGGTAAAGACGTTGAGACAGACACAGAACTTCGTGACCGTGTTAAGTCGTACTCGCTTACGCTTGCTCGCGGTACCGCTCCATCGATCTTGAGTGCCGTAGTTGGTGTCTCGGATCCAGATGACGCTAAACAAGTTGCTTCAGCGGTTATCACTGAACCTGTTAAGGTCGGTGATCCATCTCTTATGTACATTGATGACGGTAGTGGGTTCCAACCTTCTTACGTAGGTCAATCAGTTGACCGTCTCTTGAACAATGCAGAAGGCAAGGAAGAGTTTCTTCAGCTTGCCAACTATCCTATTCCTCGTCCACAGGTCGTTAACGTTGCTGAAGGTCCATTCGCCCTTGTCGATGGTTCTTCTATCAGCGTTATCGTAGATGGCGAAGAAGAAACTATTGAGTTTGCTTCTCGTCACTTCTTGAACATCTCTGCTGCTACTGTAGCTGAGATCATCATCGCAATCAATGACTCTAGCGAATTGTTCAAAGCCCGCTTTGATAACAACTCTGCTAACATCCTCTTGTATCCAGTGGCTCATGACGCTGAGATTATCCAAGTCGCTCCACTTAAGTCGACTGACAATCCTACTCTATATGTCAACTCGATCTTGAAGTTCCCAACCAACGAGTTCTCTTACATCTCGTTGTATCAAAACAGCACCAAACTTAATGAGAAAGCCAAGAAGGCTTCTCTGACAACTTCGATTTATTCGTCTTGGAACATCACTGCTGCCGGTAACATCATTATCGCAGTAGATGGCACCCCAGTACAGGATCGCAGCTTCGCACTGAGTGACTTCGAAGGTGCTTCATCGTTTGCTTCCCTAACTCTTGAACAGTGGGCAGAAGCATTCAACAAGAAGTTTGCTGGTCTTACAGCAGAGGCAACACCTAGCCAAACAATGAAGATCTCTTCTAACCGTGATGGCGAAGATTCGTCTATCTTGGTTACTGGTGGTTCATATCTCAATAAATGGTTCATCGATGGTGTTCTCTTCTCTCAAGGACAGAGTGCTCAATTCCAATTGAACCGTCAAACGGGTAACCTCCGTATCCTCACAGACATCGTTGCTGGAGATACTATCTCTGCGGGTGTCGAAGATGCTAAGGGTTTCGTGGTCTCTACATCCACTACCTCTGGTAGCTTTAACGTCTCTAGCGATACTGCTGGCCGTCCTGCTGAGATCGTGGTGGTCGTTGATGCTGAACGATGTGTTCAACGCTCCTTAAATCTCTTGATTGGTGCTACTGTTACAGTCACAGATCAGGGTGGTAGTGTCATGCGCCTCACCGCTAACACAAACTCTATGTTCGTCAATTTAATCCCTGGCGATTTCGTTTATGTCACTAAGAAAACTGCTGGCTGGTTGAGTGCTGCTAACTGCGGACTCTACAAAGTAATTGCAAAAGGTGAACACATCACCGCGGGAACAGATTCATACATCGAAGTATTGAATAATGCTATCGTAGCTGAAACTGCCACTGTTAGTGATTCCACAGATATCAAAGCTTTCGTAACTGACGGTTATCCGCAAATCTGGCGCGGCACTTATGTGAACAACCCACCAGCTGAACCGATCAACGGTATCGTTGCTTCATTGAACAAAGATCTTCTTGGTGTTAAAGCCTCGATCTTCCGTTCGAACTCTATCAAAATTACTTCTGCCACTGAAAATGGTGGAAGCATCGCTGTTCCAGTAGTTATCGGAGCTGCTGCTCAAGTATTCACGGAGACTGAAGTTGAGCAAGAAGGAAACCCGTCCCATGTGGCTAACAGAGTCTCAGATAAAAGCCTCTACTCTTTTATCAAACGCGGAGTGGCCAGTGTTGCAAATGTATGGCTCGGTCGTGATATTGCTAGTGAAGTTAAAGGTAGTCTGACTGCGGATTCGGTTCCAGATCAAGCTCCTTTCTCTGGCACATACAGCGAAGTCATTCAAGCCACAGGTCAGCTCACTGCTGCCAACGTAGATTATGATGATTTGATCAGCTTCACCAAGGGTGATAACAAAGGTCAAATCCGTTCTGTTAAAGCTTTGATTGCTGGAGACCAAGTTGGTACTCAACAAGACACAGCTCGCACAGAATTTGATCACATTGCTGGTGATCAGTACCAAGTTGTTAGATCTCTTCAATTATCTTCTGACGACAGTATCGTTGTCGTAGTAGATAAGGATGCAACTGTTAAGACGGTTGACATCAAGATGGCTCGTACCGGTCGCGTGAACTCTGGTTCTGCTTCTGCGAGTTTTATTCCTACAAATACAGAATTCTCTGCTAATGATTACGATAATGAACCAAACGTCGACTTCGCAAGTCCTACAGTTTGGGACACAGTAATCAACGGCACAAACTTTGCAGATTACTCTATCTGGATGCGCGCTCGTAACTGGTACGCTTCTGGTGGCGTAGGTTCTGGTCAAGGTGCAATGCTTGTACGTTCGTTCCAATACGGTCCAAACGGTAACAAACTGCGTTTCAATATTGACTATCCTACTAACCCAGGTCAAGCTGCTACCACTGTCTATGCGAACAATCCTTCGTACAGTCAGTTGTCGTACTACTTTGGTGCAGGACTTGCTCGTGCAACTGCTATCTCTGACGGCGATCTTATCTCTGTATATGGTCCATACCCAGATGCAACAACTCAATTCCCAGCTGGTATCACTACCTCTGGCGATCACTATGATTACGAATTCAGCAGCGGCTCGCTAGCCTCTGTTGTAGTTGGCGACATCATGAGTATCTTGCCAACTTCTGGAATCTCTACTTACAACCGTGGACAATTCCGTGTTCTCGCTAAGGCAGGAAACATTGTTCGCGTAATCAATGAGAATGCTTCGGTCACCACACCTGGTGCACCAGAGACTACTCTTGTAACTACTATCGCAGACACACTTGGTTCGCCAACCGTATATCAAGTAACCGCTGTTGCAGATACTGCTGGTTCTTTGAACGGAACGTACTTTATCATCCGCGATACATTTGGTTCTGTCGCTGTTTGGTTCGACCTAAATAATGCGGGAACTCCTGAGCCAACTCATGGAGCCGATCGCTCTATTAAAATTGCAACGATCTTCACTGGAGACACTGCTACAACTGTGGCCTCCAAGATCTATGCATACTTGCTCCAAGACGGAAGGTTCTCTGTAACCGCGATTGGTGCAGTACTCAATATCACTAACGTTCAAAATGGTGCATTGGCTGCTGGTTCTACTGGAACCTCTGGTTTTACTGTAACTTCGACTACTGGTGTAAACAACCAGTCACTTGATGGCAAATACTTCACCATCTATGATGATGAAGGTTCTGTTGCAATCTGGCTTGATGTCGGAGATAAAGGCACTATCGAGCCTTTCCATGGTGCTCAGCGTTCTATCCGTGTAGCTACTATCCAGCCGGGTAACAGCTCCACCATCGTTGCTGCAGCGATTGCAAATACAATCAACCAAGATAGTCGCTTCACAGCTTCTTCTACTGGTTCACAAATCACTATCACTACTGTGTTCGATGGTAATACTGGTAACGCTACTGCAGGAACATCTGGATTTTCTGTGTCTGTTACTTCTGGTTCACTTCCTACAAGTGAGCCAATCGTTAACTCTGGTGGCGTATTTTTCTTCCCTCTTGCTGGAACTGCAGTATCTGCAATCTGCACAACAGTGAACGATACTGACGTATTCCGCTTGGTTCCAATTGGAAACCCTGCACTAACTATCACAAAGTCCACTAAGGATGACTTGTATACGTATGCGGGCAACTCGACTGCATTAGCATACAACCATACTCCTAGTATCGATTACATCTCGATGTTTGATGGAGAAAACTGGGTCAAGTCATTCCAGAATGCGAACCCTAACTTTACTCTTAAGACAGCGATGACGCTTGCAAACGTCTCCGCTATCTACTCTATGAATACTTGTCCAAATGATGAGATCACTGATCTTGGTGAATTGTTCAAGCTTATTCCTACTACTGTCAAGAACGTTCATCACCACTTGACTCAAAAAGCTTTGTCGCAGCTTCCAATCGTCTCTGACATTGATGTTAGTAATGCAGGGAAGAATGTCCAGATCAAGTCTAAACAACTTGGTTCTGAAGGCGCAATTGAAGTAATCGGCGGTAGCGCTAACCGCGTTAAGCTTTACACAAGCGGTGAATCTGAAGTTGCAACTGATGGTTCTGGTAGTTACTTGCTTGTCAAGACTGCCGCTTATCCAGACAGCTTCAACGTTGGCGATTATGTTCGCTTTGAGAACGATGCTGGTGTGAAACGCCTCAATCGTCTGAGTACTACTGACCGTATTAACGTGAACAACGTTTCTACTGGCGTAATGGAATACAACTATGCTCCTAAGGCTACAGCCTTCTCGGCAGCTACACAGTTTACCATTACAGATATCTCTGCGACCTATGGTCGTCCAGCTACCACTGTCTGGCGCTGGACACACAATGGTGGTGCAGCCACTCTTGCTAGCGTTGTCGCTGGCGATCTTCTTGTTCCATTTGGCACTCTAACTGGCTGGGCACAAGGAAACAAATCACTACGTACTGGTGACGGTCAAGTCTCTGGTTTCCCTATCATTGCAGTGAACGATGTTGCTAACTGGATCGACGTTGTTAACCCATACGGTCGCGCAATGAGTGCCACCACTATCGGTGCAAGTTCGACAGTTCAAATCTGCCCTACTCCAATAATCAAGTGGAACTTGGCTCATGCTTCTCGCGTTACTGCGGTCAGCATCATCCGCGCCTCTAACTTGGTAACCGTTACCTGTTCGGATCCTCACTTCCTTAACACGGGCGATAACATCGAACTCCGTGATAGCGATATGATTCCAGATGGTATCTACAGTTCAATCACCACTCTTTCAGTGAATAGCTTCCGCTTTACTCTCGCGGGCGCAGACTTCAGTGAAGGCTCTGTGAATGCAACTATTATCAAGGCTGCGCGTACACCTTCGCGCTACAAGATTGAAAAGCTTGGCTTCAACGGTTTGGCTCGTATCTCTGTAGTTGATGGTCAGTCTCCACGGTTTGTGGATTGTGGTGTTGCTCTCGATGACCAACTGGTTTTGGGTGGTAGCAGTTTCCGCACTAACAACAACGGTAGATTCCGCGTTATTGCTGTCGATAATAACTCTATCGTTTATATCAATGATCAAGTGAGCGAAGAACTCAATACTGTTCTAGCTTTCAATAACAAAGGAATCTCTGCTGGTTGGACTGCAAACTCCAACTTGGTGCTTGGCTCTGCTGGTACTTTCAAGAACGTTAAAGTCGGTGACTGGGTTAAGAAAGCAGAAGATGATGAGTCTCTGTATATCCAAGTCGTGAGCTTTAACACAGGCGATCCTGCGACTGCGGTTCAAATGGTTCTTGGTGGGAACTACGGTGGTAGCTCGGCTACTGCTGCTGGTGTTACCTTTGACATGAACAGTGGACATAACACTGGTGTGTTCTTGGCTGCCCAGGATGACATCACCATTTTCGAAGGTGACTCTGCTGTCGCTGGAGATTTGCTCTCTATCCAAAACATCATTGATGCTAACTGGTTCAGCGTCAACAACATTGGTAACTTCGTTATCTCTGAAGTTGGCTTTACCGGAACTACACAGGTTCCTTTCGTTCGTATCAATAACGTTTCAGGTGTGACAGAAGCTAACCGCTTGATGTCTGTCAATGTCAATGGCTTCTACATTACCGAAGCTCTTGCTAACAAGTTCTATACAATTCGCCAAGTAACTAACGTTGCTCTGGACGACTTAAATCCTGAGAAACGCGCTATCTACTCTTCGCCGAGCAGCCGTAGCTACAAGTTCTCAGAGGCTAACGCTACCACTATCAGTCACGTAGGTAAGCTCGGGTATAACACCGATGTAACTACAGGTATTGACGGGTATCTCTACTACACTGGACTTCTCCGCCGAGTTCAACGCATCATCGATGGCTACGAGCCAGATGCGGACAACTTCCCAGGACGTCGTGCCGTTGGTGGTCTTATCGAGATCTTGCCTCCACTGATTAAGCGTATTAACGTTAGTGTGGACGTTACAACAAACGAAGGTGTTAACCTTGGTGATATCTCGAACAATATTAAGTCGGCTATCATCACCTACATCCAAGGTTTGAACGTCGGTGAAGATGTTATTCTCTCGGAAATGATTGCTGCAGTTATGGCAATCAAAGGTGTTGGCGCGGTAACCTTTACCAACCCAGTTCCAAGCACAGAGCGAATCACAATCGCAGATAATGAAAAAGCAACAATTGTCCCAGAGGCCATAGGTATTGCATGATAGTTTACAAAGTGACAAATTTAACTAACGGTAAGATCTATGTCGGTCAAACTGTTAGAACCTTAAAACAAAGGTGGAATAGTCATTGTGTTAACAAAAGTAAAACTGCTCTTGCTCATGCAATCAAAAAACATGGCAAAGAAAACTTTAAAATGGAACCTATCGTGAGAGCGAGCTCTATTGAAGAACTTAACCATAGAGAACAGTTTTGCATTAAAATGCTAAATACCATGGCACCTAATGGTTACAATCTAAGAACTGGTGGGTTGAATTCTTTAATGTCACAAGAATCAAGACAAAAGATGTCGGATTCCGCAAAAGGCAAAAAAAGAAATCGATCTAAAAAGGTTAAAATAAAGAAAAAAGTAGAAGGCTGGATTAACCCACAAATTGGAAAATCTGTAACCCAAAACTCAATTATTAAAAATGCCCTGAGCCATGGAGCTAAACCTTTTATTGTTAAAAGTAAAGAAGGACGCATTGTTTGGCAGGGTCTAGTAATGGCACAGTGCGCAAAAGAGTTACAATTAAGTGTTGGCAATATTAGTCAATGTTTGGCCGGCAAACGCAAGCAGCACAAAGGCTTTACATTTGAGGCGATAGATGGATAATCGAACTAAAATAGACAGGATCCACGATCTACTTCCAAAGCACCTCAACTCCAAGACCAATACAAATTGGGCGGGGTTGATTGCTGCTATTGGTGCTGTTGATGAGGACACAGCTCAACTTGTTGCTGAAGTCCGTCAACAATTCTTCGTTAAGACAGCATCTCGTCCGTACATCGACCGTTTGGCAGCGAACAACAAAATCGCTCGCCCTAAGCTCGTAGGTATGGACGATACTTCTTTTCGTGATTACATTCCTGTCCTGTCCTACAAGCCAAAGCAAGTTAAGCTCATCGTAGATAAGCTTCTTGACATCTTCTTCTTTAAAGAGTCCACTACGGCGTTCATCACGAGCCAGCTGTTTGCTCCCTTTAATTTAGAGAACAACTGGGAATTCGAATACAATGTCGATGAAACCACGACTGAGCGCATCGGATTTAGAACAAGTGAGTTTACGAATATTAGCGCGGCTAGCGCTGACGAGGTTGTTGCGGCTATTAATAGACAAGCAAAGAATTCGTATGCTACGGTCTACTTTGACTCGGTAACGAAAAACAGCTACATCCGTCTATTTACTAACACGATTGGTTCTAAGGGCTCAATACGGATTACTGGTGGTCGAGCTAATACAGCTATGCACTTCAATGGCTTCATTGAAAATGCTGGTAATGGCTCTAACACCCAATGGACTGTTACCAAAGTTGGCGATACAGTTTCATTTCAACACACTGGTGGGTCATCTCCAGGACTTGACAAGATAATGACTGGCGATATCGCTATTGTTAACTTGAGTGGTAATGTCGGTTCTTATATCGTTAGACAGTTAGATCTAGCAAACAATAAATTTTCATTCACTAACTTATTTGGTACTGCTGGTGTCTATACGCAAACAACTGATCGCCAGGTGAAGTTTATTCGCCCTCAGAAGTTTGTTGCGTACACGAATCCACGTCGTGCTATGACCTGGGAAACCTCGCCAGGTGAGATCACTGTTGAGATGCCAACATCTCCACCAGTTGTTAAGCGTTCCTTAAAGGGTTCATTCCACTTGAATGGCAGAGTGAGCCAGATGGCTAGTCGTGACAGCGACACCTCGATTACTCTCGTTAACGCAAATGGATTCCCGAATTCTGGATCGTTCTTCCTTGAGCGAGTTGAAGAAATCGTAACGCGAATCATAACCACCACCGAAGACGAAGTGGTCTCTCAGAAAATCAACGGTCGAATGGCCGGTAAGATGGAACGCTATGACTACACTAGTCGTACTACTCTCACTACTACTGGTGACATAGTTGCAGGTTCTAGACAGATTACGAATGTTGCTTCTACTGCTGGACTAGCTGTAGGATACAGCGTGTTCATGGATGGTGTAAGGATTGACTGTACGGTTACCGATATCATTGGTAACGTTGTCAACATCTCTCAAGATAGCGAGCTTACTGCAGTTGGAGCGACCATCTCTTTTGGTGGTCACACTCTCACAGGTATCACTCCTAACTTCCCAGAAGTTGCTGGTGTAAACGAAACTACTCTAGTTTCTCTTGAACGCGGTACCCAGAATGATGGCGTTGCAGTAACTGCCACTCCACATGGATACAAGGTTGATGAAATCGTTATCATTCGTGACTCAGCCGGTGCTGTGGCTCCACTTAATG
>Ga0075163_10001098_pt1 | contig 36004 bp, 38 predicted proteins | sample JI1023141ADNA_FD_71478 | JGI IMG/M metagenome (GOLD analysis project Ga0075163, IMG submission 71478) | Wastewater effluent complex algal communities from Wisconsin, to seasonally profile nutrient transformation and Carbon sequestration -... | ecosystem: Engineered > WWTP > Effluent > Algae...
CACGTCCCACTGGTCGTAGTTGCCGGCCGGTAGCAGCAAAGCCCCGTCCGGGGTGTTGTTGATGGCCGTGAGGACCGCACGCATGCGCGGGTAGTCGAGATAGTCGGCGGCGGTCAAGGGGTGTGCATGGCCCGTGGCCTGCGCGTAGAACCGGCGCTCGTCGACGATCCCGGAATAGGTCACCCGTGTCGCGTCCGCACCCATGCCGGGCGAATTGGCGGCCCATAGTGACCAGCCTGCGAGTGCAAGCCAGGCGACGGCGGCGCAACCGGCGATGAGGTGGTGCTTCTCACGCGCGGCCCGAATGCCGTCAGGAATCAACACGGGGATCACGGAGACGGGTGCGAGCAAACAAAAGATAGGAGCCAGCAAAACTCGCGCGTGCATGAAATCCCCACCCTGGCGAATCCAATACACCGCTTGCGCGAGGCCGCTGAAGATCATGAAGACCACGACCGCCGCGGGACTCTGCAACCGCGAAGTCAACGGGCCCCTCATGGAGATTCGCCCGTGCGGGCGGGCGGAATCGTCGCGCACCGCAACCAGGATCACGCCGATTGCCACCAGCAACACTGCCGGCAGCCACAGGGCGTACGGCTTGTTCATATTGGCGAGATAGGTGAGGCCCTGCGACCACTTTGCGCCGGACGCATCCTTTGCCAGCGCGGTCTGTGGAACCAGCAGGCCGTAATAACCCATTCGGAAGATCTCGTAGCCGACCGGGAGCAGACCGCCGGCGGCGATGACCAGCAGCCGATGCCGCCGGCCGGGTGTGGCAACCAGCAGCATGATCAGCGCCAGTCCGCCGATGAGCGCCAGCTCCGGACGGACCAGGACGCTGAGACCGGCGACCGCGGACAGCGACCCGAGGAACCACGGATTTGTGCGGGTCTGCCGGGACCAGCGCACCATCAACCACCACAGCGCACCGATCCAGGCGATGACGAGGCAGTTCTCCAGACCCGACGTGGCGAAGTCGCGTGCCGGCGGGATGGCGATGTACACGAGCGCTCCGGCGGGAAGCAATAACGCGCGCCGCCCCGCAAGACCGGGTGCATACAGCTGCGCAGCTCCGAGCATCACCAGGGCCATCCCTGCGACGCTGAGCACGAGCGCGATGGTCAGAACGACGTATTCAAGCCGGATCGGTCCGCCGATCACCCCACCCAGGTAGACGAGATAAGTCCAGAGGGTGGAGGTGTTGGACTCGACCCGCTCGCCCATGTTGAACACCGGCCCATTGCCGGCGAGCAGGTTGCGCACCGTGCGCAGAACGATGAGGCCATCGTCGGCGATCCAGCGCCGCTGCCAGGCGCCCCAGCCGAATGCCGCGCAGACAAACACCAGGCTGCACCACAGACTGAAGTTGGCCAACAGGTTCGCCCGCCGGGACGCACGTCCTTCCGGGGCCAGACCAGCGGCCGGTGCGCTAACCGAAGATGACGGCGGCAATGACAGTTCCGATCCAGGCCAGTGCCAGCATCTGGAGCACACGATCGCGCAACGCGATTTCCTCCGGTTCGCCCGCAAGACCGCCGTCGACGTCGACCGCGTAGCGCAGGATGGCGATGGTGAACGGCACCATCGAGATGACGAACCAGGAACCGTTTCCGCCGTCCCGTTCGAATGCCCAAAGCCCGTAGCACAGCACCACCGCGGTCGCCGAGAGTGTCCAGACGAATCGCAGGTAGGTGCTCGTGTAGCTCTCCAGAGACTTCCTGATCTTGGCGCCGGTGTGCTCGGCGAGCTGGAGCTCCGCGTAGCGCTTTCCGGCTGCCATGAACAGTGATCCGAAAGCCATCACCAGGAGGAACCACTGCGACAGCGGTATTCCCGCCGCGACACCGCCGGCGATGGCCCGAATCAGGAAACCTGACGACACGATGCAGATGTCCAGCACCGCCTGGTGCTTGAGTCCGAAGCAGTAGGCCAACTGAATGACCAGGTAGACCGCCATGACCAGGGCCAGATCATGAGACAGCCACCACGAAATGCCGAGGGAGAGGACCGCGAACACCGTCGCGATCGCATAGGCCAGCCCGATTGGCAGCACTCCGGCCGCGATCGGGCGGAATCGCTTCGTCGGATGCGCGCGGTCGGCTTCGACATCCCGAATGTCGTTCACCAGATAGATCGATGACGCCGCCAGGCTGAATAGTACGAACGCGATGGAGGCTTTGCCCAGCACGGCGCGGTAGTCGTAGCTGACATCGCCGCCGAGGGCGGCCAGGGGCGCAGCCAATACCAGCAGGTTCTTAACCCATTGGCGTGGACGGATCGCTTTGACGACGCCGTTGAACAGATTGGTCGGCGGTCCGGTGACCGACGTCGCTTCCTCACTCATGCGCGCTCCCTCGAGGCTGCCCGACCCGACGGGCCAGGCGAGTGGTTGCGCCCGCGACGGCGGCGCCGACACCCACCCCGGCCACTACGTCGGTCGGGTAGTGCACTCCCAGCACGAGCCGGGACAACGCCATCGCGGGAACAATCACCAGTGCCAGCGGTGATCGAGTGGCCCGGCACAGCAGCATAGCCGCGGCGGTGGTGGATGTGGCATGCGCAGAGGGGAAGCTCAGTGCGCTTGGTGTGCCGACATTGATCGCGATCGCCGGATGATGAGGACGCTTGCGCCGAACCACCAACTTGATCAGGATCGCGGCGGCATGCGCGCTCACCGCTCCGGCGCCGACCGTGAGCCACTCTTTGCGTCTGCGGGGCGAGAGTGCCGCCCCCAAGGCCGAAATCGCCAGCCAGCCTTGTGCGTGTTCCCCGAAATGCGACATCGCTTTCGCGACGTTGAGCACCGCCGGCGTGGCCAGCCGAGACTGCACGGCGACCAGTGCGGCCACCTCGCCGCTCGGCGGTGACGCGTCTTCATAGCCCGAACTCACGGCGCCGTGGTCAGACATGCGACGGCGCTTTGTCGAGTAGGACGGTTTCCCACTTCTCCTTGCTGGACAGCACGGGGAGCGCGTTTCGGTAGGTCTTCCGCATTCGATTGAAGCCGCGGGCCAGTTTGATGTGCTGCCGCACCGACGCGCGTAACAAAGCGAACATCTTCGCGCGGTCCCGTTGCCGGTAGACCACACCGCGGCCGTCGGCGGTGGTCACCGTGACCCCGTCGACCTTGCACAGCAGGAACCAGCGGGCGTCCTGGGTGGGGACGTTGAGCTGTGGCCGGGTGTGATGCTCGGGGTCCTCGCGGCGCAGCTGATGGATGATGCCGCGCGCCAGCCGAAAACCTATGGCAGGCAGGGAAACCGGGGGCTTGTGCACCCTGGTGCGGCCGGTCGGCTCGGGGAGCGACGTTGCGCCCGGCAGTACCACGGCGTCCGGGTACCGCTGGCGCATCTCGCGGACATCGGGCAGCGCCGATTCGAGGATCGAGAAAATGTGTTCCGGACCTGCCAGGAAGTCCTCGATTGCCTTCGTCTGAATGGCGACCGTCGAATATTCAAGGCAGAGAAGGTGTTTGGCCGTCGCCTTCAGGGAGCTGATGAGCAGCCCGTTGATCGGCGCGTCCCAATGCAGCGACGCGACGACGAGCCGGTTACGGAGGTGGAAGTAGGCCTGCCAGTCGATGGCGTCGTCTTTGTCGCTCCACGCCATGTGCCAGATCGCGGTTCCGGGCATGGTCACTGTGCTGTAACCGTGTTCGCCGGCGCGCAAGCCGTAATCGGCGTCGTCCCATTTGATGAACAGGGGTAGCGGCTGACCCAGCTCTTCGGCAACCTGCCGGGGAATCATGCACATCCACCAGCCGTTGTAGTCGACGTCGATACGCCGGTGCAGGCTCATGCTGCGTTCGTCATCGTCGTCGAGGGGGTACTTGGCAAAGTTGTGGTCGTATTCGGTGTGCGGCGCGTTGGTCCACATGAAGTTCGACCGGTCGATGATCTCGCCCATGACGTGCAGGTGTGACGGCTCCTGAAGGTTCAGCATCTGGCCGCCGATCAGCGTGGGGGCCTTGGCGAATCGATTCAGCGCCAGTGCTCGAAGGACCGAATCCGGTTCGATCCGGATGTCGTCGTCCATGAACAGAATCTGATCGCAGTCGGTGTTCTTCAGCGCCTCGTACATGACCCGGCTGTAGCCGCCCGAGCCGCCGAGGTTCGGTTGGTCATGAATGGACAGGCGGTCGCCGAGCAATGCTGCCGCGGCCGGGAAGCCGGCGTGGTCGACTGCCTTGTCGGTGCCCTGGTCAGCCACGAATACCGCGGTGATGGCGTTGTCCACCAACGGATCTGATGTCAGCGCCCTCAAGGCGTTCACGCAATCCGCCGGGCGGTTGAACGTGGGGATGCCCACCGCGATGTTCGCCCGTCCGGGTGCCGGCACCGGCGCGTACCAGGCCGCACCGTGCATGGTTATCGCGTCGTCTGTGGTGATGTCGAACCAGATCCACCCGCCGTCCTCGAACGGGTCGAGGCCGATCTCGAACTCGGCCGCGACCGGCGTGGAGATGTCGGGGCTGGACAGTTCGGTTCCGCCCACCGTGATTCGGGCGCCGGTCGCCTTGGATCGGTAGACGTCCACCCGGGCGGAGCCGGTCAGCTCCACGCGCAGGACAACGGAGTCCAGTGTCGACCAGCGCCGCCAGTAGCTGGCGGGGAAGGCGTTGAAGTAGGTGGCGAACGAAATGCCGGATTCCGGGCCGACTTCCAGCGTTGTCCGGCTCGGCGCGTGTGCGCGGCGTGAATTGGTCGACGACTCCTCGAGGTACAACTTGCGAACGTCGAGTGACTCACCCGGGCGGGGGAGGATCACCCTGGACAGTAGGCTGACGGCCCGGGATTGGCCCGGAGCCAGTGCCCCAGAAGGAATGTCGCTCATTGTGGGCCGCTTTCGGTGCTGTCCAGTGGCACTCCGTCGCGCAGGTGCGGTGCCAGGATGTTGTCGTACATGTTGAGCGCACTGGCGATCGCCATGTGCATGTCGAGGTACTGATAAGTGCCAAGTCTGCCGCCGAACAGCACCTTTGCTGTGGCGGTCTCACTCTTTGCCAGGGCTCGGTAGGCGGTCAGGACGGCGCGGTCCGCCTCGGTGTTGATCGGGTAGTACGGCTCGTCGTCGTCGGCGGCGAACCGGGAGAACTCCCGCATGATGACGGTCTTGTCGGCGGGGTAGTAGTCGCGCTCAGGGTGGAAGTGACGGAACTCGTGAATGCGGGTGTAGGGCACGTCCGCGTCGTTGTAGTTCATCACCGGGGTGCCCTGGAAGTCGGCGCGGTCGAGAACTTCGAGCTCGAAGTCCAATGTCCGCCAACCGAGTCGGCCCTCGGTGTAGTCGAAGTAGCGGTCCAGTGGTCCGGTGTACACCACCGGCGCGGTGGGGCTGTCCGCGCGCAGTTGATCCCGGACGTCGAACCAGTCTGTGTCGAGGCGGATGTCGATGCGGCTGTCGGACGCCATGTTCGTCAGCCATGCGGTGTAGCCGTCGACGGGTAGACCCTCGTAGGTGTCGTTGAAGTATCGATTATCGAATGTGTAGCGCACCGGTAGGCGGTTGATGGTCGACGCCGGGAGCTCTTTGGGGTCGGTTTGCCACTGCTTGGCGGTGTAGCCCTTCACGAACGCCTCGTACAGTGGCCGCCCGATCAACGAGATTGCCTTTTCTTCGAGGTTCTGCGCGTCGGCGGTATCTATCTCGGAGGCCTGCTCGGCGATCAGGGCCCGTGCTTCGTCGGGGCTGTAATACCTGCCGAAGAACTGGGACACCAGTCCCAGTCCCATCGGGAATTGGTACGCCTGCCCGTCATAGAGGGCGAACACCCGATGTTGGTAGCCGGTGAATTCCGTGAACTGCCGTGCGTAGTCCCAGACGCGTTTGTTGGATGTGTGGAAGAGATGCGCTCCGTAGCGGTGGATCTCGATCCCGGTCTGCGGTTCTGGCTCGGAATAAGCGTTGCCGCCCAGATGGGATCGGCGATCGATGACGAGCACACGTCGATTCAGCTGGGTCGCGGCCCGTTCGGCGATAGTCAGGCCGAAGAAGCCCGAGCCGACCACTATGAGGTCGTATCTGTCGGTCGGCTGGGGGGCGCTGCCGCTGGCGGAGCCGGGCGAGGCGACTCGACTGTCGGGTGAGGTCATTGGCGCCTAGGTTATCCGACCACGGTGCATCCGCCCCCGGTACCAAGCCAGTCCGGAGTTGCGGGTCGGGCGATCGGGTGTCCAATCGGACAGGTCGCGATTGGCTCACGATTCCGCATCGTCACTCTGGACGCACCAGTCTCAGCCTTACCATCAAAGCCGTTGGATCCGTCGCGGTGACCGCCCATCGGTGAGCACCCCAAACGCAGGTCCTGCGCAGTACCCGCACCAACCGATGCCAGTCCAGATATGAGGAGACTTCCGTGCCGAACCGACGTCGACGCAAGATCTCGACGGCCATGAGCGCAGTCGCCGCACTGGCCGTCGCAGCCCCATTCGGCACTACCGCGCTCATCGAGGCAGCCTCCGGAGCCCAGCCGGCGCCCGAAAAGCGCGAGTTTGTTCCGGCTGCCGTCGTCACGGACCTGCCGAACGAACTGATGTCGGCATTGCAGCAGGGCCTGTCGCAGTTCGGGATCAATCTGCCGCCGCTGCCGACCGGACTGAGCCCGGCTGGTGCTCAGCCGATCCAGGCCGGTCCGGCATTGACAACGCCTTCGCTGGGCATGCCCAGCGCCTCTGCGTCGGGTCTGACCACGCCGGGTCTTACTGCGCCGGGTCTGACGACACCGGGTCTGACCACCCCCGGCCTGACGACGCCCGGCCTGACCACGCCGAGCGTTTCGACACCGGGTCTGACCACGCCGGGTCTGACCACCCCGGGTTTGACAACCCCGGGTCTGACAACCCCGGGTCTGACCACGCCGAGCGCCTCGGCGACAGTCCCGTCGCTCACGGATCCGGCCCTGACCAATCCGGGGCTGACCAATCCGGGGCTGACGAGCCCGGGTTTGACCCCGGCGACGGGCTTGACGACGCCGCAAGTTGGTCTCGGCTCATCCCCGTTGACCAGCCCGGCCGGCGGAATCGGTCTGCCGATTGAACAGCCGATCAGTGCTCCGCTCGGGCCGGTGGCCGGGACGTATCCGATTCTCGGTGACCCCTCGCTGGCCATGCCCACTGCGGCACCGGCGAGTTCGGGCGGCATCGTCAGCGATCTCAGCAGTGCCGCCAGCCAGCTTGGAGTGGGGCAGGCGATCGACCTGCTGAAAGGTGTTCTCGTGCCGTCGATAACACAGGCGATCCAAGGCGCCTCGACGGCAGCGGCCGCAGCCCCGGCGGCGGCGGTCCCGGCTGGTTAACGCAAGACCTGTGTCGGAACGGCACCGCAGGGTGGGACTGGCCGATCGGCCATGTGACCCGGAGAGGACTCTGCGGTGCCGTTGCAGGTTTAGCCACATTATTCACACTGGCCCGTGTCGTAACATCTGCAACTAGCGACTCATACGTAACATTCGCGGTGTGCAGCGCCGACCCCACGCGCCGACCATGTTGTTGACCGCACTCGCGGCGACAGTCGTAGTTCTGCCCTGGACTATCGACGGAATCTCGGCGCCCCCGCGCAACGACCGGCCATCTGCCGCGGACACGCTATTGGCTCAGCAGCCACTGACCGGTCTTGGTGGCGGCGAATCGATCCGGGAAGTCAGCCAGGCGACCCCCTTTTCGATGGTGGCCCTCACCGGCACGGATCTGACCGGAACCTCGGCGCGGATGCGGGCCAAACATGCCGATGGGAGCTGGGGTCCCTGGTACGAGGCCGACACCGTCGAATCCAACGCCGATGACGCCCAGGGAGGCGGACCGCGGGGCACCGACCCCGTCTTCGTCGGAACCACGACTGCCGTACAGATCGCGGTCACCCGTCCTGCGGGTGCCCCCGTGACAATCGCCCCGCCCGTGAGCGGTCTCGAAGCCGGCAAGGACCTCGGCTACATTCCGGTCAACGTCGAGCACTCCATCGCCCAGAACATCTCGGCAGTCTTGATCACACCCCCCAAAGCTCCCGTCGACACGCAGTGGAGTCCGCCGACCGCCGTATTGGGCCCCGGGCAGCCACCGAACATCATCAGCCGTTCCCAATGGGGCGCCGACGAGCACATGCGTTGTGGCGGGCCAGTTTACGGCGATGCAGTACGGGCGGCAGTGGTGCACCACACCGCCGGTAGCAATGACTACGCTCCCGAGGATTCGGCGGCCATCGTCCGATCGATTTACGCGTACCACACCAGAACGCTGGGCTGGTGCGACATCGCCTACAACTCCCTGGTCGACAAGTACGGACAGGTCTTCGAGGGCCGCGCCGGCGGAATCACCAAGGATGTCCTGGGATCTCACACCGGGGGCTTCAACCGCGATGTCTGGGGCGTGTCGATGATCGGCGACTTCGAAGAGACGCCGCCCACCGACATCCAGTTGCGCACCGTGGGCCGGTTGCTGGGCTGGAGGCTGGGACTCGACCATCTCAACCCGGTGGGGACCGCCTCACTCGTGTCGGCCGGCAGCCAGTACACGATCCACCCGGCCGGGACGCGAGTCACGTTGCCCACGATCTTCGCCCACCGCGACGTCGGCAACACCGAGTGCCCGGGCAACGCGGGCTATGCGGTTCTGCCGGCGATTCGGGATCTGGCAGCGCGGTTCAACCGGTCGCCGGACATCGTCGACGCGTTGCGCGGCGGAGCGATCTTCGCCAAATGGGAAGCGATGGGGGGCAAGGACGGTCCACTCGGCGCGCCCACCTCACCCGAGGGCGCAGCCGACGGCGACGCCAGGTATGCGACCTTCGAGCATGGAGCCATCTACTGGTCGCCACCGACGGGCGCCCAGCCGTTGACCGGGGCGATCTACGAAGCCTGGGCATCCCTCGGATACGAACGGGGTGCCCTGGGAATGCCCACCAGCGGTGAGATCCAGGAACCCGAATGGGTTGTGCAGAACTTCCAACACGGAACCCTGGACTTCGATCGACAGACACATAACGTGCTGAGGGTCATCGACGGGATCAGCCTCGAAATGCCACCGCCACCCGTCGACGGTCCACCTGTCCAACTCGAACGATTCAGTCGGGTCGAGACGCGCTAGAGCCACCAACGTTCGAGCACCCGGGCGACGCCGTCGTCTGAATTCGGAACCGTGACCTCGTTGGCCGCCGCGATTGCGTCGGGATGCGCGTTGCCCATCGCCACACCATGACCGGCCCAGCGCAGCATGGGGACGTCGTTGGGCATGTCGCCGAAAGCCACGACCTCGTTCGCGTCGATCTCCCGTGATCGGGCGATGTCTTCGATCCCGGTGGCCTTGCTGATCCCCACCGGCATGATCTCGATCAGGCCGTTGTTGGTGGAATAGGTGATATCTCCCTGAACGCCAATATGTTTGGCCAGGGTGGCCGCCATATCGGAGCTCCGGGCGCCGGGCATCCGGATGAGCAGCTTCACAGCGGGGTGGCTCAGCAGATCCTCGAGGGACACCTCGGTGTTGTCAGGGTTGAGCCACGCATGCTCGTAGCCCGGGGAGCTGACGAACTGGGGTGTGGCGGCATCGTGAGCACTGCGCCCAACACGCTCCACAGCCAGACCGGCGCCCGGAATCACTCGTGCAGCGACTTCGGCGAGCTCACCCAGGACGTCCACGGGCAACGTCCGGGCGGACAGAATCCGGTCGGTCGCGGCGTCGTAGATCACCGCGCCGTTGGCGCAAACGGCCATGGGGGCGAAGCCGAGCTGCTCGACGACCGGAGGGATCCATCGGGGAGGACGGCCGGTCGCCAAGATGAACTGCACTCCGGAGGCGACGGCGGCCTGAACCGCCACCCGGGTGCGGTCGGTGACACGTTCGTCGCCGTCGAGAAGGGTGCCGTCAACGTCGGTGGCGATCAGCGCCGGAAGCATCAGTTCCCCTGAAACTATCCCGCAGCGCCGGATCGCCCGTTTCGCTCGGCTCGACGGGCCGCGCGCTGAGCGGCCTCCTCTGCGTCGAGCTGAGCGGCTTCAGCGAGCGTGGGCGCACCCCCACCAAGGCGATGCGGCACCCAGAATTCGCCCGGCGGGTGCTCGCCGTACGCGTCCTGTACCCGCCCGAGCAGATGCTGCATCCGCGAATGCAGAAGGGTCGTGAGTTCGTGAGCCGGCAACGTCGGCGGGATGGGTTCGCCGATCGCGATGGAGATGGGGACTTTGGGGCGCCACATCTTGCGCGGATGATCCTTGGTCCAGATGCGCTGGGCACCCCAGACGATGTGCGGGACGATAGGCACGTCGGCCGCAATCGCCATCCGGGCCGCACCCGATTTGAATTCCTTCAGCTCGAAACTGCGGCTGATGGTCGCCTCCGGATAGACGCCGACCAGTTCGCCCGCCTTCAAAGCCTGACACGCGGCCTCGAAAGAGGCGGCGCCGTGGGCGCGGTCAACCGGGATGTGCCGCAGCTTTCGCATGACCGGGCCGGTGACCTTGTTGTCGAACACCTCCTGCTTGGCCATGAACCGCACCTTTCGGCCGTGACCCTGGAGGTAGGCAGGCAGTCCGGCGAACGTGAAGTCGAAATAACTCGTGTGATTGATCGCGACTACGGCGCCGCCCGTCACGGGGATGTTCTCAATGCCCGTGATGTTGAACTTCAGGCCCTGAACACGCCAGGTGAGGCGCGCCAGTTGGATCACACTCCCGTATACCGGTTCCACAGCCGTCAGCCTAGTGCGGCGGCGTGGACGTCGCAGCATCCTTCGGTGATCGACTCAGCTGCGGCGCGGCCGTTCTCCGGCAGCTAAGCTCGAGGCGGTTCATCAGCCGCTCGGGATGGGCGCGGAGAGGATATCTGTGCAGGTCACAAGCATCGGCCACGCGGGTTTTCGCATCGACACGCAGGTGGGAAGCATCCTTTGCGACCCCTGGCTTCACCCCGCGTATTTCGGGTCGTGGTTCGTGTTTCCGGACAACAGCGGGCTCGACTGGGCAGCCCTCGGCGACTGCGACTACCTGTATGTGTCGCATCTGCACAAAGACCATTTCGATCCGCGACTGCTGGCGGAGCACGTGAATAAGGACGCGGTGGTCCTGCTGCCGGACTACCCGGTGCCGGATCTGCGGCGTGAGCTGGAGAAGCTGGGTTTCCACAGGTTCTTCGAAACCACCGATTCGGTGAAACATCGGGTCAGCGGACCCAAGGGCGACCTCGACGTGATGATCGTCGCCTTACGCGCGCCGGCCGACGGCCCGATCGGCGACTCTGGGATCGTCATCTCAGATGGCACCACCACGGTGTTCAACATGAACGACGCGCGGCCGCTGACCGTTGAGATGCTCGCTGCCGAATTCGGCCACATCGACGTGCACATGCTGCAGTACTCGGGAGCGATCTGGTACCCGATGGTCTACGACATGCCCGCCCGCGCGAAGGCGGCCTTCGGCACCCAGAAGCGGCAGCGGGGCATGGACCGCTGCCGGCAGTACATCGCCGATGTCGGAGCCACCTGGGTGATTCCATCAGCAGGGCCTCCGTGTTTCCTGGACCCAGAGCTACGGGCACTGAACGACGACCACAACGATCCGGCAAATATCTTTCCCGATCAGATCGTCTTCCTCGACCAGATGCGCTCGCACGGCCACAACGGCGGCCTGCTGATGATCCCGGGATCTTCTGCAGATTTCACTGGGCCGCAACTGAATTCGTTGACCCATCCGTTACCGCAGCAAGAAGTGGAGGCCATCTTCACCACTGGCAAGGCCGCCTACATCGAAGAGTATGCGGCCCGGATGGCTCCGGTGCTGGCTGCGGAGAAGGCCAGTTGGGCGCCGGCCTCCGGCGAGCCGCTACTGGAGCCGTTGAGGGCTCGATTCGAGCCGATCATGCTGCAAGGGGATCAGATCTGCGACGGTATCGGGTATTCGGTGGAACTGCGTATGACGTCGGCCGACCACAGCGAAGTCGTGGTGCTCGATTTCCCGAAACGCACTGTGCGGGAACCCATTCCCGATGAGAAGTTCCGTTACGGGTTCGAGATCGCTCCAGAATTGGTTCGGACGGTCCTGCGTGACGGGGAACCGGACTGGGTGAACACGATCTTCCTGTCCACCCGGTTCCGGGCCTCGCGGGTCGGTGGATACAACGAGTACCTGTACACCTTCTTCAAGTGCCTCACCGATGAGCGGATTGCTTACGCCGACGGCTGGTTCGCCGAAACGCATGACGACACGTCCTCGATCACGTTGGACGGCTGGGAAATTCAGCGCCGCTGCCCGCATCTGAAGGCGGATCTGTCGAAGTTCGGTGTGATCGAAGGGAATACGCTCACCTGCAATTTGCACGGGTGGCAGTGGAATCTGGAGAACGGGCGTTGCCTCACCGCGCGGGGGCACGAGCTGCGGTGTTCGCGGCAATGAGCGGCCCGCCGCATCAGTACTATGACGATGGCCTGATCCAGCTCGATCGCGAGGCATTGACCTTGCGGCGCTACCACTTTCCCTCGGGTACGTCGAAAATCATTCCGGTGCGGGCGATTCGCGGCTACCGCACCGAGCCGCTCGGGTGGCTGATGCAGCGCTTCCGATTCTGGGGGAGTTCCGATCTGCGGCGGTGGCTGCCACTGGATGTTCGGCGGCCGCTCAAAGGCGTTCTGGTCACGCTCGATGTTCCCGGTGTCAGCCCGAGTCCCGCCTTCACGCCGTCGGATCCCGCGCATTTCGTCGCGATGCTGGACGAAGTGCTCCAGCACAACGCCTGACTGTTGCGCCCAAACGTCGGTTTGGGCACAACAGGGTGCAAGGGAGGTCAGGGGCCCGAAACAAGCTGGCGGAGTTCGGATTTCGCCGAACCCCCGGTGTCGTACACTCGAACGAGCGCCGCATCGCCGGGCTGCAGATAGGTCGACGCACCGAGTTCGGTGTAGCGGGTGGCGCCGATGCCGATGAGGACGTGCTGGGGCCGGCCGCACGCCACCATCAATGCGCCCACGTCTTCCAGCGGTGTGCCGGGTTCGTCTCTTTGATTAGCCAGTCGTTCAGCGATCCAGTCCAGCAACACTTCTCCGTAATAGGAGTAGCCGAGGAGCGGACTGTCGACGCCGTATTCGTGTTCGGCACCGTCGGCCGTGCGCAGATGGCACATCAGTCGCAGTGTCGCCGTCGGACCGTCAGGGGTCAGATCCCCGGTGTCGAAGAATGCGGGGGAGACCCCCTTCGACGCGGGCCCCCAGTTCTTCTTGTAGCTGATCTTGGGGGCGTTCGGTCGCCGGATTGAGCAGTCGTTGAACGCGCCAAGGGCAAATGGTCGCAGTCGGACGACGGTGTCGCCCTGCCAGTCAACCTCGCAGGCCAGTGCGACCTCGGGTTCGATCTGGAGGTTCAGCGGACCGCCGTCCTCTGCGGCCTCGGTGGGTACCGAGAGGGCATCGTGGGAAAGCGGGAACTCTCCCAGGAAGCTGTCGTAACCCGGGGCGTACCAGGGGAAGATCCCTTTCGGGGCTGACTCGTGAGACCTGATGTGGGCGAAATCCACTGCCTCGCCGGCTTGTTCGAGGTGCCCGGCGAAGTTGCCGGCGACCCCCATGCCGAACCAGCCCCGCAGGTCGTCGAGCTTGACATCGATCATGGCTGCAACACCTCCGCTCCCACGTAGGGCACCAGCGCGGCGGGTACTCGCACACTGCCGTCGGCCTGCTGGTGGTTTTCGAGGATGGCCACCAGCCAGCGGGTCGTCGCCAACGTGCCGTTGAGGGTGGCCGCAGTCTGCGGCTTGCCGTTCTCGTCGCGGTACCGCGTTGCCAGGCGTCGCGCCTGGAATGTGGTGCAGTTGGATGTCGACGTCAGTTCCCGGTAGGTCTGCTGGGTGGGGACCCAGGCTTCGCAGTCGAACTTCCGGGCCGCTGACGAACCCAAATCGCCTGCGGCGATGTCGATTACGCGGTACGGCACGTCGATGAGTTCCAGCATCCGGCGTTGCCAGCCCAGTAGACGCTGGTGTTCGTCCTCGGCCTCTTCGGGGCGGCAATAGACGAAGGCCTCGACCTTGTCGAACTGATGAACACGGATGACGCCCCGGGTGTCTTTGCCGTAGCTGCCGGCTTCCCGGCGGAAGCACGATGACCAGCCCGCGTATCGGAGGGGTCCGCCGGACAGATCGAGGATCTCCCCGGAGTGGTAGCCCGCGAGCGGAACTTCGGAGGTTCCCACGAGGTACAGATCGTCGGACTCGATGCGGTACACCTCGTCCGCATGGGAGCCGAGAAACCCGGTTCCCGCCATGATCTCCGGCCGCACCAGCACGGGCGGGATCATCAGGGTGAAGCCCTGTTCGGTGGCCAGTCGCACCGCCAGTTGCATCAGGCCCAATTGCAGCAGTGCCCCCCGGCCGGTCAGGAAATAGAACCGGGAGCCGGAAACCTTCGCCCCCCGTTCCATGTCGACCAGGCCCAGGTTCTCCGCCAGCTCCAGATGATCCTTGGGGTTGTCGATCTTCGGCGGTGAACCCACGACGTCGACGACGACGAAATCGTCCTCGCCGCCGGCGGGCACGCCGTCGATGATGACATTCGGGATGGCCATGTGGGCGTTGCTGAACGCGGCTTCAGCTGCCGTCTGTGCCGACTCCGCATCCCGGACCGTCGCGGCCAGGCGTTTGGCGTCCTCAAGCAGCGCCGGGCGGTCTTCGGGGGCGGCGGCACCCACCTTCTTGCTCGCGGCCTTCTGCTCCGCACGGAGTGTGTCGGCGCTGGAAATGGCCGCCCGGCGCGCGACGTCGGCGTCCAGGAGCGCGTCGACGAGAGCAGGATCTTCGCCACGGCTGCGCTGAGACCTGCGAACGGCATCCGGATCGTCGCGGAGGAGTTTCAGGTCGATCACAACCTGAACCCTAACTTTCCGCAGACACCCGCCACGCCACCACCCTGCGACCCCAACGGCACAGCCCCATAACATTACAAATACCTCACTTGTCACAGGGTGTGACGCGCCTGCCACAATGGATGTGATGTTGCGGTTATTTGAGCGCAAAAAACCAAACCCCGAGCAGCCCGGCGACGTGTCGACGCGGCCGTCTTTCCTGCGAAGTCTGCAGGCTGGGTCCACTCGGCGAGTGCTGCTATTGACCGCGTTGGGCGGGTTGTTGATCGCCGGCGTCATCATCGCTCTGCCGGTGGGTGGCAACGGCGGGCTGCCGGGCTACGCAGGCTCCGATCCGCTGGCCGGCGCCGGCGCCCGCGGCAACGCCGCCCTCGGCAAGGCGCGCAGCGGCGATTGCCTCGACTGGCCGGACAAGACGCCGGATGCGGCAGCCATCGTCGACTGCAAGAACGATCACCGCTTCGAAGTCGCGGAGTCCATCGACATGCGCACCTATCCGGGGACCGAATACGGGCCCGACGCCGCGCCGCCGTCAGCAGCCCGGATTCAGCAGATCAGCTTCGAACAGTGCCAACCCGCGGTGCGTCGTTATCTTGGCGACAAGTACGACCCGAACAGCAAGTTCACCATCAGCATGCTGTGGTCCGGCGACAGGGCGTGGAAGCAGGCGGGGGAGCGCCGAATGCTGTGCGGTCTGCAACTGCTTGGCGCCGACAATCAACAGGTTGGGTACAAGGGCAAGATCGCCGACGTTGACCAGTCGAAAGTCTGGCCGGCCGGCACCTGTCTCGGCATCGACAGCTCGACCAATCAGCCGACCGATATCCCGGTCGACTGCTCGGCCCCGCACGCTATGGAAGTCACTGGCGCGGTGAATCTGGCGGAGAAGTTTCCCGTCGGACTGCCACCGGACGCCGAGCAGGATGCGTTCATCAAAGACACCTGTACCAAGATGACCGACGCCTACCTGGTGCCGATTCAGCTGCGCACCACCACGCTGACGCTGATCTACAGCACCGTATCGCTGCCGAGCTGGACTGCGGGCAGCCATCAGGTCTCGTGCAGCATCGGCGCGACCCTCGGAAACGGGGGCTGGGCAACACTGCTCAACAGCGCGAAGGGTCCGCTGCTGATCAACGGCCAACCTCCCATCCCTCCGCCCGACATTCCGGAGGAGCGGCTGAACCTGCCGCCGATCCCAGGCCCGGATCCCGGCACCTCGTATTCACCGCCGCAGTCGGCGTCGAGTGGCAGCCAGAGCGGATCGTCGTCGGGCTCCCAGGGCAGTTCCCAGGGCAGTTCTCAAAGCAGCAGCCAGGGGCAGCAGACTCAACATCTGCCCCAGCAGCAGGCTCCTGGTCCGCAAGCAACCACGGCTGCGCCGGCTCCCACCCAGTCGCCCGCCGCACCTCCGCCTCCGCCTCCGCCTCCGCCTCCGGCAGGCAACACGATCGTCAATGAGGTCCCGGACGCGCCTGCACCGCCGGATGCACCGCCGATGGAGGCACCTGCCGGCGATCTGATCCTGCCGCCACCCGCCTAGTGCCTGTTCAGATGAGCTCGGACCGATTCGAGCAACTGGTCGGTGATGCGCTGGACCTCATTCCGCCGAAGCTGGCATCGGCCATCGACAACGTCGTGATCCTGGTTGCCGACCGAGATCCCGAAGAACCGGATTTGCTCGGCGTCTACGAGGGCGTCGCACTGACCGAACGTGACACCACCTATGCCGGGGCGCTCCCCGACACCATCACGATATTTCGGGAACCGCTGCTGGAGATCTGCCAGGACGAGGCCGAATTGGTGGAGGAGGTCGCGGTCACTGTGATCCATGAAATCGCACACCACTTCGGGATCGACGACGACCGTCTGCACGAACTCGGTTGGGGCTGAACGGTTCAGCGAGGGGGATCGCCTTGCCAGCTGAAGCTGTTGACGTACTTCCCCATGTCCTGAGCGATTTGAAGGTTGACGCCCGAGGGCAGCCCGGGCCCGAAATCGGGTCCGAAGGCGTGGTAGGGGCCGACGGCGCCGGCGACCAGTGCCAGGTCGTTCTTGATCGCGACCAGTAACACGGTGCGGATTCGGATGTAGCTTCCGCTTCCACTCGGCGGCCAGGAATCCGCCACCTCGCCGTATCCCGCCTGGTAGCCAACTGTCGCGTTGGGGATCTCGTAGGCGGTCTTCGCGTCCGGGAACTTGTGTTGGATGAGGGCCTTGGCGATTTCCCTGGCGGTACGCCCGTGCGCGGGTTGGGAGAACAGCTGCAAGACTCCGGTGTCGCCGCCGGTGAACTTGGCCGTGATTCCGTTGTCGTCCTTCGTCACTTCGTATGCGGAGTCCGGGGTGGGGTAGGAGACGGAGAATCGGCCGGTGGGAGAGGTGTAGCGAGGCAGTGCCATGACCGGTATGCCGGTGACCGGACGCCCACAGTCCGGTGGGCACATGTAGTGCGTCGGCTTATCGGTGACCCGAATGGACACGCCGGCCAACACCGCGATGCCAGCGACGATTGCGGCGCTCCAGAGACCGAGTAAGCGTCCGTACCTGGGTGGTTTGAGTTCGGGTGCGCGATAGACGCCCGAAGGGAGTGCGTAACCCGGGTAGTTCTCCTCGGGCTCCGCAGTGGGCGGGCGGGACTTCGTCACGGTCCGTCCGCGGCGTCTAATTGGCGAACCGGCCGCATCTCACGCCGGTCTCGGCGCGAGGTTCGAGACGACGCGCGTGTCGCCACACCACATGCCGGGCAGAACGCCATGTCCGGCACCACGTGTTCACAGTGCACGCAGAGCAATGGTTCGTCCCGCTCGATCGGGTCGTGTGCTTCGTGCAGCAGCGCAAGTTGAAGGGCTATCCGCAGTGCGAGCAATGCCACGGCGGTGAGCGCCAGGTGCGCGCAGAGCATCGTCGTCTGCTTGAAGCCGACGATGTCGACGACACCGAGCCCCGCGTGGATCGCGAGTACCACACCGGAGAGCAGGATCAGCGCGGCGCGGGTTCGGCCCGGGTGTTCGTGGGGATTGTCTTTCTGGCCGGTGAACCAGAGCGCCATACCTACCAGCCCGCCGGCCACCGCTGCGGTCAGCGGCACGGTGATTCCGTGCAATGTGGCCTCGACTACGAGGCCCTTGATCGGACGGTTGTGCGCGATGAGTCCGGTGGCGAACTGTGGGGCAAGTCGCGACAACGTCGCGCAGCCGGCGAAGGCGACTGCCCCCAGGGCGCCGATGACGAAGCCGTCCAGCGCCTCACGTCGCGCGGGGCGGAGCAGACGCACGACGACGGGAGGCACAACCATCAAGAGCATTCCCGCGGTCGGGATCAGGAGACCTTCCTTCAGAAGGTGCCGCAAAGCGAGGCCGGCGGCCATCGGCACGCCGTACGACCGGGCGACCATCTCGCCGGTCAGCAAGACCCAGCCCACCCCCAGCCCGCCGCCGAGAACGGCTGATATCGCCAACAGGTGTCGAGGCACGTCCCGAAAGACGTCGGCTTCGGCCAGATAGAGGATGAACAGCAGTGGGAGGCCCAGAGCGGACACCGTGATGAGTGCTGACGGAACCCGCACGAACGAGAACGCGATCAGGCTGACCACGATCAGCGCGAGCCCGACTCTGAACGGAACTCGTGATCGTCGTGTCAGGTGTGGAAAGAGTGAACTGGTGATGGATGGGCGCATCAGCCCTTCGTTTGGCGAGGCACCGAATGTGCGAAATCTCAGCCACTGCGGGCCGTCGCCGGGTTCCGGTGTCAGATGCGCGCCGCATAGCCCGCAGAAGGCCCCTGCGGGCACCGGCAGTTCGCAGAACCGGCACTCCATGGTGGGAACAGCGTCTGAGTTTGTCGAATCGACATCGCCGGTGGTCATTCGAGCATCTTCTGCGCGAGGAGGAGATTCTGTGCCAGGCTGTCGACGTCGGGGGTGCCCAGTCCGGTCACCAGGTCGTATCCCGGTTGGGCGAAGTCCACGGCATTGCTGCCCAGGGTCACGTCCTGGAAGGCGGGACGTGGCGATCCCTCGGCGATGCGGTAGAGGTACGGGTTGAGGTCACCTATTGCCCGCCCCCCGTTCGCGAGAATGTACTGACTCATGATGGCCGTCATTCCGGCCCAGATCGGCGCTGAGAGGGATGTGCCGCCACCGACAGCGAGTTGCTGATTGAACACGATCTTGACGCCGGTGAACGGGTCGGCTACCGCGGCGACATCAGGGGTGAGGCGGCGGCCGTTTCCGCCGTTGACACTCACGCCTTCCTGCCAGTCGGGACGTTCGAAGAGTGCTGATACTCCGCCGCCGGTGCCCTGGGTCAGGGGCGGGTCGAACCACGCCTGTTCGGCCAGCCAGCTGCCGTCGGCCGCAGTCGACAATGTCGTCCCGCCGACATCGGTCATCTCCGGCACCGATGCGATGGCGTCCAACCCGATGTCGTCGGCGCTCGGCGGTGAAGACCATTCCTGTCCGCCCTTGCACTCCAGCCCGCCAAGGTCACCGCTGGCGTTGAACGACGTGATGCCGTTCATGTGCGCGGCTCTCAAAGCGGATCGAACGGGGACCAGATCGGCGGCGGTGATGAGTTTGTCGCAACCCCATCCGATGGAGAAGCTCCAGATCGAACCCGGGTAGCGCCGACTGGCGTCCTCCATCATTGTGGCGATTTTCTCGTACGATCCGTCGCCCTCGACGGTCGGACGGGCATTCACCAGGACCTTCTTGGCGTCTGGGGCGATGGCGTGGATGGCCTCGAGGTCCATCGTCGCCTCCCCTCGACGGGCCGAGGGCTGCCCGCCGACGACCTCCGGGGTGAACTTCGGCAGCCCGAATGTCGTCGAGAACATGTCGAGATCGGCCTGATCGAAGCCGTCGAATGCGAATACGACCACCGTCATGCCCTTGCCGGTGAAGCCACGGTCGCGGAGTGAATTCGCGTTGTAAGTGCGGAGTAGAGCGTCTGGGCTGAGTCCCTGATCGGGAACTTCCAACGGCAAGAACCACGGTTTGGCCTCGTGATGCGGCGTGTACCCGAGTATTCGGCCGAGTCCGGACACCTCCGTAACGACGGGTACCGGCACTGTGGGCTGTCGGCGGGAGGCGTAGAAAACCTGACCCAACCGGCCTCGATAGTCATGGACGTCGACGTCGAGCGCACCTGCCACATCGGCGGGTTCGCCTTCTACGATCGCCCACGAATCACCCGGCCGCCAACGGACGGAAAGTCCCTGCTGTTCCGCCCATTGCATGAGGAGCGCAGGGCGGGCCGGCTGATGCAGGGCCGCGGTGACCTGAACATGCTCAGAACGCGCAGGACCTAAGTCGGTCGAACTCGCCAGTAATGAACCGTACGGTCCGGTTATGGCGAGGGCAATGTGGCCGCCCGTCTGAGAATTCGAGCGGCGTTCCAGATCAGCCGCGAGCAGTGTGCTGGCGCCCAAGAGCGCCAGCAACACCACAAGCGTCAGTGTGCGTGAGCCGGATGCCCGAATCACGATCAGCGAACGGATACCGCGGCCAGCGGTCGCCGACCGGCTGGACTACCTGCCGCCGCCGGTGATGACATTGCCTGGCAGCGCGGTGGGTGCCGCGGGAGCCTTCACCGTGGGGGTGAAGGAGTTGGCGCCGCCGGGCGTCAGTGCCTTCTCGGTGGGCGACGGAGCCGGCGCGCTCGAGCTCGTGGGGGTGGTCGTGCTCGACGGGGCTTCCTTGCTGTCCTTGCCGCACGCGGTCAAGGTCCCCATCCCGACGATCGCAACCCCGCCAGCAAAAAGTGCAATCTGACGAGTCAAACGACCTGACTTCATTATGGAGTCCTCACTCTGTAGGCCGGATAAGCGGATTGTCGCTGGTTGGCCCGGCTGATTCCAACCCATCCCCGAAGGGATGGCCAGTCTTCAATTTATCCCACGGATGCAGCAAATGCACGCTGCTTTCTCCGTCAGCGAAACATTGTCGAACTCATCTCAGCGCGCCAACGCTTGAATTCGGGGCGGCGGTGTTACAACCGATCGATGGGTGGTTGCCGGGAATGTCGCGCCGGATTCGGGCACTGCCACGGCACCCTGATCCGGCATCCGTGGCAGCGGGCTGAATGCACCGACACGAGTTGTGCGGAAGCCGAATTGGTTTTGCATTCCCTGGTCATCGATTGCGATGCCGTGGGATGTGAATGCGGCGAGCAAATTTTTCAGCGGGCGGTTGTCTGAGCCCGTCGGTTTGACCCCGTCCATTTCCGGCCCGGTTTCATTCCTGAGCGTCAGCCCATCGGGTCGGCAGCGTTGAGCGCATCTTCGACGGGGTGTACATCGGGCTCGGGATAGAACGGCGGCGATTGGGAGCCCCAGTGCACGCAGCTCCAGCGGCCGTCGGTGATCGGGGCCAGCACCACCGCATCCGTGTTGGCCAGATGGTGGTCCAGAACGAAGCTGTTGTCCACGCCGGCAAGCTGCGCAGATACCAGGCGGATGGCCGCACCGTGGCTGATGAGCACGATATCGTCCGTCCAGCCGTGGTCGTCGAGATAGCGCAGTCGGAGGCCGATGACCACCGGCAGGTAGCGGTCGAGGACGTCTTGGCCGCTCTCGCCGCCGGGTAGACGCAAGTCGAGGTCGCCTTCATGCCAGCGTTCATAGACCCGGCTGAACTCGGCGATCGCCTCGTCGTCGTGGCGGTTCTCCAAGTGGCCGGCCTGAACCTCGTGGATATCAACGAATTCTGTTGTCGCGACGTTGAGTTGCGCGCCGATCTCGGCGGCCGTCTGGGCGGCGCGGCGTGCTACCGAATGGCCCAGCAGGCCGGGTGTCCGGTTGTACGACTGCGCGAATAATCGGGCCTGATTGCGGCCCAGGTCGGTGAGGTCACTTCCCGGCGGACGGGTGTCAAGACGTCGCTCGACGTTGCCCACTGACTGGCCATGACGGACCAGGATCAAGCGCCCACTCACGTCGCGCTACCTCTGCGCAGGCCGGTAAGCCACCGGTCGGCCTCATCGGGTTGGGGAGGAACCGCGCCGGACGTCGACCCGGTCGGCCACGAGCCCAGGAAGCGAACGTCGGTGCAGCGCCGATGCAGTGCTTTGAGGGCCTCTGCCACGGCGCTGTCGTCGATGTGTCCGACGCAATCCAGGAAGAAGATGTAGGTGCCCAACTCGGTGCGGGTGGGTCGGGACTCGATCCGGGTGAGGTCGATGTCACGCATGCCGAATTCGCTCATCGCCGCGACGAGGGTGCCCGGGGTGTTGTCCAGGCGCAGGACTACTGACGTACGGTCCGCCCCGCTTCGGGGCGGGGGTGGGCCGACGGGTCCGACCAGGACGAATCGGGTTCGCGCGTTGGCTTCATCGACGACTTCCGCCGCCAACGTGGTGAGCCGATAGCGCTGGGCGGCCAGTGCCGTCGACACTCCTGCGTCGGTGCGGCCGGCGGCAACGTCCTGGGCTGCGGCCGCATTCGAATTCGCCGGCACCACCGTGGCAGCAGGAAGGTTCGTGGTCAGCCACTGCCGTACCTGGGCGGCTGCCACCGGAAACGCTGCCACCGTGCGGATCTGGTCGGGCGAGAGTGGGGTGCGGGTGACGATGCTGAATGCCACGTCGAGGGTGATCTCGGCGTAGATCTGTAGCGGCAGACCCGTCGCGAGACTGTCCAGCGTGGGCAGAACGCCGCCCTCGATGGAGTTCTCGATCGGAACGCACGCGAAGTCCGCGGTTCCGGTACGGACCTCATCGAGCGCGGCGGGAGTGCTGGCTGTTGAACGGGGGAGCACCTCGGCGCCGTCGGGTCCGGGTATGAGGCCGGCCGCACCCATCTTGAGCAGCGCCGATTCCGTGAACGTGCCCTCGGGGCCGAGGAAGGCGATGCGTGCCACGGTCCAAACCCTATCGGGTTGAAGGTGGTGTGAACCTTGCGCGGCTGTGCGTTCTAAATTAACTTAGGCTTACCTCACAATCAGAAGGATGCGCGATGCCTACTGCGACAGTCTCCGAGCCGACAACCGCCGAGCGGGTTCGAAGCGCGTGCGCACGTGCGGGGGGCGCAATGTTGGCTGCGGACGGAGCCCCGCCAGTCGATACCCCGGTGCACCACCTGCTGCCCGACGGATCCTTCGCATTGACCGTCCACGAAGGCTCCGCGGTTGCGATTTCCGCAGCCGACTCCGTCGACGGCGTAGCGGCAGTGCTGGAGCTCACGGATTACGCACCTCTCCCGCTACGGGAACCGGTGCGGTCGCTGGTGTGGATCAGGGGGCACGTGCATGAAGTCAGTGCAGTAAGAGTCCGGCCCCTGCTCGACGTGATTGCCGCCCAGCATCCCGATCCCGCACTGCTGGAGGTGGGTGCAAGCCACGTGCTTCTGCTGCTGGTCGCGGAATCGGTTGTCGTGGCGGACAGCGCCGGAGCCGAACCGGTGCGCCTCGGCGCGCTGATGGCCGCACAGCCGGACCCGTTCTGCGCCCTGGAATCGGTGTGGGTGCGACACCTCGAAGCCGCTCACCCCGAGGCGATGTCCCGGCTGGCGTGCAAAGTGCCGGCCGCCCTCAGGAAGGGCAGGGTGCGGCCGCTCGGTGTGGATCGGTACGGACTGATGCTTCGAGTCGAAGGGCCCGATGAGGATCACGATGTACGACTGCCATTTGCCGCACCGGTCGGTGACGTCACCGGTTTGAGCAAGGCGATTCGAGCCCTTATCGGCTGTCCTTTCGTGAATGGACTCCGGACCCGCCCACCTCGATGATTGCGGACATGTCGATACCGTGAGCTGGTGACCGACCCCCGCTACGAGATCGTCGACGTCCACGGTAGTGGGGTACCCAATCCGGCTCGCCGCCAGCTTCGTATCGAAATCGGAGTCATGCTGGCGGTCACGTTTGGAGTCAGCGCGGTTGTGGCGGTACTGCAACTGACTGATGCGGTGCTATCCGGACTGGCCGGCCACCGAGTGCGTCTCAATCCGAACCAATCAAGCTACGACCTGGTGAATCTTGGTCTGAATCTGGCTTCGATCTCACAACTGATTGCCTGGGGATGTCTGGGCTTGTACCTGCTGTGGCGCAGCGGAATCTCTCCTGCGCGCATCGGGGTGGGGCGACTGCGTTTTCGTTCCGATCTGCTCGGGGGATTGGGGCTGGCGGCGCTCATCGGGGTGCCCGGGTTGCTGCTGTATCTGGCTGCGCGCGGCCTGGGATTGAACGCCGAGGTCGAGCCGTCCGCACTCCATGACTCGTGGTGGCGAATCCCAGTACTGATCATCGCCGCGTTTGCCAATGGATTCGCCGAAGAGATAGTCGTGGTGGGCTATCTGATCACCAGGTTGCGGCAGTTGGGTGTCAGCGGGCGTTGGGCGGTGATCGTCTCGGCCGCATTGCGCGGTGCCTATCACCTGTATCAGGGTTTCGGCGCCGGCCTGGGGAACATCGTCATGGGCGTGGTGTTCGGCGCGGTATGGTGCCGGACCGGAAGGCTCTGGCCCCTGGTCATCGCGCACGGTGTCATCGACACCGTCGCGTTCGTCGGATATGCGCTGTTGGGCCACCACCTGGGCTGGCTCAAGTGACTTGAGCGGTGATCCGCCTGGTCGACCGCCCAGGTGCGTAAATTGGCTGCGATGAGCGACGACCGGCCACCGCGGCGCGCGCCCGATCCACCCACTGAACGGATCCCGCGGATTCCGGCGGAGCCGCTGCCGTCGCTCTCAGCGGACCCGCAGCGCGAGCCATCCCAGATCATTCAACGTGATCCGACCCGGTGGCCAACCCAACCGATCCGGAAGGCGGCGCCGCAGGTTCCGCCGCGTCCCCCGGCCCCTGCCACTCCGCCACCACCACCGATTCGCCGACTGCCGACGCCCCCTCCTCCGCAGGCACCTCCGCCTCCGCGCCGTCGGCCACCGCCGGTCCCGCGGGATGCCCGCGGGACGCCACCGACAACCCCTCCTCAACCCGATCGTCAGCGAAAACCACGCTGGGGTCGGCGGATTGTGGTCAGTCTTGTCGTCACTGTCCTCCTCGCGCTCACCGTGATCATCGGTGGCGGAGTGTGGCTGGATTCCTCGTTGCGGCGGGTGGCGGTGTTCAGCGAGTATGCCGAGCGGCCGGTCGAGGGTTCGGGAACGACGTGGCTGCTGGTCGGTTCGGATAGTCGGGAGGGGCTCACTGCCGAACAGCAAGCCGAGTTGACCACCGGCGACGATATGGGCAACGGTCGCACCGACACGATAATGGTGGTGCACATCCCCGCACTGACTTCGAGCGCACCCACCACGATGGTGTCGATCCCGCGCGACTCATATGTGGACATTCCCGGTTATGGCAAGGACAAGATCAACGCGGCGTTTGCGCAAGGCGGTGCATCGCTGCTCGCGCAGACGGTTGAAGAAGCCACCGGTCTGCATCTTGATCACTACGCGGAGCTGGGTTTCGGGGGATTCGCGGCTGTCGTGGACGCGCTCGGGGGTGTGCAGATATGTCCCTCCGAACCCATCGATGATGAGTTGGCGGGCATCGATCTGCCGGCCGGTTGCCAGACCGTCGATGGCCGGAACGCGTTGGGTTACGTCCGCACCCGGGCGACTCCCCGCGCGGATCTGGACCGGATGGTGCATCAGCGACAATTCATGTCCGCGCTGTTGAGCAGGGCCGACAGCACTGCGGTCTGGCTCAATCCGTGGCGGTGGTACTCCGTCTCGCAGGCGACCGTCGCGGCGCTCACCGTCGATGACGGCGCGCGTGTCTGGGATCTTGCGCGGCTCGGGTGGGGGCTGCATGGATCGACTGCGACGGTCACGGTCCCTGTCGCCGAATTGACGTCCAACTCATCGGGGTCGGTTGTGGTGTGGGACTCCGACAAATCGGCCCAGCTGTTCGATGCTTTGCGCACCGATGCGTTGATTCCGCAGTCGGTCCTCGAAGCCCAACCTTGACGACGGCGATCTCATCGCAAGATCAGTCGCGACCGGCTTCGGTGAGTCCGCTCTGCAGCCATTCCTTGGTGCGGCCGGGGTAGTTGGTGGCGATCCACGCGACGCCGATGTCCCGGCAGAACCGGACGTCCTCGTAGTGATCCACCGTCCAGCAATAGAGCGCGCGGCCATGCGCGGCGGCTTTGTCCACGAGCTCGGGATGCTCACGCAATGTGGCGATCGACGGGCCGACGGCGGTCGCGCCGACGGTGGTCGCAGCGCCGCCACCCAGATAGCGCGAGGTCTCGCCCAGCAGCACCGTTGGCAGCAGCGGAGCGGCGCGCCGAATGCGCCACACGGCCGCAGCCGAGAAGGACATGACGACGGCGCGAGACAGATCGGCCGATGGCGGCGACGCGATTCCGTAGCGATGCAACAACGCCAGGACCTTGCTCTCCACCAGGGCTCCGTGGCGGACAGGGTGTTTGGTCTCGACGAACAGCTTCACCGGCCGATTCCAATCCAGGACCAGGCGAACCAACGCGTCGAGGGTGAGGAGGCCGGTACTGTCCTGGGAGCCGGCCGGACTCTGACTGCTGTGCCAAGAGCCCCAGTCCAATCGCTTCAGCTCGGTCAGCGTCATCTCGCTGACCAGACCCGTTCCGTTGGACGTTCGGTCGACGCGGCGGTCGTGTACGCACACCAGATGCCCGTCGCGGGTGAGGCGCACGTCGCATTCGACGCCGTCGGCGCCTTCCTGTAACGCGAGGTCGTACGCGGCCAGTGTGTGTTCCGGCCGAACGGCAGACGCGCCCCGGTGTGCCACCACAAAAGGGTGGCCGCTCGCGGGGCTTCCGTCAGCCGACGTCATAGCCCTATGCTGCCGGTTCCTGACGCTCCGGCTCAACTACCGTCGACGAACCGGAGTCGGTTGGGGCGGTTACCTGGGAGCCGGTGTCGGCGCCGGCAGGTCGAGTGTCGTCGACGACCACCCAGCGGTGCGCCGGACGTTCGACCGGTTTGAGGACGAAACCGTCGAACACCCGCCACAGCATCACCACCGCCACCGCTCCCACGACGTAGGCGACGATCATGCTCACCGTGTTGTCCGCGATGCCTTGCATCTGAGTGGTGAAGCTCGTCGCGATCGCGAAGATCGACATTCCGGTCGAGAAGATCCAGATGGCCCACCACCAGGCGATCTTTGTGCGGAGTCGAGCTCGGGAGTCTTCGGCCTGTGCGAGTTCGATCACGAACAGCGGCGCCCAGGCGAGGTTGACCAGCGGCACAAGCGAGCCCGCCCACAGCGCCCACAGCGGCCGGGGATCGTCCTGTCCGCGGTGGCGGAAGACTGCGGAACGACGCGCGATCAACCACGATGTCAACGTCACCGCTGTGACGGCCACGGCGACCACTGCCGCGAGGCTTGCCACCACTCCCACCAGCAATGCGACATTTGCGACGAGGCGTGGCAACAGCGCGGTGCGGTTGTACAGGAGCAGGCCGTAGCGAAGGACATGGACCAGTGCCGCAATGCCGAATATCACCACTGCGGAAAGCAGCACCCCGCGAACGGTCGCCGGTGAGGGTCCCTTGCGGGACTTCACGTCGTCGACCGGACCGAGGGGGGCGATGTTGTCCACCAGGCCCCAGCGCGGGATAAACGCATAACGGGGCGTGGGACCGAGGGGTCGACGTTGCGGCCGCGGGGGCGGCGGCGGTCCGGGACGAACGGCGATCCAGCGAAATCCGGGCGGCAAGCGCGGCCCGCCGCTGCGGGGTCCGGGTGCGAATGATGCAGGTGGAGGTGGTGCAGAAGGTGCCGGCGGCCTTCCCTGCATCGCGGGAACCCAACTTGGGCCGGATTGGGCGTGGGGCGGGGGAGCAGGTTGGGTGACTGGCGGGGGCGGTCCCATCTGGACAACCGGAGCCAGGAGCATGCCGTTGCATCGGGGGCACCACTCCCGCCGACGGTCACGCACGTTCCACCGCGTCCCGCACTGCGAGCACACCTGAATCACCGGGCCAGCCTAATCGAGCAGCGGCCGGCAGCTAGCGTCCGCGGTTCGCCGATAGCAAGACTATCCACAGTTTCCACAGGTTTATCCACAGCCGATCCGGGGTAGACCGGTGTTGTGCGAGCACCTCCGGGGCATCGGGATGCCGTCCCCTGTGGATAACCGAGTCCGCGGTCGGCGTATCGGCCAACAGGGAGGTTCCAGACAGAGCGAACGGAGGCCCTCCAGGCGAGTATGATCTAGCTCACATGACAGCTACCTTTGGCGGCTGTCCCGTATGCAGCCCGAACGTCAGTCAGGCGAAAGATGTCATCGCAGTCATTGGAGCCACAGCCCTCGCAGTGGTACACGTCATCGTCCACGTGCAATCGGTCCTACATGGTGGCGGCGGTGCGTGCGGGCGTCATTGCGCTGGTGTTACTCGGAATATTGGTCCTGGTGGTCTGGTTCTGACCTGTTTGATCTGATGCGCGGCGGGGCAATCAGTCTGTGAGTCATGTCCTTGCGGTGTGTCCGATGATGCGGAAATGTTGTCGGTGCGATGGCACCCCCGTGGTCTGACAACCGCAACAGCTCTGACATCTCATAACAGAACAACGACGGAAGGAAACTTGTGGCCGACTACACGCTGCCCGATCTGGACTGGGACTATGCGGCATTGGAGCCCCACATTTCGGGCCAGATCAACGAGATCCACCACAGCAAGCACCACGCCGCCTACGTCAAAGGCGTCAATGACGCGGTCGCCAAACTGGAGGAGGCCCGCGCCAACGACGACCATGCCGCGATCTTCCTGAACGAGAAGAATCTGGCATTCCATCTGGGCGGCCACGTCAATCACTCGATCTGGTGGAAGAACCTGTCTCCGAACGGTGGCGACAAACCCACCGGGGACCTGGCGGCAGCCATCGATGACGCATTCGGATCGTTCGACAAGTTCCGCACCCAATTCACCGCGGCCGCTAATGGGTTGCAGGGATCAGGGTGGGCTGTTCTGGGCTACGACAGCCTCGGCCACAAGCTCCTGACTTTCCAGCTCTATGACCAGCAGGCGAATGTGCCGTTGGGGATCATTCCGCTGCTTCAGGTGGACATGTGGGAGCACGCGTTCTACCTGCAGTACAAGAACGTCAAGGCCGATTACGTGAAGGCGTTCTGGAATGTCGTCAATTGGGAAGACGTCCAGAACCGTTATGCCGCAGCGACTTCGAAGACGAACGGCCTCATCTTCGGCTAATCCCCGAACGGCGAACACCGAAGGGGCACCGCGACCGTCACCGGCGTGCGCGGTGCCTTTTTGGCTGTCCGGCCGCGCCCGGCGGATACCACGGGCCGCCCGTTAGCACTCCCATGCTCTTGCGTGCCAACCGGGTTCTGCCGCATCCTGTTTCGAACCGGCCCACTGTGGTGTCGTGGATGCTTCGAATGCCATGGGAGGGGAGATGGACACTGGTGAATCTGGGTTCGGGCGAGCCGTCGAGGTTTCCCCGTTCCACTCGCGTGGTGCGCTGAAGGGTTTTGTGGTCTGCGGTCGCTGGCCCAACTCGACCAAAGAATGGGCGCAACTGTTGATGGTGGCGGTGCGGGTGGCCTCACTTCCCGGACTGCTTTCCACCACAACCATTTTCGGGGTCCGGGAAGAACTTCCGGATCGGCCTGAACCCGGCACGGTTGGGCTCGTGTTAGCCGAGGGAACCGTCGTCGGTGAATCAGCTATTCCGCCAGGGCATTTCGCTCAGAAGCAACCGTCGGCACTGTTGATGCTTCATCCGCCGTCCGAAACCACGCCGTCGTTGCCGGAGTGTTCCGGGGCGGCTTCGGGATGTGTGTTGCTGCCAGGTCTGCCGCATCTCGGCTTGGAGCATCGTGCGGCGTGGGTTGAGGCGGAATCGGACGGCACCATCACCAGCATGGTAAGTCGGGTCGGCGTCGACCCCATCAGCCATCCCGATACGGCAATCCTTGCGATGTTGCTTGCAGCGTAAGGGTTTTCGTCAACTTTCTTTCGGCTGGGTTAACGGTGGAGTACGGCTGCCCGAACTCTGCGCGCCAGGTGGCGAGCCTGCGGTCGGGCCGTTAACGTAGACGGTGTAAGCGAAGGGGAGTAGCCCCCAATCGTCGTGTCGACATACTGGCGTACAGCCCGGCCGGCGGACCGAACATGAATTCGGTGGGCGAGACCTTCGACGGGTCGCACTGGCGACATGTCGAAAGGTCGGGACGTATGCTCGGGGCGATTTTGGTCAGCTTCGGAGTGGTTTTCCTGGCTGAGTTGGGGGACAAGTCGCAGTTGATCACCTTGACGTACGCGCTGCGGCATCGGTGGTGGGTGGTGTTGAGCGGGGTCGCGATCGCCGCATTCCTGGTTCACGGTATCTCGGTGGCGATCGGGTACTTCCTGGGCGCAACACTTCCTGAACGACCGATTGCCTTCGCGGCGTCGGCGGCCTTCATCGGCTTCTCGATATGGACGTTTCGGGAGAATCGCCCGGGGCGGTCAACATCGGCGGGGAGCGAAAGCGGTGAACCTGTGCCCGTCGCTGAACCGCGCTGGGTGGTTCTCGCCATCGTGTCGTCGTTCTTACTGGCCGAACTCGGGGACAAGACGATGCTGGCGACGGTGGCGTTGGCGAGTGATCACAACTGGACCGGAGTCTGGATAGGGGCCACGGCGGGCATGGTCCTGGCCGACGGGGTGGCGGTTGCGGCCGGTTCGCTTCTGCATCGCCGATTGCCCGAGCGGTTCCTCCACATGGCGGCCGCTGTGTTGTTCCTGTTGTTCGGGGCGTGGATTCTGTTCGACTCCGCGATCGGATGGCGGTCAGCGGCCATCGCGGTGACCGCGGGGATAGGTGTCGCGGCTGTTATGGCGACGGCCTTCACAGCAGTGCGGGGACGCCGCACAAGCCAACACAGCAAAGTGCAGTCGGTAATTTGATCTTGAACTGTGCCGTTGCCCACAAGGCGTTCAGGTATAAGGGTCCGGGGCATCCGCGGGGGTGGTGTGACATTCGCGACCGTCCGGTGTTCCGGCTTCGCTACCGGGGGCGAACTAGCAGGCAGGCGATCCCTCGGGTATGTGGCCTCAATGTTTGCCACCGGGGTCGAAACTGATTCGCTGGTCACTTTCTTGACAGTTTGCACTTGGTTGGGGGAGTAAGTGTGACTACGATGATCAGCAAATACGCCTGTTATACGCCCGCTCTCCGAGCAAGTGGAGGTCAACACGATGAGCACGACGTTCGCCGCGCGCCTGAATCGCCTGTTCGATACGGTCTATCCGCCAGGTCGCGGCCCCCACACCTCGGCTGAAGTGATCGGAGCGCTCAAGGCGGAGGGCATCACAATGTCGGCTCCGTATCTGTCGCAGCTCCGTTCGGGCAACCGGACGAATCCGTCTGTGGTGACCATGGCGGCGCTTGCCAACTTCTTCCGGATCAAGCCGGCGTACTTTACCGACGACGAGTACTACGAGAAGCTCGATAGGGAGCTCACCCTGCTCGCCAGCATGCGGGACGAGGGTGTGCGCCGAATTGCCGCGCGTACCGTCGGACTCTCGCCGGAGGCCCAGAAGGACCTCGCGCACAAGGTCGATGAGTTGCGTCGTCAGGAACACCTGGACGATTAGCCGGCCGCCCCGAGGGATCGGGGGCCGGCAACTTTCGTGGTCTGTGCGAGCTGTGCCTGGGACCGTTCGGCCGCGCGGAGGTACTGACGGGCGATTTCCAAGATCCACTCCCGGTCGGAGAAATTCTCCGGCTGCCTGAGCCAACTCAAGCCGGGGAAACCCCTGTCGCCGATGCCGTCGGCGGTGTGAAGGCGTGCGCGCGGCAGTTCAGATCCTGAGTGGATCCATTCGGCTATCGCCTGGGCTTGCTCGTTCGGAGGGACCGCCGGCCGTTCGGTGTCGGCCGGCGCTGCGGAATCGGGCGCTTGGTCGGCGGGGCTTCGGATCCGAGCTTCATTGGCGGCCGTCGCCTCGAGGTAGAGCGCATCGCTGATCATGGACAGCCGTTCCGCGACCCTGAATATCAGCGGACCGCGAGGGCGTTCACCGATTCCGATGTCGGGTTGTCTGCGCTCCAATTCCTGCAGCAATGGATCGATCAGCCGTAGTTCCCGGCGGCCGCCGAACCAGTCCTCGATGGTCGGCAGCAGCGACCCGGCAGCCACGATCGCCATCGCCGCGCCGAGGAGTGCCGCCGCAGTCCCGATTCCGGCGAGTTCGGTGGTGCCAACCGCGCGGATGAGGAGAAAGGCGCTGGCGGCCACCATCAGTGCGATACCGGCGGTGAACACGAACAACGCCCGACCCCGCCGCGTGCGGTTGGAGTGACGCGCTCCAGTCCACGAGACGAGCGTCAATACCAGCAACACATAGAGCAGGGGGATCAGCCAGGGCAGCGAGGTGCCGGACGATCCCAGGTTGCGGTCCAGAAACTCCTCGGGCGACATCTCAGGCTGCGCGCCGCCCGCGAAGAACGACACCAGGGTGATGGTCACGATCACGCCTGCGATGCCGTACTGGATGAGCGCGGCCCGCCGGGTCCTTGCTGGTTCGTGTGAGGAGGAGGCGCTGGTGATCATCACGCAACTGCCCGCTGCGCAGGCCACGAGTGCTGCTTGACTCAGTCCGATCGAGATGTTCGGCCAGTGCAGGGCCGAATCCAGGAGAAGGGTGAGCGGCGGCCAGTTCAGCGCAGCGACCGCGGCGAGACTGCCGAGCGCAACGATCATCGCGGAACTCACCACGGATTGTTTATTGACCAGCGCCCAACCGATGCGCAGACCGGTGGCCAGCCCGAGGAGTCCGGCGATCACCCAGATGATCAACCAAATGCCTCTCCGAGCCGAACCTGGACGATCGACGCGCGGTCCGCGGGCGAACGGCCCAAGCGATAAAGCAGCAGCGCGGCGAAATCCTCGGCCTCCTGCTCGACGTCCTCTCCGCCGGGCCCCATGCAACCGGTGCGTTGGTTGAGCATGTAGCCGATCAAGTCGTCATCCGCGAGTTCGGCGATTTCCCGAGCGACCTCGGCGACCGGCATCCCCTCATGTCCCAGTACCAGATGACCCAGTTCGTGGGCCAACGTCCGATCCCCGGTGGGCAGACCCTGCTGGATCAGGAAGACGTCTCGATCGGCGTACTGACGCCATTGTCCGGTGACTCCACTGGGCAATTCCGCGATGTCGATTTCGATTGGGCGGCAACGATTCTCGCCGACAGCGGTAACCAGGCTCAGTAGAGACACCTCGCCGTCCCGCGGCGCCAGATTGAGGACGTCGTTGACCGCTTTGGTGACACGACGGGTGGCGGACATTCCATGATCCCCTCTCGCGTCAGGGCGTCACCGCAGGAACCGAGCGGTGCCCGCCGCTCGGCCGACGTGGCTGGCTTTTGCCTGCCGGTATCCGACGACACCCCCGAGTGTTGTGAGGGCGAGGATGCCGAGGATGCCCGGGAGGGCGAACACTGCAACCTCGCCTATCTTGGCTTCCCGGAGGTATTGGGGATAGCCCACCCTAAACGACGCCGGCACCTCAGAGGTGCCGCTTCCCGCGCCACCGGGTAGCCGTTCCCTCGTGGAACCCTCACCCGATCGGGCCATGTCCCGCGGACCCGTTCCGGTGTTCGATGCCGAGGTACTCGAAGGTCCGCGGACTGCCGGCGCCTCGACTGCCGCGGCGCCGCCGAACGAGGTCGGGCCTCCCATGATGGGAGGCAGATGCAGTGGGCTGGTACCCGAGTCGCCCGAGACGACGGCGCCGCCATCGGCGTTGACGACTCCCGGATCACCCGGCTGGGTCGGATGCCCCGGGAACGCCGGACTGAGCGGCGGCAGCCCCCGAACGCCGTCTGAGTCCCCCGCGGGACTTTGTGGCGGCGGCGCCGTCTGCACAGAGCCGCTGGCCGGCGCCGGTAGGGCCACGCAGTCGTCGATCACGGTGCAGGTGGGCCACGGGAACGGGAAGGGGAAGGGGAAGGGGTCATCGAAGGGCCAGGGCAAGGGCAACGGCAAGGGCGGTTCGTCCGGACCGGTTGGGACGTCGGCCGCGGCTCTGAGGCCGGCGTCGCGGGAGGGATCTCCGGTGCCACCCGCAGTCGGTATCGACTCGCGGGAGCGCGGACGGGTGGGCTTACCCGCATCACGGCTCTGGAGTCCGCCGGTGGCAGGGGCGGCGGCGCCCGGGTCTGAATCGTTGTCGTGGGCACCACCCGAATCCGCAGTTGCCGAGGGAGTGCCGAGTGCCGTGAACCCACCGCACAGCAGTCCGCCGGCGATCGTCCAGCTAATCGCCGCGGCCCGCATTCGCGACCGTTTCACGGTGTTCCTCGAGTTTGCGGCGCACCGGTGCGCCGGGGGTCGTCGGTGTTGGCATATTGTCGCATATCTGCAGGTGGTGAACCTGCAAGATCGATCGAGCGATAGGGTTAGCCAAAGCCGGTGGGGATAACTGCCTACCGGTGGCAGACAACCGACTCGGGAGGCACCTCCGATGGGCCTGTTCAGCAAGCGAAAAAGCCGTGCGACTAGGCGCGCCGAGGCCAAGGCGATCAAGGCCCGCGCCAAGCTCGAAGCCAGACTCGGCGCCAAGAACGAGGTCCGTCGAATCAAGGCCACGGAGCGTTCGGAGAACAGGGCGATCAAGGCTCAGTTGAAGGCCGCCAGGGATGCCGATCGGGCCGCGGTGAAGGTTGCCGAGACGGAGTTGAGAGTGGCACGTGAGGGCAAACTTCTCTCACCGACCAGGGTTCGGCGGGTCCTGACGGTTTCACGGTTGCTGGCACCGGTAGTGGTGCCGATTGTTTACCGCGCTGCGATGTCTGCGCGCGGAACCATCGATGAGCTTCGGGCCGACCGGCTGGGGGTTCCGTTGAGTCAGCTCGGCCAGTTTTCCGGTCAGGGTGGCCGATTGTCGGCGCGGATCGCCGGTGCGGAGCGATCGCTGCGCCTGGTCGCCGACAAGAATCCGAAAGACTCCGAGACCAAGCAGTTCGTCGTTTCGATGACAGAGCGCCTCACCGCGCTGTCAGCCGCGATCGCGGCTGCCGAGAACATGCCCGGCCAGCGCCGTCGCGATGCGCACACCACGATCGCCGAACAGCTCGATGGGATCGATGCGGATCTGATGGCCCGTCTGGGCGTCGCTTAGCCCGCATGCCGCGGTTGTCTGCACTCGTGCCACGGGGGCTGACTCTTGTTGTCGTCGGTATGGCCGTGATGTTCGGTGCGATGCTGGAGTCGGCCGTGGCCCGGGCGCATGTGCGCGTGGCCGCCGACCACCCGGTGCGTGGGGTCTACGCAATTGTCACGTTCCAGGTGCCCAATGAATCCGAAAGAGGATCCGCGACAACCAAAGTCACCATCGGCCTACCGAACAGCGAATCCGCCGCGGCAGGTGTGATCCCCGGTTGGACGACGGTGTTCGACAGGGTGGGTGGCGCCGGGGCGTTTCGGTCCGTCACCTTCGTCGCCGCGAGCAGTGGCATCGGCGCCGGTCAGTTTCAGATGTTCGCGGTATCGATGCGACTCCCCGATGTGGATGCCGTGCTGTTTCCGGTTATCCAGACGTATGCGGACGGGACAACGGTGCATTGGGATCAACCGCGACCGTCGAACGGTCCGGGACCCGAGTTCCCCGCCCCGGTGCTGGTGCTCGCCGCGGGCCCGGCCGACCCACCGGAACGTCATCGAGCGACATCGGCCCCTCCTGCCCCTGCGGGGCCGGTGGTCTCCGCCGTTCCGGCGCCGACCACCGCAGCCGTGGTGAACGTGGTGCCGGACACCACCGCCCGTGCGCTGGCCGGTGCTGCCCTACTGGTGGCGGCGATCGGTGTGGGAGTGGCGCTGGCGCGACGTCGGTCGTGACCCCGTCGGTCGTGACCCCGTCGGTCGTGACCCCGTCGGTCGTGACCCCGTCGGTCGTGACCCCGTCGGTCGTGACCCCGTTGGTCGTGGCCCCGTTGGTCGTGACCCCGTTGGTCGTGACCCGCTTCCACCGGGCACGGTGTTCCGCAGCGCCTGGCATGATTGTGGCCGTTGCGCGAAAGACGGCAAAGGAGCAGCCAGATGGCAGACCCTCAGAGCGGGCATGACAGCAGTTCGGACGCCGCATCTGGCCAGCGGCCACCGGCCAGGAAGGCGGCCCCACGCAAGGCGCCGGCCAAGGCTGTCAAGAAGGCGCCGGCGAAGAAGGCGCCGGTGAAGGCGCCGGTGAAGGCGCCGGTGAAGGAAGCCCCTGTTCAGCAGGTCCCCGTCGAAAT
>Ga0075163_10001099_pt1 | contig 35993 bp, 41 predicted proteins | sample JI1023141ADNA_FD_71478 | JGI IMG/M metagenome (GOLD analysis project Ga0075163, IMG submission 71478) | Wastewater effluent complex algal communities from Wisconsin, to seasonally profile nutrient transformation and Carbon sequestration -... | ecosystem: Engineered > WWTP > Effluent > Algae...
AAGAGTGCGAGGATGGGGGTGGAGTTATCCCCAGGATATGTGGAAAAGTGGTGTAAATAGCACCACCTTTTTCATAAAATGTGTATTGATGTGGGTGAAAGTGGGTAGTAAACTGTTCGCAGTGGGTAAACGTAGGTAGCCCATCAAAATAGGCATCCTACCGTCTCAAATGCTTTTAACAGCTCCAAACGAGATGCTCGCAAACAAAAACTATCAAAAAGGGTTACTTAACAAACAAGCCATGACACAGGTGGACTACTTCCAGCGGAAACTCGATGACAAGCGACGGTTAACCATACCGACCGAGCTTCGAGACACCTTCGCGAGTGGGGCAGTCATAACCCGTGGATTTGGCACCTACCTGCACCTGTACCCGAAAGGGGTCTGGGACAATTTGGTGGAACCGCGGCTCGAAGGAGATATCCTAGATGAGCGAACGGCCGACCTAAATGTGCAATTCCGAATGGGGAAGGTAGAGCAGTCACTGGATGGCAAACAGGGGCGAATCACGCTAGAACAGCATTTGCTGGACTATGCGGGGATTACCAAAGAGGTCGCCGCCGTGTCTGTCGGAAAATATTGGCGTTTAATGGCGGTCGAATAGAGCATAGTGGCCTATTTGATATTTAAAAAAAGCCCTTTAACAATCCGGCGAAGTAAGCAAAAGTAATTGATCAGGTAACATTGATCGTTACTGTAACGAATACACCGAAATCGACTTTTTCTAGTCACAGGCTGGAAAGAGCAGCCCGAGCAAAAATGACATTCTTGCCCGGCGCGTCGAGAAAACCATGTAAAGGGTTATCTTGAGATTTAGGATCACCTATTCGGCAATCAGCAAGTGGACACACGAAGGCACCACTATAAAAAAGCCTTGGTTCTTTCCACTTAAAACACCTCCCAAAACTCCACCTCACATAAGTCTCTCAACTTAAAAAAACGTTTTAAAGGAAGTCGGAAGTACAAGATTTTTAATAAAAGTCTCGTTTAACAAACTTCTATACATACGGCCTTTAAAACACCCTCCGCTCGGTAAAACTCGTGTAGCGGGGGAAATAAAAACAAAAACTACGTACACAAAACAAAAAGCTGGTTGCTGAATAGGTGATATATGAAATGCTGCATGATGTCTCCCTGCGAAGAGATGTTGACAGCGAACACAAACAAAAATCACCAAACAAAAACAAAAGAAGGTACCCTTTGCTTTTTCAAGAAAAAAGTTCGTCGGCGCGCCATGCGAGACGAGTTGACGGACTTTAAACCAAGAAGCATAAACGGATACCGCAAAAAACAAAAAACGTGCGTATGCACTCAAAAATCACAACACAACATGTACCAGTACTGCTAGACGCAGTGCTTGGCCATATGCAGCCAAAGAAAAGCGAGTCATATCTCGACGTCACGGCTGGATATGGTGGGCACGCATCGGCGGTGCTTGAGCGAACGCGTGCGCCTGGTCAAGCGGTCTTAGTGGACCGCGACGATACGGCGATTGCGGCGCTTCAACACTTTGAGCACGACGGTGCTCAGCTCATGCATGCCGATTTTTTGTCGGCGAGTCAGGAACTCGCTCAGGCTGGGCGGCAGTTTGACTTGGTACTAGCGGATATCGGGGTGTCTTCAGTACATCTTGACGACGCTGAACGTGGTTTTAGTTTTCGAGCGGAAGGACCGCTAGATATGCGCATGGATAAACGGTCAAAAGTAACGGCTGCAACCATTGTCAATGATATGGACGAGCCAGAGCTCGCGAGTTTGCTTCGGCGTTACGGTGAAGAGATCCAAGCTCGCAAAATTGCGCGTGCAATTGTGTCTGCTCGTCCGATAGCGACGACAACGCAGCTTGCCGATGTGATTGCCAGTGTGCTGCCTCGAAGGGGCAGGGTACATCCAGCAACAAAGAGCTTTCAGGCGCTTCGCATTGCCGTAAACGATGAGCTAGGACAGTTAGAGGCTGCTCTCGACTACTGGCTCAAGCTCCTTGCGCCTGGTGGGCGATTAGGCGTCATTACCTTTCATAGCCTAGAAGACCGTATTGTTAAACAAGCGTTCGCTCGGGTCAGTGGTGAACGATATGATGCCGACTACAGGCAATTGACCAAAAAACCCGTCACTGCCAGTGACGCTGAAATTGCTTCCAATCCGCGTGCTCGAAGTGCTAAGCTTCGGGTCGTAGCAAAAATAAACAAACAAGAAAGGAACGACCAATATGCCAATTCGCGTAAAAAGTAGTTCCCGTGCGTACAAAGTCCGCGTTAAAGTGGGCTAGCAAACGCTAGATTCTCTCTGTGGTCGACGTATATGCTCGGCCACAGAGAGCAAAAACAAACATCAAACTAAAAACATAAGAAGAGCTTATGACGTATTCAAGTACGGTTGCGTTTGGCCGCCAGCAGGTAGCGATGCGCAATCAAAATTCGGTCAGTTTTCGTCCGAGAGACAAGCGGCTTGGCCCAGTCAGCAACAGCGTTGTGCTGATTGTGCTGGCATGCTTGCTTGGGCTACTGTATCTAACACAAGTAACAAAAACCAATGCCTACGGCTACACAATAAATAACCTTGAGCAGGAAAAAACATCATTGCAGAGTAAGCACGATGATCTTGCGGTTGCCTCTGCACGCCTTCGCGCCCTCGACCGAGTACGCGTAAGTGCCGAAGCAAAAGCTATGACTTCTGTAGCGCCAGTCGCAAGCGTACGCTAGGGCGCGTACTTCCTGTATACTTAGACTTCGATTATGCAAAACGGTGATGGCATTGAAGAATCTTCGATAACCCGAGCACGCTTGTGGTACGCGGCGCTACTGGTAATCTTCGGCGTATTTACGGTACGCCTTTTTTATCTACAAGTGATTCGTTATGACCATTTTAAGACCGCAGCACGGAATGATCAGGTGCACGAGTATGAAGTTATGCCAGAGAGAGGAACAATTTATGCAGTGCAAAGCGACGGCGAGACATTGCCGCTGGTAACAAACCAGCGGTTGTTTACTCTGTATGGCGATCCCACTATCGTCAAAGATGCGGCAAAAGTAGCTCGGACGGTAGCGCCAATAGTCGGAGGCAATGAAGCCGAGATTGAAGAGCTGCTTACCCTAAAAAACAAAAAGTACGTCGTGCTTGCAAAGCGACTTTCAAAAGCCCAGAGCAAGCAAGTTTTATCATATAAATTTCCTGGCATTGGCACGCAAGAGCGAAATTATCGTACCTACCCGCAGGGCACCATGGCGGCACAGCTACTTGGGTTTGTCGACGAGGAAGGCAAGGGCAAGTACGGTCTGGAACAAGCCATGAACAAAACGCTGACAGGCACGACAGGCTGGCTCAAAAGCGTTACAGATGTAAATGGTGTGCCACTGGCAGCAAGTGATGATAATTTGTCTCGAAAGCCCGTGCCAGGCAGTGATCTAACATTGACGATAAATGTCGGTATGCAAGCGCAGCTCGAAGATATCATTAAACGGACACAGGAAAAGTTTAGGTCGAAAACAGTTAGCGCGGTAGTGCTTGAAACACAAACCGGAGCGATTAAAGCGATGGCAAACTATCCGACATATGACCCGGCTCAGTTCCAAAAAGTGCAAGATGGCAATGTGTTCCAAAACGCAGTTGTGACTAATGCTATCGAACCTGGATCCATCACGAAGGTCCTGACTGTGGCTGCTGGGATAGATACGGGTGCAATCACCAAAAACAGTGGCTACTCGGATCCAGGTAAATGGACTATTGATGGAGCCAAGGTGCTGAATGTGGCCGAAGGCATGGGCAGTGGACCGCAGAGCGTTCAGAGTTTGCTTGATAAGTCGCTAAACACAGGTGCAACCTGGGTGCTCATGCAGATGGGTGGCGGCCGGCTCAATGATTCTGGGCGGGGGAAACTCTATGATTACTTTGTGAATCACTACCAGCTTAGCAAGCAGACAGGGGTAGAGCAGGGGTATGAGAGCACTGGCTATGTACCTGAGGCAGCAGATAATGGCGCCGGAATTAATCTTACCTATGCAAACATGTCATTTGGTCAGGCTTATAACGCCACGGCGCTGCAGATGGGGTCGGCGCTGAGTGCAATCGTAAATGGTGGCACCTACTATCAACCCTATCTTGTTGCCTCACAAACAGACACCGCTGGAAAGCAAACCAAGACAGAGCCAGCAGTGGTAAAAAGTGGAGTTGTGTCGGCGCAGACAAGCAAGGACATGGTGGAGCTACTGGACTACGTGACAGCATCGCACGTTCGAGCAGGGTTCAAATATATGGATTTTGGCTCTCAGTATAGCGTGGGTGGCAAAACGGGAACAGCAGAGATTGCAAAAACGGGCGGTGGCTATCGAACAGATGCCTTTAACGGTACATTCATGGGCTATGTGGGCGGTGATAAACCGCAGTATACAATTGTCGTCTATAACATTGAACCGCACGGCTATAGTGGTTATGCAGGCGCTCAGACTGGCCAACCGCTTTTTGCGGAAATTGCCCACATGCTCATAAATAATTATGACGTGGAGCCAAAGAAGTAAAAGTTTTTAAATAGTATCACGTAAGCGTATACTTAAGACCAAGAATTGAAGCAGAAAGAGAAAGAAAAAAATGGATATTATACAAGTAACGTTACAGGGCAGTGAACTCCTTCGGGTAGTGCTCCTCGGCGTCTGTGGTTTTTTGCTCAGTACGATTTTGACTGTGCCGTACACAACGCTGGCGTATCGCTGGCAGCTTTGGAAACGGCCGCGAACCGACACGGTTACAGGCGCACCGGCAACAATTATTGCGAAGTTGCATGCAGAGAAGCACAAACGACATATCCCGACGATGGCGGGAGTCATTTTTATCTTGTCTGTTTCAATTTTGACACTTTTATTTAACCTTGAACGCAAAGAAACCTGGTTGCCACTTGCGGCGTTTGCGGGAGCAGCATTGGTTGGGTTTGTTGACGATATGTTTAACCTGCGAAGTAACGGCAAGGGTAAGGCAGGTTTGCCGCCGAAAGTGAAGCTGTTTCTTATGACGCTCGTCGCAGCGGTGGGCGGCTGGTATTTCTTTGCAAAACTCGGATTTGACAGTGTGCAGCTGCCAGGCATACAGGCTGCTAGTCTGACACTTGGATGGCTGATTGTGCCGCTCTTTGTTTTGGTGGTGGTAGCGACGGCGAACGCGGTAAACATTAGCGATGGTTTGGACGGGCTAGCAGGCGGACTGACTACGATTGCATTTGCAATCTATGCAGTTATTGCTGTTATCGAGGGTAAGTACGGGATAGCAGGGTTCTGTGCGACCCTTGTTGGCGCGCTAATGAGCTATACTTGGTTCAATATCTTTCCAGCGCGATTTTTTATGGGTGATGTTGGGTCTTTTGCGCTTGGGACAGCACTAGGGGTTGTAGCGATGTTTACTGACACGGTGCTCCTGCTGCCTGTAATCGGCGCTGTATTTGTAGCCGAGGCGGGTTCGGTTATTTTGCAAGTTACCTCTAAGAAACTTCGACATGGAAAGAAGATATTCCGTGTTTCCCCGGTACATCATCATTTCGAAGCACTTGGTTGGCCAGAGACGAAGGTAACGATGCGTTTTTGGGTGATTGGCATGATCTCTAGCCTTATAGGACTTGCGTTGTTCTGTATGGGGCGTTTTGGATGAGCGTGAGTGCACAGCGACGAACAAGTGGGCCCGCTGTCGCACGACAAGCTAGGCAGTCGTTTGGGAATGGTTCTAGGGCGCACCGGCCCGACTACTGGTTAGTCGTTGCTGCGCTTTTGCTGGTTTCGGTTGGGTTAGTGATTATCTATTCGATAAGCCCTGCACTTAAAGAGTTCCGTGGTGGCAATTTTGTGACTAGACAAATAATGGCCATTGGGCTGAGTATGATAGCGTTTGCGGTGACCTCTCGTATACCGCTCGCTCTTCTTCGGCAATTTCGTTGGACTTTGCTCGGCATCGCTGCACTAGGGACGTTACTTGCACTCGTAACGCCTGTTGTGCCTGAATACCCACAACATCGGTGGATTCGATTTGGCGCTCTTTCGTTGCAATCAGTGGAAATCCTAAAATTTGCGCTGCTTATAGTCGTAAGTAGCTTTCTGGCCGAAAGAGTGCGAGATGGCAGCATAAATGACTTTCAAAAAACCTTTAAACCTCTTGGAATTGGGCTCGGGGTGGTTGGGTTGGTGATTGCCTTCGTGCAGAGTGACTTAGGGTCAATGGGCGTCCTCGTCGCAATGCTCGGCGTTATGCTCTTTATGGCAGGTATGAAGCCTCGTTATTTGCTGATGATACTTGGTATTGTCGCAATCGGGACAATTATGGCTATTTCCTCAACGCAGTACCGACGCGAGCGGTTGGCAACGTACATGAACCCTGAGCAAAACTGCCAAACACATGAAGGCTACCAAGCATGTCAGGCCCTCATTGCAGTTGGGTCGGGGGGGTTAATTGGCCTTGGCCTGGGCAATAGTGTACAGGCATATGGGTATTTGCCCGAGGCACAAAACGACTCGATATTTGCAGTGTATGCAGAAAAGTTTGGGTTTGTTGGTTCAATGGTGCTTTTTGGGCTATTTGTGGCGCTATTTGCAAGACTTCGACTCATCGTTGAACGGGCACCCGACACCTTTAGCCAACTGATTGTGGTCGGAATACTGGCATGGTTAAGCACACAGGCTATAATAAATATGGGTGCCATGATGGGACTATTGCCACTAAAGGGAATTACGCTACCACTCGTAAGCTATGGTGGCACTAGTGTGCTCTTTGTCGGGGCGGCACTGGGTCTTGTCTATCAAATATCGCGGTATACTAGCTTTACCTCTGTACGCCAAACGGGCGGCGGAGGGCAAGGGCAGGGGAGAAATAATGAAAGTAATTATGACAGGCGGCGGGTCAGGGGGGCATATCACCCCAATCTTGGCGGTCGCGCATGAGCTAAAGCAAGAACATCCTGACACAGAAATCATCTACATCGGTCAGAAGGGTGATGTGTTTGGGTCTATCGTGGGCGAGCATGAGATTGTAGACGCAATGCACACTGTGCATGCAGGTAAATTTCGTCGGTACCACGGTCAAGGTATAAAACAGCTCCTCGATGTGAAGACGGTAGCCCTTAACATACGGGACGGATTCCGTGTGCTTTGGGGGCTTGTCGAGGCATATCAACTACTTGGCAAGGTTAAGCCAGACGTTGTTTTTAGTAAAGGCGGCTTTATAGGGGTTCCTGTAGGGTTGGCGGCTGCGCTTCGACACGTACCTTACGTAACTCACGACTCAGATGCGATACCTGGTCTTGCGAACCGTATTATTGCGCGTTGGGCGGCAAAACACGCCGTCGCACTAGAATCCAGCCTGTACCCATACCCTAAAGAGAAGACGATAAGTGTTGGTGTGCCAGTCGCTGCCGGCTACGAACCGGTTACCGCAGAGCTGCGTAGGAATTACCGAACAAAGCTTGGTTTGGACGCATATGAACAAATCATTTTGGTTACCGGAGGAGGTCTTGGGGCGGCACGATTAAACCAGGCAATGGTGAGCATCATGCCAACGTTACTCGAGGAGTTCCCGCACCTAGCGGTCATTCACACTGCTGGCAACAAGCATGAGGCAGCAGTCAGTAAGGCGTACACGAAAAGCCTCCCGAGAGGAGATAGAAGTCGAGTGATTGTGCGAGACTATCTGACGGATATGTATATGTATAGCGGTGCTGCCGATTTGGTTGTCGCCAGGGGAGGGGCAACAAATTTTGCCGAGCTTGCCGCACAGGCAAAGCCGAGCATCATTGTGCCCAATCCACTCCTGACAGGAGGGCATCAAGTCAAAAATGCCGAAGCTTATGCCGAGAAAAAAGCTGTTATATTGGTGCAAGAAGATACGCTATCTTCCCAGCCAGAACTGATAAGACAGACCATTGCGCACCTACTTGTTGATCCAAAAGAGCGGTTGAAGTTAGCAAAAAACATTTATAGTTTTGCTCGCCCGCACGCAACAGCAGATTTGGCTGCGATAATCTGGGAGGTGGGAAGTGTTCAAGAAGCATCGGACTAATTCTAGGGCAACCGAAGAACGGCATAGTCAAGTTACGAAGCAACCACGGCCGCAGCCGTTTTCGTATCATGCCGTGCGGGCTCCGCAAGACAGAACTACCCGTGTAGGCGCAGATAAGAGCCCTGTAAAGAGGAGCATAGCGTCTTTGCCCATAGGTAAAACCAGCGTTAGAATAGCCAGCTGGCTACTTGTGGCGATTTTTTTCGGGTATCTTGTGTATCTTCGCACATCACCAACAGTTACTGCTGTGGCAGATGACGTAGAGATTGCCGATAGTGCAAAACAAACATACCAGGCTGACGCCGAAAAGTTGCTTGCAGGCAGTATGCTCAACCGCTCTAAGCTGACATTAGATACACATGGCGTCGCAGATGAACTGAAAAAACTCCACCCCGAAATTCGATATGCAAGTGTTGCCGCACCTATTTTCGGTAACTCACCCACTGTTTCACTAACGCTCATGCGACCAGTCGCCACCCTACATTCAGCAGGTCAGGTCTACGGGCTAGATGCCACAGGCCATACTTTGGCTGCTCGGGCTAGCGCTGCCGACCTTCCGGTGGTTGTCGATGAGGCAAACGTTATCCCGATACCTGGTGAACAGTTTTTGCCCGTCTCGACTGTAAACTCTATTAAGACAATTGTTGAGCAGGCCTCAGCCGCAGGGCTTGAGATAGATACAATAGCGCTGCCAAAAGCTAACCCTTATGAAGTGCTTGCCCACGTAAAGGGGAAAAGGTATAAGGTGCACTATAACTTAGAGAGTGATGTTTTGCAGCAGAGCGGGGCGATGATAGCAACTATTAAGCATCTTGGCACGGCTGAACCAAAAGAATACATTGATGTAAGAGTGCAGGGGAAGGTATATTACAAGTAGAGGTGTTCCCCTAGTGCTACCCTCCCTCACGTTCGCAATTTGTTCGTAAAATTTATTAAGAACAACTAGAAAAATATATAAAAAAATAGAAAAGTAGGGGATTGTCAAATAAAAAGGGGTAGAGCAGTAAAAAAAGGGGAATTGTATATAAAAAAGTCAATTGCGTGAAAAAGCAAATGTTTTCACAAGGAGACTGTGGAAAAGTCAATAGAAAGTATATTTCAGTAGCGTTACGGCAAAAAAGCAAACACTAGGCAGTTTGGGGTGTGCGTACTCTCCGAACTACTACGACCTGTACTGCAAGGAGTAAATACAAGTATGTTTAAAGTAGGATCGTCAAAGCAAAGTAGTAGTTTTGTAGCCCAACCGCCAAAAGTCCCCCGTTTGGAGGGGTATGAGTTATCAACTGCTTCAAGTATATTCATGTCGCAAAATATACATTGAGCGACATTTAAGATATGTTCGTTTTGCGTTCTGCTCTACTTGATGCCCCAGATTTTTTCTCTGCCCATCAACATTCGTTTAATTATTTAGTAAACTGCCCCATCATGTGCTTTCTATATTCAAAATAGCCTTGCGTGAACATGGTTGCCTTTAATAGCCATAGTTCGCTTTTTGTATATCGTTTGCAGTAATTTTATAAACATCCGTAGTTGTTCGCCAAATGTTCAGTATTTGTTCTCGACTATTAAACCTCAAACGTATACAGTAATAGCATGATGGAAGATCCAACTCCCCATTTGCGGCGTAACAAGCCTGGTCACCAATCTCCTTGGAACGATATGGAGCTTATGGCTGGACTAGGGTATTTCTTGAAACTACATGGACACTATCCCTCAGCGCATGAGATTGATAATTTTGAATATTTGCCGTCTAGTAGGTCAATCCAGAGGTCCTACGGCGGTCTCCAAAAGCTGCGAGAGCGATTACTACCAGGTCAAATTTCAAATTACACCAAAGGTGATCATAGGAGTGGAATTGCAAAGAGAACATACAGTAACGGCAGAAGTCTTGAAGCTATATTTTATGAGTACTTGGTTTCTCAGTTCAAAGAGATAGCCATACATGAGCATAAGCTTATTCGGCCTGGGAATGTGAGTTGTGATTTCTATATATACACCGCCGAAACCAAAGGGATTATTATTGATGTGTTTTATGCTGCGAGCATTGCTAACCTTGTAAATATCACTAATATAAAGTTAAAACGATACACCTTGGTGGCTGAAAAAACTTATCTTATTCTGATGGGCAATGACAACATAACGCAAGGTATGATTGATGAAAAATGCAGTAGAAGACACATCCCTCTTCCAACACATGTGCTTGTGGTTACTGACTTATATTTTCGAGAGAGCGTGATACCGGAACTACTGGTTAAATCGAAGTATGCCCTCTCGTAAAGGAACATAAAGGAAGTAGTCTGGTCCTTAGCTATTCGCTGAGTTCGTAGGTGGCTTTGGCGACGCGTTTGAACTGGGATTTGCTCTGGAGGTTGAGTAGGATAGTGGTCTCTTTGACAAAACGGCTCTTTAGCACTCGTTTGACGATCTCATCGCGGTGAAGTGGTTCCCCTGCCCCTTTAAGAACATCGGTGATGATATCTGCAACCGTACCCTTGCTGTAGCCCCATTCTTTGAGGGCGTAGATGCCGCGACCGATGAGCACAAAGCGTTTGTCTTTAATCAGTTCGTTATGAATAGCCTGGGTAGTGACGTCTTTGCGCTTGAAATCGCTGGCTTTGATTGCCTCGGCGATCTCGTTGAAGTGCATGTGTTTGCCATTTTCACTCAAAATAACGTAGATTTTGTCGCGAATGTTTTTAGGGTTGACGGTCGGCCATTTGACTAGGCCCCAGCGACCATTAAGGGTTGCAAGTTGCTTGCTAGTGCGTGCAAGCGCCTCTGCGTATGCATTGTCTTTGAACCCAGCAGCCTTGCCTAGTTCTTTAGCCTCTACGGGTGCACCAGCTTTGGCAATTGCGGCTACGATAGTCTCAACCTCTTTCTTGACGGCAGGTGTGTCGTGGACGCTCACAACAGCAGCGGACTGATAGTAATTATCGTCTTCAGAGATAACAGCAATGTTTGGGCAAAGCTCGGTTAAAAATGCCAGCCTAGACTGGTCTGTTCGGGTGTTTTCACCAGTAAGCTCGCTGGCGAGCGCAGTGATACGGGCGGTTTGCCCTGCCTCGCCGAGGGCGGCGAGCAGCGTTGTCTCTACCTCGGCAATGTGAGGGAGCTCTGAGCTGCTCATGCGCAGCTTGGTCATCACAGCCTTTTCAAGCTGGCGTACGCGCTCACGAGTTATACCAAGGAGTTCCCCGATCTGCTCTAGGGTTTCTTTGCGGTCAAATAGACCATAGCGACGAGCAATAATCTCGCGCTCCCGCTCTCGATCAATACTATTTAGGACATCCTGTATAATCGTTTCGGTCTGTAGTTTTTGGGCCTCTGTACTCATATATCCTCTCTAGTATATAACTTTTAAGCGTGTGGGTCAAGTACATTTTGTAGATATTTTATAAATCCCCTGCTCTGTTCATTTTTTGCAACAAAGTCGATCTACCGTCTACAAATGTGCGTTGATAGGCTTATTGTAGCACAAAATAGCGGTTGTGGCTGAGAATGTGTTGTGAAAAGTTATCATTTCACGATTTGCTTCGTAGCCAAAAAATGGCCTCCACTCTCTAGCTATCCTGTGGGTTGTAAGCCCCCCAGCCCTCGGTTAGAAGCTGAGCCCCTTCTACCGGTGAATCAAACGTACCGCGTAGTCTACGAAGGGTTTCACTTAGTGCAGGTATGGTTAGGCTTTCGATGTATTGATCATAAGGTAGCAATATACGAGCAATATGAGGTGTTTGTTCAAGCCATCTATTGAGTCCATTTTGTGTTTCTTGATCGCCAGTACTGAGGAAATCATCCTCGAAAGGACTATTTGAGTCTTCGGATGAAATTGGTGCGAGGTGGCTAACAGCTATTTCTCCGAGATCGGTTAAATAGATTCGCCGCTCGGGAAGACATGGCTGGTAGGTAAATCTGTCTACGAACGAAGTTTGCTCTTGCGTGACCATTTGTAAAGGCGTAGGTGTAAAAGGTTGTGGGTCGCCGATTACAATCCTATTTATGGCAGTAATGGTTAATGGTAAATTTGCGCCAATCGAATTCGAGGGCTCTGTGGTAGAACGCGGACGTGGCTATAATGACAAAGATCCAAAAATAACTTCAACAAATCGGGTTATTACAGGTGCAGTCACCCCGTAGCTAGACACACACTTATCCAAAAAGAGGGTACTTAATGGACCCTCTTTTTACTATTTAAAAAACCTACGTTGACTACTTTTTCTTTGTTGGTTTCTTTGCGAAGCGGCCACGGGCAGGTTTTGCAGGGGCTTCGGAGAGGAGTTTTAGGGCTTGCTCGTGGGTGATGGCAGTAGGATCGGTCTTTTTATCTATCTTGGCGTTTTTCTTACCGTCGGTAATGTACGGTCCCCATCTGCCTTTTAGCACTTTTACACCGTCGCCAAAGTCGGCGATGTTTTTCTCTGCCTCGGCAACGAGTTTGGCGGCGTAGAGTTCGCGGGCAGTTGGGAGGTCGATATCATGGGGATCATGGGGTTTTATGCTGACAAAAAGCTTTCCTACCTGGATATAAGGCCCAAAACGACCGATGTTAGCCTTGATATCTTGCCCGTCTTCGGTCTGGCCCACGAGACGTGGTAGCTCAAACGCCTTGAGCGCCTGTTCAAGTGTGACGGTTTCGATAGCAGCCCCCTTCGGAAGCGGTGCAAACAATGGTTTCTCTGATTTATCTTCGGTAGCCCCCAGCTGCAACAGAGGTCCAAAGCGCCCAAAACGTGCAAATATAGGTTTACCGCTCTTAGGCTCTGTACCAACCTCTCTGGCCTGTGCAACGCTACCGCGGTCTATCTGACCACTTTGCTCTATAAGCCCGTGGAATGGCTCGTAGAAGCCTGTGAGCATGGTGTTGCGTGCTAGCTTACCCTCAGCGATGTCGTCGAAATGCTCTTCGACGCTCGCGGTGAAGCCGTAGTCTACCACTTGCTCAAAATGGTCGGTTAAGAACCCGGCAATCAGTTCCCCGCTCGGCGTTGGGACAAGTTTGCCTTTGGTGGAGCCGGTGTTTTCAGTGACAACTTCGCGTGTGATCGGGGAACCCGTTTTCAGCTTTTTGGTGTCGAGAGTGAGCTCAACGATATCACGAGGCGTGCCCTCCGAATCGCCCTTTTCGACATAGCCGCGTACCTGCACAGTGTTGATAATGGTAGCGTAGGTGCTCGGGCGACCAATACCGAGTTCTTCGAGCTTTTTAACCAAAGAGCCTTCGGTGTATCGGGCTGGCGGCCGGGCAAACACCTCCCTCGCCTGGGCAGTCGCAAGTTTCACTTCATCACCTGCACTTACCAGAGGTAGAATAGCGTCTTCTTTACTTCGTCCGTAGACACGTAGGAAACCATCGAAGGTAATAACTTCACCCTTTGCCACGAAATGAGTCTCATGGCTGTGCGCTGAAATCTTAATCTCCGTACGCTCGAGACGCGCAGGCGCCATCTGAGACGCCAACGTGCGGTTGCGGATGAGCGAATAGAGCCTTTGCTCGTAGGGATCGCTGCTGGCCACTTCTAGGCTCATATCTGTTGGGCGGATGGCTTCGTGAGCCTCCTGGGCACTCGCAGACTTGGTTTTGTGGGCGCGCACGGTGACGTACTCTTTGCCGTAGGATTTCTCTATATAACTGGCTGCAGCGGCCATTGCTTGCTTGCTAAGCGTCACCGAGTCAGTACGCATGTAGGTGATTTTTCCGGACTGATACAACTTTTGAGCGGCGGACATGGTGGCTTTGCTACTAAATCCAAGTTTCGCATTGGCGTCTTGCTGCAGGGTGCTGGTGGTAAAGGGCGCAGCAGGGTTGCGAGTACCAGGGTTTTGGGTTACATTGGCAACGGCAAAATTGGCAGCTGCAAGTGAGGAAAGATAGTCTGTGGCAGTTTGTTCATCGGCCAGCCTCTCAGAAAGCTCGGCTTTGAAAGTGTCGCTACCGTGCTCAAAGTCGGCTGTTACTTTGAAATCAGACGTGCCATCAAAGGCGCGGATCTCACGCTCACGCTCCACGAGCAGGCGTACAGCTGGACTTTGGACGCGCCCGGCGCTCTTGCCGCCAGGCACTTTTTGCCAGACAACCGGACTCAGTTCAAACCCAACGATTCTATCTAAAATCTGGCGGGCTTGCTGGGCTTCGACGAGATGCATGTCGACGGTGCGCGGGTTTTTTACTGCTTCTTCGAGTGCGGTTTTGGTGATTTCGTGAAAGACGATGCGCTTGGTCTTTTTGGGGTCGAGCTTTAGAACTTCACAAAGATGCCAGGCAATGGCTTCTCCTTCGCGGTCTTCATCGGTTGCCAGCCAAACGGTGTCGGCGGCTTTGACGGCCTTTTTTAGTTCGGTAATGACCTTCTTTTTCTCTGAATCAACTTCATACGTGGTCGAGAAGCCATTTTTGACATCAATGGGCGGCGTGCCGTCTTTGGTTTTCTTAGCGATGCTGCGAATGTGGCCAATGCTTGAGAGTACCTTGAAATCACGCCCGAGATACTGCTCGATCGTTTTTGCCTTCGCCGGACTTTCGACTATAACCAGGTTTTTTGCCACTGCACCTACTTTACGTTATATAGTATCGACGGACAAGCATAATCCCTAGCTGTCATGTAAGTCAAGCCTATCTTCGCACTAGCATATATCGCAACACTCGGTTGCGCCGAAGAACCAACACTGCCCCCAAAACAATAGTTCCCGCTAGCGTCACTACCATAACCAATCTCGTACCGGTGTTGGCAAGCTGAGCGGCAAGTCGTTCGGCAGCCGGCGTGGCTGCAGAGACGCTGGGTGCAAACCAAGTAAAACTCGCCCATGTAAAAAACACCATCCCAAGTGAAAACATGATTTTACCTGGTTTACGTTTGAACCCAGAGCATTGTGAACGCGCCATGTGCGTAGCTACCTTGTTTTTTATACGTATTTATTACTGATTTTATGCAGGTAATTTTACTACGATTATCATGTAAGGCGCAAGTGGGTGGCCTTAGGTCGGTAAGCCTATGACGGCGCCCAGTGGTTGTTGCCGAGCGGGTGGATTTTGCCAGAAAGCTCGAGCATCGTTAGGCTCTGAGTAAAAGCGCCTAGTTCGAGCCCACTTTCCATCAGCAGATCATGGGCGTCAGATATGCCGGTGTACAGGAGGTCTAAAATAGCTTGCTCGCTGTCATTGGCGCCCTTGTGTACGAAATTAGTGGTGCGCAGGTTGTCTACTTTGAGTGCGAAAAGTATATCGTCGACAGAGGTAATGGGCACAGCGCCAGACTTGATGAGGTTATTGCAGCCTACCGATGTAGGACTGGTAATGTTACCTGGCACCACCAAGACGTCTCTCCCCTGTTCCATGGCAAAACGAGCCGTATGCATGGTGCCACTCTGCTCTGAGGCTTCGGTGATCAGCAGTGCGTCGGCCAGACCAGCGACGATGCGGTTGCGGGCGACGAAGTGTTGTTTAAGACCCGGGGTGCCCTCTGGGTACTCTGAGATGATTACCCCCCCGGTTTCTAGGAGTCGTCTAGCTAGGCCGGTGTTGCTGGCCGGTTGTATCTGGTCGAGCCCGTTGGCGAGCACGGCGATGTGCAGACCGCCAGCTTGCAAAGCTGCGGTGTGTGCTACGGCGTCGACGCCGAGGGCAAGTCCGCTGACGATGGTAATCCCCCGCTCTGAGAGTTCTCTGGCAAGCTGCTCTGTCACGGTTTTGCCATAAGGAGTTATGCTGCGGCTGCCGACGATGGCGACTCGTTTACGGGCCAGCCATTTTTTGGGCTCGGAACCGAGGTAATAAAGCTGTTTTGGCGCAGACGGAATCGACCGCAGCGGTGCGGGATACTCAGTATCGTTTTGAGTAAGCTTTTTTACTTTCATACAAAATCATGAAAAAGTATTGACACAAAGACACTTATTTGCTATAATGGCAAATCGTAAGTGGTGGAACATAAAAACTCCGCTACTCTAAGCACCTTATATCCCCCATTCTAACTCCTCTGTCACCCAAAGTGAAAGAGGAAACGTTAGATTGTTTTAGAGCGAGCTTGCTGCGCCTTGTGCTCAGCCCGCTAAAGTTGTTACCCTCCACTTTTCTCTTTTTGCTGACGCTTGTCAGTGTTGAGCGTTCTAAAACAAACTAACCCCTTTAACTAGACCCGACCGTGTCGATAAGACACAGCTGGATCCCAAGAGGTGTAAGTGAGTCTGAACGATTACTTGCCGCTCAAGCGGTTAAGTAGACACGACACTGTTGATTTCATAGGTGTTTCGATGTTTCGCTTTCTTGTGGTGGGTTGAAGGGTGGAGGGAGGTGACTACGGTCGCCTCCAAAAATGGCCTCTCGAGCGGTGCCCACCCCCTCTCGTGGGGCCTTTTTTATATTTTTTTGACTTCTTATCAAAGAATGATAAAGTATTTTTTATGAATAACCATTGGAGTTTATGATCCTGAGCGAGGCGGATATGAGATCCAGGATTATAAACCCGCTTACCCAAGAATAGACCCGTTCTTACGTCTCCTTACTCGAGAGAGAGTGTTCGTGGACGAGTTTAAGGCTGTTGGGAATTATCCACCTCCGGGCTACGAGAGAGTTCTAAAGAATCTAGCACCGCTCTTTGATGACGTACCTTATTACTTTGTTGAATATGACAGAAGGGAGCTCTCTTGGCCAGAACTAACTGCCGATGAGCAGCGTGCGGTGGTTAGAAAAGCAGGAAAAACATTAGCGCGCATGGCTGGTGGGGTTGCGGCTTTAGGTTTCCTTGTTGGTACCTACGGTGACCCTGGTAAGTCCATGACTCCCGCGGAGCAAGATGCAATAGCGGTTTCAGTGGGCAAAAGTTATTATGAAGATAAAGCCACGCCACTTAAAAGGTACGAGGCGCTGTATGTGGATGATGCACCGCCGTATTCCTTTACTCCAAAACGAACTGGCGCAAAAGGATGGGTAGGCGCAGTACTTAATGGTATGCGGGAACCCGTGCAGTATAGATTTGGTGATCCTTGCCTCGCAGGTGGTCCTTATGACACAAAGTCAAAAGGGGCAACATGGCAGATAACAGGGCCTAACCTGGAGGTTTTCCCCGGTGGCTCATCTGGACCGTCACTAAAGTTTAATGAAAAGGACGGCATGCTGCATCCAGATGACCAAACGTCGGCAAACCTTGCGGGCAAATGTGTTTTAGGCGGGCTCAGTGTGTGGCGGGTAGACAAAGGTGTTAATCGCACGCTCTTTATTAAGGCCGGTACATACACAGGACGTCCCTAGATATTGCTCTAAAGGGGTAATAATTTAATAACTGAGTCGGAGCAAATGCAGATTATGAAAATTGATGGACATATTGTAAGACTTAATCGCCGTGAAGCGAGGCTTCTTGGCGGAGTGGAGGCTCTAGAGCTGCCTCAAGATGGCGTTCTGAAGTCAAAACAAGAGGCTTATGATGAGCTACATGCTACTCGTGAGAGAATAGCCAATGACGGTGTCTGGTTGCCACCATTTCTTATTGATTCACTAGTAAAAATTTTGGAAGTAGATAGAGCCATTTGGGGCTTTGAAGGCATGCATAGGCGTTTCGGCCGCGTTGGTATAGACAGTGGTCTTCAGATAGGTAACCCAACACATCGAAAGAATACTTTATAATTTTTTAGGGTAAGCCCTGAAGGAAAGTGTTTGGAGATGTTAGCCTCCTTTAAATCTAGTTACAGGAAGCTGCGGGTTTCGGGGGCGAGAGGTGCGCCGTATGCGAGCTCGCTTAAGATGGCGCTGACTTCGCGGGTGAGTTTTGGTAAGTCCTCTTGCTCTGTCTTATTGAACTTTTGCAGTACAAAGTCGGCGGAATCGATCTGTTCTGGCTTCTTGGGGCCGATGCCGACGCGCACGCGGCCATAGCCCTCGCCGAGGTATTTCGTGACGCTCTTGATGCCGTTATGCCCGGCGCTGCTACCACCGGTGCGGGTGCGTATCTGGCCAAAGTTGACGTCTAGCTCGTCATGGATGACTACGATGTCCTCGAGCGCAATTTTATAAAAATGAGCAATCGCCTGCACTGCCTCGCCGCTCAGGTTCATGTAGGTCTGCGGCTTGCAGAGCACGACACGCGTTTCGCCCACGGTTTTCACCGCGGATGCACATTTCATATCTGTTTTGTTCACCCAGGATTCAAAATCGTTTTTGCGCGCAAACTCGTCGAGACACATAAAACCGACGTTGTGGCGCGTGCCGTCGTACTCTGCTCCAGGGTTGCCGAGCCCGACGAAAAGCAGCGTTTTTTGCTTGCCGTAGGTCGTAAAGTTTATGCGACTCCCGTACTCTGGGCGTTTAACAAAAAGCGCCATTAGTGTGCTCCTCCGTCGCAGGTTAGCCTGTCACGTGTGACGTGTAACATTGGTGTAACGTGTGACGTGTAACCATTGGCAATTGTTACAGGGTAATCCAAGGTGACAGGTGACATGGTAATCGATAATCTCATGTTGCTATTTTAGCTTTCCGGTGCGTTTTTTATTGGTGATAATTTTGCGCTGGGTGGCTGAGCGCTCGGGTTTGGTGGGGCTATTGCCGTGCTCATGTCGGCCAGACTTCTCTATAAACCACAGTTGCAGCGCTGTGCCGTTGAAACCATATTTTTCGCGCAGTTCACGCTCCATGTAGCGGCGGTAGCTCCAGTGTAGGAACTTGGTGTGCGCACCAAAAATTTTGAAGGCTGGCGTGGGGTTGTCGTCTTCTTGCACCATATAGTTGAGCTTGGGCGCGCGGTTCTTGAGACCGGCCGGCGGGTGTTTGGAAATGACGTTGCCGAGCCAGACATTGAGCTCGCGGGTACTGAGGCGCTTAGTGCGCTCCTCGGCAATCTCGAGCACCAGGTCAAAGAGCTTGGTGACGTTTTGACCGGTGACAGAGCTGGTAAAGATGAGCGGCGCCCACGGTACAAAAGCAAATTCATGTGCGATCTGAGGCGCCAGGGCGTCGCGGGTGTAGGCATCTTTGCCCTCTACGCTGTCCCACTTGCTCACAACGAGCACGAGGCCCTTGCCTGCTTCTTCGATCATACCGGCGATCTTTTGGTCGAGGCCCGTGGCGAGCTCGTTGACATCGGTGAGCAGCAGACAGACATCTGCTTGCTCGATGGCGGCAAGGCTACGGATGACGCTAAAATGCTCGATACCCTTGCCTATTTTGCCGCTTCGACGTATACCGGCAGTATCCATAATCTCCAGTTCTCTTCCCTGGTAGCGGATAACCGTACGATTTACATCTCTGGTAGTGCCTGCACGGTCGGCGACTATGGCCTGCTGTTTTTTAGCGAGGGAGTTAAAAAGTGCGCTTTTGCCGACATTTGGACGACCGAGCAGTGCCACGCGCAAACGGTTGCTGTCTTCGGTGATGTTAGCTTGTGGTAGAAGGGCGACGGTGTTGTCCAGCAGGTCACCAATACCGCGGTTTTGTGTGGTGCTGGTTGGGAAAATGGCTTTTACCCCAAGGCGGTCGAAGCCACTCAAGTCTCCCCGGCGGGCTTTGTCGACTTTGTTGATGACAAGTAGCACGGGCTTTTTGCTCTTCAGAGCAATTTTAGCCACTTTGCGGTCTTCTTCGCTAATGGGCACGTTGGCTTCTACGACTACCCAAATAACGTCGGCGCTATCCACCGCCTGGGTAATCTGCTCTTGGATGGTGAACTCAAAATCGTCTTCCGCCGCTTTCATACCAGCAGTGTCGACCAACCAAAAATCGGTACGACTTTTAGCGTTGGATTCGCCTTTTACCCCTGTTTCTAGTGTCCACGATGCTTTGGCGACTACAGAGTCACGAGTGGTACCTGCCTCGGCAGCGACGATGGCTTCACGGCGGTCAATCACCGCGTTAAACAGGCTGCTTTTGCCCACGTTGGCCCGGCCTACTATGGCCACAATTGGTATTTTTTTGCTCATTAGCCACCATTATACCCCCTCTGTTATCTATTGACAAATTTTAACGACGTGCTATAATGATTAAAGATATGAGTGAGATACGTGTTGCAGCGTGGAATATGCTGAATGCCCTTGGTGATCCGTCGCGGGTCTTACCTGCGTACAAGCTTCTCATGCAGTCAGACGCCGCAGTTATACAGCTGGGTGAGACAGCCGAGGCAAAAGACCTTGACGGCGAAATCTACGCCGCTTCCCTTGCGTTGCTTAGCGGCGCGGGATTTCGGTTGGCGACGGCAAATGTATCGGATCAACTTGGGGTGAGGAGCAATCACGGCATAGCCATGTTGGTGCGTGAGGACGTAGAGCTTCGTAGCCTTAAAACAGTGCAGACGGGTGAGCGCAATGGCATGCTGACGCGCATCGGCAAAGACGCCGTGGAGTGGGCTTTTGGAGGCGTTTTACTTCCCGACTACAGCGCTGATCAGAGAGTAAGAGGTGTTTTTGATATGCACGAGGCGCTAGGCGGCTCTGAGGTAGCGGTAATGATGGGTGATTTTAACGACATGCATCCGAAATCAGTTCGAGCTATGCTGGCAAGAACCGCTGGACGCATCGAGGCCGCTTTGCCAGGAGAAGTCAGCGACTACTATGAGTCAAAAGGCTTAGAGCGAAAACGTGGGCTGGTGCAGCGCCTCGGTAGTATGGCAGAAGGCAGGGCTATAATGACCGCAATGGCGCTTGGGTATCGGTGTGTGGATCCGGCGGACCATACGACGATAGGGAGTGGGCCATTTGCTTTTGGCCTTGATCACATTTTCGTTAGTCCAGGGGTTGAATCAAGCGAGTTTACGCGCTATGACCGTAGGGGGCAAAACGGGCATAATCTCTCTGATCATCATATGGTTGCCGCCACGCTCCACTACACCGCTTAAGTAACAGTCTTACTATGTAGTTCAGACCTTCTTCTCTGCTTGATTTCTTTGGATAGCGGGCGTATAACGAGATTTGTAAAGGAATGTCATGACAGAAATAACTAAACTAGGTACGGGTGAAGTGTTGGGTACACCAGATAAGATGATAGAATTAGCCAAAACAGTGGCCGATATTGTCCTAAACGGCGCCCTCGTGGTAGCAGATAGGGGCAGCAGGATTACACGACTTCCGGTGGTTAGAGACTATCTAGGGTTTCCGCCGCGTCAGTATTAGACTTTGAGCTGCCGATGCTGGCCAACTCCTAGCTCCGCAAGCACGTAGTGGCCAAAGTGGGTGCGATGGAGGCTGGTAACGGTGTAGCCAAGGGCGGCGAAGGTGCGGCGGATTTGGCGGTTACGGCCCTCGGTCATTGTCACTTGGTACCGATGTGGAGAATGGCGAGTGTCTATTGCTGTGATGGTGAATCTTGAAACACCGTCGTTCAGCATGACGCCGTAGTCGGTAATCATCTGTTGGTGGAGCGGCTGCAGGGGCTTGTGGAGCGCAATCTCATATACCTTAGTTTTAGCGTAACGGGGGTGGGTCAGCTGGTTGGCTAGCTCGCCGTCATCGGTCATGAGCAGTAATCCCGAAGAGTCTTTGTCCAGCCTGCCGACTGGATTTATTCGGTGGTACTCTGAGGGTAAAAGATCGTAGATAGTAGCGCTTCCCTGTCCGTTTCTTGAGCACACGTATCCAACTGGCTTATTGAGTACGAGGGTGATGTGAGTGGTAGAAGGGGTGAGTATTGTGCCATCGAGTTTCACCTGGGATGACTTATCTACCTCTGTCCCCTTCACCGCGGTTTGTCCGTCAATCGTAACGCGGCCCGCGTCAATCGCGGCATCGGCAGCTCGACGACTGAGGTTAGAACTAGTCGCAATGTATTTGTTTAAGCGCATAACAAAAAACAGTATACCTTACATGCTCGCTTCTGGCTTGGCTCTAGAGTGCGACGCTATTTGGGTCAAATCCGTCTGATGCTTTTGGCACTGCAGGGGGCTGCACGGGCTGTGAGGTGGCTGGTGGTTGTACTGGAGTGGGTGTAGTAGCTGGGGCGCTTGAGTTTGCGCTAGCTTCTTTTTCTTCTTCAGCTGCGAGCAACTGGTTGAGATCAGGCTTTGACGACATGTCTGCCGGAGGTTGGATGACTTTCTTGCCTGAGACAGTGACGCTTTCTGGGTCAGTTTGCGTAGACTGTGGATTGTCTACAGGAGTGGCTACTGGGGTTGATTCATCTAATGTGCTAGTGGGAACTGGTTCGCTAGGAGCAATAATAACCTCGTCTTGTTCTGATTGCATCTCAGGAGTTGTTGGGGCAACTGGAAGGGGTGGTGCTGCAAGAGGGGCCGGGTCAAGAGTAGCTCCCGCTGGAGTTATCTCAGTGCCCACAGGAGGAACTTCGGGTGTTGCTTCGGCTACAGCGTTCGGCTCAAAGGTGAGTGCACTTGCCGGGGTAGGGTTTAGCGGGGGTTCTGGCTGCGGTTCCCCGCTCATCTGTGCTGCAAGTGCAGCTTCTTCGTCGGCGATGACTTTCTGTTCACCGGTTAGCAGGTCAGTTTCGCCTAGAGGAGTGCTTTGTACTTGCTCCACTTTCTCTGCGCTTGCCTCAATCTGCCCCTGAGCATCAGGTTGGCTCTCGATAACGTCTTCAACTGATACGGGCGTACCGCTCGGCTCGGGGACGGCTGCCATGGGAGGTGCTGTCGGAGGCGTCGCAGGAGAGTTGAGAGGTGTTGCATATTCTTCCTGGGCAGGCGTTTGCGCGGGATTAATAGTGGGTTGGTCAACAGGCGCTTCTTCAAGAGGGGCGAGTGGTAAGGATGGAGCTTCTTGAGGCACTGTTGTTTGAGGGTCAGGAGGCGTCATAACTTGGTCGGCTGTTGCTTCTTGGGCCGTCGGCTCTGGGTCGGGATTCGGGACCGGAGCGTCAGTGGTTGTAGCGACAAGCGGGTCACTGGCTGAAGGCAAAGCAGCGCTTGCGCCTAACGCTGTGGCGTCATCGGCCGTAGTTGTCACGGGTTGGGGCTGCGCAGTTGCAGAAAGTAATGATTTAGCGCTGTTAACAATATCCTCGAGTGTTACCTGTGACTTTACAAGGTACTTATCTGCGCCGAGTTTCCCTGCTCGATCTTTGTCCTCAGCCTGGCCAAGTGCAGTCAGCATGATTACCTTGGTGTCTTTAAGCTCCTCGGTGTTTCGTAAGATGTCGAGCATCTCATAGCCACTTATACGAGGCATCATCACATCTGAAATGACCAATTCTGGGTGATGTTGTTTGGCGAGCACCAGAGCCTCTTCCCCGTTTTGTGCGGCGATGATTTGATATCCTTCAGCCGTCAAGCGAGCTTCGTAGATTTCGCGTAGGTTGTTATCATCCTCTACTAGTAAGATTTTTGCCACGTATCGACCCTCGATTAATTTAGTTATGGTTATGTGGCTTCAGTATATCATGTGCGTCCGATAGACAAGTAAGGAAAATGGGCTAGCGCTGTGCTGTCGGAGTAATCGTAGGAGCGATGCTATCTGGCGAAATACTCATCATTTGTTCGGCTTTTTGGGTTGACATGCGAGGAAGGTTTATGTAAAACGTACTGCCAACACCAACGGTACTCTCTGCCCAAATACGACCTTCGTATAGCTCAATGATCTTACGAGAGATAAACAAACCAAGCCCTGTTCCACCGATGGTGCGAGTCGCGCTGTTGTCGACTCGGTAAAATTTTTGAAAGAGATGGCCGATGTCTTCGGGCGGAATGCCAGCTCCAGTATCTTTTACCGAAATTTGCACGACTTTATCATCGCCCGTCAGGCCGATGGTCACACCACCTTTGTCTGTGTATTTGCAGGCATTGTCAAATAAATTTGTGACAACCTCACGCAAGCGATCTGGATCGACTGATACGTAATACAATGGGCGAACGACCTTGCTATTCGTTTCCTGGCTCGTTACGGTGTGAATGTCTGAGCCAAACATAAACTGCATGGAGAGGCGTTTCTTTTCGGCGGTAAAACGAAGATCGCTTGCCAGTTTTTCGAGAAAGTCACCGATCTCAACAACTTGTGGGTGGCTGGTAAGGCGGCCATCCTCGGCTTTAGCGCTCGTGAGCAGGTCTTGAAAAAGTTGCCCAAGGTGTTGGGTGCTTGAGTGGGCTTTCTCTAGATAGCTACGGGCCCGGGTGTCGATGGTGGCAACTTTTTCGTTCAGCGCCAGGCTCAAGTAGCCTTCAATCGCGGCTACGGGCGTGCGCATTTCGTGGCTCGCTGTGCTGATAAACTCTGCTCGCTGACTCTCTTCTGCCCTTTCTTTACTGACGTCTCGAAATACCCCCACCAGACCAGTAATGTTTTGGTTGGCGTCCATCAGAGGTGAGACGCTAAAACTGGTCGCGATCGTCTTGTTTGACTTGCTCACAAGGTTTACTGAGCTGTCACGATATGTCTGTTTTTCGCGGGAGGCTTTTGTAAATGGCACTTCTTGGTCGTCTATGTTTTGGCTTTTATTGTCCACAAAGCGGAAAACAGATCGCCAGTCGAGGCCAATCGCTTCGTTGTTTGTCCAGCCTACAATGTCCACGGCCCCTTGGTTGAAGTGACGGATGATTTGCTGATTGTCGATGAGTACGACGCCGTCGTCAATTGCATTCAAAATAATATCTGAGATTGCTTTTTCATCTTTTAGACTCGTGACAAGTCGACGGTTGTCTTGGCCGATCTCTCTAGATGCCTTTGTTTTACCAAACTTCCAAAAAACGGTCGCCAAAAGCAAGATGATGACAACCCCACCGATGACATACGTAGAAATTTGCATAACGCTTGCGTTTTATTATCGGGGTTTAAGCTCGTTTTTTCAACCGAAGACTGCTAAAACTAGTCAGGTGTAGGTTTCTAGAGAGACAAAATAATCGAAAAATGGCTAGTTCTGTAGTAAGCCAGATATGTAAACGAAGTGAAATCTTACTCCGTAAATAGTTTATCCCAAGTGAAACATGTAAATAAAATGTACAGATGTACATTTTATTTACAGTTTTTATATAAAGCCTCAACTTTCGCTGGGACTCTTTATGCTCGGTGACCCCTGCGAGGTGACGCTTCAGTGTCAATATATTCAGCATAGCTACATCTCTTGACACTGGCAAAAAATTGTCAAATCGGACAGATTTGACAATTTCCGCACCCGCTTAGCGGGTTCACCCCTCTCACAAAAGCGACCAAGTAAAAAGCCCAACCTTTTGGCTGAGCATTTTACTTGGTGACCCCGGCGGGATTCGAACCCGCGATCTTTTGGATGAGAACCAAATATCCTGGACCACTAGACGACGGGGCCAGACGCTTCGCCCATGCTATCAATTGGCTTGGATATTTGAAGAAGCAATTTGGCTACAACAGAGTACCATATCTGTAATCCGACGTCTAGAGACTACTTGTGGTAAGGGAGACGCGCGTTGATGGTGCTCGCTCGGTAGAGCGCCTCGAGCGTGACAACCATGGCAAGGTCATGAGGTAGTGTGAGACGACCTAGTGACCACCGGTAAGTTGCTGCGTCGCGTACTGCTTGGGGTAATCCCTCTGGTCCACCGATGATAAAACTGAGTTCCCTGCTCTCTAGCTCTCTGGCAGTCAGAAAGTCAGCCAACCCTTCGCTAGTGTATTCAGTGCCGGTTATCTCCATGGCGCACCACGAGGTATCCCTGACCGTATCGAGTATAAAAGCAGTGTCATAGGCGTGTTTGTCGGCAACGTGTGTCACACGCACGCTATGAAGCCTACGCAGCCTGGTGAGATATTCTTCCCACCCCTGTTTTGCATACTCCAATTTTGGCTTCCCCACCGTCACGATATGTATCTTCACTGTTTGTCTCGCAAACTAGCATATAATTCTCGTATCTCCGGGTCTGCCTGAAGCGCTTCGCGGAGGCGACTCACCCGGGACTTGACAGTCCCTGGCTTGACTCCTTGCTGCTTGGCAATCTCTGCGTAGCTCATACCGTAGATTACCGCTAGTGTAAAAGCTTGGACTTGCTCATGTGAAACGTCTCCGTTCTCAATCAGCTCTCGCAACCTTCCCGTAAGTGAGACCCTCAGGTCTGTGTTGTTTGCGTGGTTTGTCTCGGCGGCGAACGATGCAAGGGGGCTGTTTGGGTCGCTACTATCATATGCTTCCTGGCTGGAAACATTTTGTCGTCCTCCGGTATTGCGGCGAAGCCAGTCAAGGGCGGTAGTCTGTGCCGCTTTGCGTAAGTAGTTCTTAGACCCCCCCAGGCCCCGATCATTAAATACTGACGGTAGTACACCGCTAGTAAGCACTTTTGCAATAGCTTCTGAGGCAATGTCTTCTCCATCGGTCCACTTACTACTGAGGTCAACGTAACGTCTCTCGGTGGCTCGAGCCAACATCTCATGCATGCGAAGAAGATCGGTCAGCAATTCTGCCGGTAGCTCTGGTTTAAGAGCGTGATGTGATGGGTCGAGGTTACTCCCCTGAGTTGATTGTGTTTCGGGTGATCTGTGCACAAGGGTAGATACTATCACAGCGAAATAATAATTGCAATAATGCAAGAGCCCTTACAATAAAGATATATTTTCCTTGCCCCGTACTACTAAGGTTAAACCGCTTTCCCACCTGTCGCCTAAAGACGTAATATAGTTCTGTAAGATATTTTACAAAAAATGTTGACAAAGGGTTAAAAGAGATATATACTGTAGTAACGGAAACTTGTCCAGGTGGCAAGAATAGTTCACTAGTAATGTTGCTACGATGGTGGAAAACTCTCAAGTAGTACTATGCTAGTGCGCAAACAACCTATGTAAATTAATCTGGAGAAACAGATGTCTGTAAGTGTGTGCGAACGATCAGCCGTGATGCCTGTGGCATCTGGCTACTGGTGCGAGCTTAATGGTGAACTCATGCAACTCGCCATTGTAGCTATGGACGAGACTCACCTGCATGGCTTAACAGATATGCATAGAGATCGCATGAGCGACGAGGATAATCGTATGCGATTTTTGGGTGCAATATCAGCTGAATCAGCGGGAAAGAGCGCCAGTGATTACTGTCCTGTTGGGGCAAAAGCTAAACATGGTGGAGTAGGGTTTATAGCGCTTATTGGCGACAGATTGGTAGGCCAAGCGAGCTGGGTTAACTATCCTCTCGACAATGAGATGGTCGGTGAATTTAGTGTGGCCGTTGATCAAAATGTGCGTCGCTTGCCTGTTTGGGAACAAGATGTAGCTATGTCAGGTGGGGATGCCGAACCGCTTACCCTCGCTAAGGTGGTACTAGGTGAACTTTTTTTTGCGGCGAAGAAATCTGGCGAAATCACGTCTCTTACTGCGGAAATACTTTTCGAGAATCAGCCCTCTTACAAACTAGTACAAAGTGCCGCTAAGCGCACAGGGCTAGAAGTAAAAGTCGCGCCAGATTTCGAAGATAGTTTTTACCATATCACAATCCCCCTGCCTAGCGCTCAATAAAGTTTTAAGTAACTTTGTAGATGCCGAGGTTGTGGGAGGGGCGGATTTGGTTGGGTGATATTTGCTCGTGCGCGGCACGGGCGACCCCTGGTAGTGCCTCTCGTGCGTAGTCGTCAAAGATGATTGCCCCGCCCTTTTGCATGCGCGGCAGCACCAGTCGTAAAGAATCGCGTATAGAGTCATAAAAATCGCCGTCTAAAAAGGCAAAAGCGATCTTGTCTGGCACGCTCGCCTCTGTAAGCTCGCCAAACCACCCCTTGTGCACTACAGGTGGTTTGAGATGAGCCTTTTGAAACTCGTGCAAAAAGGCTTTTTTGCTGACAGCCAGCTCTCCCGCGGTAAAAGCCTCCCCTGTTGCAGACACATCCTGGGTGGATTTGGGCGGTAAGCCCTGAAAACTGTCATAGACGTGGAGCTCACGGTCTTGCCCTGCCCCGTCCAGCACTCGGCGCAAGAAAAGACTTGTAGTGCCAATGTAGCAGCCAAATTCGACGACGGAACCTTCGACTCCTGCGTCCAGCATGTGCTGAAGCTCGGTTAAAATTACGCTCAACTGATCTTTATTTACCTGGTCAGACACCAGTGGAAAACGCGCGAGCAGCGTGCTCACAGAGTCGTCTTTAGGGTGTATGTGGCCCATAGCTTTAGCCCAAACTGTCCCAGAGGCGGTCAAAGATCTCTTTTTGCAGATGGGTGGTGCCTGGGTTGTCGATAACGAAGGCAGAGAGCATGTTTGCTTCGTTGATCGTGATGAAGGCCGTTTTGTTGCCATAGATGATGGTGTAGCAATTGGGCGCATCACCTCGGTGAGATTCAAGCCAACGGCGCTCAGAAAGCTGGTCTTGTCCGCCGCCGGTACCCACGGCAATAACTCGTACCGACACGCCTTCGGCGATGCGTTTTTGGGTAAAGTTGCGGAAGTTTTCGTAAATGTACTCTCGTACTTGTTTGGTCGAAATAACGCGGTAGGCGCTGCCATTGCGACCACCGCGGCAGGTGGCGAGCACGTCGCGGAGTACGGCGGCGACACCCTCGGTATCTTCGTAAAAAGTAGCAAATGGAGCCTCGGTGTTGTGCGCGGCGACCGGTGCTAGGGCGCGGGCGTAGCGCTCGGCAGCTTGCTCGGCAGCTTTGAGCCCGTCACGGGTCTCGCGCAGCAACTCAACGATGGCGCTCGGGTCGGCAGCGCTGTAGCGGCGCTGTTTGCCCACCTCTATTGACCCCACCAGGCCTTTTTCGGCCAGACGTTTCATGCTCTCATACACACTGCCCCTGTTTATGCCGGTGTCGGTCGCCAGTTTGCGCAAGCTGCTGCCGGGGTTTTGCACCAGCGCCTCGTACACACGTTTGTCACGGGTTTCTAGGCCAATGTGGGTAAAGTCAAAGCCTTCTGCCATAATTTTTAGAGTATAACACAACCTATCAACCTCATGTGGTGTCAAAAATTTGCCACCACTTTCTGTTTTCGTCTATCTGCAAAAACTTTAGACTGACTGGTGTATTTAAAACTGAGAAGATATGACGTCACCAGAGTTAGTACGAATCGGTTTATTTTACAGTGAAAACACGAGTAATCAATACAGTTTAGTTGCTCAAGTGAGGGATGAGACATGGGCGGCTTCTATGAGGGCAGCATTTGCTGGTTTTTTTGAAGCGCCCGAAATAGCCACGCCTGCACTGCCCGCTGACAAAATAGAGGCAGAAGACTATAAGGAAAGTGAAAGAGGTCAAAAAGAACTTGCGGCCTGGCGCGGTCGTCTTAGGGCCGCAGAACCAGAGCTAGTTATTTCGCCCGACTACGACAGAGGGGAAAGGAAACATACGTTACTAACTCTACCTAGTTTGCACGCTAATGGTCTACATACTCTATATAAGGCAAGACAAGACCGTAAGTATCCAACTCTGCCAGAATTCTGTGATTTTGTAGAGAAATCTACTGAGTTGGTTGATTTCATTGACCCTGTAAAGGTAAAAGAAAGTATGAGAAATCCCAAATACAAGATAGCTGAAGCAATATTTGAAAGAGATTTAGATAGGCTTGCCTTAGACGAAAACTTTGTGAAGGAAATGAGAAAAGCGGTTGTGCGCCGACGCGCTATGCTCCCTCCCGTACGCCAACCCAAACTTCGTCCCTGGGAAGAAGCATAGCTTGTCGCATGATGGTAAAGATGACATCAACGCACGCGGGCTACGAGAAATCTAATGGTATAGTGAGATATAGATTATGACAGTACTTACAGAAAATACCTTTCAACCCGCCGAGGTCGATAAATCTGTAATGTTGCCAACGCATGTGCGCTTTGCCGAAAAATATGGCGCCCTAGCACTTTACGGCGTTCCAGATATAGAGCCTCCCTACAAATGGGTTTTTTTGGCTAGCACGGAGCATCTGGCGACGGCTTGCAATGCCTTGGCCTATGCTGGAATTGTCATGGAAGACCCCGATGCTCAAAAGATGGCAAGCCAGCTTCCTAGGATTTTTGCCAGTCAGAGTTTGGAAGAGATTCCTCATATTTTAGACTGTGACATGCGTGAAAAGATTCAGGCGTCGATAGCAGAACTTGCCTCGGTTTCCATAGAAGGTTTAGTTTGCCATCACGATGTGAGACTGAATCATGCGGCGCTATATGTCTCCCCTGCTCGCTGGTTCGATGGATGGCGCATCCCTAAAGCTGGTGCTTAACTCGTAAACCCTAATCTGGTGTCAAAAATTTGATGCCAGTTGTGGTTGTTGTTTTTTTGGAGGGTGTGTTATGCTCGGTCAGTAACTTTTGTAGGAATGTAATTAATATGCCACGCAAACTTAGCGACCCACCGTTTGAACATCCATCTGGCTCTCATGAGCTCCAGCCAAAGTATGGCGGGCCTGACGCCTCTCGGCCTGGATATATTGAATTTTTAACAGGTGCAAAATCGCCTTCAGATGAGGGTATTTTACCTCTTGTCCCTGGGGCTGACCCGTTTTCGTGTGAGACGCCAGACTCGGGATGGGTCAATTCCCATGCTTTTGGTCTGGCTGAAGATGGCGAATAGTACAGTAACTAGTTTTAATCTCTAAAAAACAACTGTGGTGTCAAAAATTTGACACCACTTCGGGTAGAAATACGCCTATTTAGGCAGTAAGATAATCATCACCACGGATATTTCGGTCTCTCATCGTTCCGTGACCATCAATCGTAAATGAGGTTATTACTATGTCATCTCACCCGCATTCTTTTGGTTGGATAGGACCTGATGAGCTTTCTAAGCACGCGCTAGATGCCCAGCAGCGTCACCGCGCTGTAATAGCAGAGTGTCTGGGGCGTATGGGCGTTGTTTCACCTGAAGAGGGGGGCGCCAAAGTGATCCCAATCTCTATTGCTGTAGGTGCGTCTGCACTTTCGTCTGCCGTAGAAGCCCCAGGCCTATCTCTGACGGCCTAAAGTGGCATCATTTTTTTGACACCACTTTGCCTTGCGCCTATTCTAGCCTAGGTCTACCATAGCCACTATCGTTTTCTTTAAGAAAGGATCTCTAGATATGTCTTCCCCTAATCGACTTCATCCTATATTTAATTACAATGGACCTTTTGAGCATGATAGAAATGGCGCGCCGGAGTACCCTCAGCAACTTTCTGGTATTGATGGTTTCCGAACGATCGTGCCAGGTGATTCGCCCGCTGACTGGGAGGGCGTAAGATCAGTTTTACCGGCTGGTGTTAGGATAGAGCTCGCGCCTGGTAATGAGGCATGCTACCCAGCAATGCACGGGGTTCGTTTTTCTGAACCTTTGCCTTCTGGGGTCGGTATGCAGGTAGGTGAATCAATACGTGAGTCGCTCGCTCATCGGGTTGTTGCAAATCGCCTTGGCAGTAAAGTGCTTTCTGTCACGACGTTGCATTTTGAAGATGCAGAGGTTGCCAAAAAAGTTAGGGGAATATTGCCCGGCTTGGGTTTTTATGGAGGGGTAGCCAAAAACTTATCTTGTCCAGAGGCAAAAAACCTAGACGAAGCTCTCACCGTTGCGGCCCTGCCAGAACCTACACCAGAGGCCCTACAAATGATTTTTGAGCTTCTTGGGATGGAGGTTAAAGATTTACGCAATTTAGACGGTGTTCGGACTGTTGAAGTAAATCGTATGACTTCGCAGTTTGTGGAACTATTTAGGAATCGACCTAAAGCTCTTGAAGTTCCCGAAGCGGCGTAAGGCGGGCCTCTGGGAGGTCTAACCAGGTACTGGTGTATCTGGGACTGCTATGACCTTTGCGTGGTTTCCAGGCGTCGCTAGTGCGTTCAGAGGCATACATGAGGGCGGTTGGCCCATATTTGGCGCGTAGGTGGTCAAAGGCGGCCATGCGGCGGTCGCTGCGGGCGGTTTTATGCAAATTTACCTCGCCGAGTAGGTCGAGCTGGGTTTCATTAGCACCCGTGAGAGCGTGCAAGATGACCTCGGCTTTATGGTAGGTGTAGCCTAGGTGGTCAGGCGAGTTGGCCAGAGTTTCTATGAGTGCCTGGCAAATGGTGCCCGTGTCGCTGGTGGCAGCCACGAAAGGTACGGTTAAAAAAGCGCTGTGATAATTGGGTTTACGGCGATTGGTCGAGAGGTAGAGCGAAGCAGCGTAGGCGCGCTGATGCTCGCGTCGTAACTCGGCACAAGCGCGGGTGGCCATGGCGGTGACAGCGGCCGATATGGTGGCGAGGTCGCGGGCGTCACGGCCAAACTGGCGGCCACGGGCAATCATGTGTTGTGGTTTGGTGGCGGGGTTGAGTGGCAGGCAGCGGGTGCCGTTTAGCTCCATCACCATACGTCTGCCCTGCACGCCCATGAGCTGTTGGGCAAGTTGGGGGCGCATGCGAGCCAGGTCAAGCGCAGTGTTGACGCCGTAGGCTCTTAACTTTGGCGCGAGCCGCCAGCCCACGCCCCAGACGTCACTGACGGGGACGGAATTCAAAATTCGGAATTCAGAGTTCTGAACGGATTTTCTATCGGCTACGCCGACCGTTTGACTGACTGGATTCCCGCCTGTGCGGGAATGACGGGAAAGTGCACGTTCCTGACTTCCCTGTTCGTCATCCCCGACCCGACCGGGGATCCAGTCTTTTTTGCCGCTGCCTAGCGGCTTAGGCTCCTCTCCTCCTTCTTGGCTCTTGACGCTAGGCTCTAGCACCCATACGCCATCGGTGTCTGGGTGCTTTTTGGCCCAGTGATTGGCGAGCTTGCAGAGGGTTTTGGTAGGGGCTACACCTACACTAACGGGGATGCCGATGTTACGCAGGATGGTAGCGCGTACTGCCTTGCCCCAAGCTTCGTAACCGGTGATATCGAGAGCGCTGAGGTCTAAAAAAGCTTCGTCGACACTATAAATCTCGATGTGCGGGGTGATGCTGCATAGTAGGGTCACGATGCGTTCGCTGATGTCTCCGTAGAGCTCAAAGTTTGCGCTAAAGACCGCTACGGGTGGTTTGCTCTCTCCCCTTGTCTCTCGATTCCTATCTCTTAACTTTAGTTTATTTCCTGGTTTTATAATCTCAAAGCGCTCACGGAGCTTATGGAGTGGTTCGCCCATGGCAACGCCAAGCGCCTTAGCTTCACTACTCCGCGATACGGCACAGCCGTCGTTGCTGCTGAGTACTACAGTGGGGACGCCTTCAAACTCGGGGCGAAAGAGTCGCTCACAGCTGACAAAAAAATTGTTGCTATCAATAAGTGCGTACATGTTCTCTTTTCTATTACCTGGTTCTTTTGCCTGGTCAAAAGAACCAAAACCCACCGGGGAGAAGCAAACGACCGGCTTACTTGAATGTATGCAACCAGCCACTCTGGTTTCGTGCGAAACTCACTTCGTTCAAACATTCTCCTCCACTCAGGGTGGCTGGTTGCATACATTCAAATCAGTCGTTATGCATCCCCGGCTCTGGCGGCGACCTACGTTTGGCAAAATCTCATATCTCTTGACTCTCTCACTCGCAGGGGTGGATGGTGGCGGTGACCACACCCCAGAGCTGCTCGAGGCGTATTTCACCCCATTTTGTTAAAACGAGCTCACCGGTATCTGTTATGGCAACTACGATTTTACCTGGGCTTGGCGTGCGAGCTCGGTCGATGACGGCAATATCGCCGTCAAACACGCCCAGGCGGTGCCAGTGGTGGCCGCGTATGCGGAAAAAATAGGTGCTGCTCGGCGAACGCACAAGTAGTCGGTCGAGACTAAGCGGCGTACGGCTACGCTCGGCGGCGGGGTTTGGAAAACCAGCATGCACGCCGACATCGGTGCCCGTGTCTAGCGTAACCTCAGCGAGCAAGTTGTCTAGATAGTCCATCGCACCCTCCAGCTGGTCGGAACAGACGGTTCCTGAAAGACATCGGCAAAGACGCGGCGTGTCGGTGGTCGCTCGGTGAGGTCAAAGGGAGTGGTGATAGTGAGTGGTTCGGCGCTTGGGAAATAGCGCTGTATTTGGGCGAAGTCTTCGGTGAGATAGGTGCGGGTCATATTACTGCTCCTCTCCGCTGCGGCGCCCTAGTAGCGTCCAGCTGCTGCCATCTTGACGCAAACGGTAGGTCTGGCCATCTGTGGCGCTCATGTCAAAGAGTCGCACGGCCTCTTGCCCCCGTTGTACCAGGTAGCGTAGCCCCGTCTGGAATGTGACGAGTTGTCCGCGGTGCTCGATAGCACGTGGGAACGTTTTCATTTCTTGTCCGATAAAGTAAAAAGCGCTTACGGTAACAGGCTGGTTGATAACGGTCATAGGTTTCTCCTTCATTACAATTTTTTGAGAGAGGGGTTTTGTCGTTAAAGCTTAAGGAACGACAAAAAACCGAACTACTGCTCTAGTTTTTCGGCAACGGATTTTCAAAAGTGGAGGTGCCTATCACGCCTAAGACCGCTTAACTATAGGAGTGGGATAAGGAACCTAAAATTGTAATGAAGGCGCACAGTGACCGAAGTATGATTGCCCGTAAAATAGTCCGCGAGGTAAAGACCTTTAACCAGCCAGTCCTCACGTGGCTAAGCTCTACTATACGCTCGTGCTTACGGCCTGCATAGTGTAGTTTTCGCGACAAATCATCTCTAGAAAAGGCTATTTGTAGGTGACGAGGTTTGAGGCGGAGAGGGCGACAAACCAGGTCTGGCCGGGGTTGAGAGCGAGCGGTTGGCCATCTGCGCCGGTAAGCGTGAGTGGGGCGGCTGTGTCGGCCTTAGCCCAGGTGCCAGTAGTGACCGTGCCATCTTGAAAGACGCGGACTTCTCCGCTACCAACCACACCGTACTGCGAGTGCTTATCAGCGGCAACACCATATGGCATGGTCATCGCGACGATGGTTGTGGGTTTGAGCTGAGTTTGTTGACCACCAGATTCTACGACCATGTGCGCTCCCCCATTTTGATTGCGAGCGTAGGTGTTAGTCTTGGCATCATACGCGTAGGTAGAATTGAAGGCGCCACTAGAAATATTGACAGAGATTTGAGTGGCATTTGGTGTTTTGCTGGGAGCGGCTGTCTTGCGTGCTAGAGCGGTAAAATTTGCCTTGCCGTATCCTTTGGCTGCTTCAAGCTCGCGGAGTTTGGCAACAGAGGTGTAGAGGTTGTGAGGTGCGTAGCGGTCGCTGACACGGTTGTAAGGAGCGCTGTTCGCAAACTGGTCGAGGTCTTTTACGCCCCACGCGCGGACATTTGCGAGTGCTTCAGGACTGCCGCCAGCATGGGCGATCGCACAGTCAAAGCTCATACACCACTGGAGATAATAGGGGCGGACGCTTCGCACGGGGCCAAGACTTTCGGCTTCGTTGTCTTGGTAAAGCGCGAGAAACCGGGTAATGCCCCCCTCGGCGATTGCTTCAAAAACCACACTTGCCTGTGCTAAGCCACTTTGCGGCCTTGCCTCAAGACTATTTTCGATCATAACACCGGTGACTGGTCGCTCATTGACCTCTGGCTGCACCTGCAGGCCGCTCAGATTGCTAGCCACTGTTGTCGGTTTGATAACGGGTTTGGGCGGCTTTTTGCTAATGTAGGTGCCACCCATGTTGTCTGGCCGTGTCTGGAGAACAGCAAACAAGGCTCCACCGATAAGAAGGAGGGCTAGGCCTGCGAGCAGGAGGGTAGTCTTGCGGTTAAGGGTCCACGAGAAACGCATAAAACCGTTTGAATTAGCTTCGTCTGTGGTGTCTGTAAAACGCTCAGGCTGTGGTGAAAAACCAGAAGTGCTGGGAGGAGGTTCAACCGGTGCTGTGGATGGTGTCGAGACGGGCTTAGGAGTTGGGGTTGCTGCGTCGTCTTTTGTGTCAATTTGATCTACTGTAGGTTTTCGCCGAAACGGCTTAAAATCACTTTGCATGACGCTATTGTAACAGAATACCGCTCATGCTTGCATCTGGATAGTAGTTTCCGTACTATGCAGTAAAAGTAACGAAGAAACGTACATGCCCAGTGTCGAAACTGATCCAATGGTGAGTGTATTTGAGAGAGCGGTCCGAATGCTCGATACAGTGCTAGGCGAGATAGCAGAGCGAGGAGATACAGAGCAGTACCTTCGCACTCTCGGATATTTGCAAACTTGGCATCTTTTGGTAAAGGCGTTCAGGGAGTGATGAACGAAATCCTAGAAGCTGAGTCGTCTCAATCACTAGATCAGCCCGTCCATGCACTGCCTGAGCCTAAACCACTT
>Ga0075163_10001100_pt1 | contig 35973 bp, 33 predicted proteins | sample JI1023141ADNA_FD_71478 | JGI IMG/M metagenome (GOLD analysis project Ga0075163, IMG submission 71478) | Wastewater effluent complex algal communities from Wisconsin, to seasonally profile nutrient transformation and Carbon sequestration -... | ecosystem: Engineered > WWTP > Effluent > Algae...
GGATCTTCTCGTCGACGTGGAGCACCTCGAAGAGGTTGAAGAAGATGTCGCGGAGGTTGCTCTTGTAGTGCTGGGCGTTGCTCACGAGGGGCCTCGAACGTTGTTTGTGCCGGTCCGCCGGCCGCGCCGGACGGGCGGCACGACGCGACGTGTTTTCAGATTTTGCCCGGCTTGTCAACGGCTTCGCGCGCGCAGGAGCGGCGCGCGCGGGCCCGCGACGGGGTCTGCGACGGGCACGACGGACCCCCGGATTTTGCGCCGGCCGGGGGCAGCGGGTCGCGGGGCGATCGCCCCGGACGGCGTTTCGCAGTACGCTTGCCGCCACCTCATGTGCAGGATCTTCGGATTTCGCTCTGTCATGCAGAGCCAGGTGCATCGGAGCCTCGTCAGCGCCGACAACGCCTTCATGCGGCAGAGCGAGCGCCACCCGGACGGCTGGGGCGTCGCGTACTACGTGGCCAACGCCCCGCACGTGGTCAAGGGCGCGTCGGCGGCGTTCGGCGATCAATTATTTAAACACGTGTCGGGCATCGTGACGTCGGAGACCGTGCTCGCGCACCTGCGCAAGGCGACGCAGGGCGAGCTGTCGACGATCAACACCCACCCGTTTCAGTACGGGCACTGGGTGTTCGCGCACAACGGCAACATCCAGGGCTTCGCGGAGCACCGCGAGGCGCTGCTCGACAAGATCCCTCCGGTGCTGCGCCGCTTCATCCTCGGCACCACCGACAGCGAGGTCCTGTTTTATTTAATCCTGGGAAAAATGGCCCAGCGCTGCGAGCTGCACCGCCCGGGTTTTCCCCTGAACGACATCGCCGAGTCGGTGCGCGAGGCGGTCGCGGAGATCTGCGCGCTGACCGGCCCGATCTGCGAGGACCACGCCGGCCCGCCGAGCCTCACCTACCTGACCTTCGTGCTCACCAACGGCCACGCGATGCTCGCCCACCAGGGCGGCAAGGAGCTGTACTTCAGCACGCACAAGCATCGCTGCCCGGAGCGCGACACCTGCCCCCACTTCGCGCCCGAGTGCGAGCGCTCCGCCGACCACGGCTTCATCAGCCACCTCGTGCTGTCGAGCGAGCCGCTGCACGGCGACAACGTCTGGGTCGAGATGAGGCCCCACGAGATGATCGGCGCCGACGCCCGCATGCAGGTCCAGCGCTTCCCACCCCCCACCGCGGAGTCGCCGTGATGCGCCTCGTTTCGTTTTCGCTTCTTCTCGTCATCGCCATCATCGCCGCCTGCCGACCGGGCGTCGCCGAGGAGCGCGCCCCGCGGCTGCGCGAGCTGTGCGAGGCCTACTGCCCGCAGCGCATCGCCTGCGTCGAGGACGGCTTTCGCGGCAACGACGTCGACGAGTGCGTGCAGCTGTGCGTCGACGACGAGCGCCTGCTCGAGGACGGCGACTGTGGCGAGGCCGCGTTCGCGCTGCTCGAGTGTCTGGCCGTGACCGAGTGCGCGGACCTGCCGGCGGCGGTGCACGGGGTCGTGAGCGACGGCGATGGCGCGCCCTGCTACGCGGAGAACCTCGAGCAGCAGGACGTCTGCGACTTCAAGCCGCGCTACTGAGCGCGTTCGCCACGACGTTCACCCTGGCGCGAGCACGCCGAGCTTGGCGAGGAAGGCGTCGGCCATCGTCTGGACGTCCTGGCCGCTGAGCCGCTCCTCCTTGGCGATCTCGTAGACCTTGAGGTCTTGCTGGGACAGCTCCTCGAGGAAGCGGCTCGGCTTGCAGGGGATCTCGGAGCCGCGCTGGAGGCGGGTCGCGGCGCGCAGCAGGTACAGCTTGTCGCGCGCGCGGGTGATGCCGACGTAGAACAGCCGGCGCTCCTCCTCGATGTCGCCGGCGATCGCGTCGCTGATGCGCGGGGCGGCGACCCGCTTGTGCGGCATCGTGCCCTCCTCGCAGCCGATGATGAACACGTGCGGCCACTCGAGGCCCTTGGCGCTGTGCATCGTCGCCAGCGTCACCTGGCCGCGGCCGGCCGCGTCCTCCGGCTCGTCGGCCTTGTTGTCCTGGTTCATCGCCTGGAAGAAGTCGTTCCAGCGCGGGCGCCCGCCCTTCGTGCGCGCGCGCTGTTCGAAGCGGGCGAGGCGCTCGAACATCCACTCGACGCTGTCCCAGCGGGCGGCGGCGGCCTCGGACGAGCCGTTCTCCTTGAGCAGGTGGTCCTTGAGGCCGACGCTGTCGATGACGCTGCGCAGCGCGCCGGAGGCCGAGCCGCTGGCGTAGTAGTGGGCCTGGGCGCGCTTGACGAGGGCGGAGAACTGCACGAGCGCCGCGCCGGCGCGGCCGGGCAGCTCGCCGATCTCCTGGCTGCGGTGGATCGACTCCATCAGCGAGAGGTTGTGGCGGCGGGCGAAGTCGCCGAGGTACTCGAGGGTCTTGAGGCCGACCCCGCGCGACGGCACGTCGAGCGCGCGGCGGACCGCGAGGTCGTCCTGCGGCGCGACGAGCACCTTGAGGTACGCGAGGACGTCCTTGACCTGCTTCTTGTCATAGAACGCCTGGCCGCCGAGCACGCGGTAGGCGAGGCCGTGCTCCTGCAGCAGCGCCTCGACGGGGTCGCACTGGCGCGACGAGCGGTAGAGCACGGCGATGTCGTTCGGCGGCACGCCCTGCTCGTGGATCAGGCGGTAGATCTGCTTGCCGACCCAGCGCGTCTCCTGGTCGCCGTCGGCGGCCACGACCAGCTGCACCGGCTCGCCGCCGCGGCGCTGCGGGATCAGCTTCTTGTCGTGGCGGGTGTTGTTGTACTCGATCAGCTCGTTGGCGCAGCGCAGGATCGGGGCGAAGGACCGGTAGTTCTGCTCGAGCTTGATCGTCTTCGCCGTCGGGAAGTACATGTCGAAGCCGAGGATGTTGGCGACCTTCGCGCCGCGCCAGCCGTAGATCGCCTGGTCGTCGTCGCCGACGACGCACAGGTTCTCGCGCGGGCCGGCCATCCGCCGCACCATCTCGAACTGCGCGCGGTTGGTGTCCTGGTACTCGTCGACCATCAGGTACTGGAACTTCGCCTGCCAGTACGCGCGGGCGGCCGCGTCCTGCTCGAGCACGTGCGCGATGCGGGTGATCAGGTCGTCGAAGTCGACCGAGCCGAGCGTCCGCAGCCGCTCCTCGTACGGGCCGTACGCGGCCGCGGCGACCTCGTCGTAGTCGCTCTCGTGGTCGAGCTCCATGGCCTGTTGCGGCGTGATGAACTCGTTTTTCCACAGCGAGATGCGCTGCACGACCGCGCCGAGGTCGAAGCGTCGGTCGGCGCCGACGCCGTGCTGGCCGAGGTCGCGCAGCGCCGTGCGCACGACCCCGTAGACGTCGCCCTGGTCGAGGATCGAGAACCGCTTGGGGACGCCGAACTGGTCGGGCTGCTCGCGCATCATCGCGGCGCCGAGGCTGTGGAAGGTCCCGAGCACGAGCGTGTCGGCGAGCTTGCCGACCATCTTGTGCAGGCGCTCGCGCATCTCGTCGGCGGCCTTGTTGGTGAAGCTCAGCGCGACGATGCTCTCGGCCGGCACGCCGCGCTCGAGCAGGTGGACGACGCGGTGGGTGATGACGCGGGTCTTGCCGGAGCCGGCGCCGGCGAGCACGAGCAGCGGACCCTCGGTGGTGGTGACGGCCGCGCGCTGATCGGGGTTGAGGCCGCTGAGGTCCATACGAGGGCCGGGAGTTCTAAGGCCGCGGCCAGCCGCGCCGCAAGTCTTGTATCACGCCGCGGGTTGTGTATTGACTGCGTCGGTGACCGCGCGAGCGTCGGCGCTGGAGGTCGTGCAGCTCGAGGTCGGGCTGCTGCAGAATTTCTGCGAGGTGATCGGGTGCCCGCAGACCGGCGAGGCGGCGCTCGTGGACCCGGCCTTCGAGGTCGACCGCCTGCTGCGCGAGGCGAGCCGGCGCCGCTGGCGGATCACGACGATCTTCCTCACGCACACCCACGACGACCACGTCGCCGGCCTCGACGAGGCGGCCGCCCTCACCGGCGCGAGGATCGTGTGTCACCCGCTCGAGGTCGCGGTCGCGCGCGGACACGCGCAGGGCCCTCTGCGCGTCGAGGCCGTCGCCGACGGCGCATGGACGGCGATCGGGCGCGGCGCGGTCCAGGCGCTGTACGCCCCGGGCCACACGCCGGGCTGCGTGTGCTGGTACATCGCCGAGCCCGCCGCGGTGATCACCGGCGACGTGCTGTTCGTCGGCTCGTGCGGCAGCGCCTCCGACCCGCGGGCGATGCTCGACACCCTGCAGCGCAGGCTCGGCGCGCTGCCCGAGCACACGCGCGTGTACCCCGGGCACGACTACGGCAAGACGCCGACGAGCTCGCTGGCCTGGGAGTTCGCCCACAACCCGGCGCTTCGGGCCGACACGCTGGCGAGCTTCTGCGCGTACAAGAAGATCGCCGCGCCGCGCTGACTGGCCCTCACTGCCGTGGGCTGGCCCTCACTGCCGTGGGCTGGCCCTCATTGCCGTGGGCTAGCCCTCATTGCCGTGGGCTACCACTGTCGGCGTTGACGCTTCTGCTTCGGCGGCGGCGTGTAGCCCCGCGCGAGCAGGACGTCGAAGGTGAGGCCGAGGTTGACCATGAAGCTCATGAGCACGCGGTTTTCGGCGACCTGCTCGGAGATGCTGGTCCGCCGCGCGCGCGGGCCGATGACCCAGCCGACCCAGCCCTCGAGCGCGACGCGGGGCGACACGTACTTGTGGATGCCGGCGCTGATCATGCCGGCGTGCAGGTCGAACTCGTCCTTTGCGACCGGCTTGTCGTAGAACGGGGGCACGTAGTTGTCGCCGCCGAGCGTGGGCAGCAGCATGTACTCGGCGCGCGCGAAGGCCAGACGCGAGTAGACGCCGAGGCCGATGCCGCCGCCGACGAGCCCGCTGTGGGCCGCGTACGGCCGCTTGCGGACGTTGGCGACGAGCAGCCCGCGGACGTGGAGATAGAGGATCTTGTGGAGCTGCGCGCGCAGCTCGATCGTCGCGCCGGCGCCGAGGAAGTTGCCGTTGTGCTGGCACTGGTCGCCCGCGTCGGTGCTCTGACAGTCGGCCTCGCCCTGCGCGTGCGGGCCGAACACGAAGCCCGCGGCGAGCGTTAGCCGGGGCAGCGGCGGGGAGATCTCCGCGACCGGCTTCGGACCTGACGCGGGGGCCATCGACGCGGCGGACGCAGCGGGTGCTGCGTTCGGCGCCGCGGTCGGTGTCGCAACCGGAGCCGTCGTCGGTGTAGGTGCGGGTGTCGCGGTCGTCCCGGGCGCGGGTGTGGACGCGGGCGCGGTCGGTGGCGCGGTCGGTGGCGCATCCGCGGGCGCCTGCGTCAGCGCCCATGCGCGGCCCGGAGCGAGGCCGGAGGCGACGAGCAGCGACGCGGCGAGGGCAGACACCGTGCGGGCGCGGTCGAGACGCATGGCGTGATGGTGCCCCGATCGAGCGCAGATGGCCAGGACGGCCCGCGGCGGCCGGCGCGGCCGCGAGACGCGAGAGGCGCGGGGGGACGTGGCCACGCCGCTTGGGGGCCTCGACGTCCGACGCGCGTCCGAAGATCTCGCGCGCGGACGAGGCGCGGTCATCGATCTTGATCTGCGTGGGCCTCGCTGAGTAGAAGGGAAAATAGAGCTTAGACCTATCTGCTTGCTGCCAGCGCGGTTATTGGCGGACACGAGGGAGCCCTCGCGGGTGATCTGATCCAGATCAGCCGGCACTGATTGAATGTGCGCCCGTTCGCTGTCACCACGCGCCGCTCCCCGGAGGAGACCACCATGAAGAACCTCGCCGTCACCCTGCTCGTCCCCTCGCTCCTCGCCCTCATGCCCGCGTGCGACCTGCCCATGCCGGAGCAGTACAAGCTCAAGAGCACGAGCTCGCTGCCCGAGGGCGTCGCGTACGACGGGGTCACGCACACGTTCTTCGCGACGGCGATCAACGGCGGCCAGATCACCCGCGTCACGCCGCTCGCCCAGGAGATCGTGTTCCACGCCGACGCCGACCCGAACCGGTCGTTCGGCGGCGCGACGGTCGACGAGGCGCGCCGGCTGCTGTGGGTCTGCGTCGTCGACGTGAAGACCAACCCGTTCCCGACCTCGCAGGTGTGGGCCTTCAACATCGAGAGCAAGGCGGCCGTCCGCAAGATCGCGCTGCCGCCGGTGTCGTTCTGCAACGACCTCGTCACCGCGGCCGACGGCACCGTGTACGTCACCGACTCGGCGAACCCGTCGATCTACAAGATCGCCGCGGGCGCCAGCACCTTCACGGCGCTCGTCACCGCCGAGGAGTTCGCGCCGATCGCCCCCGGGGCCGTCGCGCTCAACGGCATCGACCTCTCGCCCGACGGCGAGCGCCTGCTCGTCGTCAAGACCTTCCCCGCGGCGATCTTCAGCGTGCCGCTCGACGACCCGCAGGCGTTCGTGCCGGTGCTGACCGCGGGCGACGCGTTCGGGGGTCCTCCCGGCGACCCGCGCTTCCCCGGCCCCGACGGCGCCGAGTTCGTGAACGACGAGCTCTACGTCGTGTACGACGGCGGCGTGCAGCAGCTGACGTTCAGCGACGACGACTGGTCGCAGGCGTCGGTGCGGACGACGACGGCGGTGCCGACCGGTCTGACCTCGGCGACGGTCGCGGGCGACGAGCTGTACGTGATCGACAGCGAGGTGTTCCGCGTGCTGTACATGGGCCTGCCGCCGATCCTGCCGTTCACGATCCTTCACGTCGACGTGGCGGCGTTCGAGCCGACCTGAGCGGCGCCGTCCGCGAGTGACGGGTCCGGTGCGCGCGCCGGGCCCGCGCCGAAGCCCGGGCGGGGCTCTCTGCGGCCGATCCCGCCCCGCGCGGGGCGTGTTAGCATCGCCCCGCGCCGATGCAGCCGACCCTCCGCTTCCACCTCAACGACCGACCGATCGAGGACAGCAGCGCGCGTCCGACGACCACGCTGCTCGAGTACCTGCGCGAGACCCTGCGCCTCACCGGCACCAAGGAGGGCTGCGCCGAGGGCGACTGCGGCGCGTGCACCGTCGCCGTCCTCGACCCCGACGCCCCCGGCGGCCCGACCTACCGGGCCGTCAACGCCTGCCTCGTGCTCCTGCCGATGGTCCAGGGCCGCCGCGTGTACACGGTCGAGGCGCTGCGCGACGCGTCCGGCGCGGACCACCCGGCGCAGGCGGCCGTCGTCCGCGAGCTCGGCTCGCAGTGCGGCTACTGCACGCCCGGCGTGGTGATGGCGCTGTTCGAGGCCTGCTACCGCACCGACCTGCGCGAGGCCTGGCAGCTCGACGACCAGATGTGCGGCAACCTGTGCCGCTGCACCGGCTACCGACCGATCCGCGACGCGGCGCGGGCGGTCGCGGCGACCTGTCCCGAAGACCAGTTCAGCGCCGCGCTGCGCGACGCGCCCGCGGGCTCGCAGGCGTTCGAGCGCGCCGACGAGGCCCGCAGCTACGCGACGCCGACCGACTACGCGGGGCTGTGGCGGTGCCTGGCCGCGCGGCCGCAGGCCCGCATCATCTGCGGCGGCACCGACCTGTCGCTGACGCTGACGAAGCGCTACCAGGACCTGCCGGAGCTGATCTCGCTCGAGGGGGTGCCGGAGCTGCGCGGGGTCTCGCGGATCGCGGGCGGCTGGCGCATCGGCGCGACGACGACGCTCGCCGACCTCGAGGCCGCGTGCCTGAACGAGATGGTCGCGTACGTGCCGCTGCTGCGGATGCTGCGCTACTTCGCGTCGCGCCAGATCAAGAACCGCGCGACGGTCGGCGGCAACCTGTGCAACGCCTCGCCGATCGGCGACCTCGCGCCGGTGCTGCTCGCGCTCGGGGCCCGCATGGAGCTGCGCTCGGCCGCGGGCCCGCGGCTGGTGCCGATCGACGAGTTCTTCCTCGCGTACCGCAAGACGGCGCTGCAGCCGGGCGAGATCCTCGCGGCGGTGCTGCTCGCGGACATCCCCGGCAACGTGCGCGCCGCCGCGTACAAGGTGTCGAAGCGGCGCGAGCTCGACATCAGCACGGTCGGCGCCGGCTTCTGGGTCGAGCTCGACGCCGGCGGCCGCGTCAGCGCGGCTCGCCTGGCGTACGGAGGCATGGCGGCGACCCCGGCGCGCGCGCGCCGGCTCGAGGCGGCGCTGCTCGGGCGGACCTGGTCGATCGGACAGGTCGAGTCGGTCCTGCCCGCGCTCGCCGAGGACTTCCGGCCGATCGACGACCTGCGCGGCTCGGCCTGGTACCGCGCCACCGTCGCCGCCAACCTCGTCCGCGGCTTCGCGCTCGAGACGGAGCGCGCGTCGCTGCCGAACCTGTCCCAAAGGCCATCCGGCACCGTGCACCTGGAGGTCGTGCCATGACAACCGAGTCGTCCAACACCCCGCTCCACGGCCCCTCGCGCCACGAGAGCGCGCACGGGCACGTCTCCGGCGCCGCCCGCTACGTCGACGACCTGCCGCGGCCCGCGGGGCTGCTGGTCGGTCTGCCGGTCGGCTCGCCGGTCGCGCGCGGGCGCCTGCGTGCGGTCGACGCGACCGCGGCGCTGGCGATGCCTGGCGTGCACGCGGTGCTGCTGGCGCGCGACGTCCCGGGCCACAACCGCATCGGGCCGATCGTGCACGACGAGCCGCTGCTGGCCGAGGACGAGCTGTACGCGGTCGGACAATTGGTCGCGCTGATCGTCGGCGAGTCGGTCGCGGTGTGCCGGGCCGCGGCGAAGGTGCTCGAGATCGCGGTCGACGAGCTGCCGGCGATCCTCACCGTCGCGGACGCGATCGCGGCGGGCTCGTACCTCGGCACGCCGCACGTGATGCGCCGCGGCGACGTCGCGCCCGCGCTCGCCCGCGCCGCGCTGGTGCTCGAGGGCGAGGTCGCGAGCGGCGGTCAGGACCACTTCTACCTCGAGACCCAGGCCGCGCTGGCGATCCCCGGCGAGGACGGCGCGCTGGAGATCCACAGCTCGACGCAGCACCCGACCGAGGTCCAGGTCGCGACCGCGGAGATCCTCGGCTGTGACCGCAGCCGCCTCGTCGTCCAGGTCCCGCGCATGGGCGGCGGCTTCGGCGGCAAGGAGTCGCAGGCGACCCACTTCGCCGCCCTCGCCGCGCTCGCGGCCCACAAGCTCGCGCGCCCGGTCAAGGTCTGGCTCAGCCGCGACCTCGACATGCAGATGACCGGCAAGCGCCACCCGTTCTGGTCGCGCTACCGCGCCGGCTTCGACGCGCACGGCCGCATCCTCGCGTTCGAGGTGTTCATCTACGCCGACGGCGGCTGGAGCGTCGACCTGACGCCGGCGATCCTCGACCGCGCGCTGTTCCACCTGGCGAACGCGTACTACGTGCCCAACCTGCGCTTCGAGGGCCGGGCCGTGCGCACCAACCTCGCCTCCAACACCGCGTTTCGCGGGTTCGGCGGGCCGCAGGGGATGCTGGTGATCGAGGACGCGATGTCCCGCGCGGCCGAGCGGCTCGGCCTCGACCCGGCGGAGCTCCGGCGCCGCAACTACTACGGCGTCGAGGCGCTGCACCCGACCGAGCCGATCGACGCGACCGGTGCGCTCGGCGTCACCGAGGACCTCGGCCTCGCAGAGCTGACCTGGCCCGAGGGACAGGTCGAGGAGAAGCTCGCTGAAATGCTACGCGGGCGCGCCCTGACCCCGTTCTACCAGACCGTCGAGGACTGCCGGCTGCCGCGGATCCACCGCGAGCTGCTGCGCCAGGCCGACTACGCGGCGCGGCGGGTCGAGATCGACGCGTTCAACGCCCGCTCGCCGCTAGTCAAGCGCGGGCTCGGCTTCATGCCGGTGAAGTTCGGCATCTCGTTCACCAACTCGGTGCTCAACCAGGCCGGCGCGCTGGTGCTCGTGTACACCGACGGCAGCGTGCAGCTCAACCACGGCGGCACGGAGATGGGGCAGGGCCTGCACAGCAAGATGCTGGCGGTCTGCGCCCACGAGCTCGGCGTGGCCGAGCGCCACATCCGGGTCATGCCGACCGCGACCGACAAGGTCCCCAACACCTCGGCGACCGCGGCCTCGAGCGGCTCGGACCTCAACGGCGCCGCGGTCCAGGCCGCGTGCGCGGAGATCCGCGAGCGCCTGCGCCCGCTCGCGGGCGAGCTGCTCGGGACGGCGGCGCTCGAGACCATCCAGTTCGCCGACGGCCAGGTGTTCGTGCCCGGCGGGCGCGCGACGAGCTTCGCCGAGCTGACGCGGGCCGCGTGGGCGCGGCGCCTGTCGCTGAGCGCCGCCGGCTACTACGCGACGCCGGGCATCGTGTACGACCGCGAGGCCGGGCGCGGCAAGCCGTTCCACTACTTCGCGTACGGCGCCGCGCTGACCGAGGTCGAGGTCGCGGGCCTGACCGGCGAGCACCGGGTGCTGCGCGTCGACATCTTGCACGACGTGGGTCGCTCGTTGCTGCCGAACATCGACCGCGGGCAGATCGAGGGCGGGTACATCCAGGGCCTGGGGTGGCTGACCTGCGAGGAGCTGGTCTGGGACGGCCGCGGGCGCCTGCTGACGCACGGTCCGTCGACCTACAAGATCCCCGCGGTCGGCGACGCGCCCGAGGACTTTCGCGTCACGCTCCTGAGCTCGGCGGCCCAGGACAACGTCATCCACGGCAGCAAGGCCGTCGGCGAGCCGCCGTTCATGCTCTCGCTCTCGGTGGTCGCGGCGCTGCGCCACGCGATCGCTGCGTTCGGCGAGGTCGGCCAGGAGCCGCACCTGGCGATCCCGTGCACGCCGGAGGCCATCCTCCGCGCGATCGAGGACCTTCGCGGCCGCGCGCGCGCCCAGCTCGTCAGCGCCGCGGAGTAGCGCCCGCGCGGTGGACATGAAATCCTCGGGCGGGCGACCTGCCGCGCCCCGAGGAGCATCGATGACCGCCGCGTCGCCAGACAACTTCGTCTTCAACCCCTATGCGCCCGGCCACAACGTCGACCCGGTCCCCGCCTATCATCGCCTGCTCGAGCAGGCCCCGGTGTACTGGTGGGAGCGCGGGCGGGCCTTCCTCGTCAGCAAGTATCACGATGTCGTCGGGGTGATGAAGGACCCGCGGCTCTCACGGTCACCGCGCGACAGCAACAACTATCAGCCGCCGCCCGAGGTGCCGGGCCAGGAGGACGCTCGCAAGGCGTCGAACAGCAGCATCCTGATCGCCTCGCCGGCCGACCATCTACGCCTGCGTCGGCTGGTGAACCCGGCCTTCTCGCCGCGCGCGGTCGAGAAGCTGCGCGAGCAGACCCGGCAGCTCACGCTCGAGGCGATCTCGCGGCTGCCCGCCGGCGACGTCGTGAACCTGGCGGCGGTCGCCGAGTACATCCCGCTGCGGGTCATCGGCCGGCTCCTCGACATCCCGCCGGAGATGGAGGAGGAGTTCCTGACCTTCTCGCGCTGCCGGCTCGAGCTGGTCAACCCCATCTTGCCGGCGGCGCGCCGCGAGGAGCTCATGCAGGGCGTCGGGCTCGGCTATCGCGCGGTCAGCAAGCTCATCGCCCGGCGTCGCGTCGAGCCGGGCGAGGACCTGCTCTCGGTCCTCATTCACCACGAGGAGGAGGGGACGCGCCTGTCCGAGCCCGAGCTGCTCGGGCTGGTCGCGGCGATGATCGTCGCCGGCTCCGACACGACCGTCCACACCATCCGCTTCATGCTGCTCGACCTGCTGCAGCGCCCGGCGCTGCTCGAGCGCGCGCGGCAGGAGCCGGCGCTGGCCCGCGCCGTGATGGAAGAGAGCCTGCGCTACAACAACTTCAACCTGCTCGGCGCGCCGGCCCACGCGCTCGAGGACCTGGAGATCCGCGGGACGCCCGTCGCAAAGGGACAGACCGTCATCGTGCTGACCGGCGCCGCGAGCCGCGACGGCGAGGTCTTCGTGCGGCCCGACGAGTTCGACGTCGACCGCCCGGACCTCGCCAAAGCCAGCTTCAACTTCGGCGCCGGGCCGCACACCTGCCTCGGCGCTCACATCGCGCGGCTCGAGGGCGAGGTCGTGCTGCACACGGTGCTCGAGTCGTTCCCCGAGATGAGCCTCGCGGGGCCGCCGGTGTTCGCCCCGCACGGGTACTTCCGGGCCATCAGCGACCTGCCCGTGCGCGTCCGCGCGTGAGCGAAGGGACCTGTCCGCGAGGACAGGTCCCTCTTCTTTTCTAAGAGGAACTCAGTCGAGGAAGAAGTCGGGGATCAGCGTCGCGCCGGGCGTGACCGCGTACTTTTCGAAATCGGTGACGCCGGCGCCGCGCAGCAGCTCCTCGTCGATGAAGAAGTTGCCGGAGCAGCTGCGGCCGTCGCGGGTGAGGATGACGTGGGCGGCGTCGGACATGATGTCGACGGTGCGGCAGCCGGCCATCATCGCCGGGCCGCCGATCATGTTGATCGCGGAGGTGGCGATCGCGGTGCGGGGCCACAGCGCGTTGACGCCGACCTCGCCCTCGAACTCCGCGGCCATGCCGAGCACGCACATGCTCATGCCGTACTTGGCCATCGTGTAGGCGACGTGGTTCTTGAACCAGTGCGGCGCCATGTTGAGCGGCGGCGAGAGGTTCAGGATGTGCGGGTTCTTGGCGCGCTTGAGGTGCGGCAGACAGGCCTGCGAGCACAGGTAGGTGCCGCGGGTGTTGATCTGGTGCATCAGGTCGTAGCGCTTCATCGGCGTGGCGAGCGTGCCGGTCAGGCTGATCGCGCTGGCGTTGTTGACCAGGATGTCGATGCCGCCGAAGGTCTCGACCGCCTTGGCGACCGCGTCGAGCACCTGGGCCTCCTCGCGGATGTCGACGGCGAGCGCGAGCGCCTTGCCGCCCGCGGCCTCGACCTCCTGCGCGGCCGTGTAGATCGTGCCGGGCAGCTTGGGGTGGGGCTCGGTCGTCTTGGCGACGATGACGATGTTGGCCCCGTCCCGCGCGGCCCGCACCGCGATGGCGAGGCCGATGCCACGGCTCGCGCCGGAGATGAAGAGGGTCTTGCCTGCGAGCGAGGCCTGCGAAGTGGATTCTTGGGTCATGGGGAGCTGGGTTCCTCGAGCACGTGGGGAGCGCCTGGCGGTCGCTCGTAACTGATGGCCATGATCGTGAAGATGGTGCGGCCGCGGGGGCGCTCGACGACGACGTCGTCGCCCTCCTCCTTGCCGAGCAGCGCCTTGCCGACCGGCGAGGCGACGCTGATCTTGCCGCGGGCGACGTCGAACTCGTCGGCGCCGACGAGCTGGTAGTGGACCGTCGCGCCGTCCTCGTCCTCGAGCGTCACCCAGGCCCCGAAGGTCACCTTGTCCGGCTCGCTGGTCGGCGGCGTGAACAGCTTGAGGTTGTCGAGCCGCTTCGACAGGAACTCGAGGCGCTTGTCGATCTCCCGCAGTCGGCGCTTGCCGTAGATGTACTCCGCGTTCTCCGACCTGTCCCCGAGGGCAGCCGCCGTCGCGACCTCGTTGGTCACGCGCGGCCGCTCCACCTTCCACAGGAACTCGAGCTCGTCGCGCAGCTTCTTCAGGCCCTCGGCCGTGATGTAGAACTTCGGCGGTTCCTGCGCCATGCGGGGCACGATGGCGCTAACCACCGCGCAGGTCAACGCCTCAGGTCGACGGTCATTCGGGCGGCAGTGCCCGCGGCGGACCGGCGGCCAGCGGCACCGCCTCCTCGGCCTCGACCAGCGCCTGCGCGACCACCAGCTCGGCCTGGCGCTGCATGCCCGCCGCGCGACCGCCGGCGAGGACGACCCCGACGCCGCCGGCGACGAGCAGGCCCAAACCAAGCCACATCAGCAGCGAAGAGATCAGGAAGCCGAGCGCGGTGACCCCGAGGGCGACGCCCGCGAACATCACGGCGGCGAGGGCGAGGGTGCTGCCGGTGCGCTCGCTGCGGACCGACACGAGGGCGCCGCCCTGGCCGTCGGCCTCGCTGTGGATGCGGTAGAGCATGCCGGTGCGGTCGTCGAGGATGTCGATGTCGCCGTTGCCCTGACGATGGCCGCGGTGTCCGACCTGGCGCTGAATGGCGGCGCGGACGGTCTCCGCGGCGCGGTCGGGCGGCAGTGCGAGCTGTGTCTGCGCCGAGTAGCCGGTGACGGCGGCGCCCGCGGACTTGGCGAGCGCGTTCGAGGGCGCGCCGCCGGACCGCTGCACGAGCGCCTGGCGTAATTCTTCCGGGGAGATGCCGGCCTCGGCCGCCGCCTCGCGTAGCTCCTGATCCGTGAGTTTGGCCCGCTCGTTCATCGCTGGGCCAGGTTATCGCACTCGCCGTGGCAGGTGGAGCCCCGTGTTAAACCTGGGAGATGACCGATCTCGCCTTCATGGCTGCGGTGCAGGAGCGTCGTCTGGCGGACCTGGCCCTGCGCGGGGTCCACATCATCGACCCGCGGCAGACCCACGTCGACGCGAGCGTCGTGCTGGAGCGGATCCACGCGGGCGTGGTCCTGCACCCGGGGACGCGCCTTGCGGGCGCGCGGACCTTCCTCGCGCCGGGGGCCGAGCTCGGGCGCGAGGGTCCGGTGACGGCGATCGACTGCGTGCTCGGCGAGGACGCGCGCATCGACGGCGGCTTCGCCCGCGGCGCCGTGCTGCTGCGCGGCGCCTCGGCGGGGAGCTGCGCGCACCTGCGCGACGGCACGCTGCTCGAGGAGGAGGCGAGCACCGCCCACGCGGTCGGCCTCAAGCACACGATCCTGCTGTCGTTCGTGACGATCGGCTCGCTCGTGAACTTCTGCGACGCGCTGGTCGCCGGCGGCAGCTCGCGCCAGGACCACTCGGAGATCGGCAGCGGCTACATCCACTTCAACTTCACGCCGTGGGGCGCGCGCGGCGACAAGGCCACGCCCTCGCTCGTCGGCGACGTCCCGCGCGGCGCGCTGCTGCGGGCGCGAAGGATCTTCCTCGGGGGCAGCGGCGGGATGGTCGGGCCGCGGCAGGTCGGCTTCGGCTCGATCACCGGCGCCGGGCAGGTCCTGCGCAAAGATGTCCCGGAGGACAGGCTCGTCATTCAACAGAGTCGCGCCGTCGAGAAGCCGATCGCGCCCGACACCATCGACCCGCCCGAGCCGCGCCAGACCCAGAACGCCCGCTACATCGCCGAGCTCCACGCGCTGCGCGCCTGGTACGCGGAGATCCGGCTGCGCCGCGCGCCGGAGTCCGGGCCCCACGAGCACGTCCGCATGATCGTCCAGGAGGCGCTCGGCACCATCGACCTCTGCATCGCCGAGCGCCAGGCCCGGCTCACCGCCTTCCTCCACGAGCGCGGCGTCGACGCGCCACCGCTCACGCCCACCCGCGCCCACCCGTGCCCGCTCGTGCTCTCGCCCGCCGAGCCGCACCTCGACCACGTCGAGTGGGTCCGCGCCCTCCCGGACGCCGACGTCGTCGCGCTGACCTCGTGGCTCGCCGACATCGTCCGCGACATCGCCAGCGCGTGAGCTGGTCGAATGGACATGCCCGTGAGGACATGTCCGAATGCTCAGGTCGGGTTCAGGCTCGGCGCGAGCAGCTCGAGCGCGCGCCTCGTGCCCATGACGGTGACGAGGGTGGTCAGCTTGGGGCCCTTGTCGCGGCCGATCAGCAGGTCGTAGACGACGGGGAGGAACGACTTGTTGTCGAGGGCGGTGCCCTCGCACAGCGTCTTCATGGTCGGGACGAGGCCGTCCTCGTCGACGTCGGGGCGGGCGCGCAGCACCTCGACGAGGCGGCGCAGCGCGGTGGCCTCGTCGGGCGAGAGGGCGCGGGTCTTCGCGGCGGTGCGGATCGTGTAGCGGAAATCGTCGGGGGCGAACTTCTCGACCCAGTTGCGCACGCAGCGGGCGCGCTGCAGGCAGCGCTCGCGCCCGGCGTCGCCGGCGAGCAGGCCGGCGTCGACGTAGTGCTGGACGGTGCGCTCGAGGTCGCCCTCGAAAATTTGCAGGATCATGCTCAGGTGGCGAAAGCCGGGGATGAACGGCATCGCCTCGCCGGGCAGGACGCGGTGCGGCGTCACGCTCGACAGGTCGAGCGCGCGCTGGGCCACCAGCCGCTTGTGCTCGTCCTTCGTCTCCTCGAGCCCGTACGCGGTCCGGCGCACGCGGTCGTAGGCCTCGTAGAGCGTGACGACGTCGAGGTCGAAGCTGATCTGGAACTCGGTGTTCGGCCGGTACGACACGAAGATCCAGCGCAGGACCTCCGGCTCGTAGACCTCGAGGCAGTCGGAGACGGTGACGACCTCGCCCTTCGAGCTCGAGATCTTGCCGGCCCGACCCTTGATGCGCACGAAGTCGTAGCCGACGTACTCCGGCGCGCTCCCGCCGTAGACCTCGCGCACGATGTCCTTCGCCGTGTCGAAGCTGCCGCCCGCGGTGCTGTGGTCCTTGCCGCCGGGCTCGAAGCACACGCCCTCGTGCGCCCAGCGCATCGGCCAGTCGACGCGCCACGGCAGCTTGAGGTTGCCGCCCTCGCGCAGGTCGACCTCGCGGGCGTGGCCGCAGCGCTCGCAGGTGTAGCGCACGGTCCACTCGCCGGTGACGGCGAACACCAGCTTGTCGCGCCCGCACTCGTCGCAGAACCCGTAGAGCGGCAGCCAGTCGTCGTCCAGCCGCGAGCTCGCGGTGGTCTCCTCGCGCACGCGGTTCAAGATCTCGCGGATCGTCGCGGCCTGCTGCAGCGCCTTGTGGATGCCCTCGGCGTACTCGCCCGCGCGGTAGCGCCGCGACTGACGGATGAACTCCGGCCGGATGCCCATCGGCGGCAAGCTGCGCTCGAACGCCGCGATGTGGTGCGAGGCGTAGCTGTCGTGCTCGTCGAACGGGTCGGGCACGTCGACGATGCTGCGCCCGAGGTGCGTCGCCAGCAGCTCGGGCTTCGGCATGCCGCCCGGGACCTTGCGGAACACGTCGAAGTCGTCCCACGAGTAGATGAAGCGCACGGCCGCCCCGCGGTCGCGCAGCGCCCGGGCCACGAGGTCGACCGTCATCACCTCGCGGAAGTTGCCGACGTGCACGACGCCGGACGGCGTGATGCCGGCGGCGACGGTGATCACCCGGGCGTCGGGGTGCGCGGCGAGGGTCTTGGCGGCGGCCTGGTCGGCCCAGTGGTTGAGGTAGGGGTCGTGCGACTCCATGGCGGTCAGTTTTCGCGCAAGTACACCCGTGCGCACAAGGACTGTTTGTCCGGCGCGGAGGACCGCCGACCGTCCGCGCCGCGCCCCGACCGCGGCGCTACGAAGCGGCCTTCTCGCAGCGCGCCGCTTCCATGATCGCGTTGACGCGCTCGACGAGCGGCTGGCCCGCGCTCTTGGCCGTGTAGATCTTGCCGGCCTCCATCGCGTGCGAGCAGGCGTCCTTGAGCGCCTTCTTGTAATTGGCGACCGACGCGAGCCCCTCGTGCGCGCGCGCGGCGACCAGCTCGTTGCCCGGCTGCGAGTCCGCGAGCCGCTGCGCCTTCGTGAAGGTCGAGTAGGCCGAGTCGAGCTCGCCAGGGTTGGTGATCTGCTCCTTCTCCTCGCCGCCGAAGGCCATGTTGACCTTGACCTCGCCGTACAGCACGAGCGCCAGCGCGGCGTTCGGTCCGTCGGGCTGGAGCTTGAACGCGGCCTCGAGGTTCGGCGCCGCGGCGGCCTCGTCGTCGATGCCGAGCTGGTAGGCGCCGAGCGCCAGCTTGCCGACGACCTGGACCTCCTTGTCGCCGGTCTGGTCGCCCATCGCCACCGCGTGCTCGGCCGGCTCCTTGGCGTCCTCGGCGACGGGGTCGACGACCGACAGCGCGAGCCAGCCGGCGCTCAGGCCCGAGGCGCGCAGCTGCTGGCGGGTCTTGAGGTCGGCGGTCAGCGGCGTGAGCAGCTCCTTGGCCTTCTCGTAGTTGCCGAGCAGGTACTGCTCGCGGGCCTGGGCGATCGCCGGCGGGTCGGGCTCCTGCGGGACCGTGGGCTGGCCGGTCTGGCCGCCGGCCTTGGTGTCACCCTCGCCGACGGCGGGGCCGCCGTCGGGCGGCGTGGTGGCCGGGTCCTTCTTCTTGCAGGCGCCGAGCAGGACGATCGCGGTGAGGAGCAGGGTGCGCTTCATGAGGTGGTGATTCCTGGAGAGGGTTCGTCCGGGACCGGGAGATCGCCCCGCTCCGGCGGCGGAGCAGGGTCGCGCTTGGACACGCGAACGTGAAGGTTCCCGTCAGCGCCGAGTGTGCCGTAAACCAGGCGCGTCGGGTCGGGATCTTGCCCGAAGCGCTCGGGTTTGAACCGCGCCACGACCTCGACCTCGTCGCCGAGCATCAGGGCGCGGTATGTCCGGTGCGGACCGAGCTTGTCCTCCGGCGCGACCACCTCGGCCAGCGCGAGGTTCTCGATCGTCGCCCGCCCGGTCGCGTCCGCGATGATCACCAATTCCGCCGCCACCGCGGCGTCCCGCGGCGCGTCGCCGCGGTTCTTCCACACGCACTCGCGGCCCGGCGCGCCCCCGAGGCTGCCGTCCGCGCTCGCGAGCACGCCGCGCACCAGCACCGGCCCGGCCGGGGCCCCGGCGAGCGGCGTGACGTGGCCGCGCTGGAACATGCGCCCGACCAGCGCCGAGAACTGCGGGTCGTCCTTGATGCGCCCCCGCGGGCCGCGGCGGCCGCGAGGCTCGGTGTTGCGCGCGCCCATGTGCCGCTGCAGCCGCTGGTTGCCGTACCAGTAGACCAGCACCGCCAGCGGGATCAGTGCGGCGATGAGGTAGGGCAGGCGAGACGCGGTCTCGTGGGCCTCGGCGAGCATCCCCCGCAGCTTACCAGTAGGCCTCGGCCACGGTGAGGGTGAAGCCGAGGACGTCCTTGTCGCCGCGCGCGTGGGTCTTGCCCTCGACCAGCGAGCGGCCGACGCCGCCGGGCTCGATGCGGGCGATGGGGGCGCCGCGCATGCGCTTGCCGTCGGAGAACTGGACCTCGGGGATGACGCCCTCGATCGCCACGGTGCCGCGGTTCTCGACCAGCAAGATCCACCGGATCCGGCCGAGCCAGATCTCCGGGGTGCCCTCGACGTCGAGCTTGAGCGTCGGGCCGATGTCGTACGCGCGGTTCGGGCGGCCCTCGTGCTGCCGCGGGATCAGGTGCATCCGCTCGGCCTGGTAGTCCATCTGCACGAAGAATTCGCGCATCACGTTCAGGCCGAGCAGACCCTCCGTCCGCTCGTTGACGCAGCCGTCGCAGACCGACACCAGCAGCCCCTCCAGCACCGTGTCGCCGAGCCGCAGCCCCGGCAGATACACCATCCGGCTCTCGCGCGGTCCGCTCGCGGTGTTGAACTGCAGGGTCGGCGCGTCCTCCGGGACGTCGAGGCCGAGCTTGGCCGCCGTCTTGGTGTTGACGGTCGTGAAGGATGCGCCGGTGTCGAACAGGTACGGCAGCTCGATGCGCCCGGCGGGCCCGCGCAGCTCGACGCTCATCAAGATCGCGTTGCCGGCGGCCGAGAACGGCACGGCGATCTCCGTGGCGACGGCCGCGCGGACCGGCGCGGCCGGCGGTGGTTCGACCGCGGGTACGTCCTCCGGCGGGTCGACCTGGTCGGCCAGGCCGTGCCCGATCGCGCTCAGGATCCGGGTCAGCTTGTGGGAGTCGCCGAGCCGCTGCGCCGCCCAGCTGTCCTGGGACCGCAGCGCCGTGACCAGCGCCTGCGGCGCGAACTGCGTGGCCAGGAGCAGCCAGCCGAGGTTCCACGCCAGCAGCAGCCAGGCCAGCGTGGCGCCCGTGCGCCGCGCCTCGCCCCCGTGCTTCCACGCGGCGAGCGCGACCGGGACGCCGAGCGTGACCACCGCGCTCAGCAGCCACAGCCAGGTGCTGTTGGTGTGCGGGTCGAGCTGGGTGACCCGGGCGAGCGAAAAGTTGCACCACAGCGCGAACGGCACGACCAGCACAGAAGTGAACACCAGCGCGACCCACAGGACCGTCGACAGGTGGGCGACCAGGCTCGATGTTCCTGGCCGCAGCGCGGTCGGGTGTGGACTCGAGCGTCCTGGGCGCGGTTTGTTCACGGCGGGGATACTAGCCGAAATTGGGGGCACCCGAAGACGGTCGTTGGATCCCCGCGGCAAAATCCGTAGGATAAGCGGCGGGAATGGCCGAGACGCCGAAACAAGCCAAGATCGCCACGTTCGGCGTTCGGTTCGAAAGTTACGACGACTTCCTGGTCGAGTACACGGACAACCTGCGGCAGGGCTTCTTGATGTTGCCCGGCGTCCGCAGCCTCGAGCGCGAGCAGGTCGTTCGCATCAAGTTGAGCCTGCCGAACCGGGCCATTTTGTACCTCAGCGGCAGCGTCAGCGACCCGGGGGCCGATGGGGGCAAGGGTACCCTCATCAAGCTGGTCGGCTTCACCGCCGAGCAGGAGAAGATCCTCGGCATGTGCGTGAACTCGGTCCTCGTCGACGCGGCGCCGCCGACCGTCGAGACCGTGCCCGCCAAGCCGCTCAACGTGCTGCTCGTCGACGACTCGCCGAGCGTGCGCACCGAGCTCGGCGCGGCGCTGCGGGCCCGCGGCCTGCAGGTGAGCACCGCCGACAACGGGCTGCTGGCGATGTCCGCGGCGCTCAAGCAGGAGCCCGACCTCGTGCTGACCGACGTCGAGATGCCGGAGATGGACGGCTGGACGCTGCTGCGGATGGCCCGCGCGCGCAAGAAGCTGGCCCACATCCCGATCGTGTTCCTGACGGCGCTGAGCGACGACATGTCGCGGCTGCAGGGCTACCGCATGGGCGTCGACGACTACCTGCCGAAGACCTTGCCGGCCGACGAGATCATCGCCCGCATCCAGGGCGTGCTGGCCCGCCGCGCCAACAACCCGTCGACCAGCGTCGAGTCCCGCGGGCTGCGCGGCGACCTGCACCACGTGCGCCTCGGCAGCGTGCTGGCGTTCCTCGAGGCGGAGAAGAAGACCGGCGACCTGCGCCTCGACAACGGCGACGACAACGCCGTGCTGCGCATCGTCAACGGCGTGCTGCGCGACGTGAAGAACCTCGGCCGCTGGCACCACCCGCACGACCGCGTGTTCGAGCTGCTGTCGTGGTCGAGCGGCCAGTTCGAGTTCTTCGCGCTCCCGCCCGGCAGCGAGATCGAGGGCGGGCAGATCGACCCGGTCTCGGTCACCTACCTGCTGATGGAGCACGCCCGCCGCGAGGACGAGGCCGCCGAGGCCGCCCGCCGCGGCAAGTCCTGAGCGACATGTTCTGAAGGGCATGTCCCGAGGGGCATGTCCCGGGGGACATGTCCGAAGGAGCATGCCCGCGGAGACGCAAAAAAGCGGCGCCCCCGGCTCGGGGACGCCTCTCATGCGGGCGGCGCTCGCGGCGAGACGAAAAAAGGCGCCCCCGGTCCGGGGACGCCTCTCACGCGGGCCGGGGCCGGCGCGTCACTGGGCCGGCTTGGCGCCGGGGACCGCGCGGTCGGTCGCGCACGACGCGTCGACCGACCAGCTGTTGCCCGACTGGAACGGCTGGGTGTTCATGATCAGGAGGTTGCCGCCGTGCTGGCCGCAGTGGTTCTTGGCCTGGTCGACGGCCTGCTGCGCGGTCGGGGCCGAGCCCTTGGCGATGCCGAGCTCGGTGTAGCTGCCGGTCATGTCGGCCTTCGAGGCCACGACCTTGATCTTGGCCGGCGCGACCGGGGCGAGGCCCTGCGTGCCGTTGCCGCGGAAGCTGCCGGAGACGCCGCCCGCGCAGGCGGACAGGACGAGGGCGGACGAGAGGGACAGGGTGAACATCAGGGGGCGCATACGTACTCCGAACATCGGGTGGGGGCGGCTCGGAAGCGGAGCGGCCCGTGAAAGCGGCCGGCGAACGGCGCCGCCGGCCAAAGCGGCGGGCTAGACGCGGCTGGAGGGGGGAAGATTCGTCGGGGTCCGGAGGCCCGGGGAGCTGCGGAGGGCAGAGGAGGAGGGCGGGCCCTGCAGCACGCGCAGGCCCTCGGGGCGCACGCCGGAGGGCGGCGGGCGCCCGCACGCGCCGGGTCCGGTGGCCCCGCCGGGTACTGTGGCGGCGCCGTGCGCGGTGCAGCGGCTGCAGTCGCCCGCGCAGCCGCTGCGGCGGCGGATGAGCCAGCGTGCGGTGAGCCACGCGGCGGCCGCGGCTACGCACAGGAGCATCAGCGCGGGCTGCAACCAGGCCATGGCGGGCGCGTCGGACTCCGGGGGAGATCCGAGCAGCGCGAGCAGGGATGGAGCCACGAGGTGCATGTCAACTCTGCGGGGTCGCTCTCGCGGTGGTTGCTCTCGCGGTGATCACTCGCTCTTGCGATGGAGGCGCTCGGCCTCCTCGGACGGGCACCAGCCGCCCTTGATGCCGCGCGCCTTGGGGCACAGTCCGTATAGCTCGAGTCGATGGCGCACGAGGTTGAAGCCGAAGCTGCGGGCGACCCGCTCCTGCTCCATCTCGATGTCCCCGTTCTGGAACTCGAGCACGTGCTGACACTCGATGCAGATCAGGTGGTCGTGGTGCTCGGTGTCGCCGGCGGTCTCGTACATCGTCTGGCCCTCGCCGAAGCGGCGCAGGGCGGCGAGCCCGCACTCGGTCAGCAGCTTGAGCGTGCGATAGACCGTCGCGTAGCCGATGCGCGGGTTCTCCGAGCGGCTGAGGTTCAGCAGCTCCTCGATGCTGATGTGCCCGTCGGTGCTGAAGAACTTCTGCGCGATGAGGTCGCGCTGGCGCGTGGACTTGAGCTGTTTCTTCTCGAGATAGGCGTGAAACTGCCCCATCAGGGTCTCGACGTCGGTCCCGACGGGATGCTGCCGGCGCTCCTGCACGGGGGCGACCGTAACGCGTGGTTCGGTCTCCGGCAAGCGTTGCGGGGGTGAAACCGACCCCGTATAGTCCGCCGCGCATGGCCACACCAGCCCCACCCACAGCGACAAGGCGCCGCGCGGCCTCCGAGCGCGGCGCGGACGCGGCCGCGGCAGCGGCGGCTGCGGCCACGAATACGGAGGTCGGCGCGGCCGAGCCGGGAGCGGGCGAGCCCGCGGGCCCGGCGATCGACACGGTGCTCGGCGAGCTCGAGCGCGTGGTGGCGGAGCTCGAGGCCGGCGACCTGCCGCTGGAGATCGCGCTGCGCCGGTTCGAGGACGGGGTGCGGCTGGCCCGGCAGGGCGGCCAGCTGCTGGACGCGGTCGAGCAGCGGGTGGAGATGTTGCTCGAGGGCCGCGAGGGCACCGCGCCGTTCCCGGGCGCCGGGCAGGACGACGAAGAGGAAGAGGAAGAAGATGACTAGCTTTGATCTGACGGCTTATCTGGCCGGTCGCCGCGTCCAGGTCGACGAAGCCCTCGCGCGCGCGCTGCCGGAGATCGGCAGCGACGACCCCGGACGGCTCAAGGAGGGCATGCAGTACGCGGTGCTGCAGGGCGGCAAGCGCATGCGCCCGATGATCACCATCGCCGCCTGCGAGGCCGCCGGCGGCCAGATCGCCGCGGCGCTGCCCGGCAGCTGCGCGCTGGAGATGATCCACGCCTACTCGCTGGTCCACGACGACCTCCCGGCGATGGACAACGACCTCGAGCGCCGCGGTCGCCCGACCGTCCACGTCGCGTTCGGTCACCCGCAGGCGATCCTCGTCGGCGACGCCCTGCTGACGCGCGCGTTCGAGGTCCTCGGTCGCGGCGCGCCGGGTGTGTCCGGCGACCGCATCGCCGCGGCGATGACCCACCTCGCCCGCCACGCCGGCATCCACGGCATGGTCGGCGGTCAGGCCCTCGACATCGCGCTCGGTCAGGACATCCACGCGCTCGACCTGCTCGAGCAGGTCCACGCGCTCAAGACCGGCGCCCTCTATGCGGCGGGCGGCGCGATCGGCGGGCTGTGCGGCGGCGGCGACGAGGCGCAGGTCCGCGACCTCGAGAGCTGGGGCCTCAAGTTCGGCATCGCGTTCCAGCACGCCGACGACATCCTCGACGACGACCAGAAGGCCCTGCGCGCGCAGGCGCTGGCCCGCGTCGACCAGCTCGTCGGCGAGTGCGACGCGCTGGCGGCACCGTTCGGCGCGCGCGCCGAGCCGCTGCGCGCGCTGGCGAAGTGGGTCCGCGACCGGGCCCACGCCGCCGCGGCCGGCGTCAAGGCCGACTGACCGGGCTGTCTCTCGGGACAGGTCGTGCGGACCTGCCCGGGAGACGGTCACGGCTCGACGCGCACGAGCACGCCGTAGATGTTGCCGCGCGAGATCCAGCCGTTGATGCCGCCGCGGTTGTTGCCGATCTGAAAGCTCGGCCCGCGGATGGCCTTGATCAAGTGCAGGTACTGCTGGCCGCCGACCTTGCACAGGACGATGTCGCCGACCTCGAGCGCGCGCTCGCCGAGCGGCTCGACCGTCACCAGCGCGCCGTTGTCGACCTTGCCGCGCATGCTGTGACCGCGCGGGCGAAAGCTGACCGTCTCGCCCTGCTGCAGCCGCTCGATGTGACCCGTCGCCCAGCCCATGTCAGTCCTTTGTAAAAGCAGACGCGCGCCGCTGACAAGCCCGCCGAGTTTTTTATAGAGTGCCGCGATGCGTTGCTGTCTGTCTGTCGCTGCTCTGCTCGTCGCGTGCGCGCCCGAGCCCGTCCGCACCGCGCCGCCGACCGCCTCGGAGGCCTCGCACACCGTCGTGGCCGCGCCCGCGGCCGCATCGCCGGTCGAGCCCACGCCGGCGACCCCGGCGGCGGCGGAGAACGACCCGCGCTGGCACGCGACGCTGCGCGCGATCGCGGCGGGCTACGAGCGGTGGGGGCGGGTCGACGACGAGATGCGCTGGGCGCCCGGGCTGTGTCGCATGCCGACGCCGGCGCGCGCGCGCATCAGCGCGAGCGAGGACGAGGGCACGCACGGGCGCAAGCTCTACACGCTGTGGGCCAGGGACCCGGTCGCCTACGGCGCGCCGCCGAGCGCGATGCACGACGGCGAGACACCTGGCCTTTCGGACATCTCACAGGTGCTCGTCAAGGAGGCGTGGACGCCGGTCGAGACCAGCCAGGCGCGCAACCTCGATTTATTGCCGGCCGAGCACGGCGGCAAGCTGTGGTTGCCCGGCGATCGCATGGGCCTGTACGTGCTGTTCAGGCCGCAGAGGACCGACGCGCCGACCGACGCGGGCTGGGTCTACGGCACGATCGCCGCGGACATGCAGACGATCACGTCGGCGGGCAAGGTCGAGAGCTGCATGGGCTGCCACCAGTCGCTGCCGGGCCGGCTGTTCGGGCTCGCCGGCAAGGGCGCCCCGAACGGTGAGCGCGCGAACGCGCCGAACAGTCGCTGACGGGCCCGTCAGCTAGCCCGCGAAGATCCGCAGCTTGTTGATCGCGTAGTTCATGCGGGCCATGCACTCGCGATACTCCGGGTGGCGCAGGATCATGTAGCCGTCGGAGAGCAGGGTCTGGTGCCAGTCGCGGCGCTGGCTGCCGAGCGGGAGCAGGTCGCAGACGACGAGGCTGTCGCCGAGGCGGCGGCGGATCTCGTCGACGCCGTCGATGTGCTTGATGCGGCCCTTGCCCTCGGCGCGCTTGAACAGCGCGGCGACGTGGTAGCGGCGGTGGGGGCGGGCGTCGAAGCTGCGCCAGCAGACGGTGCGGGCCCACTCGCGGTAGATGTCGAAGTCGTTGGCGTAGTTCATCTGGTCGACGAGCTTGGCGCCTGGCGAGCGCGCCGCGATCTCGCCGAACACGACCTCGCCGCTCGGCTTCTTGAACCACTCCATGTGGGTGAAGCCGGTGCCCATGCCGAGCGCCTTGAGCACGCCGCGGCCGAGCTCGATGCCCGCGCGCAGCTCCGGCTGGTACGGGTCACGGAACACGATCTGCGCCGGCGTGATCCACTCGTGGCTGCGGCCCTCGAGCGGCTTCGGGTGGTACTGCGCGACGCTCTCGAACACCGGGGTGCCGTCGAGGCACACGGTGTCGTAGGTGAACTCCTCGCCGTCGATGAACTCCTCGAGGTTGACCTCGCTGTGGTGGCCGACCGCGCCGAGCACCCCGCGCAGCTCGGGCTCGTCGTCGGCGCGGTAGGTGTCGGCGGTGCCGGCCCCGGCGACCGGCTTGACGATCACCGGGTAGCCGATCTCGCGCGCGGCCGCGATCGCCTCCGCGGCGGTGCGGACGCGGGCGAACTGCGGCACGCGCAGGCCCGCGGCCATCACCCGCTCCTTCATGATCGGCTTGTCGCGAAAGCCCAGCGCGGTGTCCGAGCTCATGCCCGGCACGCCGAGCGCCTCGCGCACGCGCGCGGCCAGCACCACGCACGGCTCCCACAGGCACTCGACGCGGTCGGGCCGGAGGACCCGCCCGGCGGCGACGATGCGGCGCAGCGCGTCGTCCTCGTCGAACAGCCCGGGGATCTGCAGGTAGTCGCTGAGGTGCTTCTGGACCCGCGCCGGCAGGCTGGTGCGCGGCGTGTCGCCGACCCCGTAGACCTGCGCGCCGACCTCGGCGAGGCCGCGCGTGAAGTCTTGCATCTCGTCCGGGTAGTGCGGGGAGATAAAGAGGACTTTCATGGGCGTGGCTCTGTGGTGCTTTCGGACAGGTTATTGAGGACAGGTCGCGAGGGACATGTTGCGAGGGGCAGGTCAGCCGGCGTGCACGCGGATCGTGCGGCCGATGACCTCGAAGATCTCGCGCATGGCGTCGTAGTCGGGGTGACGCATCTGGATCCACGCGTTGGCCATGTAGCCGGCCTCGATCGGCTGGGTCGGGGTGCCGGCGGCGGGCAGGTGGGCCTTGGTGATGTACTGGCCGAACTTGTGCTGGACCTCGAGCACGCCCTCGTAGCCGGTGATGCGGCCGTCGCGGTCGGGGCGCAGGGCGATGATGCCGCTGGCGTAGCGGCGCGAGGGCTTCTGGTCGATGCGGCCGTGGACGACGGCGTTGGCCCACTCGCGGTAGATGTCGATGTCGTTGCCGGCGGCGTAGACGTCCCACTGGCCGACGCCGGGCGGGCGCGCGCCGATCTCCGAGAACTTGAGGCCCTTGGGCCCGTAGAACCACTCCATGTGGGTCGCCGTGGTCCCGAGGCCCATGGTCGTGATCACCTTGCGGCCGAGCGCCTTGAGGTCGTCGTAGCCGGACGCGTCGAGGCGGTTGGTCGACACGATGTACGGCGAGATCCAGCGGTGGCGCATCGCCTCGAGCACGTTGGGGTAGTAGTGCGAGACGAACTCGAGCACCGGCGTGCCGTCGATCGACATCGTGTCGTAGAAGCCCTCGTGGCCCTCGATGAACTCCTCGACGGCGACCGACTGGCCGCGGTCGACCCCGGCCTCGCGCAGCGCCGCGATCAGCTGCTCGTCGTTGGCGCAGCGGGTCGTGCCGGACGCGCCGGCGCCGGCGCGCGGCTTGACGATGATGGGGTAGCCGACCGCGCGCACGAACGCGGCGGCCTCGTCGACGGACGAGATCCCCGCGGACTGGGCGCAGGGGATGCCGTGGCGGCGCAGGTGCTCCTTCATCTGCGGCTTGTCGCGGCACAGGATCGCCGCCTTGACCGTCAGGCCGGGGATGCCGGTCGCCTCGCGCACCGCCGCGACCGGAAGGATGTGCGCCTCGATCGTCGACTCGAGCCGGTCGACCCACTCGCGCCGCTGGACCCGGCGCACCGCCTCGAGCATCGCCTGCTCGTCGCAGACCGAGGGCACCTGCTCGTAGCCATGCAGCCAGCTCTTGAGCTCGGAGTCCATGTGCGCGGGCGAGGCCTCGCCGATGCCCGTCACCCGCGCACCCACCGAGTGCATGGCGCGAACAAAGTGCCTCTGGTAAGAGGGGAAGTGCGGGGCGACGAACAAGACATGCATGATGTGTTTCCTACCCTCGGGGCGGCCCTTTCGGGAGCTTCCTGGGCACTTACCACGGTCGCGCGCCGAGGGACAGTTCCATGACCGTGGGCATGCTGCTCGGCCCCCAGCGCCTGACCCCCTTCGTCGACAGGGCCGCGGAGATGTTGAAGATCGACGGCAAGATCGCCGCGATCACCGCTGGCTGGCAGGAGCGTGAGGCCGAGGACCAGGACCTGTGCGCCGCGCTCGGCAACCGCTCCGTCAACCTCATGCTGCACGCCCGCGGCGAGGCCGTGTTCCGCGACGACCCGGATTTCTTCGCCGCGCACCGGGCGAAGCAGGACCGCCTGCGTCATCTTCAGGAGCTCTACCGGCTGCGGCTGGCCAGCGCCCTCAAGGGCGCCCGCCGGGTGCAACAGGCCACAGCCCCGCGAGATCTCATCGAGTCGGAGCTGGAGGAGGCGCTGCAGGCCCTGCGCATGCTCGACGCCCATCACACCGCCAAGATCCGGCACATCGAGGACGAGTTCGACCGCAAGGTCCGTCCGCTCGAGCGCCCGGCGCTGCGCCGACAGTTGCGGGAGATCGACGCGGTGCTCCGCGAATGCAGCGGCGTGGCGATCGCCGGCGGGCACGTCGCGGTGCTGTACAACCGCCTGCGCCTGTTCGACATCCGCAACCGCATCGCCGAACTCCCGGTGATGGCGTGGTCGGCCGGGGCGATGGCGGTCTCCGACCGCATCGTGCTGTTCCACGACAGCCCGCCGCAGGGCCGCGGCAACGCGGAGATCCTCGCCCCCGGGCTCGGCCTGTTCCCGGGCGTGGTCGTGCTCCCGCACGCGCGCCGGCGCCTGATGCTGCACGACAAGGGCCGCATCTCGGTGTTCGCGCGGCGCTTCGCCGGCGCGACCTGCTTCGCCCTCGACGACCGCTGCTGGCTGCGCTTCAGCGGCGCCGGCTGGGTCAGCGGGCCCGCGACCTTCCAGCTGTGCTCCGACGGCCACCTCGTCGACCCCAACACCGGCGCCCCGGACCCGGCCTCCGACCCCGCCACCGACCCCGCCACCGACCCCGCCACCGACCCCAAAAGTTCGACCCCGGGCGCTCGCGCCTGACGCGCCATGAAATCAGCGATCCAGACGTTCCTCCACGCGGGCCCGATCACCGAGGCCGCGATCGCCGAGTTTCTGCGCGACCGCAGCTTCCCGATCATCGAGGGCCGCCAGGCGACCTTCGTCTACCACGGGGCCGCCGACGCGGTGAACCTGCGCCACTGGGTCTACGGCCTGGCCTCGTCGCAGTCGTTTCACCGCGTCGAGGGCACGAACTTCTGGCACCACACGCTCGAGCTGCCGCCGCAGTCGCGGGTCGAATACAAGCTCGAGGTCGTCCAAAACGGTCAGCGCCAGTGGATTCAGGACCCGCTGAACCCGAACCTCGCGCACGACCCGTTCGGGGCCAACTCGGTGTGTCACGGGCAGGGCTACCGGCGGCCGGCGTGGACCGAGCCCGACCCGGAGGCGCTCGAGGGCAGCATCAAGGAGATGATCTTCAAGGAGACGGCGCTCGGCGGGCCGCGGCGGGTCAGCGTGTATTTGCCCGCGCGATTTCGCGAGTCGCGCCGCTACCCGCTGCTGATCGTGCACGACGGCGCGGACTACATGCGCTACGCGGCGCTGCAGACGGTGCTCGACAACCTGATCCACCGCCTCGAGGTCGCGCCGCTGGTGGTCGCGCTGACGCACCCGGGCGACCGCCTGAGCGAGTACCCGAACCACCCCGGCCACGCGAAGTTCATCGCCGAGCAGCTGCTCCCGGAGATGCAGGCGAAGTTCCCGCTGTTCGACGCGCCGGCGTCGCGGTGCCTGATGGGCGCGAGCTTCGGCGGGGTGGCGTCGCTGGCGACGGCGTGGCGCTACCCGGGGGTGTTCGGGCGGCTGCTGCTGCAGTCGGGCAGCTTCGCGTTCACGGACATCGGCGAGAACAAGCGCGGTCCGACCTTCGCGCGGGTGGTCGAGTTCATCAACGCGTTCCGGGACCGCCCGGGGAAGCCCTCGGAGAAGGTCTACGTGTCGTGCGGCACCTACGAGTCGCTGATCTACGAGAACCGGTCGATGGTGCCGGTCCTGCAGGCGACGGGCATGGATGTCCGCTACGAGGAGGCGCGCGACGGCCACAACTGGGAGAACTGGCGCGATCGCCTCCGCAGCGGGCTGTCGTGGCTATTCCCCGGGCCGCTGTGGATGGTCTACGAGTGAGCTTTCGCTTGCAAAGCCCGGGCCTCTTCGCCGATAGTCCGGGCGAAGGGGTCCAAGAAACATGGCCAACGTCACGCGCAACATCGGACTGTCGCTCGGCGCCGACATCTGCTGGCCCGGCTGTTACGAGGAGCTGGTCAAGCGCCTCAACCTCAACATCCCGGTCGGCGGCGATCTGGTGGACTTCCACATCGAGCGGGTCACGATCGACCCGTTCTACCTGCGTCAGCCGGTGCGCTACGACGTGGTGCTCGACCGCCTGACGCACTGGTTTCATACCAGCCGCGAGTGGATCAAGAAGGCCGTGATCATGGACGGCCTGTACGTCCTCAACAACCCCTGGTCGCTGCAGTCGATGGAGAAGCACTCGACGTACGTGGCGATGATGAAGCTCGGGATGCCGATCCCCGAGACGTGGATGATCCCGCCGAAGGAGCGCCTGACCGACAACCCCGACGTCCACCCGACGATGGAGCGCTACGGTCGCAAGTGGGAGCTGGAGGAGATCGGCGAGCGCCTCGGCTACCCGTTCTTCATGAAGCCCTACGACGGCGGCGCGTGGGTCGGCGTGTCGCGCATCGACAACCCGCAGCAGCTGCGCCGCGCCTACGAGGAGTCCGGCAAGCGGGTCATGCACCTGCAGAAGGCCGTCGACCCGTTCGACCTGTTCGTCCGCGCGATCGGCGTCGGCCCGCAGGTCTACATCGTCAAGTACGACCCGGGCGCGCCGCTGCACGACCGCTACAAGGTCGACTTCTTCTTCGTCGACGGCGAGGAGTGGTCGGTGCTCACCGACACCTGCCTGACGATCAACGCGTTCTTCGGCTGGGAGTTCAACTCCTGCGAGTCGCTGCGCAAGGACGGCGTCTTCCACCCGATCGACTTCGCCAACGCGTGCCCCGACTTCCAGGTCACGTCGCTGCACTACCACTTCCCGGAGCTGGTCAAGAACATGGTCCGCTGGTCGCTGTTCTGCGCGGCCACCAAGCGCCAGATGCCGATGAACCTCAGCTGGCAGCCGTTCTTCGACATCGCCAAGAAGGACCTGCCGTACCGCGAGCGCCTCAAGGGCTACGCGAAGATCGCCAACGAGCGCATGGAGACCGACCGCTTCCGCGAGTTCTGCGACAAGCACCTGTCGCACCTCGACGAGGTCGCCCTCGAGTTCTTCGCCTCCGACGTCGCCAAGGGCTACGTCCGCCAGAAGGTCGGCGCGCTGTTCCCGGACCACGAGGTCCACAAGTTCACCGAGCACTTCTGGGGCATGATCCAGTTCTGGCGCAAGACCGAGACCGACCGCCTCAACCACGTCAAGGCCGCCCGCGAGGCCGAGCACGCCGCGGTCCCCGCTTCGGTCTCCGCTTCGGTCTCCGCTTCGGTCTTGTTGCAGACCTCGCCCGAGTCCGACGCCCCGGTCGAGGGCGAGCCGCAGGCGGAGATCATCGGCGACCCGGCGGTGACCGGCACGCCGCAGGCCGCGGTCGCCGAGCCGGCGATCCCCGGGGCCGAGGGCGCCCCGCCGCTGGCGCGCCCGGACCACCCGTCCACCAGTGCCCAGGCCGGCGCTGTCAAGCCGCCGGGTGTGCAGCCGGCGGGCGTGCAGCCGGCGGCGAACAGCGCCGGGACCGCGAGCACGACCCCTGGCAAGAGCACGCAGCCCACGAGCACGAACGGCAAGTCGAACGGCAAGAAGCCCAACCGGCGCAATTGAGCGCCAAGACGAGCGAGGCAGCCCGATGGAGAAGGTGCGCTCAACCTGGTACTCGCCGCATCTGCGCCGCGAGGTGACCGTCGCCCGCTTCGGCCACTACGGCGCGCCGCTGCTGCTGTTCCCGACGGCGGGCGGCGACGCCGAGGAGTGCGAGCGCATGCTGATGATCCGCGCGCTCTCGCCGTTGATCGACGCGGGGCGGCTCAAGGTCTACTCGCCGGACTCGGTCGCCGGGCAGACGTGGATCGACAAGAACGTGTCGGCCAGCCACAAGGCGTGGGTCCAGAACCAGTACGACAGCTACGTCTATCACGAGCTGGTCCCGGCGATCCGCGCCGACTGCCGCACGCCGAACATCGAGCTCATCACCGCCGGCGCCTCGCTCGGGGCGTTCAACGCGGTCGCCAGCGTGTGCCGCCACCCCGACGCGTTCAAGACGGCGATCGGCATGAGCGGCACCTACAACTTCACCGGCTGGATGGACGGCGCGCACCCGCTCGACTTCCACTACGCGTCGCCGATCCACTTCCTGCCGAAGCTCGCCGACGAGGACCACCTGCGGCTCCTGCGGCAGCGCTTCATCGTCCTCGCCGCCGGCGAGGGCCGCTGGGAGACCCCGCGCAACTCGTGGCGCATGGCCGCCGTGCTCGGCTCGCGCGGCGTCCCCAACCGCGTCGACCTGTGGGGCAAGGAGCACGACCACGACTGGCCGACCTGGCGCGAGATGCTGCCCAAGTACCTCGCGGAGATGACCTGACATGGTCCGCGTCGTCTACGTCGCGCCGTTCAACATGCCCGCCACGATGCGCTTCGTCAGCGCCGTGGCCGAGCTCCCGGACGTGCAGCTCGGGCTCGTCACCCAGGAGCCGAGCGAGGCGCTGCCGCCGGAGCTGCGCAAGCGGCTCGCGTCCCACTACCGCGTCGGCGACGCGCTCGACGTGCAGCAGCTGCGCCCGGCCGTGCTGTCGATCGGCAAGCAGTTCGGCGGCATCGACCGCATCCTCGGCACGCTCGAGCAGCTCCAGGTCCAGCTCGGCCAGCTGCGCGATCACTTCGAGGTCGGGGGCATGGGCGAGGCCACCGCCCGCAACTTCCGCGACAAGGCGCGCATGAAGGATGTGCTGCGCGCCGCCGGCATCCCGTGCGCCCGCCACCGGCGCCTGACCTCGCCCGCCGAGGGCTGGGTGTTCGCGCGCGACGTCGGCTTCCCGCTGATCGTCAAGCCGCCGGACGCCGCCGCCGCCAAGGGCACCTTCCGCGTCACCGACGCCCGCGGCCTGCAGGAGGCGCTCGCCGCCCTGCAGCCGTCCCCGGAGCGCCCCGCGGTCGCCGAGGAGTTCGTCACCGGCCTCGAGCGATCGTTCGAGACGGTCAGCATCCGCGGCCGCGCGGTCTGGGACTCGATGACGCGCTACAACCCGGCGCCGCTGCACGTGCTCGAGAACCCGTGGATCCAGTGGACGGTGATGATGCCGCGCGAGGTCGAGTCGAGCGACGCGCAGGCCGTCCGCCCCTACGCCCGCGCCGCGCTCGAGGCCCTCGGCATGACGACCGGCATCAGCCACATGGAGTGGTTTCGCCGCGACCGCAGCGGGACCTCGCGCGGCACCGACGACACCGGCCCGGTCGCGATCTCCGAGGTCGGCGCCCGCCCGCCCGGCGCGCAGATCGTGTCGATCAACTCCTACGCCCACGACGTCGACTTCTACCGCCTGTGGGGCCGGCTCGTCGTGCACGAGACCTTCGACCCGCCGCAGCGCCGCTTCGCCGCCGGCGCCGCGTTCTTCCGCGGCCAGGGCGGCGACCCCCGCAAGGCCCGCCGCGTCGTCCGCCTCCACGGCCTCGAGCAGGCCCAGAAGGAGGTCGGCCACCTCGTCGTCGAGGCCAAGCTCCCGCAGGTCGGCCAGCCCCGCGCCGACAGCTATGACGGCGAGGGCTACGCGATCGTCCGCCACCCCGACACCGCCGTCGTCGAGAAGGCCCTCCAGCGCCTCGTCGACCTCGTGCGCGTCGAGCTCGGCTGATCGGCCAACCTGCCTGTCCTCATGGACATGTCCCGCAGGACATGGCCTCGGCGACATGCTCGATGGAACATGTCCGTAAAGCCATCCAGCGCTCCGCAACGGTCGTCCGCGCCCGTGCACGGCGAACTCGCGCCGGGCGCTGGCGCGCGTCCGGAGGCGGCGGCGCCCCGTCCGCTGGCGCGACCGGCCCGCTGGCACACGGTTTGCTGCGGCGACAATCGCATGCGTACTTGCGCGCATTTTTGATCGGCGGCCTCATTTCGCGCGCAGCATCCACAGCCATCGTGACAGCCTGCGGACGCAGGCGCGACCGCGAGGACCGGCGTTCTTCGGGCTCGCGCGGCGAGTTATCCACAGCGCGCGGCTCCGGCGGCGCGCGCGACCGCGGCGAAGATCCGCGCTTGACCTGACCGGCCGACCCGCCGCTTTAATAGAGGGCATGGAGTCGGAGGGGGTTTGATGCGCGCACACGATGTCAGCGATCGGCAGCTAGAGATCCGCGAGTTCGCCAGCTTCGAGCAGGCGCAGGGTGTCCGCGCGCGTGGCATCGGCGCGCGCCCCGGCAAGCCGCGCGCGTCGGAGGGCAACGTCTACGGCGAGGACTTCGCGCTCGTCGCCGTGCGCGACGGCTTCTACGCCGACGACGTGCGCATCTACTACGTCTCGCGCGGCCGCGTGTACGTCGTCCGATCGCCGCGCATGCGCTCGGGTCAGGGCTATCGTCGCACCGTCGCGCTGCCCGAGGACGCCCACGCCCTCGACGAGTCGTGCTTCGACCCCGACGACCCCGAGGACCAGGCGATCTTCGCGGTCGCCGACTGCATCGACGGCATCGAGTAGCTTAAAAAAGAACCGCCTCGTCCAGGGCACGGCGCCCTGCCGACGAGGCGGTCGAAGCCGCGAGACCTTGCTCTGGGCTTCTGTTTTGGGATGGAGGCGCCGGGAATTGAACCCGGGTCCGCAGGCCATCAGGCGGAACCTCTACGTGCGTAGTCGATGCACTTGGATTTAAGACTCGGGCATGCCCATCGACAGGCCCCCCCTCGTCCGAACCTCTTGATCTCGCCAGCGCGCTCGAGGTCTTCGCGCCAGCCAGTCCCTGTGATTACACCCCTGACCCCTACTGGGACTCCTCAGGCAGAGATGTCGCTACTTACGCAGCGAGGGCGATGCGCCCGTAGTTGCCGTCGTTGGCATCTGTGTTTCCCACTCATTTTTGCGTGGCTAAGTGAGCAGCCCCGGCACGCGATCCTCACGTTCAGAACCCCCGTCGAAACCGTGACACCCCCGTTGAAGCGCTCCCCTCGAGAGGGAAGCGAGACTCTCGGCCCCGGGAGCGACGGGACATGGCCCCCGGAGACGAGCGGCCATTATGATGCGGACACCTGTCACGCGCAAGACCCTGCGAAACAGGCACGCCCCGCGCACGTAGCGCTCGCTCCCGAGCGCACGGAGCGTGTCCGGGCGCTGCGCCGGGCCAGCGTGCAGGCCACGCGCCGAGTTGTTGCGCGGTGTACCCCCCCGGGGTTACATGACCGGGGGATCCCTGCGGATCGCCGCGCACCGTGACCCAGCCGCCTTCCAAGCGCAATTCGAGCGACCGCCCGGAGGGGCGCGAGCCGCCTCGCCGGGCCTTCGTCGTCGTCCTCGCCGGCGACCGCATGGGCGAGATGGTCGAGCTCGACCCCAACTACACGACCGTCGGCCGCGGCCTGACCGCGACCGTGCGCATCAACGACGAGGGAATCTCTCGCACCCACGCGGCCGTTACGGTCGACAAGGGCGTGTACTACCTCAGCGACGCAGGCTCGACCAACGGGACGTTCGCCAACGGCGAGCGCGTCGACAAGTATCCGCTGCGCGAGGGCGACAAGATCCAGCTCGGGGCCGCCAGCGTCCTGCGCTTCACCTTCCACGAGGACACCGACGACGACCTCCAGCGCAACCTCTACGAGTCGACGCTGCGCGATCGCCTGACCGGACTGTTCAGCCGCAACTACCTCGAGAACCGCCTCGAGAGCGACGTGGCCATGGCCCTGCGCCACGGCAAGCCGCTCGCTCTCGGCATGTTCGCCATCGACAACCCGCAGGCGATCGTCGAGGCCCACGGCCAGGCCGTGCTCGACCAGGTCCATCGCGAGCTCGCCCGCCGCGTCCTCGAGATCACCCGCAGCGACGACCTCGTCGCCCGCAACGGCGATGAGTTCGTCCACGTCTGCCGCGACGTCGACGCCATGCGGGCGGCCCGGGCCGCCCTGCGCGTCCACGCCACCCTCGCCGACCACAACTTCTCCTCCGCCTCCGGCGCGCTGCGCATCACCGTCAGCATCGGCGTCGCCGACCTCGC
>Ga0075163_10001104_pt1 | contig 35937 bp, 35 predicted proteins | sample JI1023141ADNA_FD_71478 | JGI IMG/M metagenome (GOLD analysis project Ga0075163, IMG submission 71478) | Wastewater effluent complex algal communities from Wisconsin, to seasonally profile nutrient transformation and Carbon sequestration -... | ecosystem: Engineered > WWTP > Effluent > Algae...
AAACCAATCAATGGATTTTTTTAATCCTTCCCGTATGGGGGTGAATTCAAAATCCAGAAACATTTCTCTAATTACTGAATTGTCGCTTGGTTTTCTATACTGACCATCTGGTTTTGTTTTGTCGAATATAATATTCCCATCATATTCCATTATATCTGCAATGATTTCAACTACTGCACCTATTGATATTTCTTCAGATGTGGATAGAATTACTGGATCAGATCCATCATAATTATCGTATAAGAGTCTTGTTAATTTTGCAACATCTTCGGAAAATATAAATTCTCTTAGTGGTGTACCTGATCCCCATACTTTAAATTCTGTATTATTCTTTTTAGCTAGATACATTTTATGTATTAGCATAGGTATAACGTGTCCGGATTCTAAGTTATAATTATCCGCTGGTCCATATATGTTGCACGGTATTACACTAAAGTAATTTACTCCGTATTGCTCCTTATATGCTCTTATTTGAACTTCTGCCATTCTTTTCGCGTATGCGTATGCGTAATTAGATGGATGTGGTGGACCAAGATGTATTTTATCCGGTGTTAATGGGTATTCCACATTGTCTGGAAAAACACAGGTTGAAAGGAATGCAACAAATTTGTTTATTCCGAATTTTCTTGCTGATTCTATTATTGCGGTATTCATGGATATATTTTCATAGAAGAATTTACCCTGTCCGTTCATATTACCCTGTATTCCACCAACCCTTGCTGCACAATGTATAATACCATCTGGTAATTCTCCATTTTTCTCCGACCATTTAAAATGATCATCTATGTATTTTTGATTGATAAGATTTAGATCTGTTGATCCTAGTCTCTCGTATTCCTCACCCTTAAATTGAGAACCAACCAGACCATAAGCTCCTGTTACTAATATCTTTTTCATTAACTACAAACTAAATAAGTTACACTCTCCGATATTTTCAATCTTGAATCGTTTGATATTACGGAAGAAAGAAAATTAAAATCCTCTGAGTTTGAATTTATAAATTCTATTCCCTTACTTTTTATAAAATCTCTTCTAACAGCAAAGGATATTCCAACCATGTTTTGTGCTATTATATCCATTCCTGGTGGGGGTAATACAAGGGATGGATTATTTTCATATCTCATTCTAAAAACTATGCAATCGAGATTATCTGGATCACTTAAAATAAATTCCTCCGTATAGTTTTCATACAGACAATCATCATCATCAAGAAACCCTATCCATTCGGTAACAACATGGCTTATTATTCTATTTCTAACCATACCACCGTTCCCATGTTCAGCTGATTGACCCATTTTGTCGTTAAAATACAGATAATTCATTCTTGGGTCATCAACCAATAATTCCTTGTCTATTGAATCCTCACCCATACCATCAAATCCAACTATACATTTCCAGTTTCCATTTTTCTGATTTATTAGGGATTCTAGCGATCTCTTTAATGTGGGTCTCCCTATACTGGGTATTACAAAGGTTATCATTATTTATTATATTTTTTACTACAATATTCCCTTTCGATATTAGATATTTCACTCCAGTCCTTTACCGATGATGATATTGAATTATTGTTATTTCTATTGGTTATTAATGCTTTATCTATTATGACTGGATCTCCATATTTTTCCCACATTGCATAATAATATTCAACATCCATAAAATATGTTAGATTGCCGTCGAATCTAATCTCACATTCTTTCTTGATTGATAAAACTGACGGCGAACTTATGGTATTTGCACCCATCAATAAGTTTGGATTGTATCTAGGAACCATCGGACCATATGGTATATTAACACCGTCATCCATATGATTACAGCCATTCAGAAGCCACATTTTTTCGGAATCTCCTAAGTTTACCGCTATAAGCTCAAGTGAATCATCTGAAAAAAATACATCATCCTGAAACATTACCTTTATTATTTCACCATCACAAAGGTCTATAGCTCTATTTAGATTTAACGGACTATTGCCTATATTATTTGGATTTTTGTGATATAATATTTCCATATCACCAAACTCCTTAATTTTATCTTCTATTAAAGAATCTTCACAATGATCAGATATAATTATATTGAAATTTTTGTAGGTCTGTTTTCTTATTGATTCTAATAAAGCTCCAAGATATTTATCACCGTTTCCTCTATAACCAGAAGTTGGTATCGCTATTGATATCTTATTCATATTTAATCCCTGCTTCTGTTGTGATCGATTATTTGGCCTATGTTGTTCCTGCCTTCACCATATTGGGATATGTCGGGAAGTGTATCGATTTTATATTTTCTACCAAGTATGCTTAGTATGCTTTGATCGTGTCTATGATCTATAAATTCGTCATAGTTGGGTAATCCACATTCGTTTGATGAATCCGTTATAATTCTATAGTCCTGTGAGAGATCGAGCCACTCTTTTATGAAAGCTGATGTGAAATTATTTTTTTTTAATATAACGTAGCTTGCAAGTATTTGAGTACTGTTTGTATATTCCATCGAATCACATCCCATATAGAAAAACGTATCTCTTTTTGTCCATTTCTTATTCGTGTGATAATCTTCAAGTTCAAATAATAATAAACCGTTTTTTGTTTTATCCAATTCTTTGATTAGCTGATCTATATTATTTATAAACACTATACCAGAATCTGAATAAAATAATATATCGTCATTCTCCATCAATTCTAGTGTTTTGTTTATTATATAGGATTTCCATATCCAATAACCAGCACCTCTTGGACTGCTAAATATTCTTTGATTCTTTGCTAGAAATTCTGAATCTATGCTTCCTCGGTTATATTCAATTATTACATCAAATTCACATGCAATTGATCCGGATTTTGAATTGTTCTTTTGAGCTAGCTCATGTGAGAGGTCTGAATAATTTATTAGATATTTTTTCATTCTGTAAAATTTTTTAGATATCCGTCATACATATGATCCTCCGGTAACATATAATTTTTAACCCTTTCAAAATTATCAGTAACTGCTGATAATTTTGAATTGTACAAATCTGTGGTTAGATTAGATATATCAATATCATCAAGAAATAGAATTCCGTCTGAATTGAAATGATTAACTATATTTCTTGTACCCTTATATACTGGTATTGTTCCAGTTGCAAAACAATCTAATATTTTTTCGGTGAAGTACGTGTCGAAGGTATCATTCTCTATACATATCGAAAACATATAGTCATTGAGCCCTTCTTCTTTATCGACTATTTCCTTAAATCCTCTTCCATAAATATCAAAATTTCCAATGTTATTTATTGCAAAGTCGTATCTGAACCTCTGCTGTTCGGTACCTATTTTATTAGATGTTATCATTGACAATAGTTTATTTTTTTTATGAATCTGTGGATTTTTTATCCATGATCCCATAGCAAATATCCATTTGAATTTATTGTTATATTTAAGAAGTTCGTCATTATAAGTAAATACCATTTCATAGGTTTCTAATAACTCGGTCATATTATTTTTTATGAAATCAAATGTACCATTATTGAACCATCTTGATTCTATTGTCCATAAAATTTTGATTTTTCCGTCATTCTTATTTTCTATGCCTACTCTTGCGTCAGAATCAAGATATACTGAAATCTTATTTTCGTCGGAAAAGAAGTCCCATTTGAATTTATCAAGTTCTCTATTTCCAGTTGAACATGTTCCCATCGAGAATTCTCTGGATTTCATATTTAATCTAAGCATTTTTAATATTTTAGAAATTCATAATTTACATTTTCTTGCTGTATGTCGGAATATCCTTCCCTTTGCCAACATAAATGTGGTCTTATTAGATAAGACCTAGAGTCATACTGTAACTGGGAGTAAAGTACATCTATGGGTAGATTATATGATGCCTGATTTGCCTTTTCTATTAATCTATCGTACATATCTTTTCTAACAGCATAGGCATGACAAGAGAATGCCCTATTTATTTTGTATACATTTTCTGAAATCTGAACCGGTGGTATGTCATCTGTTCTCATATGGATATTACACAATGAATGATTTCCACCTAAATATAGAAGTTGCCAATCTTTAGGAACCTGTTTCATATATTCGCAAAATAAATTATTGAAATCTTCAGCAAATTCAACATCATCCTCAAATATAAGTACCGATTCGAATCCATTATCCTTTGCATTTTGAATTATACCAAGATGTGAAAACATACATCCGAGCTCTCCTGGTTTTAAACTATTTGGTGTGTCAAGGTGTATCGTTTCTCCTTCTGTTGCGGATATTCTTTCAACATCAATTTGGTTTTCTCTGAATATATTTTCACATCTTTCCCATCTGTCTACTCTTCTATCTAGATTGACACAATATACTTTTTCGAATGTCTTGTTTATCATATTGTTTCTATAAGTTTATAATAATGGATACATTTTTCGTTATTATGAATCGGTAGGAGTGACAATATTAGGCTTTTAGTTATTTCTTTTATGTCCAACAGTATTCCTGGTCCTTCTGTTCCATATTTTTTAAGCATCCATTCGGAGAATATTTTCTTATTTTTTTCTATGTATAATGAATCTATTTCCTTATCCATGAGAACAAAATCGTATCCCACTATAGATTGATATATCTTGGAATAATCATATAGTGAATCCCCGAATATTGTTAGGGTTTCTCCTATTTTTCCTCTCATGTCTATAAATTTTATTCTATCGTTATTATCAATTAATACATTACTAAAAACTGGATCACCGTGTATAACGCTTAATCTACCCCTTTTTTCTACCTCATATTTTTCTAGATATTTTAAGTTTTCCCTTATAATATATTCGGAGTTATGGTATTTACTTATATCGTAATTTAGTATTCTTTCATTTAGTTTCCTTGAATAGTTTTCGTAAATGTCTATTTCATCTGTAGATATTTTTGACGAATGTAGAATTTCTATATGATTAAGTATTGAAAATATTATATCCTTTGTTAGGGTTTTATTTGAATTTATAAAAGAAACCGGTATTCCCTTTATTTTTTCTATCGTTATGTAATTTTCACCCCTATCTAAAATTTTTGGAAAAAGATCGCTTACATTTTCGGGTATATTTGTGTAGAAATATTCTTCGCCTGATATATTGGATGAATATTTTTTTACTTTATTCTCAAGGATTTCTATCCTATTATGATCCCTTGTTTCTGGGTGTATATTATAAAATCCGGTTCCCTTCTCCAGATCTCTTGCTGGATTTAATGATAGATCATCGATATAAAAATTCGCATATGGCTTCCCAAAATATATCTCGTCATATTTTATACCAAACTCCTCCAGCGTTTTAAGAGTAACTAATGCTATATCAGCTTGTACTGATCCCATATTGCCTCCATGGGTTTTCATTCTTCTTGCTGTGTGTATTATTATTGTATGTCCTAAGGAATGCAAAAAATTCAGGAAATCTATTGTTTTTTTAATTGGTTTAACTGTTGAATAATCGCCTTTTATTGTCGGATACGTCACCAAGGTATTGTCGAGATCAAAGCAGAATCTGCATTTGCTCATTTTATCATTGAAACTCGAGGAGAACGATTTAAGTTGACTAGGAGTTCCTAAGCAATCGAAATCTGTTGATTCCATGGATTTTATTATTTCTCCCTTTTCTAGCATACTTTTATATACGCTCGAAATGTAATATTCTCTTTTTTGTGTTTCTCCGCTCTTTATTAGCTCTATTACATACTCTCTTAATATTCTGGAGTTCTCAAATGCATATGCCCCTATGCATGCCATATCTGATATCTTTTCCTTTTCCTTTATATCTATAACGTTAAAATTATCTGATATTTTTATATATGAAAATATGGGTAGATCGTTCTTGTCTATTGTAAAGAAAATTAAATTCCCGCCAATGTCTCTTGTTGTGCTCACTATATCTTTCTGATATATGTTATCGGAATCTAAAATTAATGTTTGTCTTTCAATCTCGAGATCGTCCATTACATCAATTGCACAAAGAACGGTTTCTGCAGCTCCTCTGGTATTATTTTCTACTTGTATGAACTTAAAGTTATATTCTGGAAACTCGTTATTGATTATAGATTCGAAATTATAGATCTCAAATTCTTTCCTATATATTATGAATATTGTATCCCTAGTATTAGTGATTATATTTTGGAGATTCCAAAATATAATTTGTTTTCCGAGGGCTCTTATTAGGGGTTTAGGTGAATCGTAATTTTCCTCGTAGAATCTCTTTCCTTCACCACAAATTGGTATTATTATATTCATATTATCTTCCATTGTTCATCCATTCTATGCTTCTAACGAATTGATCGTATCCCTCACCTCTATAAACCCCACATATTCTTCTTTGCAAATCGTTAACTTCTATGTTATTTTTAATTGCATTTATGTATAGTAGACTACACGCATCCCTCGGATCCAATTCATTATTGATCGGTTTATTCGAATCCTCTAAAATTGATAGCCATGAATTTGATAGCTTATTCATTGCGGAATTGTTTGAGTAGAAAAATATATCAAATATTCTCATTGGCCAATATGCACCTTTTATCCCAAAATTTATATGATTTATTTTATCTAGATTTGTCATTTCTGGGGTCTCCATAAATATAAGATCTGGCCTGGATCTTATTGTTATGTCATATTCGAAGAAATTTAGATTTTCATAACCAATCTTTAATTGGTTACATTTATATATTTTATATAATTGTGGTGGCGAAGTTACCGCTTCGCCACCACTCAACTTCGTTGACATCATTTCAATAATCGATGTATCGAGTACATCAACCCATTGATTATAATCCTCAATCTCCAGTGATTTAACTCTTCCTGAAAATACATCATTTATGGAATCCGTGAGATCTTGGTTAATGTCTGTTCTTTTATCCAGAACGTTACCGTTTATTTTATTATAGGATGTTCCCTCGTGTGACCATGTAGATATAAAGACGTCGCAGTCGAGATCATCAATTATCTTAGATAAACTATTTCTTATTAGTGGATCTGTGAAATTTCTCATTTCACCTGATATACACATTGCTATTTTATAACTCATATCTTCTATGATATTTTTTTCCATACTCTATTATGTCCGCATGCAAATAAATGTTTATAGTTTGTTCTTTTGTCCAAATTATCCTCTATTGCTTTGGCAACGTCCATATGGCCTCTAAATCTAGCGGGACTTTCTGATAAATTTAATAGAGACGATGCGTCATCCATTATTAAAAATCCATTATCATTTAGAACTAAATCAGCCAAATCTATATCATTGATTACGGTTTCATAATCATGACCACCATCAATATAGATTGCATCAAATTTCCCAGCTGTGATTACTTCTTCCTTTATTTTGGCTTCTGTTGATAATCCATTAATGATTTCGGTATTCTTTCTATCTATTTCCAATTGTGAGAATAAAAAGGATATACTATCATTATAATCTGCATTATCATATACAGAATATTTGTCACCAACCGGACTTAGCGGGGTAACGCCGTAGCATTTTATTTCCTTCTGTAGATTATTTGCACAAATTTGCGAAAGCGCCAATATTGATCCCTTAAATACACCAACTTCCAAAAATTTTGAATTGTGAGGTAATTCATTAAATATTAATAACCAGAGATATCTAAATGCTCTTTCACCATATCCTAGCTGATATTTGGACACAATATCAAAATGATTTAGAAGATACGGTATTTCGGTTACCCTTGAATCGAAATAATTATAGATTAGATCATTATATTCGGCTGTGTTGTTCCATTCGCTTGAAAATTTTTCGAAGTCTTTATTAAATTCGTTCATATTTTTTATTTAGATATTTGGTTATTATTTTTTTATTATAGTCTTTTTCTTCTATGTACATTTTTAAAACCTGATTAACATATTCTGTGTTTTCTGATATGTTTACGTCCATATTAATTATGGATTTAATTATAGATTTTTTTCCGGTTATATCCTCTATTATCTCTATAATTCTAGCAACGTTAATAATCTCAATATAATTTACATCGAAGAACCCAACATACTTTGAATCTGTCAGAAATTTAATTATATTAATTAAATCTTCAATATCGAGTAGACTTCTTTTTGTTTGGTACATATCGAATTCCTCGCTATTCTTTATTTTTCGGAATAAAAAATTTATAAGATTAGTTTGATTCCCGTTATCACCTATAATTTGTGGTAGTCTTATTATGATATAATCATTAATTCTTGATGATATTATACTCTCTATCTTTTTTTTGTGATCTAAATATAAAGGGTTTGTTATGTATTGGGGTATTGAACTAAAATATATAAACTTCCTTTCTGTGGCTATGTATCTTGATATTAAATCTATCTCCCTTTCGAATTGTTCGCTTTCTTCACATCTTGAGTTTGAAACACCAGATGCAAAAAAAATGACATTGTCATTATCAATTTTTTTTAAATTTTTTCCTATTAGTCCATTACCCACTATCATTAGAAATATTTATTGTATTCTATATATTTTGAAACTTCCGATATGGTTACGGATTTTATTCCATATTTAATTTTAAGATTTGTTAATATGCTCTGATCGTATCTATGTTCATTAAAATAAGGATCGTTTTTGTTCGATTGATCATCAGAAATAATCCGATAGTTACTACAAAAAAATAACCATTCTTTTAGGAATGATATAACATCATCACTCTTCTGGAATGCACAACATCCAGCTTCTAGTTGGTTGTTTTCTGTATATTTTTCTCCTATGCAATCCATTAGATCAAAACAGTCATATTTTGTCCAATTTTTATTGATAAAATTCCCAGAAACTAAAAAAAATCCTGAATTATCGATTACTGTTTTATTAACAAGATCGCAGATATTGGTATGTAGATGATCTCCAAGATCTAGATAAAATACTATATCCCCATTGTTAATTTTCTCCATTGCCTTTAATAGCAAATAAGGTTTCCATAACCAATAACCTGCACCTTTTTTTGAATCTAAAATTTTTGAATTTTTTTCGTAAAATACAGCATCTATATCATCCCTCTTATATAATATGGAATGATCGAAGAATTTTTTTGTAGACTCGAATATTCCTACCGCTGCTTCCAGATATTTTTCTCCTGTTGCATATGTGACATATGTTATTTTATTTCTCATATTTTTATCCAATCTTTACAATATATGTCTGAAGTATCCTTGCTAGCTAATGCTGGTCCAAACCATCTCGCTGGTGCTACAACCTTGGAAGAATTACCCGATAGCCATGCTCCCCACCAACTAAATGAGCTATTCGCTATAATGTGATTTTTTAATTTTGACATGATGCACAAATCCACATATGGATTCCCACTTTCAACAAATCTGAAATTCTTTCCTGTAAATGTTCCTTTGCACCATTCGATATCATCGGAAAATATGTAAAACATTTTATCTGCACCAAATTCTGCTATACCTTCCTTATAATAATTTCCATCTTGTGTTGGGTGATGTTCTGGGGAGGATAGATAATCACCTCTGCGTATATGTATTGATACGGAATCCGTATTTTCGTCAATTAGCGATTCTGCAATATCGTTTATCTCATTTCTGAATGTAAATATCTCCCTTATCTCGGATTCTATATGTTTAAAATATTTTTCTGTTTGAAAATATCCTGATAGAGCTGTTGAATCTGGTAGATTCGAAATTTCTGAATTGTACCCAAATACATTCTCATAATAAATATGTGATATCTGGATATCTGATATTGGTTTTATAAGTGACTCTGGAATATCGAAGCATTCTAATAAATCACAACCTGTATGTGAGTAAGGTGATACGCTTTGGAAATTTTCTGCGGGAAAAATCGGATCATATCCAAGTTTTCTTGAAATACCAACAGTTGATGCAAATTGGAACATCTGATTTCCAAGCCTTCCCATGTATCCTATATTATTGAAAGTTATCATAATCAATTATTTATAATTTTACTGCTTTTTTACATTTTAGTTCCGTTTCATAGGAACAAAAAGTAACAAATAATCTAAAAATATAAAAGTGAACTTATGAAAAAATTATCGGTTGTTGTGCCATATAGAGATAGGGAGGAACATCTTAAGCAATTTGTGCCATATATGGAGAAATGGTTAAAGTATGAAGAAATACCATTTGAGATAATAATAGTAAACCAGACGGAAGGAAAGGGATTCAATAGAGCAAAGCTTTTAAATATAGGATTCAAGGAAACTGAAAATTGCGATTATCACGTTTTTCATGATGTTGATATGTTACCTACTGATTCGGATTATGATTATACTAAAGGTCCAACACATCTTGCCTCGCAAGCTGAACAGTTTGGATATAAACTTCCCTATGATGGGTACTTTGGCGGAGTTACAATCTTTGATAAATCCAGCTTCCTCAAGATAAACGGTTATTCGAATGATTATTGGGGATGGGGAGCAGAAGATGACGATGTACTATATAGATGTTCCATAATGGGAATTCCAATATACAGAAAACAGTGCAGATACAAATCTTTGGATCATGAAAGAAACATAGAGCGGGATCCTTATATGAAAAATATAAATAGATTAAATACATTCATTAATAATGCATCGAAAGAATCTATAATGAAGGATGGTTTATCCAACATAAGATATACAAAAATCGAGGATAAGATGCTGACTGAGCATACAAGATTTATAACTGTTGAGATTTAGGATTCCCTTTTAAGATCACAGAGTACTCTATCGACAGTATTTATTAGATGCTCCATATTTTTACTTAAAGTATCAGGATCATCATTTTTTAGAAGATAGCTTATAGTCTCTAGAGATCCTAATGAATATGCTATTTTATTTTTAAGTATATAGTTTTCCCTCAGGAGATTGTTTGGTTCTGCTGGATTTTCGTCTGATAAAATTCCCATTTTCTTTTCTTTTTATAATATATAACTAAAATGAAAAAAAAGTAGAAAATAAAAAAAAAGCCTAGATTTCTAAATCTAGGCTTTTTTTTTATTTGTTTTTTGGTTTGGTTATCTTGACCTTTATTGGAGGTTGAATTCCTCCGTCCTTCGGTTTATCGAAGGATAATGTTATCGTATCACCTTCTGATACTTTTGTTTGTACCATAAGATCAGCTAGAGTATCTTCGATGTATTTTTGGACAACTCTTTTTAAAGGCCTTGCTCCAAATTTTGGATTAAATCCTTCCTCACACATTTTTTCCTTAAGATCCTGTGAAATTTTTATTTTATAACCAAGTGACTCTATTCTAGGTAATGTCTTATTTAATTCAACATCAAGAATATCCAACATGTTTTCTTTACCCAATTCTTTAAAGTAAACAATATCATCTAGCCTATTAATAAATTCTGGCGAGAATTTTTTTTCCAATTCTTTCCTTAATAGAGCTTCATTTTCAAATTCCTTATTATTGGATTTTGATGATATAGCAAATCCACTACTTGTACCAAATTCAGATAACTTTCTCTGTCCGACGTTAGAAGTTAATACAATCAAAGTATTTTTGAAATTGATCTTTCTTCCTTGTCCGTCGGTTAGATGTCCTTCATCAAGAATCTGTAAGAGTGTATTGAAGATTTCGGGGTGGGCTTTTTCGATTTCATCAAAAAGAACTATGGAGTATGGTTTTCTTCTAACTTTTTCTGTTAGCTGTCCGCCATCTTCGTGACCAACGTATCCTGGAGGTGCTCCGAACATTTTAGTAGCATCAAACTTTTCACCATATTCACTCATGTCGATTCTTATTAGTGAATCACTTTCACCAAACATATACTTAGCAAGTTCTTTAGCTAATTGAGTTTTACCAACTCCTGTTGGACCAAGAAATAGAAATGTACCGATGGGTTTGTTTGGATCTTTTATTCCCATCCGATTTCTTAGAACTGCTCTGGATACTTTTTCTATGACGTGATCCTGACCGATAACCTTACCTTTAAGCTCTGTGCTCATGTTAGCTAGCTTGAAGTTTTCGTCTTGATTTACTTTCTTAAGCGGAACCCCTGACATCATAGCTACAACCTCTGCAACCTTCTCTCCGTCTACTGTTTTCTTTTTTCCTTTTAACCTTGTCTCCCAAAGTTTTATTTCCGATTCCAGCGACACCTCGGTGTGTCTTTGTAGATCTCTAAATTTTGCTGCACCTTCATAATCCTGTCTTTTTACAGCGAGTTGTTTGTCAATTGCTATTTGAGCTAAATTCTTTTCCAGCTTGGTTATGGTATCCGGTACTTTAACGTCGCTTAGCTGTGTTCTACTGCCCGCTTCGTCTAAAGCATCTAAAGCCTTGTCCGGAAAGTTTCGGTCCGTTATATAGCGTTCTGTGAGCTTTACGCAGTTGATTATGGCATCGTCTGTATACTTTACGTTGTGATGATCCTCATATTTGGATTTTACACTGTTTAGTATATCTATTGTGGTTTCCATATCCGGTGGATTCACAAGTACCTTCTGGAATCTTCTTTCTAGAGCTCCGTCTTTTTCTATATGCTGACGGTATTCATTTAGTGTTGTTGCACCAATACATTGGATTTCACCTCTAGCTAAAGCAGGTTTGAACATATTCGAAGCATCTAAAGATCCTGAAGATCCTCCAGCCCCGATTATGGTGTGTAGCTCATCGATAAAGATTATGATGTCTCTATTCTTCTTAAGTTCGTCTATGATTGATTTAATTCTTTCCTCGAATTGTCCTCTGTATTTTGTTCCAGCCACAAGAGAACCCATATCCAGAGTTAGAATTCTTTTGTTTAGTAGAGTTTGTGAAACTTTTCTTTGTACTATCTTTAGAGCTAATCCCTCAGCTATTGCAGATTTACCAACCCCTGGTTCACCGATAAGAGCCGGATTATTCTTCTTTCTTCTGGAAAGAATCTGGGAGATTCTCTCTATCTCAGGATCTCTGCCTATAATAGGATCGAGTTCACCTCTTGATGCGAGATCAGTTAAATCCGTTGAATGGGAATCAAGCACTGGGGTTTTACCTGTTCCTTTTTTGGACTTATACTCGCTTTGGTGGTCGTCCTCGTTCCCATCCGTGTATTGATCCATGGATGGTGAAATTTTCTTTTTGTAATCTCCTCTTTTCATAAAAAAATTTTATCCTTTATTTTATGCAAATATAGGATAAAATTTCGAAATATAAAAAATAAATCATTATTATTTTTTAATCTGTTGTTTTTGTAAAATCTATTGTGACAAAAAGATCAACCTCAAGTGGAGTTGAGATATTATTATTATAAACCCTAACACCAAAACCCGCTCCACCTGCGGTTGACCCTGAGTATGGTATGGTCATAATTTGATTAAGACCACCTAATGTGGTCTCTTTAGATGTTTGGTAGTAACCTGATCCGAAAGTGTCTTTTACTAGAACATTTAGCGATATGAAACTTTTTAGATTTAAACTATCACGCAAACCTGCTTGATCATAGGTTCCTCCAGTTGCTGTACCTTCGTAACATTTTCTATATATTGGTTTCCCGTCTATCCATGTACCAACGACAATTTCGGGTGATGACGGATTTGGATACATATTAACAGGACCAGTCGGACCAGTTGCTCCTCTAGCGCCGGTAACACCTTGTTGTATATCACTCAGCATTGCAAATGTACCATTCTTATTAGGTAGCACCCACGTGTAATTACCATTTAAAAGTTCACCTGATAGCTGTCCGGTGATGGGTCCAAAAGATCCTTCATTATATTGAGTAAAATTAATCACATTTCTGTTAGGTTCTAAACTTATGGATCTTTGTGTGATACCAGATTCTGGATCATTTTTTGTGGCAATTACTCTGGATCCAAGTAATATATTAGTTGATGATATATCTCCATTTACAGTTTGATTACCATAGAATTGGTTTGGCCCTGTTATAGCAAATGAATTTGTATCTGGTATATCACTTAGCATCGCAAACGTTCCGCTCTTATCCGGTAATTGTTGCTCTAAATTACCAGTAGCGATTAAATCTGTTTTAATAGACGTATTACCACTTGATGTAGTTAAACTAATAATAGGGTTACTTACTGATGATAATTCTAATCTATCTGTGAATATATTTGCAACACCGCCAGCTGTATCACTAAATTGTGCACCATTAGGGTATATCGCAGCATATCCTGTATCACTAGTTAATTGTATAAGTGATTCTGATGTTCCGCTACCATTTTGAGCAGCTAAAGTTACAGAGGCGGTACCATCTGTCATAGTAATTTGACTACTATCAACTTGTGACGAGATAAGGATATTTGTACCAGTTGCGCCAATAACAGTTATATCATTTGTGGTTGTTGCACCAGCTGTTGTTACTTCTTGAAGTGTAGGGATAACTCCAGTAGGGCCAGTTGCTCCAATGGGACCGGTTGATCCTTGCGATCCAGCAGGACCAGTAGCACCAATTTCTCCAGTTGCCCCTTGTCCTCCAGTTGCTCCGTAGTAATAGGGTAGATCCAACCATCGTGTTGTGCCGTTACCAACTTTAAGCTTTCCACTATTAGTTTCATATCCAGGTTCACCAGATAATAAAACCGGGTTATTTGCTTCCCAGTTTTCTAGGGTGTCTCTCCTTAGTAATATTCTATATGCCATTGTTTTTTATTTATTTTTTTATTTATGTTTGAAATGAGATTACTTCATGAAGGTTTGATTTAGATTGTTATACCCTGTGGCATCTTCCCACGTTCCTACATTGGATAGTCTTATAGAATACTCTGGTCTTGTTGATAGTGTTATATTATTATCAGGTAACCAAATGTATGAATTATAAGAACCACTAGGTAGTCCAGATATATCAAATGTTTGGTTTAACACTACAGAGGAGTACCACGAATTAACATCAGTTGTTATTTGAAATGGATAAGTGATTCCTGTTGAAATGTTTTTAAACACAATATAAGCATTTCTACTTCTAAAAGAATTAGCATACCCTATATTTTCTATATTAATAACGACATTCATGCTATTTCCATTTCTTAAAAATTTGCTTGAATTTAATTTTAGTCTATAACCAATATTCTTTTTTATGATATTATAATCCCCACTTGCAACCCAACTATCTATCACAGCTGGAAAATAATCCCAACTTATCAAACTCCAGTTATAAAAATCTAGTTCTATTTTAGCATTAGCACCGTCTGTTCTGGAAGGAACCGCACTATTTAGTCCATTGCTTTCCCCTGAGATAGGTGCATTAGTTGCACCGTTTTGAAATACAGCAATTTGTGTCGAGTTGGGTGTTCCGCCTGCACCAGAAACTAAAAATGTCCCGCCGTCTCCATCTTTATTTAAAAATGCATCATTATAGAATCCAATTCTAGTATTGCCTGATGGATATAATGTTTGCTTATAATAAACAGTTCTTATTTGCAAAGGAATGGCTGAATCAAATTGACTTAACATAGCTTCAACTACTTCCTTTCTATTAGCATACTGAGTTGGTGTCCATAAGGTGTAATCACCTTCTCCAAATTCTGCACTTCCTGTGTAATACCACTCTCCATATTGACCGATAAATCCAATTTGAATTGAAACAATAACGTCTTTATTAGCATTTATTACAGGAGCAAGTTGCGTAATATGTGCAAGTATTTGAGCCTTTGTTGGCTGTTTGACAATAACTGCGTCCTTGGATGTATATGTAAATCTAGCCAGCACTTTTAATCCAGCGTTTCTAATTCGATTAAAATCAGTTTGCATATTATCCAAATATGTGGTAGATATTGGTGACCCGTCAATAAACAAGAATAAAAAGAATTGCCGCTGTATCACAGTCAAGCCATCAATTACCCTATAATCTGTTAAAGTGGATTGAGTTAATGTATTATACACTGTTTCGGATGATCCTGTAGTAGTTAACTCATATAGCCCTCTTTCCGGATTATTAATAATGTTATCATCTAATGTGTATTCTTCGAATGATGTTTTCTGTAAGCTGTTTAAAAAAGCTATTGAGGGTGAAATCATAATTAATAATTATTTAATTGTAAAAAGTACTCATTGCTATTTCTTGTTAACAGTGCGGAACTCCCTGTTGCACCATTTAGTATAGCTGGTAATCCTCCCATAACGGTAAGGGTTATTCCTGCTCCTGCTAAAAATGTGATTGGTGCACTTCCTATTTTTGTGTAACTTCCTATAAAATCAGCATCGGATGTGCTAAGACATGTCAGGTTAATTGCGGTAGAACTATTATTTATTTTTGTATTTCTCCCGTGTTGTCCCAATCCACCAGAACTTGTAGTATTTGTATCTATTGATGAAGTTGACGAAATTGTAATATTTGGTATTGATAAGAAATCTGCTCCAGTTGCTCCAGTTGCTCCAGTTGGACCTGATAATCCTGATCCAGTTGCTCCGGTTGGACCTGTTGGACCTGCTGCTCCTGGTAATCCTGCTGCTCCTGTTATAACAAAGTCTTCCAAGTTAACTCTAATAATATTTAGGTTATCATCAACAGCTAAAATTCTTCTACTGTCTTGGGTGATTTTGGTGACGTTATTTGAAGTTGAATTAGCTGTATAAATATTACCTGATGAATCTATAGTTATATCGGTAGGTTCAGTTCCGGTAGTGGCTAAAATAGTTGATACTCCTGCGGGAGTGATTTTACTAACATTATTTGAATTGAGATTGCACGTATAAATATTACCAGATGAATCTATGGTTATGCCAAAAGGATCGATACCTGTGGTACCTAAAATAGTTGATACTCCTGCTGGAGTGATTTTACTAACATTTCTTGAAGATGTGTTAGCTGTATAAATATTACCTGATGAATCTATAGTTATTGCATAAGGTGTAGTTCCGGTGGTACCTAAGATAGTTGATACTCCAGCAGGAGTGATTTTACTAACGTTATTTGAACCTGAATTAGCTGTATAAATATTACCTGATGAATCTATAGTTATGTCATAAGGTTCAGTTCCAGTGGTTCCTAAAATAGTTGATACTCCAGCAGGAGTGATTTTACTAACGTTATCTGAATTGAAATTAGCTGTATAAACATTGCCTGATGAATCTATAGTTATGCCAAAAGGATCGATACCTGTGGTACCTAAGATAGTTGATACTCCAGCAGGAGTGATTTTACTAACGTTATTTGAACCTGAATTAGCTGTATAAACATTTCCTGATGTATCTATAGTTATTGCATAAGGTGTAGTTCCGGTGGTACCTAAGATAGTTGATACTCCAGCAGGAGTGATTTTACTAACGTTATTTGAACTTTGATTAGCTGTATAAACATTGCCTGATGAATCTATAGTTATTCCAAATGGCCTATTACCTGCACTGCCTAAAATAACGGAGCTTGTTTCTATAATAGGTGGTATATCTACATCTACCACATTTGAAACGATTGTTATATTTCTGCCTGCAGATAGATCTGATTGAAAAGTTGCTAATGAGCCATCACCTCTAATGTACTGACCAGTAGTCCCATTTATATATGATATTGTTCCCCCTGTTGCTGAAAACTTTACAATCCCTGTATCTGATAATGCTGCTATTGTGCCATCGTTATCGGGTAGTTGCCAAGTTCTTGTCTCTGTTAATGAATCCGACCTTAAAACTCCTAAACCTACTCCTATACTTGAATCTTGATAAAGATTAATTCCAGTATTCGATCCATCACCTATGTATAATCCCACAAATGGTGTGTACATAAAATTATAAATTCCACCGGAATCACTTACACCAACTGTATATCCATCAGCAACAAAATTACCAGCTGTAATACCACCTACTTGTATTGCATCCGAAGTTACATTGCCTGCTGTTGTTACTTGTTGAAATGTAGGTGTGGTCCCAGTAGGTCCAGTTGCGCTTATATTGATATTACCAGTTGCGTCAGCGTAGTTTGTACCATTAATAGAAGTAATTAAAGTTCTAGGTGTACTACCACACCTAGGAAACTCTAATAAATTTAATCCAGTAATATTATTGGTGTTTATAAGTACTCCGTTATTTCCACCTTTACTAAATGTTAGTGAATCTTTTGTTAAATAACTTGCTATAGCACTTGGTAAATTACTTGAAGAAACAGAAAAATACTCTCCATTAATGATACAAATCGTATTGTTATCATTATTTATTATTCTAACTTGTTGTCCTGGATTACCAATCGATCCCACAGTTAAAACCTGTGAAAGACCAGGAATGCTGCCAGTTGCTCCAGCAGGTCCAGTTGCTCCAGCAGGTCCAGTTACTCCAACAGGTCCAGTTACTCCAACAGGTCCAGTTGCTCCAACAGGTCCAGTTGCTCCGGGCTCGCTGCTATAGTAGGGAAGATCGTTCCACGGGGTTACCCCGTCACCAACTTTAATTTTTTCATTGTCAGTTACGTAACTAGGCTCACCTGATAATAGAATTGGGTTATTTATTTGCCATTTTTCTAATGTATCTCTTCTTAATAATATTCTATACGCCATTATTTTTATTTATATTTGAGTTTGAAAATACTTTTCAATTCTTTTGCTCAATCTAACCCTTGGATCTTCCGTATTTCTACTAACATCTTCGTATGTCAGCACAAAACCAAAACTTAAAAAAACCCTTCTGGAATTAAATTCGTTGGTCCAATGCTTGTACAAGGAAGCTTCAAAACAATACATATCAGTCTCTCCTATGCTAACCACTTCATCGCCAACATAAAAATCATAGTCCTCTGATAAAACACTTATGTTGCATTTATAGTTGACATAACCATCAATCGATGCGTCATAATGTGGATTTATTTTACCACCCTTGTTCATATCAACCGCTTGAAGAAAAATGTTTTCTTTTGGTAAGTTTAGCTCATTTGATATTCTATCTATTACCGCATGGATAAAATCTGGCAACTGGTCATTTGACACATCAGATATTGATTGAAACTTTGCTATATAGTTTGTCAACGGGGTGTTAGATATATCAAAAATACAAGATTTACCTTTTAGTGTCTTGGATAGCTCTGATAAATGATAATTGCTATCATCACCAGTATGGTTAACTGTGTCTATCCATTGAACTATTTGGTTTACTTCATCCCTTGTGATGAAGTTTTTTTTAATCTTGTATGTTTTAGAATCCACCAAATCCACCAATTTTTTTAAGATTATGTTTTTCCAAAAATTCTTTTGGACCCATAGCTTCAATAATAGTTAATTCAGCTGAATCCATAAGTCGTTTGGCTTTTTCCTCGGTAACAGCCATAAAACAAAACTTGTGGGTTGCTGGTAATTCTCCAGTTGGTGATAAATCTATTTTTAAGATGTTATCATTTTTCATTTTTTCTCTAGCCTGAAGAACTTTACCTTCTTCGCATAATATACAGATTCTCATATTTTTTTGTTTTATGTTATTAGTTATATACTCTGATTTCTATGGTTGATGGGAAAGTCATCATATTGTCAGCATTCCCTGTTAAATTTCCAGTATTTAATCCTATACTATCTTCGTTAGTAATATACCACTGTATCCCTTGGTCAAAGTTGCCGTCAGAACCGTAAGATATCATAACTGCGGTTTTATCTGTTAAAAATAATCCACTAGATTCAACTGTATAACCACCAACACTTGCATATGTAAACCAAATATTCCCAATAGTGTTTTCTAGCACTGTTACTACTGGAGCACCTGTGTTGTAATCTAATTCAAATGTAGCAGTATAGTATCCTGCATTTTGGGTTGTAACAAATGATGTACCAACATAATTATTAGGTGCTCCAAATGGTATAAAATCACCATCAGTATTTGATGATATAGTATATGTCACACCTGCATTTATATTATTTGGTGGAAATCCACCAGGTGTAGTATTGTCACCTATAACTTGCTGAGGATCATCCCCACCACTCTGCGTTAATAAAGCTGTGTACACTCTATATTTGGGGTCAATAGGGTTACCGTCTATGGTTTGTCCTGGTAGGTTGTTTACTATGTATTTTGTTGACATTTTTATTCTGTTATATTAGTTATTGTTAGGATGTCATTTTCATCGTAGAATGACAATCTTTTATTGGTACCTTCACCCACCAACTTTTTTTCAAATATCTGGCATGTGTACGGTTCATATACTGAAGGATTTGGACTTACATCAGTAACCGTAATTGTTATATCATCTGAATATACTGAGGTCACCTCTATGGTTATATCATCACTTCCGTTGGTTCCACCGAAGGAATCCCCAGATATTACCAATAGATCATCAACTTTATATCCCACCCCAGCATCATTTATCTCTATATTGCTAACTAGATCTGATGTAACTGTTATATTAAATGATGCATTTTCTCCACTGCCTGTTCCTCCTGCTATGATGGCATTATAAATCCCGTTCGATCCTGTTTTACCTATTCCGTCACTCACAAATCCACTGATAGCTCCACTAACTCCACCTATATCGGTCCCAGATATTGTTAAAGTGTTACCTATATTGTACAATTTTCCAGAGTTGTCTATATTAACATCCGATACCACACCACCAGATACAACAACATCAAAAGTTGCGTTAACTCCATTCCCGTTTGTGGTTGTCGATAATAATGAATATAGAGCGTCAGGTAACCCAGTGGCACCCGCGGAGTAAGTGAAATCTGTGATATTTCCATAATCTGCTGTAAAATCAGTGGAAGCTATAACGGTGTTTATTATATTCCATTGGAAGTAATCACCAATGGTGTTACTAGTAAAATTATCAGGTATGGTATTGTTGTAGAAATATCCGGAAATAATGTTACCATCAAAATTATTTCCGATTTTATTTCCTAGATAACTCCCGCTATCCCCACCAAATTCATCGCCTATTTGGTTATCTTGAAATAAGTTTCCAATCTCGTTGTTTCTAAAATTTTCACCTATAACATTATTTTGAGATGCACTGCCGGTTTTATTATTAAAAAATCCCCCTCCTATGGTGTTTGTAAAAAATCCCCCTCCTATATTATTGGATTCAACCGTACCTAAAAAATCATTACCTAATATAACTACACCAAAAATATTATTAGAGCAATTTCCATTAAATTCATTTCCTAGGAAAAGAAAACCTGTTTGGTTGGATTCGAAACTTACTCCATTATTAACTAGATTGCCTTTAAATCCGTTAAAGATCTGGTTGTGTTGGAAAAGACCACTTATTGTGTTTTCTTCGAAATTGTTACCAATTACGTTATTATCAGTATTGGATTCCATGGTGTTATTTTGAAAGGTAACACCTATTTTGTTACTATAAAAACTAACGGAACCTGGATTATTTACATCTCCCAAATTATTGTTCTGGAAATATTCACCGATAATATTATCACCGAAAGGACAATAAACGTCATTAATGTTATATCCATTTCCAATTAGGTTTCCGTAAAAATCAGAATAGATTTTGTTATTGTTGTAGTCATTTCCGATATCATTTTTATAAAACTGGCCGTTACGAAGTAGGTTACCTTGAAACTGATTACCTATTTCGTTATTTTGGAAATCGTTACCGCTTATAATATTACTATTGAAACTATTCATAATATTATTTCTGTAAAATTCATTTTGAACTATATAGTTATTATAGAAATTTTCCCCGATTCTATTGCGTTCGAATGCTGCTGTGATTCTATTACCAAAGAAACTATTACCTATGAGGTTGGCATTAAAATTATTATCTGTTGTATTATTATAAAAGTAATTTCCTATTGTATTATCACCACAATTAGCTCTAAATGAGTTATTATAACATGCATCTCCAAATGTATTGTTTATATAGTTATTTGAAAAACCTTGGAATACATTATTTGCTAGAATGAAATCAGGCTCCTCGTAATTATATAAATTTGCAAAATCACCAATATAGTTATTTATGTTGATGTTTTCATAGTCAAAAGTATAATGCTCGGTGTAATCGGTTGAGATGTTGTTTTGATAGTAAATTTTACCATTTCCCTCTGTAACAACTGGATAAATATTATTTTCAGCACCTAAATTAGTGTTTGTTAAACCCGTAATATACATTTCGGTATTGCTATCTATTCCTGTTATTTCATAAGCTCTAAAATTATCATTAGAAAAACCAATATATTGTCCAACAGTAAGTGATTCAAAGTTTGTGTTTACCCCTATTACATCCATTTCGGTTGATGAGGTAGGTGTAACAGTTACTGTACCAGGTAAAGGGTTATCAACATCTATCTCTATATAGGAATATCTCTTAAATAATATTGTTCTATGATCATAATCTGTTCTGTTATTGAATTCGTCAATTCTTTCTGTTATTCTACCATAAGCAACACCATTGGTTCTTTCAGTTTGGTTAAATGTCCAGTCATATTGAATTCTATCTTTTGGATAGTTTGGCTGGTAAGCAGTTGAGCTAATTGTGTCGGTGCTAGTTGCAAACACCACAATTGGTTCAATAGCGGACTCTTTATAGTTGTCCCCTATAATTCCATTTCTGAAGCTGTTAAAATCCGGCTGGTCATAGCAAGTTCTAAAGTCTGTTATTAAATAACTGCTACCTGGGGTTAATGCTGAGGTATCAATTAAATCCACCAATTCATCATATGTAACTGAGGTCAGAGTAGCATCACCTGATGGTCCAGTCGGTCCAGCAGAACCGGATGGTCCAGTTGGACCAGCAACCCCAACCGGACCTGTTGCTCCCAAATAATAAGGAAGCTGAGACCATGGTGTTTGTCCATCGCCCATCTTGAATTTTCTCGTGTCCATCTCATAACCAGGTTCACCTGACATAAGAACTGGATCGTTATAGTTCCAATTTTGGGATAAATCTCTTCTTAGTAATATTCTATAAGGCATGGTTGGTTTTTTATATTTTTAATTGTATACTTTTATTTCTAGAGGGTAAGGTTTATAAGCACCTAAAGGGTTTATTGCACCTAAAATTAAAGTCGTATCATTTAATCTAAATACCCCTCTGTCTTGTGGAACATTATCGACACCACCAAACCCATAGGGATAAATAATAGTTTTATTCTCTAAAAATACAGGTAAGTTACTTATCAATTTAAAGGAACTAAAAGCATTACTATCATTCGCATCGGAGGTTAGTTCTATTCCTAATGTATTTTCTAGAACATTAAAGGTGGGAAACACACTGGAATTAATTACCCTTACCTGCGAATTATCTAGCCATCTCGTGGGTGTTGTTCCAGTAGCAATAAATGGTGAGTTAGTACTAACAAATCCAATATTGGTAAAATTATCCGAACCATATAAAGCCTGAACAAAATATCTTTGTCCAATTATAAAATTAGGTCCCGGTGTCAGAGAGGTGTAATCACCAGTCTGAGTTATTATTGCACTATAAATTTTATATTCCTCCCTTGGTCCTGACCAGTATGGCAGATAGTTCCATGGTGTGGCACCATCACCTATCTTCATATAAGCTGTATCAGTTTCGTATCCAAATTCACCGCTTAGTAATATGGGATTATTTACTATCCATTTACCCGACGGATCTCTTCTTATTTGTACTCTAAATGCCATTCTTATTTAATTTTTTTTATAGTGGTAAAATGTCTCCGAATAATGTCCAGCTATTAGCATCAGTCTTTAATAGTGTCGCAACCGAATATTGGCTGGCCAGATCATAAGTACCCTGAGCGCATTCTATGGTAACACCACCTTCACCAGCTATCGTAACTGTTCCGGTTCCTCCTCTTTTCAGCAATATTTGTGTTCCTATTTGGAAATCAACTGACGAATCTTCTGGTACAGCTACCGTTAGGGGATCAGATGATGTCACAATAACTATTTTATTGGAATCTGTTATTTCTAGAAAATAGTTTTCTATTTTAAAATTAGGCAATATTAGACGAGAAGCTTCCGAACCAGTTGCACCAATTGCACCAGTAGCTCCAATAGCTCCTGTTGCTCCAATTGCACCAGTAGGTCCCATAGATCCAGTTACACCAATTGCACCAGTAGCTCCCATAGCTCCTGTTGCCCCAGTGGCTCCATAATATCCAAGCTCGTTCCACCGCGTTATACCGTCTCCAATTTTGAGCTTGCCACTATCGGTTACGTAACTAGGTTCACCTGATAATAGGACCGGATTGTTTGCTTGCCAGTTTCCTAATGTATCTCTTCTTAATAATATTCTGTATGCCATTTTGGTTTGATTTTTTACCTCTTTGTATATATTCAGGATTGCCGCCCTAATTTCTTCTTGCAGCAAGAACTTTATCGTAATCCATTCTTACTTTGTTAGCTGACAGAATGTCTTTTATCTGTCTATCGCTTTCTTCGTACCATTTTTTATAGCCCTGATCCGAGGATAAAGGATTGTATTCCATCTTATATGGTTGTTCATCAACATCTATTGGTTCGTTTCTATCGAATGTTTTGTAATCAACTATTAGTTCTATCGTGGTGTTTCCTGTTTTCTCTAGCCACCCTTTATAGAATTGACCAAAATCTCTAATTCCAGTCACAAGATCTATACATCCAATTGAGCCAGGTAAGCTTCCGCCGTGCATAAAGAATCCACTCCTCCCGAACGTATTTGTTCCTTTCTTTGGGATTAAAGCAAATCTAAAATTACCCCAAGCTATTCTGGATGGGTCCGTTATCTCCTTGAAATCATCAGTGCTCAGTGTGACATCATTATTAGGTAGGAGAAGAACTGTCTGTTTAGCTAATGTGAGCTTTACAAAATTATCATCGTTCCTCCACCTGGCGTTAAGATCCCTTTCCTCAGTAGGTCCTAGTTTATATGTACCCTGAGGAATTGGACCCTCTGATTTTACCTTAGACCATTCCTCAGGTGACGTCGTGTATCTTTTTTTCCAGGATTCCGGTTTAACGTACCATTGGTAGTATGTTCTTCCGGAGCAGGCTGGCCATGATTTTATAACACTTCCATTCTCCACAAAATCTAGTGTGTTTCCATTAAATAGAAGATGTGCATCGCTTTTTGACTCTGCCTCATTGATAAAGCCTGTAAAGTTTAGAATATTTTGCATTTATACGTTTGTTTATAATTGAATACGACAAACTATATATTCGAAAAGTTAATAGCTATTTGGGGGATATAAACAAAAAAGCCCAGATATTAATACCTGGGCTTTTTTAACTATTATGAACGTTATTTCTGTTTTTTGAGAATAGCTGCTTGTAAGGCTTTTGGTAGGTTTTTTTGTTTAGCACTTAACCCTTTTTTTGGTGCTTTTGTTGTGTCTCCGTCTTTTTCTTTTTTATCTGCTGCTGCTTTTTTCATTGTCTCTTCCTTGTCTCCGTCCTTATCAAGATCTAAAAAATCAGGCTTTGCTTTGCTTTTTGATTTATCCCCGGATTTAGCTTCTCTTTTAGCTTTCTGTTTATCTAAATAAGCTTTAAATCCTGCATTCATTTTTTCTGATACCTCATTTCCGAATTCCTCATTAATAAAGCTCTCAAACGTTTCTATATTTTTCATATCGAATTTTTTTATTTATAGTATATATTCGAAAAGTTACTAGCTATTTGGAGGATATAAACAAAAAAAATCCGATATTAAAAATATCGGATTTTTCTTAGTAGCGAAGCTCTGGAATTGAACCAGATTAGGCGGGTTTATGAGACCCGTAAGATACCTTACCTCCCGCTCGCGATGTTAGCTGATTAAAGGAGATTTGAACTCCAATCCTGTTTCCTCTTTCGGGTACTCCGACCCTACTCCATTCTACTGTGCACCGATACACCATAACCAATCGACAGTTTCGAACCTGTCATACTTTGAGTAATTAATTCAAAGCTTTGTGGGGAAGGGTGGATTCGAACCACCTATTATAACATATGAAATTAATTTTATCCTTCGAAGTAACTCAAAATCTTACTACTTATCAAAGAGAACATTGATCAGAGTGTCTTTTTTGTTGCTTCCCCAATTATTTAGTAGCGGGAGGAGGATTCGAACCTCCGACCTAGAGGTTATGAGCCTCCCGAGCTGCCTCTGCTCTATCCCGCAATTTATATTTTTTATTATTTCTTAAATATATCAGATTTTCTCCAAATCGTTAAATCCCAACCCAGTGATATTGCTGCGTTCCATTTTAATACATCATTTGAGATTTCTCTGCCCTTTACTTCTATAAGGTATTTTTTGTCTTTTTCATTAACTAAAAAATCTACTATATATGTATGTTTTTTGTTATCCTCTCCAATATATGGGATTCTTACAGTTGAATATTCCCATGATACTATTGATTTACTTTCAACCATAGAATCCAAGATTTCGCACATCCTATATTCATATGTCCCCTGTACTTTTATATCTTTATATTGTATCCATTTTGTAGTCCCACCAGAAATAAAGTTTTTGCCTTCCTTGTATGCTTTCTTATTTACCTCTGACCAATCTACCTTATCGTGACCGTAATAAGATCCAGGATTCCTCCTTAAACATCCACTTGAACAAGTTTTTCTTGGCTTTCTATTTTCATGAACGAATGTATTACCGCACGATATACATATTTTTTCCTTCCTTGGAAGCTTTAATTTTATCTTTGTGTTTATTTCATTTCTTTTTTCCCTAGTGCTGTATGATCTTGCACAGACTGAGCAGCAGAATCTTCCGCTTCCGTATTTAGAATCATGCAGATTATCACAGCTTTCACACTTTTTCATTAATGTATAATAGTTGCGGTCTATGTCGGAGTCGAACCGACTTTTTCGTTTACCTACTTGCTACCGTGACAGGGTAGTGCAACAACCGTTATGCGCATAGACCAAATTTCCACTGATGAGATATTTCAGTGTGGATATATCGGTTTTCTTCCTTTCAATAAACCTGTGGGTCTTACCCTCTTAAAATTAGTCAAACTACTGGGAGGCTCTGTTACCTACCTTTATTCCCAAGAGACCGGCATTAAGGCTGTCCGGTCCAATAGCCAATCTATTGTTAAATGAGTCTTAGATCAAAGACTGATGGATATCTCTTATCCATTTAGTACTCCCACCGGGAGTCGAACCCGACTTTCCAGGATGAAAACCTGGCGTCCTAACCGATAGACGATGGGAGCGGTTAAGAAATAATGATGGAGTACCCGTCTCGCTCCATTCTTAAGTGCTTCTTCAGTTTTACTGTGCACAGGCACATTCCTTTGCAGGGGGTGTTGAATTTCTTAATCTACACATGGTTGTCGACACCGATGGGTAGGAAATACCATTATTTCTATTTGTATATTTTATTGCCAGTTCTTGATGCTTGTTAGCTGTTCTATTGTTTCTGCAAGTCTACTCACTATAAATAGCGGACTGTTTGGAATAAAATAATTTGTGGCCCCGGAGGGACTTGAACCCCCGACCTTTTCGTTATGAGCGAACTACTCTAAACCGCTGAGTTACGAGGCCAATTTTTAATAAATCAATTATAATTCAATGAACGTTGTTTTGTTTATTATTATATTGCAAAAGTATGATATTCTTTCGGAATAAAAAAATTATTTTTGATATTTTTTCAAATTATTTTAAATCAGCGGAGAAGATGGGACTCGAACCCACACACCGAATTAACGATGAACAGGTTAGCAACCTGCTGCAGTACCATTATGCTTACCCCTCCGAATACAAGCCCAGAAAATTGCGCATGCCTAGCAGAGGCGTTCTGGGGATTGTTGTACCCCGAGCCGGAGTCGAACCGGCACGCTCCTTTCGGAACACCAGAGTTTAAGTCTGGGGCGTCTAACCTGTTTCGCCATCGGGGCTTATAAATCTGGGTGAATGACGGGAATCGAACCCGCGACCTTTGGTACCACAAACCAACGCTCTAACCGACTGAGCTACATCCACCATGTTACGATCTATAAGGCCAGATCGTCAGCCAGTGCCTTCTCCCTAGGGAGATGCTATTTATTGTCTCTATTTTTTCCTAGATGGTAACCATCACAGAATATGCACTTATAAACACTAAAGTATTTTCCATGTTTTCTTTGCATTGAGTCTGCTGCCTTTCTGCCAGATTCCTTTGTTGGAAATCCTTGCTTTGCCTTTCCGTCCATCCTATAATGACTTCTTTTGTCAAATAGACCTAAGGCGTTACCTGTTATGAAAAAATTTCGAAATGCTCTTTTTAATGGAAGTTGATCCTTTAGACCAAGCATCACATTTCTTAATTTAATTCCCATTTTCTTTTGTTCTATTGAATTCCTCTTCATTTACTTTTTTTATTGGAGTAAATAAAGCGAATCCATCATCGTCCTCGAAGTGATTGCATTTATCAATGTAATAATTTCCCATTTTAAATCGCCAATACTCGAAGACGTTCATAGCGTCGTTCCATTTACCAATTTTTCCTCTTCTGTGATCACCAAGATAAAAAGCTCCATCTTCGAGATCTTTTTTAGGTATTGCTCCAGCTTCTATGAGTCTCGGTATATAATATTCTCGATATTCCTTTTCGCCGACTCTCGGTATTTCTGGTACATCTTGAGGAACTTTGAATGGTTTTAAATTATCCCATCGCTTTCTTCTAAGTGTCTCGAAATTTTTTCGATCAATTTCCTTTTTTTCCTCAAGGAACTTTCTGATCTGTTCGATTTTTTGTTTTTTGTCTTGTTCCATGATTACTAATTTTTATTTGAGGTGCCTGTCAGATTCGAACTGACGTGTGAACTTACATTCAGGCGGTTTTGCAGACCGCTCCTTTCAACCACTCAGGCAAGGCACCGTGATTTATTTCCTTCTATATTTCCTTCCATTCCCTTTATTACCACCCTTATATGTTGGTAATTGTGCATCGCAATTTGGACATATTAATCTAAAATTGCTTTCTAGATTATTTTCTGAATTTCCATCAATATGATCTAACGTGATTGGTATTTTTTTACCATTCCATTCTGTATTTTTACAAATCTCGCATTCATGACCTCTCTCTAGTATAAGTAATCTTTTTATTGTGCTCCTATTTGTATCCTTTAGTTCACCATTTTTAATTTTTTCTAATTGAAGTTTATTATGATGATCTCTATAGCATTCATTATTACAAAAAACCGTTCTTTTATCCAGTTCTTTACTACAATTTTTGCAGGTCTTTTTTTTAGCTATTCTTTTTCCCTTCCATCTATCAACACCAGAATTAGAGCAAGATATTGAACAAAATTTTCTACTTTCTTCCTTTTTTGTTTTACCTACAATGAATTCATTTTTACAGTTTTCACATATTATTTTATTACATCTTAGATGCGCATAATCTTCTTGCTTTATTTTATATTTTTTGTATAAATGCTGTTTTACTGCTGAGTATGTTTTATTAAAAAGAAATGATATTTCGTTATATGTCTTTCCTTCGATTAGCATTTTACTAGCTGCTTCCGATTCATTTTTTGTCCACATAGATAAATGTTTTATTCGTATATATCCAAAAATGGATTTCGAATATTAGATCCGGGTGTCGGATTCGAACCGACGTCGACTTTCGTCTCCTGATTACAAATCAGGTGCAATGGACCGCTATGCGAACCCGGAATATTTGGAGGAGAGAGGGAGGATCGAACTCCATGCAGTTACCCGCACCCGATGCTTTCCAGGCATGATCTATCACCGTTTAGAATCACTCTCCATTGAGGGTTGACATATAGAATCTTTAGCCTACTAAGGCAAGGCCTCCGTTTGGGGTTCAGTTAATCGATTCGACTTTATAACCCTATACGGAACAAGCAGGGTAACCATTTGATTATTAGCAGAGGATGTCGGACTCGAACCCACACACCGAATTAACGATCTCATAGTTTTCAAGACTACGTACTGCTCCTTTAGGATCCTCTATTATTTTATTATTCGTACAACGTATAGAAATTTTTACCATATTTTGATATAGCATAATCTATATAAGGTTTGATTTCTTTTGAATATAGAACATTAAGTACACCACCTTCAAAATTATCTATTTTTGCCTTATTTTTATCGTCAAGTGATTCATAGTTCCTTCTTCCTTTGATCTCGTAATATTCTTTATTTACTATGAAATCTGGATAATATTTTCTTATTTCATTCTTATAGACATATTCGAATCCTGTGTTGTTTCTTTCGAATTTTATAGAATTGTCTATATTGTATATCACCCAAGCAAGTTCCCATGTGCTGTCACACCAATTTCCTTTATACCATCCAGATTTACCTCTACCGCTTCCTTTTCTTATTCCCCCTGAATTTGGATTTAGCTTCATCTTTTTTGATATGGTATTTTTTGTTTCCTGTGTATGTTTTTTATTTTCCCATATCTTTTTGGCTTTCATAGATTTTGATAATTTTGATCTTATCTCTAATGATTTTTCTTTACCATATAATTCATCAAACGTAATTCCTTTTAGTACATTTTCGGATTTTTTCCTTGTTGTTCTTCTCCTCGGTCCAAAACCATCACAAGATTTAACATGTCTTTCATAAGATGTGAATATCGTCATATTGCACTTTGGACAATTATTATTTATAATTTTTGTTGCATTTGATTTTTTCGTTGTGTCGCAGAATTTTTCATGATTCGTTTTTGCTGCTTTTGTTTGGTAAATACTGTTACATTTTATGCATTCGAACATAATAATTATTTTTTTAATTATATATCTGCAGCATTTTGATAAATCAAGACTGGTGCATTTTGACCACTTTCGCACCTCTCCCATTTACTTTTACAATATTTCAATGAACAATAAAAAAGGTCTCCTTTGCGAGGAGACCTTTTTGATATTATTATATGTCTTAATATCAATACTCTCTCCTCATTACAATAGACGATTCACAAGTTGAACTCGTGTGATCTAAATGTAATGTATCTAATATGTACTGTATTTGTGACATGATTTTTATTTTTATAGATTTATATATCTAATTGATTTTAATATTTTATGCAAATTTAAGGAAATGTTTCGAATAAAAAAAATTATTTTCGATTTTATTTCAAATTTATTTAAAAAAAGTCACTCATCAGAGTGACTTTTTATTTATTTGTGATCTATTAAATCACGATAGCTTCGATTTCTCTTAAAATTGCTTTTGGATCAACCTCAGCTTTTTTGATCATCTCGTAGATATCAGCAGAGTAACCAAAAAGTTGAACTAATTTGTTACCTGGTTTGAACATGGTTGTACCATATCCTTGGATATCTACTGTGTAGATGAACGGTTCACCGTGTTTAGATTTGTATGATTGGAAAGAACTGTTTGTAACGATTCTATCACCACCTTGTAAATCCGATATGATGAAGACGCGGTCATATTTTCCGCTTGATTGTAAAGTTGAGAAGATTGAACCGAAGTCTGTACCGTGTCCAACTCTACCTTGTAAGCTTAAACATGTGTTTTTGATAGTGTTTATACTATCACCTGGATTGTATCTGATTCCTTCAGTTGTTGTTGCAAACTGATATAAATCAGCTCCAATACCTTTTGCTAAAGTTGCACCGATAAGCGCAGCTTTATCTATACAGTGTTTGTTGATGGCTTTACCGTTCATGGTAACACCGTGTCCCATTCCGTGCATAGATCCTGACGTATCTATAACAACAGCAGTTCTACCATGTGAGAATAATTCAACCAAGTTAGGTATTGCTAATTCGTAAGCTTTATTTAAAGCAGTAACGAATGGTCTAGATGAAGAAGCACTAGTTTCTTGTAAAAGAATCTCCAAAGCAATATCGATTTGGTGAGGGAAAACCAATGATTTTCTGATCAACTTCTCGTCGATTAAAAGTTCACATGCACCACTAACTAATTCAGAGTTTGAGCTTGTGTTGATGATGTTTCTTAAGTTACGAAGCAATGCCAAGTAACCAATTTTTCTAGTTTTAATCAATTCTGCATAGTTGCTTTCTTTAGCCTGTGTTAATTCAACCTCAGCTTGAGCTTTGGTGATTTCTCCAGATTTAACTTTAGCAGCAACATCCTGACCGGCTTTTGAGTTTTTATCCTCAACCGTATTGAACTGTTTTAATTTACCAGTCATAAGTTCCTTGAAAACACCTTCCATTTGTGGAGTTGCTGGTTTTGGTCGAACCAAGTTAACAACATCTACAAGAGAAACTGCTTTACCCTTACCTTGATATTTAGCTAATTCGTAAGCATCTGCTGATTCCAAAGCTGCTTTGAAGCCTTTCTTCATTGAGTTAGGTAATGGTTTACCTGGATTGAAGTGTTGGTAAGCTGCGATGATCTCTAATACGTCATCTAAACGGTATACAATACCACCAGTTTTAGCATTCTTATCTCTTTTGGAGAAGAATCTTTTACCTATGGCTGAACCAGATAAATGTTTAACTAATGACACAGACCCAAAGTGTGTTACAGATCTTTGTCCAACAACTGTTCTCGCGTATACGAGAGCTTTCGCGACGAACTCGATATCTTTCTTGGATAATTCGTCAATAAGTTGAACAAATCTGTTCTCTCTATCCGATAATTTTTCGTAGTATGAATTGTCTAATCCAGTAGTAAGAATCGCAATTAATTCCAATTTTGGATCATACTTCACGCCGGTACCACCTTGGTGGTTTGTAACTGTCTCCACAGTTCTTTTTACTTTTTGGTTGTAACGTGACATGATTATAATTGTTTATTCGTTTATATTTTAAAATTGAGTTATCGGAAAGATAAAGCATATAGACCAGGTCAAATGCAAGATCAATGTCAAAGACCTTCCTCTATCGCAAAGGCAAGGACAAAAACTAAGTCTCGTTAGTTAGCCAATTATCTGCCTAGTGGTAAAGATTCCTCTTTCTCTATGGCTTTCAGTAACTTGTCTAACAATTGAGTTCTATCTCAGTTTTGTTTATTTTTATAGAAGAAGCGGAGTTTTGAGGCTCCCGAAGGAACCTCACAATTGCTGTATATGATTAATAGTCATTTATCTAATAAGATAATGGCTTACGCCATTGTTTTTAGGACTTCATCTCTCCGAATCAAAGCATCAGGGGAATCGGCTTTTGCTTACCCCATCAGCACCTCAATTTATTTTTTTATTTTTCTAGTTGTTTCAGAAACTCGTCAACAACTGGTTGGAATCTAGCATCAACCTCGATTTTAAGGTTTACCGCTTCCGTGATTTTATTCTGACGAACAGTTTCGAAATCCAGACTTGCTTTCTTGTAATCTGCTAACCAGGATTCTTTCTTTTTCGAATACTCGTTCATCACAAGAGCATTCTTTTCATTAGCTTCTGCCTGTGCGTCAGCATTAATTTTAGAAATTCTTGCATTCTCCTTGGTTACAGCATTCTTAACCTTCGATTTGAAGTAGTTAACTCTTTGCTCATAGCCTCTATGAAGAGCTGCCAACTCCTCGTGTGTTTTTAATAGATCCTCAGACTTGTGATGCACGTTAACCTTGATAGGCGTTTTCTTGCCCACCTCGACCTCCATAAACTCAAGGAGTTGGATCTTAGGTAATTCTGCTCTTAAACGATCCAGAGTTCCGCCTTTGTGAATGAATTGACCTATATGTGAAGCATAAGCCTCAGCCTCGATGAATTCGTTATATTCATCCATTGAGAGTTGTTCCCAACCCCAATCCTCTCCAACTTGGGAAAGAACTTCAGGTTGAACATTAGGTTCTCTTGTCGGTGCCGGATTTTCACTCTCATAGTTGAAATACTCAGTTTTAATCTCGTTTATCAGAGCATCCTTGGCTTTTATATTCTCCATAAGAAAAGCTTGAGTTGCATGCAATCTTGCCTTTGATTTAAGAAGTTCGACAACATCGGTAGGCAAAGGCTTTGCAGCAGTTAACTTATGATACTCCTTAGAGATCTTTATCGTTTTTGATGTGTTATTGATGTCTGCTAAAGATGCAGTGATATCTTTAGATCTCTGGTTGCAAAGATTTGATACCGATTGAGCTTGAGACATTGATAATCCTTTTGATGCTAATGAATTTCTTTTCATGATGTTCTAATTTTTGTTTTTATATTTTACTTTTAAATTTCTACAATAAAAAAGGGATTAAGTCGCTTGGCGTCCTAATCCCTTTATAAAACTAACAGAGAATGATGTAAGAAGTGTGAACAATTTAATGTCTGATTTACTGTCAGATGACTTAACCACTTGTCTAAATTTCCATTTTGGCGGAAACTATCGGAGTCGAACCGATGTGCGATGTAACTTCTATACTTACTACTGTCGTATGTTTTATAAGGGAATGATGTAAATAGCGTTTTTTCTAACGTGCTCTACCAACTGAGCTATTCCCCCCAAATTTTTAATTTGCTTAGTGGGGGAAGATGGGTTCGAACCACCGACACCGTGCTTTCAATGCTGCGAAGTAACTATTTTACTGACCACTTATAATATGTTTTTGTAAGGGAATGACAGGACGAAAGAAATGATGTTTTTGTGGGAGTTGAACCCACTACCTTAAATACCAAAAATTTACGATCTACCAAATGATCTAAAAAACGATGAATTTCGTTACCTTTACCACTTACAATAATACTTTTTCAATGAACGTTTTGTGATCTTTATATGTGAGGAAATCCTCTTTGTTTCATAAAAAATCAATATTTTTTAAAATTTAACGATCTTAGAGATATTTCTAAGAACGTTTTTGTCGGTAGAGGAGGACTCGAACCTCCGACATCCGCAGTATCAGTGCGACGCTCTAACCAACTGAGCTACCTACCGTATTTTTGGAGATCCCGGAGGGATTCGAACCCCCGTCTCCAGATCCGTATTCTGGAATTCTTCCGCTGAACTACGGGACCAGTTAAAAAATTAATTCTCCTTGCCTCCATCTACAAGTAGCAATAAATGGGTTTCTCCTTTCATTGACTCACGCTATACGCTCAGTCGCAACTAATTGGCACTTAGATACCGCCTTCTGTTCTCACGTATTAAGGTTACACTTTAGAAATTTACCTCTACGGACACCGGGAGAATCAATTACTTTATAATTTTGCTTGAAGAATTAAAATATCTCTTTTTATCCTTTTAACATCGGCATCTGTCAAATCAACCTTAACGTCTCTTGTCTTTTTTACCGTTTTAAGTCCGCTTGCTAGCTGTTTTTCCAACATTGATAATGCTCTTGCTTGTCTGGATCTTTTTGGTGCTGTAGCCATCTTTTTATTTATTGTTAATTATTATGTTGCAAATATATGGCATCCTTTCGGAATAAAAAAATTAATTTGTAATTTTTTCAACAATAATTTCTTTCACTTTAACTGGACTTGCCATACCCGGAAACTTTTTATTGAAAGCTCCAATAACTTTACCAGTAAGAGCTTGAGAGTTTAGGTTTGCACCATCAAATTCTGCTATAAGCTCGAGAACTGCTGAAGAGATTTCTGAATCCTCCATTTGTTTAGGCAGATAAGACTCTATTGGTTTTAATTCTAGAGTTTCTTGTTCAACAAGATCCATTCTGCCAGCTTTAGTAAATTCCTCGACCGATTGTTTTCTTTGCTTGATTGTGCTTATGACAATCTTTAAAACATCAGCATCGCTAAGCTCTGTACCAGCAGGTCCAGCTTTCTCAGCTTCTAGAATTTTTGACTTTAACCCACTTAATGAGCTTTTACCTATTGGGTCCTTTGCCTTAAATGCTGCAATATAATCAGCATTGATTTTCTCTTTTAGTGTCATATTTTCAATTTTTAGTGGAATATTGGGACTCGAACCCTGCCTCCCGCTGTTTAGCGATTGCACATCCGCTTGTGCTTTTATCCCGTGGCCGGGGTTTATGGATATTTCTTAATCACCTCCAATGGGCCGACCCTTGGTGACATGTTGTTTAGATAGCTCCCTCTCCGCCTCCTAAGAAATATAGAACTGATCTGATATTTCTTTGTTCGTTGCCGAGAGCTTCTATTTTAATTCTTTTTTCTTGTACTGATCTTTGTGTTTTTGCAAGATCTGTTTTAGCAACTATCAGCTCGTAATTGTCTGCTGTTTTTTCGACGAAAGCAGCATCTCTTGCTTCTGCATTGCTGTAAGCTTTTTTACCAGCTCCGTCAACTGTTGCACTTATTTCAGTTTTAATTACAGATTCGATCTGTGTGATCTTATCTGATTGGGATTGCGAAGTTTCAGTTAATGTTAATAA
>Ga0075163_10001105_pt1 | contig 35914 bp, 26 predicted proteins | sample JI1023141ADNA_FD_71478 | JGI IMG/M metagenome (GOLD analysis project Ga0075163, IMG submission 71478) | Wastewater effluent complex algal communities from Wisconsin, to seasonally profile nutrient transformation and Carbon sequestration -... | ecosystem: Engineered > WWTP > Effluent > Algae...
GTAGATGGATCGAAGTCACAAGTGCCATTAAAAGAACCAATAATATATACACCACCTAAAGGGTCTGTGGTTATTCCTCTAATATCTTCAGCACCCGTACCGCCAATACTAAAGGCCCACAACAAAGTGCCTCCGGCGTCATACTTCAACACAAACCCGTCTGACTGGCCCTGGGCCACAGACATGGATGATCCGTACACCGAATTTAAATTTCCATCGAAACTCCCACAGGCATAAATATTCGTCGACGTCGCGTCTGTACAAACATCGAGAGCAATTTCAGAACCACCGGATGCCCCTTGTCTTGCCCATTGCCAGGGCGGTGCCTGAGAAAGCAGACGCAGTGAAAACAATAAAATAACAAAAATAACAAGTAATTTAATCTTCATAGTTCCTGAGTTAACAGATTTAAGCAATCCTATTCCTCTTTAAAAATTAAAATTTACGTTAAAATACCATTAATTATAGAATTTTAAAAACAGGTAATGGCGAACTAAATAAAAAAGGTAGAATTATTTCCACACTTTTCTGCAAACAAGCGGTTATTTAGTATTAAAAGCCGTTTTACCACGTCTAACATCAAAAACATGAACACGCTATCCTCGCGAATACAACGACAAAACCCGGAAAGTATAACCCAAAAAATTAATCGCCCATGTGGAAATTATTCATCACAACGCCTCCGAAAAAACTGAAGAAACATGGTATCATTTTTAACGTATTTATCGGAAAGAAATACAAACTAAACCAAAAGATCATGGGAAATTTACTTTATATCATTGCTGTAATTTTAGTAATTGGTTGGCTAATAGGTTTTGTTGGCTTCCATGCTGGCGGGTTGATACATATTTTGTTGGTAATCGCTATTGTGTCTGTTCTACTGAGGTTAATCAGAGGTAAGTAATTGTATGCGGCAGGCTTCTACTGAAACAAGCAGCAGCGTTTCATCCTTCATTTATTTATGCATTTTGTGGTTTATTACCTGGTAGACATGTTTTGCGAAAGGTAAGATGAATTTCCACAGCCATCGCATTTAAAGTCGTCTTACCGAAGCATACAAGCTGTCGCTGCCCATTTTCTTTGTTCCCAAAAACCAGACTTAACAACTGGCTACGGATAGGACAGAAACTTATGCCTAACAAGTGGCACAAAGCTGTTTTTAACGAGCGATTTTTGAAAATAATTCGCCATCTGGAAGCCGTTTCCAAACAAATTCCACAGGCTATTCGAAATACCAGGTGTGTCTCATGCCCCCCTTATATAATCTATGACTTGTAGTTACACACTAATTTTGGTTAGAAAAATCAATAATTATTATCTTAGCGCCATAGCAGTGCTTTAAGGGTTGATAAACCCACTATATAAATGGCTTATAACGAAAAATTGGCGGATAGAATCAGGGAAGCTATTATGAACGTTCCAAACGTTGAGGAAAAACTTATGTTTGGTGGTGTTTGCTTTATGGTGGATCATAAAATGTGCATAGGTGTTATGAAAGAAGACATGATGTGTCGCATAAATCCCGATCATGAAGAAGAGGCCCTTAACAAAACAGGATGCAGGCCAATGGATTTTACAAGCCGAAAGATGAAAGGCTATGTGTATGTAAATGATGAGGGGATGAGAACCAAAAAGCAGTTTGACTATTGGATCGACCTCTGTCTCGATTTTAATATACTTGCCAAAGCTTCAAAAAAAAGTAAAAAAAAATGAAACCGTTAACTAATAAAAAATACTTATTAGAGAAATTTCCGGGAAAAGGAGGGTGGACGTTTGCAAAAATTCCGGAAATTGCACAAGATAGAAAAGCGCATTTTGGTTGGGTAAAAGTAAAAGGATCGATTGATGGTTTCATGATCAGTAAATACCATTTAATGCCCATGGGTAATGGTCATCTTTTTTTACCCGTAAAGGCAGAAATACGAAAAAAAATAAAAAAGAAAGAAGGAGATTATGTCCATGTGATTTTGTACCCCGACAATGAACCTTTGGAAATTCCTGAAGAAATGATTCTTTGTTTAAACGAAGAACCTCAGGCTCTTATTTTTTTTAATTCGTTAAGTGAAAGCGAAAAGAAGTACTACATTCAATGGGTTTATTCTACAAAAAAAGAGGAAACTAAAATAACACGGCTTGCAAAAACCATTAACAAACTTCTCAAAAAAGAAAAGTTACATGAAATTAACCGGTAATTTTTGATTCTTTGAAATGCTGTCGCTTAACAAAAAACACCTGGAAGATTATTTTCTTCCATTTTTCGCCATGAGTTTATTCACCTGACTTACATGATCCATCATTAGTTTAAAATTAGCACTCAGGTTGGCTAAATCCCTCATTAACTGTTCGTTCATTTTAACCAGCGCCTCGTACTTTGCTTCCTGCATTTCGTTTTGCCTGAGCAAATACCGAATAACGCTCGATTCGACCACGCCATATTTTTCATAATTGGCAGGTTCAATGCTGCGCACATATTCGGCGTCAAATAAATCGAATATACTTACGTGAAACAACTGAGCAATTTTATACAAGCGGTCAACCGTCAACTTAGATTGGTTATTCTCAATTCGACTAACCTGAGTCACATTAATACCGAGCTTTTCGGCTAACCATTCGCGTTTATGATTGTTAAGTTCACGAAAGTACTTGATACGATTTCCGTTCATAGAATTTATAGTTATGACTAAGATATAAAATAATAACGTTGCACTAAACTCAATTATAGTGCATTTCCTGCACTCTTTACTTGGTTTTTTTCTGATATCTTTAAGTGGATCTCCAAGCAAACTCTATGATCGGTGCTAAAATTAAGGCGGCTAGAAATGCCAAGGGCTATTCAAGGGAATACATGGCTCTCTTACTCAATGTTACCCAATCTTCCTATTCAAGAATAGAAAGTAATTTATTGAGTCCGGATATTTTCAAGCTGAATGTAATCTCTGCGGTACTTGGTATGGATATGGCATCTTTGCTGGATGACCTTCATGAAACCCATGAGAAAAAAGCGTCAGGGTCCCATTAAACATTACACCACTGGTTGCTTTTTTATGTTGGTTTCAACTTCACTATTATTTCAGGGTTAATACCGCAGAGCTGTTTTATGAAATCCTTTTTGTTTTCAGGGGAAATTATAATACTATCAAACCGGTTGTAAAAAACTTCTAAACGATCGAGTGAAATAGCTGGCGCACTTAATGAACGGGTTGTTTCTTCCAATTTAACAATAGAAGAAATTGACAATTCTTTATTGTATAAATAACCCGCCTTTATTTTAAGAATCGGACCGTCCACCACATAGTAGGTTGTAAAAAACAAATGAATCACAAACAGAGTGATTGCTAGCCCTATTAGAAACACAATCCAATCGGATTCCATTAGTGAAACAAGAAGAAGAACGCCGGTAATGAGTATTACCGGCGCCACAATTCCAAAGCCTATTTTTGACCTGTAAATGGTCATACGCTCGTCCTATCAAAAAAAATTACAGGTAACCAATCACCTTTTTCTTGGTTTTATTTTTGTATTTCCATTCTACTTTCCAACCATACGCGCAATTATTTGGATCAACAGTAACTGAGTTTCCCTGAGAGTCCACAGCAAACAGACACTTCAACTCGAAATCTTTGTTATCCACTTTTATATTCACTTCTCCCTGAACCGGTGCCCACCAACCACAGGTCAAATTCCAGACAATGGGCGTAGTCACCTGGCTTGTAAATTCATCTCCATTACGGGTTAGACCATAGTTCTCAAGATTGGAAATCCCATTCAACGAACCAATTCCTTCGCCGGTACAAGTTAGCACATTTCCCGGAAGCGTGTAGGTAAATCGTCTGTTAATGTTGTATGAAGCCGATTTTCCATCTTCAAAGGTGACATTAAGATTGGTTCCCTTTACCGTGCTTCCAAGCGACGCCTGGGTTTTAAGGATCAAGAATTCAAGCCAGGAGCCACCTGTTTCATTTGTAATGTACTGAGTCCCATCCAACTGAATACTCTTTCCATCAGATGCCCGGGTAATCTTATAGGACATGTATTCCACTCTCAAAACACATCCAGCGTCCTTCCACCTTTTGCCGTTGGCGTAATCCTGTATTGTTAATTTAATGGTTCCGGTTCTTTTTCTATTATTACAGGTAGTCCCATTGTATAGAAGTTTTATTGACCCAGTGCTCAATCCATTCGTATCAACTGTTAGTCCACAGATATCACCGGTAACACCGGTGGTGCCTGTAACCGACTCTCCCTTTCCCCGAAGTTTGTTTTGCTGACTTACCACATCATTAATGTCGTTAACAGCTGCGTCGTTCTCACTCTGTACTTCGCGGTTATCTATTGACGATTGACCGTCTTCATCGTTAAACGCCTTTCTTTTTTTGCAGGCAGAAAAAACAAGAAGGAGCGACATGGAAAGAACCAAAATCCTGAATGTGTATGTTTTCATATTTTTCTTTTCTTTAATTGACCCAAATTTAATTTTCCAAAAGGACTCTCACAATAACAAATCAATAACAAAATATTACCGTTAGCATCCCGCTTATTGTTTTACAATTTTATTAATGCTCCACATTTTACCGTCGCTAACCTTAAGGTAATACACACCTGAATCGAAAGCGGTAAGATCCAGGTCATAAAATTGATCTGCAAACGTTTTAGATACAATTTGCCTGCCCGACAAATCAATTAACTCAAGGGTTTTTACAGACAAATCCACAAATTGCAGAGATACTTTTCCGCTGGTTGGATTTGGAAAAACGGTAGTTACAAGATTATTGAAAGAATTCTCGTTTATTCCCACACATTTGCTTACCGTGATGGTGACAAGCGCATTATTTGTACAGCCATTAGAACTTGTGCCGGTTACCGAATAGGTGTAGGCCAAATCAATTGGCATTGAGACTGTAATGGATGGTCCTGAAGAAGCATTGCTCCAAGAGTAGGAATCTGCCCCACTGGCGGTTAAGGTTACCGGTTCGTTTCTGCAAACTACTAATTTATCGGCTGTAATTGCAACAACCGGTAGAGGATTCACCGTGATGGACTTGCTGCTTGTTATAATACAGTCATTCACATCCGTGGCACTTATAGAATAGGTTGTATTAATTACCGGATTAACGGTGATGGATGGAAAAGGACTACCGGTGTTCCAGGTATACGTTACCGCGCCCGAACCAGACAACGCAAGTAGCGCTCCGCTACAAGTTGTATTGTTTCCTAAAATCGTAACTGTATTTGTATTCACATTCACAGCTACAGTTCCAGAATTTTTACAACCTGTAACTGCACTCGTGCCAGTAAATGTATAAACCGTTGAAACTGCTGGACTAACTGCCACAGCAGTACCCGAAGCGTTCGAACTCCATGTATACGAATTAGCTCCGAAAGCAGTGAGTGTGGCCAGCTTGCCAACACAAAGTATTGTAGGGATACATACTGCTGAAACAGACGGCAGAGGTCTAACTGTTACCTCTAATGCCGCAGTAGCAGTACAGCCGGTTGCAGCAACACCAATTACATAAAACGAAGCGGTAACGCTTGGCGAAACTGAAATTGAAGAGGCACCTGATGCACCAATGGAACTCCAGGTTAATGTTGTTACAGCATTTGTATTTAATACTACATTATCGCCAATACAAATCGGATTATTGACCGCGCTTATGGTCACATTACAAAGTTTGGTAATAACAACTTTACCATGACCTAAATTAACACCTGCTGTATTAATTTGATTAGTGCCGGCGTTGAATGAACCACCTCCGCCTGCTTCAGGAAATCCGGTAGTTACACCTTCGGCACCACCACCACCACTGTAGCCACCACCGCCGCCACCGCGGCGATTATTGAAACTACTTGTCCCACCTCCACCACCAAATCCACCGATACCCGAAGTAGTGAAGCCTCCATTTCCACCATTTAGAAAGGCAATGCCACCAGCGGTACCCATACCATTTCCATTAAAACCAGCACCACCGTCAGCGGATGACGATGTTCCACCACCCGAACCATTTGTACCGCCGGCGCCAAATGTACTTCCTGTGCCACCACCGGAGTTGCCAGCGGTTGTAACAGGAGCATCAGAAATAAGCGAAAAGCCAGAGCTCCAGTTTCCACCACCGCCACCTGCAACAACAAGGGGATTGTTGGCGTTATCCGTCACAAAACTTCCGCCACCGCCACCATACTGGGCATTGTAGCTTACGCTGGCAGGAAGCTCGCCCTGTTGACCAACCAAAATTCTCAGTACCTGACCAGCTGTCAATAAAAATTCGCCTCTCATGTATGCGCCACGCCCTCCATTACCACTAGCGCCGTAACCTTGCCCTCCATAAGCGTCAATAGCATACTGTCCGGTAGCCGGCACTACCCATTCCTGAATACCAGGTGAAACTATGGTTACACTGCCATTTAAATTTGTACTTAAATAAGCCACATTTATCTGTCCTTGGGTTGGCCCCAGATTACCGGAAGCCCCTGCATTTGTAAATGTGTAAGATTGTTGAGATAGAACCTGTCCGGCAAAAAAAGTTACAACTATCAACAGGCAGTACCTGCCAAACAGAGCCCACTTACCATTCAGTGACTGATTATTTATTTCTAGTTTAATTTTCATGTTGAGTATTTTTAAATTTATCAATTTTTTAATTTTCAGAGTCGGATTAGATTTAGCAACCTAAGCCCCTACCCTGTCCGAATAGAATAAATTGGTATTATTGTTTTACAATCTTAATTACGTCAACAAAATTATCGCCATGCGCTTTTAAGTAGTAAACACCGTTAGCGATACTGGTAAGATCAAGTAATGTGTTGTCTGACTCAGAAGTTTTTGATAGTATTAACCGACCTGTCATATCTGTTATCTCAAATGAGATAGTAGATGTGCCTCTGTGCCGAATGTTCAACACACCTGTTGTAGGATTTGGCCATGCGTCAACGTTTACCATACCAGCGTTTATCTCATTTATTCCGGTACACTCTTCAACACCAAAACTGAGGTAGTCAACCCCTTCGCACCCATTGGCATCGGTACCAATTAACGTATATGTTGAGGATGTTAACGGGAATATAATTAATTGATCGCCGAAGAGTACCGAGTTAGAACTTGTCATCCATTGATACGTCAGAGCTCCCGTTCCTTTAAAGGTGATTGGCTCACCGGCACAAAACATGGTTGAACTTGCTGTAGCCGAAACATTTGGTGATGGATTAACTACTACCTCGATGGTTGCCATCGAAGAACAGGATAATGTACTAGTACCTATTACTGAATAGGTAGTTGTAATAGACGGAGAAACCACCGTGGTCGACCCACTTCCACCATTACTCCAACTGTAAATAAATGCACCTTGAGCAGAAACAGTTACCGATTCGCCGGGACATGACACCGGGTCATTCGCAAATGCCGCTATCTGAGGAGATGGTTTTACCACAATAGTTTTAGCGATCGATTTAGAGCAACCACTTATCGCATTGAGGCCATTAACGGTGTACGTAGTGGTAACGCTTGGCGAAACAACAATGGATGAAACCGTTTGACCGGTACTCCAGGAGTATGAGTCAGCGCCAAAAGCAGTAAGGTTGACTGGTTGATTACTGCAAATTGTATTTAAACTTGCAGCTACCTGCATAGGCGGACCATTTATTTCACAAGGAATTGTAATTGAAAGATCGTCCCAGGTAAGGTATGGCGCTACACCAGCTCCCGCTGTGGCTCTTACGCCAACATAATAAAGACCAGGCGAAGCAATGGTAAAGGTATTGGATAGCAAGGTATACAAAGACGGCGTAAGCGTGCCATTTGTAGTGGCTACTTGCGTCATTGCCGCTGGATTCTGTAATTGACCAATCATAATAGAAAGGTCTGTCCAGTTATTTACATTTGCGATGTCGTGAATAAACCAAATAGCGGCCGAATAAGTGATTCCAGGATTTAACCATACCCCATTCGAATAAAAATAATTGATGCCCGCAGGTGCATTTGAAAATGCGGCATAGTTATTTCCTGTTCGAGGAACACGATAACCGGTATTTACAGAAGTATAGGTATTGGTAGCTCCCCCCATACTTGTGCCCACCCACGAACAATTCGGCAGGTCGTTTAAAGAGAGCGTCTCAAAACTTTCATAGTATGGAACCGTATTTGTGGTAGTTGGAGATACATTCACCTGGCCCGGCGCTGTGGTATAACTGGCGCCACCATTACTGCAAGTAATAACAGCCACATAATAAGTGGTAAGATTTATTGGTAAAGTAGTAAAACTGTTCAGGGTGCCATTGGCTGCCGCGGTATATGGCCCAAGGTTAGAAGCCGTTGCGTCGTACCACTGAATAGTATAACCAGCATTGGTGTAGGTATTTGTGCTTGTTAAGAAAAAGTTTTGTGTGGTACCAGGACAAAGCGCGATGGTTGGTGTTACAAAAGAATTTGCACTTGGCGCACTGTTGCAAGGAGTGTTAAACATCTCAAATGCTCCAGGATCTGGAAACACCGGACTTCTCCCTGTATTATTAAAATCCAGTATTACCCCCACCGGTGCACACAAATTATTAACCGCTATTGAAGTTGGAAGGTAATTCAGTAAAGAAGGATTGGTGAATACCGGATCGGCATCTGTACTGGACATGTCATTGCCGGTACCTGCCTGCCAGGCTGACAAGGTTGCATAAGCGGTACTTAAGTAACCCGTATAATTTGCTCCTGCAATTGAATTTATAAACAAAACGTTATAGTTACAGTCGAGATTAGTGGCTGCTGTTGACAGGTAAACACAGTATTTGGTGCCGCTACCAGCCCTGGAAATTGAAACTAAATTATTCTTTAATTTATTGCTTGGTCCTGTACAATATATACCGTAGGTGGTTCCTGCCGTTGAGGTAGCGTCATCCAGTACGATGGTATTGTGATAAGCGTTAGCATAAGCCGGACCGGTAAAATAAATCCCTGCCTGAGTTCCGTTTGACTTTAAATCGGAAACAAGATTATTCCGGATCACATTCTCATTATTTAAGGAAGCGTCTGCTAAAACGTAAATAGCATAAAGCGCTGAAGTACTTCCCAACGAACCATCAGCGAGCCTTCTCACATGATTACGCTCAACCAAAGAGTTTACCGAGCCAGTAGTAAGATATATGCCATAACCGGTGGAAATGGTTGTTCTATTAGGACGTTCAACAACATTAGACCTGACAATACTATTTACAGAGTACCCGTTGTAAAACCCGTATATGTAAAAATCCTTAACAACCGAATTTAGCAGCTGGTTGCCCGTGTTAAACGGTGCTGCTGTGGCGCCTGTGAAAACTGTATTGTAATACCCCCCACTGATTGTGCAGGTATTTATAATATTATTACTTCCACTATTACCTGTTGAAGTGCCGCTTATGCTCGTGCCACTGATTGAAAGTGGAACCAGGCCAGTTCCCGTACCGACCATGGGAGCGGTAAACGTGCAGTTGTTAAAGCGGTTGTTATCGGCCCCATTCCATAAGTGGCAGGTAAGTGCTTGTGCCGCACCGGCACCGACAATATTTAGATTATTCACAGTTATATAATCTGCGCCGCTAAACAACACCGTCCAGGCAGTTGCTGCAGCAGCGGCTGTAAAGGATATCGTACATCCGTTGCCATTAATAGTGATGGTATTCGTGGACGAAATACCGGGAGTTTGCAGGAAATTAACCTGCTCGTTGTAGGGTCCGCTTCCTGCGGTAACATTCACAGTTAATGGCGCTGAAATCCCCGCGGTATTTAACACCGCCGCAAGCGCACTAAACGACTGAAAAACCGAGCCGGAAGTTGGCAAACTGCTATCAACGGTAACAATACCCGACAGCTGAGCCCCTGCCCTGAAGGTCATAACAACAAATAGTGTTACGGCCACACAAAAAGTTTGGTAATTTTTTTTCATATTTCTGTTTTTTCATAGTTTATTTAAATAAATTTAGTAAAAATTTAATGTAAACAGAAGTTAATTAACTTTTAATTTTCATTTACTTGATAATCATGAACGGGACATTAAAGTGGTTTCAGATAAATCCACTCCAGAAATTTTAATTTTTTAAAATTGATGGTGCGAAGTCCGCTTGGACTTCGGTCCACTACAAACAAACCTTCAATAGGATACTCATCATCCATTAGTAAGGCTCCGATGGTTTTTGGTTTTAACAAAAAAGCAGTATCCTCTTTCATCTCAATGGCTGGGATTGAAATAACATACACAATCACATCATCAAATAGCAGATACTTTTCGGTAATCACGGCGTCCAGGGCGTGCCCGATAAACGTTTTTTTAACATTAACCGGGAATATTTTAATGGGCCGGTTTAAATATTTTGTGAGGAGGTACTCATGAAAGTTTTCCCCTCTGATTTTGATCGGCAAATTCAAAAAGGGGAATATAAAGTCCTCGTCATCATTACGAGTAATATAAAAAGGTAATTGGGGTTTGACCGTAAAATATTTTAATTTAAAAATTTTGAATCTACTTACTCTAAGTATCACGATAAAAAACAAAAAACCATCAGAAATAATGCTATAAAAAAACGTGATGACTGAGAATTTAAGGTCTGAAACGATTACGTTATTGATAAACGCGATAACTATCGTAATGGCGTACCACAAAAAAAGCCGCGAAACAATACTATAGGAATAATGAATTTTATCGTACTCAAAAAAAGACGAATAATTATTCGCGTTATTTAGCATCTGAATCCAGAAATTAATCCCGATAAGGTAAATGATTATGGATAAAAACGCGGTAAAATACCCCATGAAACTATCTAAAAGAAAAAAATCAAAAAGTCCATGAGAGGCTATGGCTACAGAAAATGCAACAATGCTATTGATCACGGGCAAGCCCTTTTTAAACAACTTGAACCTGTAAATACCGTACACAACAATAGTGGTATTGATAATGTGTTCTAAGGCCGAGTAAAACGTGCGAGAGGTAATGATCTTAATGCCATGGTTATTGAAATAATAATAATTTTCGATCATGGAAAACCCCAATGCAGTTACACCGGCGTAAATTAACACGTCAATCGGCTCGTTGATCTGCTTTTTAAAAATTCGCAATACAATGAGAACAGCTATTAATTTTGACAGTTCTTCATTTAAACCTATCCCGAAGATAGAATACAAGAGATCATTAAAAAAAGTTCCGTCCTCCGAAAAGCCGATCTTATCAAAAAGGTCATATATAAACAGGCTCAGGTATGGGGAACAACCGCCTATTACAAGCGGCACAAGAAGGTGATGGATTTTCTCTTTTTCGAAAACATCTATTCGCCTGAAATAGTCGAGCCACATAGCTACCGATACAGCGGCGGCAAAGCCAGAAAAGAATAGGAATAGCGGGCCGTTATTCATGCCCCTAATCTAAAATAAAAAACCCACACCATCATAACGAGGGGTGGGTTTTTAAAAGACATGTAATTTTATTATTCAGCTACAACTTCAAAGTTCACGTTAGCAGCAACTTCTTTGTACAAACGAATCTTTGCCGAGTAAGTGCCAAGTTGTTTAATCGCGTCTTCAGAAAGTTCGATGTTCTTACGTTCAACTGCATAACCAGCTTTTTGAAGAGCATCAGCGATTTGAATTGTAGTAACTGATCCAAAAATTTTGCCGCTTTCGCCTGCTTTTGCTCCTACTTTAATACTTACGCTAGCAAGTTTTTCAGCATTCGCGGTAGCTTCTTTGCGCAATTTATCTTCTTTAAAGGCGCGTTGCTTCAGAATTTCAGCGTGCATTTTTTTTGCGCTGTCAGTTGCTAAAGTAGCCATCCCTTTAGGTAATAAAAAATTACGTCCATAACCGTTAGCTACAGTTACTTTGTCATCTTTATACCCTAAACCTTTAATATCTTGTTTTAAAATAACTTCCATTTTATTTTTCCTCCTATCAATTATTTCATTAAATCAGCTACATAAGGCATTAACGACAGGTGACGGGCGCGTTTTACCGCTTGGGCCACCTTACGTTGAAATTTTAAGGAAGTTCCTGTTAAACGACGTGGTAATAACTTACCTTGTTCATTTACAAATTTCAATAAAAAATCAGGGTCTTTGTAGTCGATGTATTTAATTCCACTTTTTTTGAAGCGGCAGTATTTTTTCTTTTTCGCCTCAGCTGTAGGAGGGTTTAAATACCTAATATCTTTTGGTGTTGCCATTTTGTTTTACGTTAAATTAATTGGACCATTAAGAAGTTGCAGCTTCTTTTTTACGGGTTTTACCTTCTGAAACCAGACCTTTACGTTTGTCGGCATAAGCCACAGCGTGTTTGTCAAGAGCTACAGTTAAAAAACGCAGGATACGCTCGTCGCGTTTATAAACAACTTCAAGATTGTTTACAATTTGTTCTCCTTCACCAGCAAATTCTAATAGGTGGTAAAAGCCTGTGGTTTTCTTTTGGATCGGGTAAGCCAATTTTTTAAGGCCCCAATTCTCTTCATTTACGATCTTGCCTCCCAGATCCGTAATGGTTTTTTTAATTTTCTTCGCGGCCTCCTTTGCCTGATCATCAGACAAAACGGGAGTTAAAATGAAGACCGTCTCATAACGTTTTTCCATTGTTTATTTTTAAATAGGGGTGCAAATATACTAAATTAATTGGAAATCAAAAGAATGGAACAGGATTTTTGCAAAAAAAAGGGACGTTTTCTTGATAAAAACCATCCTTCATCGCCGTATTAAAGACATTTTTTTTGTTTTTCCCTCAAATTCCACCAAATAAATCCCTTTTTGCCAACCATTTGTATCTACAAGTACCGGTCCGGTAATTAGTTTTTCGAGCACAACCTGTCCCAAAGCCGTTCTAATGTATAATTTACCGGTTTTACTGCCAGGATTTATTGTAATGAACCCCTCACCGGGATTAGGGTAAAGAAGAAAATCGAATTTTTCCGGGTCAGGGAAACTGTGTAATCCCACCGAACTGTACGAACAGGTTTTTTGCGCGCTAAAAAGCGATTGCAGAGAATCTATGGGTTCAATCCCTGCACCATTTGCTGTTTTTAACGAAACCAGAAAAGAGGGTTGCCCAAACGCATCAGTGGGTTGAGCTACTTTAAGGAACGCGAACAAAGAAGAAGACCCATTGCCTGCACAACGGCTATCTGCCCCAACCATTTTTGCCCCTTGCATGGCCGCCATCAATTTGCAGGCCAAATCGCCTTTTTCCCTTTTAAAGCGCGCTTCCATTGAATCCAACACCATTTGCCCCAATAAAATATTTCCTTCAATAGTATAATTGGGCCCTACAAGGTGGTTTTTATAATCCATGCAATTAGTACCTGTAAATGCAGCTGTCTTTGGGTAACCCATATTCATCCTGACTACTCCGTATTGCCTAGTAGCAGGATTAGACTGCGCGTCATTGGCCTGCATGTAAGCAATAATCTGCGTTGGGGAATCGCCTGCTGTAAACCTGTTTCGCGCCGCTAATTGGTTTGCAGGTAAATAGGCTGCCTGCGACGCGATGGCACCTTCGTTTGGAAAAAGCTCCGCGAGAAAATCGTTGGAATAACCCGAGATGGTTGTGAGATCAACACAGGAAGCACCGGCCGCCCCAACTTCGCCGCTTATGGAATCAAAAGCAAGAATTGAAAAAGTATCCTGGGCCTTGTAGGCATGGCCGTAAGACAAGAAGGTGGCCAAAATGATGGTACGTAAACGCATGGTTTGGTTATTTAAGTGCATTTTAAAAATACTAAATATAATCGATATATCCAGCCTTATTTTCCGGTTAAACACCTATATTTATCCCAAATTCCGCTTCAACCATGAGTTTTTTAATCAAAAAGAAAGGTCTGCTTACTGGCTTTATCATTTTTATTTCCTGCCTGAGCCAGTTTAGCTATTCCCAAACCGAATACATCGACTACCGTTCTGCCACCAACCCACTTTACTGGAAAAACAGGGTGCCACATGAGGGTTACTGGCAACAGGACGTGCACTATAACATTAAAGCCGAAATTAACGACAGTACCGATATTCTATCAGGAAACGAAGAACTTATTTATTGGAACAACTCCCCCTACACCATTTCGCATGTTTATTTCCACCTCTATAATAATGCGCAAATTAAAGGGTCGTACCTGTCTGACCTTTATAAAAATAATAATTACGATCTGAAATTCAGTAAATACCGCGATCAGGGTCTCGGAACCAAGGTAGAAAGCATTCAAAGTAACGGTCAGAATTTGAAAACGGAACTTGACAATACGATTCTCAAAGTATACCTTGCTAAACCACTACCTCCGGGGGAATCGGTAACCCTTAACCTTGATTTTAAAACTTATTTTGACAAGGAGGTCATTCGTAATCGCATGAAGGTGTTTAATTCCTTTGGAAAAAAACACTATGACGTGGTACACTGGTATCCGCGAATTTCGGTGATAGATCGCAAATTTGTGTGGACCACAGACCAACACATGGACCACGAATTTTATGGAGACTTTGGTTCATTTCATGTTGAAATGACCTTACCATCTGAATACATTGCCGATGGCACCGGAACACTCACAAATGAAAAAGACTTGCTACCAGAAGATCTTCGCAAACAACTGGATATTTCAAATTTTTTAACCAAACCATTTAATTCTCCTCCATCAACCATTCTTAAAAAAGATGGTACAAAAAAAACCTGGAAATTTTCTGCGATTAACGTTCACGATTTCGCGTTTACGGCTGATCCTAATTACCGCATTGGTGAAACCAGTTGGAATGGTGTGCGTTGCATTGCTCTGGTGCAGGAACCTCATGCTGCCGGTTGGTATAACGCTTCCTCGTATATTGCTAAAGTACTTGAAACGAATTCATACAACATTGGCCCTTATCATCATCCAAAAATGATTGTGGCCGATGCCCAGGACGGTATGGAATATCCAATGCTTACACTTTGCGGCGGTTTTGATCCAGGTTACCGAAGTTTGTTGATCCATGAAATGACCCATAATTGGTTTCAGGGTATGGTTGGTACCAACGAAGCATATCGTGCTTATCTGGATGAAGGATTCACCCAATTTTATACCGCAGATACTTATCAGTTTATTGATGGACCAATAACCAAGGAACCCACATCAAAAAGTAAATATGTAGAGCGATTTACCGAAAAAAGGCGAATTATAGATGATGAAATTTATTCCTCCTTTTACAACAATGCTGTTACTAAACATGAAGAAACGCCGCTTAACACACATGCGGATGATTTTAACGGTGCGATCAGGCATGGTGGTGGTTATGGTCAATCGTACACCAAAACAGCGGCGATGCTTAAAAACATGGAATACGTCCTTGGCCGTTCTCTTTTTGACAAAGCCATGCAACATTATTTCAGACAATGGAAATTCTGCCATCCTTATCCGGAGGATTTCAGGAACTCAATTATTCAATATACAGGTGTAGACCTAAATTGGTTTTTTGACGAATGGCTGGAAACGAGCAAGGTAATTGATTACAAAATTGGTCGCATTAAACGCAAAAAAAACGGCATTTATGAAATAACGTTTAAGCGGAAGGGAAGTATGCAAATGCCAATTGATTTTGTAGTGATCGACCGAAATGATTCTGCCCGGCATTATTATATACCAAACACCTGGTTCGAAAAAACGACTGGCGCTACTACCCTCCCCCGATGGATTGGATGGGGGCCAAAATTAAAACCAAGTTATACCGCTACGCTGGATCTTGGGAGCGGCAGGGTCAAAAATGTTATTATTGATCCCTCTTACCGGTTGGCCGACGTAAATATGATTAACAACGCCAAGAGCGGACGGGTAAATTTGCGGTTTGATTCAAAAATTTATAATCCACCAAATTGGAAAAAATACGACATGCGTATTCGACCAGGTATTTGGTACAACGGTTATGACGGCGTAAAGTTTGGCGCCGTACTTAGCGGCGATTATTTGAATAGTCGCCATGTGTTTGAGTTAGGCGCCTGGCTAAGCAGTGGACTTGGACAGACTTCACTTGACAGTTCGGTCGCTATCAACAAGTTTAATAAAATCTCGTTCCTTTTTGATTATAAAACCTCCACCCATAATTTTATTAAGAAATCTGCCGTTTACCTTCAGTTGAAATCCCTAGATGGACTTGACGGCGGAACAGTAGGGTTTGAAAAAAGAAGCAATGACGACCGAACCAGGGTGTACACCCATTTAAAAGCCATGTGGCGTGATATGCCACAGGACATGGTTTACCTTATTAATGATAAAGAGTGGGGATACAGGAAACTGAACAGCGCGCTACATTTTGGATTAGAACACAGCTACCGCTATAAAAAAGGGGTAGGAAACATCTTTGTAACCGCCCGGGCAGCAGCATTTACGGAGGATTATGATTTTTCTGCTACAAACATTACGGCGATAAACAAAACAGATTTGGGAAAAATTAATATTAATACCCGGGTATTTGGCCAAATTGGGTTTGGCAGCCAACTACCCTCTGAATCTATGCTGTTTGTAGCAGGGGCAAACAATGAAGAATTAATGAATAATAAATACACCCGATCCATGGGCTTTTTTCCAAAGGAATGGGGCAACTACGGAAATATGACCAACCATTTTACAGCAGGAGGCGGTCTGGGTCTACGTGGATATTCGGGTTATTTGCTGGCCCAGAAAAACGCCGATGGAAGCATTAGCTATAATTATAAAGGTATTACAGGGGCCGCTTTGAACGCGGAAATTGAGTTCGGCGAATTATTCAAATTCATTAATCCAAAATTCCTGAAAAACAGCATTAAAATACAACCCTACTTGTTCGGAGATGCAGGTATTATTAACACCAATCCCCCCGGTACAGCAAATGTCATGAGTGATGTAATGGTTGACGCGGGAATAGGAACAACTTTTAGTATTGTCAGGTGGGGGCCACTTTACAATGTAAAACCGCTAACCATTAGGTTTGATTTTCCTTTGTTTGTAAGTCGACTACCCTTTGATGAAAAAGACTATTTACAGTTCAGGTGGATGATCGGGATCAACAAGGCGTTTTAAATCGCTATGGACGCCGCGAAAAAATACAATTTCTATGACAATGTAACCACAGTTTATCAGCTTAAAAAAATCGGTACGGCACTTCAACCAACCAGATAACCGCCACAACCAACGGAACATTTATGCGGCATGTTAGAATGCCCGAAGGGGAAATCTACGAGGTATCTGGCATGAAAAGTTTTAAAACAATTAAAAAAGTGCCAGAGTACATGAGGCTGCGTAAAGCTTTTGAAAAAGAATACAAAATGAACCCAAAATATCAGTCCTGCACATTTGAAGAAACCGTGATTGATTGTAACAAACTTTGTCTATAAAACTGATAAACGCAACGAATCACTTTTAACACTTTAATCAAAAATAAAAAAAACAGTGACCAGAAAACTCTTCATAGCATGTTTGCTTTTTACGATCATACTAGCAGGCAGCCGTTGTGAACAACCGGCAACAAAAAAAACTCATGACGCGAGTCGTTTTAAGACAATTCTTGAAAATTACTGGCAAGGGCTCATGCGCCTCCAACCGCTCGATGCAACCACCTTTGGCGACAACAGCCTGAACGACCGCTTTGTAAATAATTGCACGCAGGCTTACAGGCAGGAGGTTGAAAGGTTTTACACTGCCTACCGCGATAGTCTGAAACAGTTTGATCCGGCATCCATGAACGAAACCGACGGGCTGAGTTATCAGGTGCTGAAGTATGATACAGATCTGCAACTCGAAAAATCAAAATACCCGACCTGGAAAATTCCTTTCACCCAAATGGGAGATGCAGGCAACACCCTTTCGGCCAATTACGTGCTTGCCATGGGGCAATATGGCTCCGGCGAATCCTCGCAGCCTTTTAAGACGGTGAAGGATTACGACAACTGGCTACAGCGCGTACACGGTTACACCAGCTGGTGTGACAGCGCCATCGCCAATTTCCGTACTGGCATGGCGACAAACTACGTCCTGCCAAAAACCCTGGTAGTAAAAATGATTGACATCTGTAACGGTCTTATTAGCGCCGAAGACTCACTGAGCATTTTTTACGGTCCGGTTAAAAAACTACCGGCAAACTTCAGCGGTGAAGACAAAAAAAGAATCACACTGGCATACAGAACGGCCATAAAAAATGAACTCAACGTTGCCCACAGAAAACTGTCAGCCTTCCTTAAAAACGAATACCTACCCGCAGCGCGTAATAGCTCTGGCATAGGCGCATTGCCCGATGGGTTCAATTATTATAAACTTTGCGTCAAGGAGTGGACCACCACCGACAAAACGCTAGACGAGATCTACAATACCGGTCTGAGCGAAGTAAAACGCATCCGTCAGGAAATGGAAAACATCAAAAACAGCACCGGATTTAAGGGAGAGCTGAATGCTTTTTTCCATTACATGCGTACGGACAAAAAATTCATGCCATTTAAAACACCGGAGCAGGTGCTGGACACTTTCAGGCGCGTGTATGAAAACATTAAGCCGGCTTTAAGTTACTATTTCAGCCTGTTCCCAAAAAGCAAGTTCGAGATTCGCCAGACAGAAGCCTTTAGGGCTGCTAGCGCCAGTATCGAATACCTGCAGGGTACGCCGAACGGCTCTCGCCCTGGTGTTTTTTATGTGCCGGTACTTGACGCAACTACTTTTAACATTACTTCTGGCATGGAGAGTACTTTCCTGCATGAAGCAGTTCCCGGCCATCATTATCAAGGCTCACTCCAGATGGAAGATAGCTTATTGCCTGCTTTCAGAAGATTCAAATGGTATGGAGCCTACGGAGAAGGCTGGGCTTTGTATTGTGAAAGTCTTGGCAAAGAGCTGGGTTTGTACAAAGACCCCTACCAGCACATGGGCGCCCTCGGAGACGAGATCCACAGGGCTATCCGGCTCGTCGTCGATATCGGCATTCACAGCAGAGGTATGAGCCGAGAAGCTGCCATCGCTTACGTGATGGCAAACGAACCCGTAGATGAACACGGCGCAACTGCAGAGATAGAAAGGTACATGGCAAACCCGGGACAGGCCTTGTCCTATAAAGTAGGCGCTCTCAAGATCAGAGAACTGAGAGAAAAATACAGCAGGAAGATGGGTTCAAAATTCGACATCGCCGAATTTCACAAACAGGTTTTGAATAGCGGCTGCCTTCCCTTGTCGGTAATGGAAGCCAAGTTGGACCGATGGGCACAAACGCAGTAACCGTCGTTTGACAACGAATCCGATAACTGGTTTCCAAGGCCGCTTATGGCAGAACTACATCAACCTTTTCAACCATTTCAAAAGGCGCCTTTTTTTATCGTAGGGCGGGTAGATCATTTTTGTAAGGCCAAGTTTAGACTGGAACACAACGGCCCGCTCATGAGAAAAAGTTTTAAAACCAAAAAAACCATGGCAACTGCCCATGCCACTTTTGTTCACACCACCAAAAGGTAAATTTGGATTGCTGATGTGTACGAGCACATCGTTCACACAAACGCCTCCGGAACCGGTTTCCCGGATGATCTTTTCAACCGATGTTTTGTTACCAGAAAAAACATACAATGCCAGGGGTTTGTCACGCGCGTTGATAAAAGCGATCGCCTCGCCCGGATCTTTAAATGGTATGATGGGAAGCAAAGGTCCAAAGATCTCTTCCTGCATGATGGCTTGTGTATTTTTGACGTTGGTGAGCACAGCCGGTAAAAATGTTAGTGTCGATTCATCCTGCTCGCCACCCCAGGAAAGTGTTGCACCATCATTCACTGCATTATTTAGCAAGCCTTTGAGCCGGTTAAAATGTTTCAGAGTGATGATCTTTGCGTAAACAGCGGTGTCAATTTTTCCATTTCTGAAAAACATCCGTTCACAGGCAGCCTTGTAAAACCCGATGAACTTTGTTTCGAGCGTTTCGTCAATCAGTACATAATCGGGCGCAATACATGTTTGCCCGGCATTGATGAGTTTGCCCCAGGCAATTTTTTCAGCAGCTTTGCTGAGATCTGCGCTAGCATCTATCACAACAGGTGACTTTCCACCCAGTTCGAGTGTTACTGACGACAAATGTTTTGCAGCAGCGGCCATTACAATTTTACCAACAGCCGTACTGCCGGTAAAAAAGATATGGTCAAACGGCAAAGCCAGTAATGTTGAGGACAGCTCAGCGTCCCCTTCAAAACAGGCTATTTCCCCGGGCGGAAATAAAGCCGCGATCATTTTAGAAATTACTGCAGCAGTAGCGCCGCTCAGTTCCGATGGCTTGAGTATGGCAGTATTACCCGCTGCGATGGCGGAAATCAAAGGACTCATTAACAACTGAAAAGGGTAGTTCCAGGGCGCAATGATAAGGCATACCCCTTTGGGATCGTAATAAATTTTATTGCCTGCGAATAAGTTGCTGATGTTGGGTGAAACGGTGACGGGTTTCATCCAACTTTCCAGCTGTTTGATTGCAAAATCTATTTCCGCGTAGGTAAAATAAATTTCTGTGACTGCGGTCTCAAACCTGCATTTGCGGAGGTCTTCCTGCAGCGCAGCATAGAGTTCTTCTTCAAAGCTGGTGATGCCACGTTTTAAAATTCTTAATTTTTGGATGCGCGTCTCCGCGTCCCCTTTCCTGAGCAACAGCTTATGTTGTTGTTGGGCCTCAAAAACGTTCCTGATCCGGTCTTCCATCATAGCCGAAAGTTAAGCAATAAAACAGGGCAAGATTCAAAAGATGAAATAGCACAATTAACACAGATAAATAAACGCGGGATATAAAACAAAAGATAAAAAATGTTTAAAAAATAGGTTAGCGAAACATTTAGTTTCAATACTTGTATATTTGGATACCAAAAAAACAAATACTAAAACCAAAAAATTTATGTTAAAAAAATTAAAGACTTTTACTGCTGCATCTGCAATTATATTGAGTGCTTCAGTAGCTAACGCCCAACAATTTAAAGCGCCGGCGCCCAGCCCGTTGCAAACAGTTAAACAGGCATTTGCCCTGTCAGAGATCAACATTGAATATTCCCGCCCAAGTGCAAAGGGACGTGTAATATACGGTGACATTGTGCCGTTTGGAAAAATCTGGCGTACTGGTGCGAATGGTGCTACGAAAATTACGTTTGGTGAAGATGTAAAAGTAGAGGGTAACGCCATTACTGCAGGCACATACGCTTTATACACCATTCCAAATAAAGATAGCTGGGAAATTATGTTTTATAAGGACCTGACCTTAGGCGGAAATGTGGCCGATTACAAAAAAGAAAATGAAATACTCCGCTTTACCGTAAAACCAAAAGCGTTGAACGATAAAGTGGAAACTTTCTCTATCGATATAGCTGACATGACCTCTACAACCGCAAACATTGAATTAAACTGGGAAAAAACACGTATAGTATTGAGTATTGCAGCTGATATCGACGCCAAAATGATGAAAAACATTGAAACAGCGCTGGCAGTTGACAGTCGCCCTTATTTTCAGGCAGCTAATTATTATTATGACACCAACAAAGATCTCAATAAAGCGTTGGAATACGTAAACAAAGGCATTGAACAAAATCCAAAAGCATTCTGGATGTTTCAGTTAAAAGCAAAAATCCAGTCTAAACTGAATGATAAAAAAGGTGCCATTGCAACTGCTGAACAAGTAAAAGTGTTAGCAACAGAAGCTAAAAATGATGACTATGTAAAACAAGCTGATAAACTAATAGCTGAAAACAAAAAGTAATTTAAAAACTTCTATTATAACGTATCCCGTTTCATTCAATTGAAGCGGGATTTTTTTGTACTCGTTCAATTCTCCCTGTAACCAAACACCCGTTTTGTATTATAAGACCAGGTGAAACAATTGTTCAGATTTTTTTTCTTGCTTTTACACAAACGACTGTTTTACTTCAAAATGGGAGTAGGTGTATTATCATTTATTTCAAATGCACATTGTCAGAATTTTATACCGGATTCAAGTTTCGAAAAAAATAAATTTGTTCCCATTCTTTTTTCTGAAATTAATGCCTCTAACACCTGGAACAGACCGTCATTTGGAACAAGCGATTTATTTTGCAAGTGTGAAAAAAAATACCGAAAACGGTCTCTGGTCAACGTTCCATCTAACCCAATGGGGAACCAAAAACCACATTCAGGAAATTGTTATGCTGGTATATTTGGTTATTCTCATGGCAACTACCGGGAATACTTACAAACTCCATTGAAGGAAGCGCTGGAAAAAAACAAAACATACCTGCTAAAAATACACATCAGTCTTGCTGATTATTCCAGAGCAGCAATTGACCAATTAGGCGTTTGTTTTTTAACTCATGAGATCAAGTATAAAAATACCGGGGTTCTTCCAAATCTCAATCCTGTTTATTTAAACATTAAACCCGAAATGGTAGCCGACACTGTCAACTGGCAGTGTCTTACGGCCGTATACACCTCAATTGGTGACGAATCCTATATGATTATTGGAAGCTTTGCCATCCACGACATCAAAAAAACAAAAGTAAAAGCTCCCAAAAAAACGCATTCCAGAATAAATCAGTCCACCGAGCGAGATGCTTATTATTATATTGATGATGTGAGCCTAATCGAAATGGAGGGAGCTATAGAAATTGAGGCCGCCGAACACACGGTGAATAACGACAAGGAAATATTTGAAATACCACCTTCCGAAGTTCCAATGGTTTTAAAAAATGTATTATTTAATACAAACGAAGCCATTTTATTCCCTCAATCCTATCCTGAATTGGATCAACTGGTAAACTACATGAAAACACACCCTACCTTGATGGTTGAAATAACAGGTCACACCGACAGTAGCGGAAAAGAATCGCAGAATCAAGAAATTTCTGAACAAAGAGCCAAAATAGTGGCAAATTACCTCGTGGAAAAAGGTGTAGATACATTCAGGATCACCGCGAAAGGCTACGGCAGTTCAAAACCAATTGCTACAAACAAAACAAAAGAAGGGAAACTGCAAAACAGGCGGGTTGAATTTCGTGTCAGATAAATCGGTGCGATGCGAAAAGGCTTATGAATATATCCCACGACACTTAAGGGTTATTGCTCGCATTTATTTTCCGCTTTCTCAAAAACAATTGAATCAAAGAAGCAAATCCCATTACCAGAACACAACCGATCACATTCAGCCAAAGAAATGCTGTAAGGTCTGTCAACCAAGCATAAATAATAAAACATTCGGCAACAAGTGCTGCGTAAAATACGGCCGTACCACCGATCGTTTTCATATAGAATGCGACTAAAAAAATTCCCAATATTGTTCCGTAAAATAGTGAACCGAGAATATTTACTACTTCAATCAGATTTCCGATTTTACTGGCATATAATGCCGTGATAATACAAAATATGCCCCAGGCCACCGTTGCCCAACGTGAAGCCGAAAGGTATCCTGTGTCTGTTTCTGTTTTTTTAAATATCCTTTTGTAAAAATCGATGACCGTTGTTGATGCCAGAGAGTTTAAGCCACTGGCCATAGAGCCCATAGAAGCTAAAAAGATAACAGCTATAAGTAAGCCTACTATACCCACCGGCAACTGACCCGTTACAAACCTGAGAAAAATATAGTTGCCATCATTTGTTTCCGCTTTCGGGTCATTCTTTTCCATTAAGGCTTTCACTTTTTCACGAATTGTTGTGCTATTTTTATCAGCAGCTTGTAATTCGATCCGCGAATGGCTAATTCCCTGCTCGTCTTTTAAATGAATGGCCTCGACTAAACCATTTACCTGTTCCTCTTTGTGGGCGTGCGCGCGCTGATACTCGGCCTCAAGTTTCAGGTACTCAGCCCGGTGAGAACTATTCAAAATTTTATTCACCTCAACCTGATTAAAAAATACCGGTGGCTGATGAAACTGGTAGAAGGCAAACACCAAAACACCAATGAGTAATATAAAAAATTGCATCGGTACTTTTAAAAAACCATTCATAATAAGTCCCAGGCGGCTTTGCGCTACCGACTTCCCTGTTAAATAGCGCCCTACCTGCGACTGATCCGTTCCAAAATAAGAAAGCTGGAGAAAAAAACCACCAATGATCCCCGACCAGATGTTGTAGCGGTTATTTAAATCAAAATGGGTGTCAATGGCATTTAGCTTGTTCATTTTCCCGGCGATATGCAATGCATCGGTAAATGTCACGTTTTCTGGCAGGAGGTGTACCACCATGTAAGCGGCAAGAAACAAACCGAAAAAAATAATACTCATTTGAAAAATTTGCGTATACGAAACTGTTTTTGCTCCCCCATAAACTGTATAGCCAATTACAATAAATCCATTGAGAATAATGGTATAGGTAATGTCCACCTGCAAAATGGTTGAAAGAATAATGGCGGGCGCATAAATAGTAATACCTGTAGATAGCCCGCGCTGCAATAGAAACAAGAATGCGGTGAGCGACCGGGTTTTATTATCAAACCTTTTCTCGAGGTATTCATAGGCGGTAAATACTTTCAGCCGATGAAAAATTGGAATGAAAGTGATACAAAGTACCACCATAGCCAGAGGTAAGCCGAAATAAAACTGCACAAACCGAAGCCCATCCGTATATCCTTGTCCGGGTGCTGAAAGAAAAGTGATGGCGCTAGCCTGAGTAGCCATCACTGAGAGCCCGACATGGTACCAGGGTAACTTACGATCTGCCAGTAAATAACCCTCAATATTGCGGGTGCCACGCCCCTTCCATACACCATAAATAATTATGGAAAACAAGGTAACGCCAAGAACAAGCCAATCGATTAAACTCATTTAAAATTGTTTGTGATGTAGAAAAGAAAAATAATTGTTACTATTAAAAATCCAATAACGCATAGGTAAACATTTCGCCAGCGGTTGAAAAAACCAGATTTTATTTTCTTACTATCCATTAAACCGATTTATTTAGCCCTTATTTATTTTGCGGCAGGTTAAGTAAATTCACAAACAACCTGTAAGCGCCGGGTACCCCGGCCGGCAATTCTCTAAAAAAAGCCAACCCTGTGTAAACAAAATTTCCTTTACCATATTTTGAGACAATGAGACTTCCGTCGAAAGACTTTTCATCCGGATCGGCCATAGAAAAAACTGTTTCGTAGTTTTTATCCATTTCTGTTGCAAAATAAATTCCACGTTCTTGTACCCAACCTTCAAAATCATTCTGGGTGATTACATTCGGAACGTTAAGCGCAGGGTGTTTTTCGTTGATGAATTTAACCAGGGCATTCTCATCCGTAACACGATCCCTGGAAATAGTAAAGGGATACGGACCGATTTTTGCAAGTACCGGGCCAATCCTGTTATTGGTGTTGTATTGAACAACAAGATTTCCTCCATTTTTCACGTAGTCCATTAGCTTGGCATAATGCACTTGAAGACGTTCGTTTGTATTATATGCCCGGATACCTGTTACAATTGCCGTGTATTTCGTTAAATCGTCTTTTATAAGTGCTTCATCGGAAAGCACGGTTACATTGAATCCAATTTGTTTTAAACATGCAGGAACTTCATCACCTGCCCCAGCAATATACCCAATGCTTGTGCCGGCTTTCTTTAAATCGACATTTATCAGTCCCGCTTCTGCATCATTTAGAATAAACTGATAAGGAATGTGATCGTACTCAATTCTTTTAATTCCCTTATTGTAATATTTACCATTGATCAATAATCGCGCCTCTAACTTTCCGTTGCCCGCATATCCCTGCGGTGTAACGGTGACATCAATCACGGCTTCATCACCTTTACCTGTTAAGCTGAATTCGTTTTTATAATCAGCCTTCATCGGTCCGGAAATTTTCAAATCCAAAACACCTTCCACCTGTGCCCTATTCGACTTTACGGTTAGTTGAATTACTTTCGGGTTTTGATCAGCAAACACAAATACTTTTTCGGCAATGTTAACCGTAGCCGGGGGGAGGATTTCGAAAGGTCTGTATATTTCACCCTTTACAGGATCTGTGTATTTATAAACCAGGGGGCGGACTATTTTTAATTCAAGACCATCAACTAAAACAGTAAAAACAACGTTTAAAGAAGCGTCGTTCTCCGGCTTGCCAATCAGTGAGGTGTTATTCACGGTGTATATGCCACTTTCATGTTTTTCGTTTAACCAATACGGATTAGAAAAAACGGAATCTGGTTTCACTTTCCCTTTAACTGTGTACAATTCGTTATACTTTAATAGCAGTGTCATGGTCGTATCGGTTTGTCCGGAAAAAGATACTGCTTTTAATGTTATTTCCTTTTTAATACGGTTTACCATTTGTGCGTTGACCAGCGTCTCTTTTCCCGGAGTACCTGAATAATCGGTGGTGGTAGCTTCCAACCACAATCCGCAACACGAAACAATGAGATTCGCAGTTTCCTTTATTTTTTGAGTTTTCCAATAACGCAGATAAGTATTTTTATCATCAAGTGATAACAACATCCTGTAAACAGTAACAAGTGTGCTTACAGAGTTTTCAGGTGCCTGAGGATTAAAATCGCTGATACATTGTTCAATAATTTTTTGAATTTTTTCAGTGCCTTTAAACCTGCTCCAATTCGTATTTATACCGTCCATCACATCGTTCTTTGCACTGTCACCCTTCAATAATTTAAAGTATTCGAGGTTTACGCCTCTCTGCCTTGCAGAACCAAAGCCCTGACTTTTGTGCATTGATCGACTTTCAGAGGCAACTTCGCCATAACTTTTTCCTAAAAGTGGGTTAAAAACACCGACATCCATTTTTAATTGATCAGGTGCGGTAGTATTAGTTGTTCCAAAATTAAATGTATTCCAGAAAATACGTTTAGCTTGCCAAACTTCCGTGTAGGCGAGTTGTTCAGGAAATCTTTTAGGATCCGCTGCGGCGTCAAATGCCTCCAAAGCAAGAATGGCCGAAGCGGTATGGTGACCATGACCGCCCTCGCCGGTGGTAGGAAAACGGCAAATGATCACGTCGGGTTTAAACTTACGGATGGCCAGAACAACATCCGATAAGACCAAATCCTTATTCCAGATGGAGAAAGTTTCTTTAGGGTTTTTGGAGTATCCGAAGTCATTGGCACGGGTAAAAAACTGTTCTGCACCGTCGGTGCGACGGGCAGCTAATAATTCCTGGGTCCTGATAACACCAAGAGGTTCGCCCTGTTCTTTACCAATCAGATTTTGTCCGCCGTCGCCGCGTGTTAATGAGAGATAACCGGTCCTGAGTTTTTTTTCGTTTGCCAGGTAAGCGAGAAGTCTTGTATTTTCGTCATCGGGGTGAGCGGCAACATACAAAACGCTACCCGTTACGTTCAGCTTTTTTAATGCCTGCATAATATCCGCTGCCGAAAGAGGCTGAGGGGCTTGCGCGTATATGGGTGAGGTTAAAAAAAAACTCAGGAAAAGAAGAAAAGCCAGGGATATATTTTTTTTCATACAGTTAAAACAAGTTTTGAATATAGGAAATAAAAAAACAGACAAGTGTTTATTTTGGTTAAAAACCGGAAGAAAAACGGTTATTACTATATAAACAAAACCCCCCGATCCTATGATCCGGGGGGTACTTTTTATTAAGGCATCACGAAAGTTATTCCTTAATTATTTTTGTCACTGATACATCTACATCACCTTCAAGGAAATGAACGAAGTAAATTCCGGAAGATTCTCTTTGTATATCGATTTCTGTTTTTTGCGAAACAACATCCAGAGTTTTGATCAAGGCACCTGACGCGCTAAATATTTTTATGCTCCTGTTTGGCCCGGTGTTTAAGGTCTCAAAAAGGAAAAGACCGGTTCCGGGATTTGGATAAATGACTACCGAATTTACCAATGCTCCATTTTCATTAATACCTGTGCAAAGTTCGGCTCGAATGGCAATAACGGTAGACGATGAGCATCCGTTAGCGTCTGTCCCTGTTACGGTGTATACAAAAGTTGTATTAATATTCGGAACAACACCGGCCGTTTGGGTTGTAGCACCCGTACTCCATGAATAGCTGGTAGCTCCTCCTCCTGTGAGAACAACCTGCTGCCCTTTACAAACAACTGTCTTAGTCGTAGATGCTGTCACCGTTGGATTAGGATTAACACTCACACTAATTACCTCCGAAATAGTGCAATTATTTGCATCAATTCCCGATGCCGTATAAACAGTTGTTACGGTAGGCGAAACTATTGTACTTTGAAAAGGTGTGGTATTACCTGTACTGTTGTTGGTCCATCCATAAGTCCCCGGATTGGCACCATTGGCAAGCAATGTGGCCGATTTACCCATACAAATGGTTGTATTTCCGCTTGTAGACAAAACCAAAGGATCAACCAGAGGTGTTATGAAATTAGAGTTCACGCATCCTGCGGTGCTCGTACCTACAACTGAATAAGTCGTATTTACATTCGTATTAGGACTAATCACATAACTGAAAGTTGAGGGTCCACCAGTCCATGTGTAAGTATCTGCACCACTTGCTGTCAATAAGGCGGTATCGCCCAAACATACAAGACTTTTGCTACTGACAACGGAAATTATTGGCGAAGGATTTACGGTTACCGTGATGTAAGCGTTAGACTGACAACCCTGTGAATTAAATCCTGAAACGGTATAAGTTGTATTGACATTTGGTGAAACCTGAATGCTTGTGGCGTTTGATCCACCAGGTGCCCACGTGTAACTTAACACATTGGAGGCTGTTAAAATTACACTGGTTCCGGGACAAATATTTCCATTGTTGGAAGCACTTAAAGCAACCCCGTTGGCATTTGTGCCATAAGAAATAATTACAAGCCCGTTGCCAGATTGATAACCCGAAGTGTTCGATTGATTTGTTCCACTACTAAATGAAGCTCCACCTCCTCCATGGGTCGCATCGGTTCCGCCGCCGCCGCCCGAATAACCGCCGCCGCCGCCGCCGCCGCCGTAATCATTTCCTCCGCCGCCGCCGCCGCCATAACCTCCTCCACCTCCGCCACCGCCGCCGCCGCCGCCGCAATAACCCGGACCACCGTTAAACGTCGGGAAACTTGTTCCACCATAAGCGGAAACACCAGGTGTTAACCACCCTGCGCCGCCGCCACTATCGTAATTACCATTGAGTAATCCTCCAACACCTCCATTACCACCTGTTCCACCCGCTCCGTTGGTTCCAGAACCGAAAGGAGGGCCGTCACCCGAACCCCCGGTTGTTCCGGTAGTACCTCCAACTGCTGCCGTTGGAGGCGTCGACCCCGAATAGTTACAAAGTCCACCACCACCACCAGCTGCTACCAATAGATTAGGCCCGGCGGTATAAACAAAACTTCCTCCACCACCACCCGAACTATTTTGACTTTGACCTCCTGATTGTAATTGCCCCATTTCACCGACTGCTATATAAAGCACCTGACCCGGAGTAACGGTATATTCCGCTACCATTCGTGCGCCAAGGCCACCACCACCGTTATCACCACCGCCCTGAGCGCCGCGTGCATCAATAGTAACTTTGTCGACACAAGATAAGGGTACCGTAAATGTTTGAATTGCGCCCGTAAAATTATACGTTTGAACTGTTTGGGCTGTTAACGAATAACTTGAACCGATAAAAGTCAGCGCCGTTATTACTGCTAAGCCTCTAAATTGAGAGAGTTTTTTCTTCATAGTTGTTTGTGTTTTCAGTTTATAACTTGGTTATTATTTTATTGTTTATTCTTTTTTTGATGTATTACGTGGAAGGATAAATCAATCAGAAATAAAGACGTTTAAAATACGAACGACTCTATTTGACAAAACATTCCGATTTATTGTTTGATGATTTTAGTAAAAGAAACGCGTTGGTTTCCTTCAAATAAGTCGACAAAATAAATACCGTCTGACTCGTGATTAAGATCTATGATCGTAACACCAGAGATATCTTCATAAGAACGGATCAAGTTCCCCAAGGTGTTATATATTTTAATACTTCTGCTATTAATTATAGACGAACTCTCGATATGAAATAAACCATCGGATGGATTAGGATATATTTTCGTGTTACTATATAGATGAGTGAGCGCAGTTAGGCCAGTACACAATTCTACCTTTACAGATACATTTGTTGTTGTAGAACAACCGTTGATATCAGTGCCAGTAACAGTATAAACATATATAATATTAAGCGGCGGTGCAACTGCAACAGAAGCAGTAGCGCCAATATTGGTCCAGGAATAAGTACTTGCACCACTTACAGAAAGATTTATAGTTTCTCCTTTACAGGCAAGAGTCTTACTTGCCTGAGCTGTAACAACGGGATTGGGATTGACACCCACACTCACAGTTTGCGTCACGGTGCAATTGTTGGCATTAACACCAGAAGCTGTATAAACAGTAAGAACTGTTGGTGACACAGATGTGCTTTGAAATGGTATTGAATTGCCTGTTGTGTTATTAAGCCAGCTATAACTACCAACATTAGCGCCGCTTGCTATAAGCAAAGCTGACTTTCCAATACAAACAACGGTATTTCCGCTAGTGCTTAACACTAAGGGGTAAACAATGGGTGTAATTATACTGTTATTAACGCAACCTGCGGTGCTAGTTGCAACTACCGAGTAAGTAGTACTTACATTAGTTATTGGCATAATCACGAAACTTGCCGTCGATGGTCCACCCGACCACGTGTACGTGTCTGCACCACTTGCAGTCAGAAGTGCGGTATCCCCTACACAAATTAAACTTTTACTGCTAATAACTGAGATAGAAGGCAAAGGATGCACTGTAACCGTAAGAACGGAACTTGAAACACACCCTGTTGCGTTTGTACCAAAAAGTGTGTAAGTAGTTGTTGCATTTGGAGTAACTACAATACTCTGCGCTCCTGAGTTAGTACTCCATGTATAAGTCAATACGTTACCCGAAGCCGTTAAAGTAGCGCTACCACCTGGACAAATGCCAACACTGGGTGATAAGCTTGCTACCGCCCCAGAACCCCCGGTATTGTACCAAATTGTAACCAGTCCATTTCCTGCATTAGCCCCCGATACATTTGTCTGATTAATGCCCGCATTATAGGAACCGCCACCGCCGCCAACACCAGCACCTTGAGAATTAGAACCTGAGCCGCCACCAGAATAACCGCCACCACCACCGCCAACAACATATAGGGAACCGCTTCCACCACCTCCAAAACCGCCTAAGGCTGTTTGCGACGAACCACTTCCTCCGTTAACAAAAGCGATCCCTCCTGTATTTGCCGTCCATCCGGCAGCCCCGTTTGTTAGAAGACCACCACCTGCTCCTGCGGCAAAAGTGGCGCCAATATTACCTCCGTTTCCATTTATTCCGCCTGTACCTCCTCCTCCAGCTCCCAGACCGCCTGAAGTGCCGGTCTGTCCATTTTTATCAGGTGAGTCTACACCCTGCGAACTGCCACCGCCACCACCTGCAATGACCAGTGGGTTATTCGCCAGATCAGTTACAAAACTGCCACCACCTCCTCCATTCCCGTCAGGATTACCAGGCATTTGACCAACAAGAATTTTTAAAACCTGACCAGAACTAACAGTTACTACACCGGTAATACTGGCACCTAAACCAGAAGCAACCGTCGAGGAAGGATGATACCCCCCTTGCGCCCCTTTAGCTTGAATCGTAAGAACTGTGACACAGGTGGGTACTGTAAAGTTTACAATCGATCCAGAATAAGAATATGTTTGAACAACTACCTGCCCTTTTAATTTGTGCGAAAGACCGGCAAATATCATGATGAGCAAAAACAATATTGCTCTTTCGAAAAATAAATAGATCTTCCTCATAGTTTGTGTTTTGTTTCGTATGTTAAAGTACAAAATCTAAATGTTAAACCCTAAAAGCACACAACAAAAAACCATATAGACTACACGCGATCTCAAGTTAGTGACCTAAATTGATTTAAATAATTTCAAAAAAATACCCCCCATTTTATTATGGGGGGTATTTTCAATTAACCTGACTAAAACTTATTCTTTTATAATTTTCGAAGCTGAAATAGGTTTGTCCCCGGTCATTAAATACAAAACGTAAATACCATTCGTCTCCCTTCTTAAATCAATTTCTACGGAAGTGGAATTTACATCTAACTTTTTAATAAGTGCTCCGGAGGCCGAGTATACAATAATACTAGTTCCTTTCGAATACTCATAAAGATCCACCCGGAAAAAACCTTGACTCGGGTTGGGTGATATAACAAAAGATCTGTCTGAACTTTCATTTTCTGCGAGTGCGGTGCAAAATTCAGCTTTAACAGACACACTTCCATTTGCACTACACCCGTTCGCGTCGGTTCCGGTAACCACATAGGTATATAGAATATTTAGTGACGGTACAACCGAAATGGTTTGTCCCGCAGCACTTGTATTCCACGAATAACTGTTTGCTCCCGCCGCAGTAAGCGTAATTGGCTGTCCCGTGCACACGAGTGTATTTGAAGTGCTGGCTGTAACCGTTGGGTTCTGAGCTACCGTTACACTGATTGTTTTTGTTATCACACAGTTGTTAGCATCTGTTGCCGACACTGAATATATTGTGTTTACACTCGGTGTTGGACTAATATTTTGAAACGGTGACGTTGTATTGTCCATGTTGTTAGACCAGTTGTATGTGCCAACATTCCCTCCACTGGCAGTTAACATTACTTGTTTACCCAGGCAGATCAATGTATTACTGGTCGTGGTGAGTTCATTTGGATTTACATCCACATTTATTATCGCTGTATTTACACAGCCAGCTGCACTTGTTCCGGTAACTGTGTAAGTAGAAGCGTTAAGCATAGGGTTAACTGAAACTAAACTTCCAGAACCCACCGGCCCATTTACTGAAACCCAGGCGTAAGTTGATGCACCACTTGCTGTAAGTGTTGTAGTTTGGCCGTTACAAACAAAAGTGTTAGTGGTAGCAAGTGTCATAGTCGGTAAAGCGTTTACCGTAACAGTTAATACAGCATTGGAGATGCAACCAATTGAATTTGTACCCCAAACGGTATAAGAAGTTGTTGTTTGCGGCGAAACAGAAAAACTTGTTGCGTTTGATCCAGTGTTCCATGTATAACTTAGTACACCCGAAACATTAAGCGTGGTGCTTCCTCCGGGACATATCCCCAACGGGTTTGCAATATTTGCAACTACTCCAGATCCATTCGTAAAATAGGAGATGCGAGCCTGGCCATGACCAATTCTTGTACCGGTTAAAAAATTTGTATTGGTAGCAGTTGAGAGGATATACCCGCTTCCACCTCCACCTCCGCGACAGTTCCCGCTACCTGCACCTCCGTAATAACCACCGCCACCACCGTACCCTTCGCATCCACAACCACTTGGAGAGCCTCCGTATCCCAATCCACCAGCCATTGCAGGATTATTCAAACTTGCGCAGGTTCCTACTCCACTTCCAATTTGCGTACCACCTTGACCTCCCGGGTCACTTGGCATTCTGTAACCATCTGTGCCAACAAGGCCACCGCCCTGGCCTCCAACTACGTGCAAGGAGGACCAATAACCAGCGCCCCCGCCACCACCGGCAACAATAATTCTATCTGTTAAAGCTGTCCCACCTAACCGGATATCTGAAGCGCCTCCCCCTCCTTGTCCACTGCTCTCACCATTACCACCACCGTTAAATCCACCGGTAATTCCGTTGGGCTGCTCCCCGACATACACATTTAATACATTGCCAGCCGTAACCGTAAACTCAGCGCTTGCATACCCACCAAAATTATCGTTGCTCACCCAATTCGCGCCACCTTGCGCGCCCCATACTTCAAGGGTAACAGAGCCAACACAGGAAGGTACGGTAAACGACTGCATGCTACCCGTATATGAAAACGTTTGAATAACCTGCGCTTTCAAAGCCAATGGCATCATAGGAAAAATCGCGATTACTAATCCAATCGCTCTCCTTATAAAACTTAAGTAGTGGTTTTTCATGATTTATATTTTAAGGTTTCGTAACGTTAAATTACGCATTCGATTGTTAAAAACATAGGCCATCGGCTTAACCAAATGTTCGGCTTAACAACACACCGTTCTAACCCTATTCATAAATTTGACTCAGTATAATCAAATAGATCCATATTTAGCAAAACCCCTAAAGAAAGAATTAGTTACCTTAGCTTTTTATAACTACAAATGGCAGAATTTAATGACCTCAATCTTTCCAAACCGCTGTTAAAAGCGCTAATGGATCTTAACTTGCAAACACCTACCCCAATTCAGGAAAAAGCCTTCCCGGTGATCATGTCGGGGCGCGATGCGGTTGTAATTGCCCAAACCGGTACAGGAAAAACATTTTCTTATCTCTTACCTATTTTAAGACAACACACCTACTCCGAACAGCGACATCCCCGTGTATTAATTGTAGTTCCAACGCGCGAACTGGTAGTACAAGTTACTAATGAAATTGAAAAACTTGCCAAATATATGACTGTAAGAGTTATTGGTGTGTATGGAGCAACAAACATCAACACACAAAAACAAAAGGTGTATGATGGCATCGATATTCTTGTAGGAACACCCGGCCGGATTATAGATCTGACGTTAAGCCGCACGCTTCAGTTAAACGCAATAAAAAAACTGGTGGTGGATGAAGTGGATGAAATGATCAATCTTGGATTCAGACCTCAACTGTTGCAAATAATGGAAAAGCTCCCGGAAAAAAGACAAAATTTATTATTCTCCGCAACACTGGCAGAAGAGGTAGAGCCCATTATCGAAAAATATTTTAGTACACCCGAATATGTTGAATTAATTTCAAGGGGTACGCCACTCGAAAAAATTATTCAGCTGGGTTATTCAATTCCCAATTTTTACTCGAAGATCAATTTGTTACGATCACTCCTTTCAAACGATAAGGACCTTAGTAAAGTATTACTTTTTGTAAAAAACAAAAAAATAGCAGATGATCTGGAAGCGCAATTAGAGGGCGAGTTCGAGGGCCAAATTGGGATTATCCACTCCAACAAATCGCAACCACACAGGTTTAACGCGATAAAACAGTTTCAGGATGGGACTCACCGCGCTCTGATAGCGACAGATGTGATTGCCAGGGGTTTAGACTTAAGAGACGTTACCCATGTAATTAATTTTGACGCGCCAAAAGATACCAGTTCGTACATTCACCGGATGGGTAGAACCGGAAGAGCGGATAAAACGGGAGTTTCTATTTTATTTATTACCGAAAAAGACAAAGAAGTTAAAAAAGCGATTGAGGTATTAATGCACAAAAAAATTGAAATTCTGGAACTACCGGATGATGTTGAAATTTCTGACGAACTTACCAAAGATGAAATTCCTGTAAAACGCGACAAAAATCTCAAAAAAACGAAAAAGGTAGAAGCCCCAACCGGAGCATTTCACGAAAAAAAGGGGAAAAATAAAAAAGTTCAACTCGGAGGAAAACGGAGCCAGGAAAAAATCAGAAGAATCCGGGAAAAGATCAGAAGCAAACGTGGATTTTAACGCGTGAAAACTTTTCAATCAATGCGATTCTGGCTGTTCACTTTCTCCCGTTCTGAGGCTTTTGAACCAGGAAACTAATGCGTTTTTCTGATCGGATGTGAGGTTAGCATTACCATGCATCCAGGTGTAAGAACTCATTGGCATTTCTTCTTCCTCCACATTTTCAACGCACTCTTCCAACTTGTGGTCGGCCTTTCGACTACTGTAATTGCCCCACTCCGAAAAATTTAAATGACGTCTGCCTTCGTTAATATGGTGTTTAATCCACCACGATACGGGAGCAATATTGGTGTACCAGGGATACGCAACTTCATTGCTGTGGCAGTCGTAACAGGACGTTCTAATAATAGAGGTAATTTCGGCACCGGCATTGGACATTACCAACAAATCCTTAGTCTTATTTAATGGAGGGTTTGTTTTGTCTATTTGAAAAAACTGTGAAACAATCAGAAGAAATAACAAAACGAACACGATTTTTTTGAAAGTTATTTTCTTTAGCATAAACAAGTGTTTTGATACGTAAAGCTAATCACTTATCTAATAAATGAAATACGGCGCTCCGTTTTATTATCAACTAAAAT
>Ga0075163_10001108_pt1 | contig 35896 bp, 37 predicted proteins | sample JI1023141ADNA_FD_71478 | JGI IMG/M metagenome (GOLD analysis project Ga0075163, IMG submission 71478) | Wastewater effluent complex algal communities from Wisconsin, to seasonally profile nutrient transformation and Carbon sequestration -... | ecosystem: Engineered > WWTP > Effluent > Algae...
AAACAATTATATAGATTAATATTAATTTGTCTACAAATTATTTTATATGAGTGAAATTATTTTATAAGCATATGAAATATAAGTTAAATTCATTAGAAATAAATTAAGATAATGGAAAATAAATAAGGATTATTTTTAATAAATTCTGAATGTTTCGAATGTTTATAAGGATGGAAATAAAAAGAGCTGTTTAAAATGAGGGCCGCGCTACGCTTTTTGAGGGTCTCCGCGCTACACCTAAAAATTGGTGTAGCGCGGGCGTAGCGGAAAAGTGTAGCGCGGAGTAATTTGTGAATCTATATAAATCAAGTACTTACATATAGTGTAGCGCGGAGGTGTAGCGCGTGATTAGGGGAGCGCTACGCTTTAAGTGTTTGAAATATATAGGTTAAGTCACGAAATTGGCAATGTGTAGCGTGGTTTCAGAAATATATAAGCACATAGACAAAAATGAGGGAGATGTGGGCGGTTTTGCGGTCATTTGAGGAGAATATACATATAAATAATTACTAATAAGATAATATATATATAATGGCGCTACACCATATACAAATTCATTCTTTTTCCATTATATATCATATAGTTAAGTGCGTAGCGCGCCGCGCTACACTTCCTCATTGTCCGCGCTACACCAATTTTTTCTCCATAAGAAATAGAAGTGTTTGATCTATTGACGCAGTGAGTCATTAATTTTACATAATCTCTCTTATGCGAAATAGTTTTAACAATACTATTATATTTCAAATACTTATGGAGTTGTGAGGATGAATAGACTGTTTACTTGCAGTGTGAGGTGAGATGGGATTTTCATTCTGAATACAGGGTGTTTCCGTTTACATTTCAAATACTTACATTAGTTAATGTAACACTGGCATTGTTAATGCATTAAGCAACAAGCATACCATTGCAAAACATGGTTTGGTGTGGAGAAGTTGGGCAGGACGTATGGACGCTCGCGCGGCCGGGGGTTGAGTCCCTAGTTCTCCTAGTCCCCCCTCCCCCACCTTGTCAAATTTGTATACAAATTACAAGCAAAATCATCGTTTGACAATATCATATAATGTAGTACTTTAACTTCATGAGCGGAGATAATTATGTTACAAAACTTAAAGATCTTCAAAAAAAGTGGGACGACCCTGCCCTCCTTGAAAACTCCCCTACCCTCGACTGGCGCGCTAACATTTCTAGCGCTATTCAAAACCAAGACATTCATTCATTAAAACAAAATTCGATTGTTGGTGCGCAGTATCAGATGATTCAGTTGGCCAATGAGGCGGAAAGTGAAGCAATGCGATTTCAAGCCTCGCAATTTATTCTTGCTCAGAATGGTCATGGACCTGTTTCGAAGGTCGAACATTCTTTAGATTATAAACGTCTTCCAGCTTCTCAATTAAAAACAATCATTCAATCCAAATTAATGTTGCTTAAAAAGAGACGGCCAGAGTTTGACTTGACCGCATTGCTGCCTCCATCGGAATTAGAAGATGTTACACGTGAAACAAAAGACATTGAAATGGATTTAGTGGCCGAATAATGGATCTAGATTTAAATATAGATTTCAAATCCCAACAAGAATTAGCTGAGATTGCAATACTTTTGGACCAAGAAGTTAAAGGATTAGATGAAGATAAACTATCTTTTTACAATCCTCATCCCGGCCAATTAGACTTTCATAAATCGAATTCAATGATTCGATTACTTATCACTGGAAACCGATTTGGGAAATCTACTGCTTCAGTAAATGAAGGGGCCTGGTTAAGTTTGGGATTGCATCCTTACAAAAAGATGCAGGTCCCGAATCGTGGGAAGATGTACGGAGAATCGTTTAAGTTGATTGAGCGTAGTTTGATCCAAAAATTTCATGAATGGGTGCCTTCTAAATATTTAGCAAAGACCAGGCCGTATGAAAAAAATCCAGCAGGGGACACAGTTCAAATCAATTATTCTTGTGGTTCCACTGTGGCTTTTGGAACCTACGATCAGCACGTTAAAAAATCGGAATCTACAGACTGGGATTGGGTGGCATTTGATGAGCCTCCACCACGAGACGTATTCATTGCTTGCTTGAGAGGATTGGTGGATAGGGGAGGGTACATGTGGATTGCAGCCACTCCTCTTTCTGAAGCTTGGCTTTATGATCAATACTGGCTTCCTGGGATTCGTGGAACAAAGAAATATGTTCATTGTATTTCTGGATCTACCTACGAGAACCCACATTTAAATAAGGATACTCTCGAGATTTTTGCGGATGAATTAACGGAAGATGAGAAAGAAGTTCGTATTGAAGGGAAGTTCTCAAAACTTAAAGGGGTTGTTATTGATACCTACAATCCTTTGGTATCGGACATTGACCCATTTGAATTGACTTCGGATTTTACAATTTATGAGGGGATTGATCCACATCCATCGAAACCGCATGCTGCGCTTTGGAAAGCGATTGATCCTTTCAATAGAAGGTTTGTTGTAGCGGAGCTGAAGCATCCGGGTAGTATGCGCTCATTTGGTAAAGCAATCGCAAAACAACGCCAGGAATTATGTAAGGGTGGGGCGATTCTATACCAATCGATTTGCGATACTTCTTTGAATCAAACGGATCCTGCATTTAGAATTAATCTTGCCGACGAACTTTGCCAATCTTTGAAAGAAGAAGGGGAGGTTGTTATGCCCCGGAATGCTCAAAAAAGAGATTGGTTATTTGCTGGTATTGATAAGATTAAAGATCTTTATCGATCGGTAAAACAAATTATCGATGAAGATGAAGTGCTTGCTCCCATGGAATATATTTTTAATACTTGTACGGCCTACAAGTATGAAATGACGCATTACCAATGGCCCAAAAACGTCCTCGAAGAAACAAAGCCTGTCTCGTTATGGAACGACCTCATTGATTGCAATCGCTACATTGAGTCCGTTGCTCCCATCTATCAAACCCCTGGGCAATCAGGAATAGTTCATACCTTTCAAGGAGCATATAATCGCTTATCCTCCACTAATCGGTATAAATTGCCCGAGGGTTCAAATGTTATTAGGTATCCTACGCGTACGATGCGCAGGGTCTAATTACCTATTCAAATACTAATTAAGTACTAAGGAAAAACTAAATGAGAGAACAATCTAGGATTTATGCGCCAGCGCTACCGGTCTATCGTATTCCAAATTTAGAAATCAATCCAACCCAATTTGTTGATCGCGCGCTGAGCAGGTTCCACGATTTTGAACTTGATCGTAAAGAATGGCTCGAGCGTCGAGAGATGTATTACTTAGGATGGGATGATTATTTCTCTCCATCTCGCAAAGGCCCCTGGGATGGTTCATCTAACGTGCATCTACCCATGACAGAGATTCAATGTAATGCGCTGCACGCTAGGCTCATGCAAGCGTTTTTTGGATTAGAAAATTGGTTCTATGTGGATCCTCAAGAAGAGGTGGATGTTGAAAGAATTCAAAAGATTGAGCTGATGATGAAGTACGTGCTCATGAGATACGCAAATCATAATAAGGGTATTTATTCAGCAATAGATGATTGGTGTTGGGATTTAGTGACGGATGGAGTTGGAATACTATCACGAGATTGGAGAATCTTACAGCGCCGACATATTCGAGTTGTTGAAAATGAGGAATTTAAAAAGCAAAAACTTGAATTAGAAGCCTTACTTCAAGATGATGTAACAGTTGAAGACTTTGATGATAACGTAAAGAAATTAATGCAATATCCATATAAAGAAGAAGCAGTTATTCGAACTCTTTTTAATGGACCAATTATTGTTGCGGAAGATCCTCATTATGTTTTGTTTAAAGGGGATGTTGTGGATTGTACGGATTTGGATCGTCAAGAAACGGTTATGCAGGTCTGCTATTTCACACCCGATGAGTTGCTTGCTTTCTCACAAAGTGAACAATGGGATGAAGAGGTAGTTGATTCTATCTTAGCGACTCCACCTGACCGGCGTGGGAATACGACGGGAACAATGTACAACTCTCGCGTTGAGCAAACAAAAGACGCAATTACTGGAACGCGTACAATGAATTCTGTGGCCAGACGTGATGAGTATGAATTCATTAAAGTGTGGGATCGCTTTTCTTTAGAAACAAACGGATCTAAAAAATCTAAGATTACTGACGAGCTTGTTTATTACGTCCATACCACTTCGCGTCAACTTTCTTATTGGACGTTCCTTGATCGTCTTTCCAGTAATGGAAAGAGGAATCTCCACATGGCTCATCTCTACCGTCGCCCACGTAGATCAACAGGGCGGGGAATGGTTGAAACACAATTCCCACTTAATGAAACAATGGATCTTTTGATTAATCAATCCATTGATGCGGGTATGCTCGCAAATCAACCAATGTTTGGTTTTCGGGGTAACTCAACCTTTGATCCTCAGGAAGTAAGAATAGAACCAGGGCTTGGGTTAAGGATGGATGATCCAAATAATGATATCCGTTTTTTTGATTGGAAGGTTAATCCTACCTGGTCAAGTGGGATCATGTCCGTTCTTCAGCAATTTGCTTATCAACTAACCTCTTTAGGACCCAATTCGATGGGGCAAGTGGGGGATAACGTTGGTCCGTTGCGTTCGGCATCGGGCGTGCGCGAGCTACTGGGAGAGACGAGTACCAATCTCGATGTTATCATCAAGCGCGCAAAAATGCCTTATTCTGAGATGATGGAAGGGCTCTATATGGATTGTATGGATAGAATGCCTGATCGGTTGTGGGTAACTGTGACTGGGCCAGAAGGGGAGCCAGAGCTTTCAGAGGATGGACTTCCAAGGCGTATCCAAATGACCAAAGAAGAGCTTCGTGCCCGAGTTCATTTTGGTCTGTATGCCAATTCTCAAAATTTAAATAAGCCTGCTCAAGAGGCCGCCGCTATGAAGATCGCTCAATTCCTTCTTCAAAGGGTGGGACTTGAGACAGGAATAGTAAAGCCAGAAAACGTTTACGAAATTTACATGAATGTGATTCGCACGATGGGTGTGCAGCGAGCATATCGATTCTTATCTAAACCTCAGAATCGGATTTCGATTCCTTTGCAGGCAGAACTTTTGATGATTATGCAAGGACTGAAACCACCTATTGTTATTAGCGATCCAGAGCATGAACGCAAAGTAGAAGTGATGACAGAGCTTTTAAATTCAGACCAAGCTGCTTTAGAAATAAAATATGGAATAGTTAACAAAGATGCGATGTCGCTTTTGAAAGATGCAATTGAGCAACATACAAAATTTTTAGAGCTGCTTCAACAGCCAACTAATTTGCAGAATCCTACTGGGATGCAATCATCTCCAGCGTTGGGAGGCACTCAAGGCCAAGCTCAACAGCAACCTCCACAACCACCTGAACCGCAAGGTCAAGCTGGACAATCCCCTGGACCACAAGGGTAAAAACATAATGTATTACTTTAAATTATTTTCATATTTATTTGAAAACAAGGAGGATTTATGAAAGAAGAAAACACAGAAAGTCAATTGGGAGGATCTTATGCGGATCGTGTTGAAAGAAGCAGAGGGGAAGGTCGCCGCAAGATTTTTGAAAAAAAACAACACGCTCAAGAAACAAAAATTGAACTTTCAGAAATGGAACAAAAGTATGCAGCGCTCACACTCCCTTTAATGAACGATGAACATTTTAAACATTATACTGAGTTTAAAAATTTTCATGTAGCCGAACGTTTTGCTAAGGCCTTTGACCCTCCTCCTGAGCATTGGTTCAAGCCAGCCAATAATGGTGAAGTGTTAGCTTTTAATAAAGGTTTAACAATTGGCCTTCAAGTTATTGATTTAGAATTAAAAAATATATGGAAAATGCACATGTCATCTCAGGCAAGAGCAGCTTCTCAAAAAGGAGATTAATATGAAAATGAAAAAACTAATGACACCTAAATTCAAATTTCCAGAAATGCGTCCTGGAATGGCTAGAAAAATAGAAGCTCCAAAGATGGCTGCTCCTAAAGGTCAAACTAAAGCGGGTGTACAAACAAAAATTAAAATCCCTAAACTTATAGATTCCCGAAGTGGGGGAGGGGCTACCCGTCGTGGGTATGCTGGTTAATGAAAGGAAAACTTTATGAGAATCAAATTTGATCCGCACGGAGAAGGTGGCGGTAGCAATGAGGCACCTGCGTCTGGCTTCGATCCTATCCAATTTAAACAAGAGATGATTTCTTCAACTCAACAAATGATTGAGCAAGCAACAGCTGGATTCAAGGCATCAATGGAAGGGATTATGAATGGGTTAAAAACTCCTCCTAAAATTGAAGCTCCTATATCCAATTCTATATCAGTAGGAGATTTCACAGAAGAGAATCAAGAATTGGGCTTAGATGAAAAACAGCTCGATGCTTTAATTAGAATTATGAATAAACAAATGCAAAAAAATAGCCCAAAATTTAAAGAAGAAGTTTTAAATGATGTAGATAACTCTATGACTCATAAAGAGTTAAGGCAGCAATATGAAAATAGTATTAAAATGAAATATCCTGCAGTTGTGAATCAAAAATCAGAACTCTTTCAGCAAGCAAGTATTATCTATAAAAACATGACAGAAAATCAAAAGCAGTTCCCTGATGCAATGGCAAACGCAGTTCTTCAGGCTGCCGCTAATTTAGGAATACCTCCTTTGAGTATTAATGAGATCAATGCACAACAAGCTCAAGATTTCCGTGGAGATCCTCCTGCTGGGAAAAGAAAAGAAAATGGGCCAAGTGAGGCTGGGCTTGATTTTGCTCAATCTTTTGGAATTAAACCAGATCATTTTAAAGCTAAATTAAAATTCACTCAAGCCAAACATTAAAATTTTTTATTTAACAAATCTTACATAATATAAATATTTTTCTTGTATTATGTAAGATTTTATTTATTTAAGGACTTAAAGTTATGATTGAACTTACACACTCAGAGTCATTGGAAAATAAAGAAAATCTTAAAGATAAGATTTTAAAAAAGATGAATCGTCGTAATCCTAAAGGATTTGTCACTCAATCCAAAATTGGCTCAAAGAATGTTTACGGTAGAACAGAGGCTGAATTTATTCAGAATCGTATTAATCGCAAAAGACTTCTAACTCTTCCTCCAGAAATTGAAAAAGCAAATCCAGACAAGCACTTTGTATATCTCGATATGAACGCTTTGCAGCGATATGGGATGTACGACCCTAATGGTTATACTCTTTATAAGGTCTCAGATGATCCTGAGAATATGCACAATACAAAATTTAATCGATCGATGGATGGGTATGTTCATCGAAATGAATTAGTTTTAGCATATATTCCAAAAGAAGAATTTGAAATGCGCCAATTAGAAGACAAGGTTGCTCGAGGTAGAGTGGATCTTGAAGAAATGTTTGGTGGAAATACAAATTTACAAGGTTTTGATGCTTACGCAGATCAGGATGAGGAAGTAGTCCCTTTATCTGAAAAAGTAGAAGAACGACTTAAGGAAATGAAAGCAAGACGTTAAGGAGAAATTTTATGGCGAATCTTGATTACCCTAATGGGTTTACGATCATCAAAGGCTGGCAGGTATGTAATGAATATGATCTCGCTGCTGCCAATTCTCAAATTGGAGAAGGAGATTTAATTGAGCGTCACACAGATGGTTATGTGCGGCCTGCAGTTGCTACTTCGACCACTATTGTTGGAGTTGCGGCAGAAAGCAAAGCTGCAAATTCTGGTGGAAAACTAAAAGTATATGATGACCCTAACGCTGTATTTGTTGCTCAAGCTGATGATGCTAATATCGCTGCCCAAACTGACTTGAGATTAAATTATGATATTGTTGCTAGTGCTCCAAACTCTATAAGTGGTCGCTCTACAATGGAAATAGATGCCTCCACTAAGGCTGCTACAGCAACGCTTCCCATCAAAGTATTGCGTTTGGCAAGTGTGATTACCAAAGAAGGTAATGCTTTAGGTGCAAATGTCAAAGTTGAATGTCTTATAAATAACCATCTCTTAAAATCTACTGGAGTTGTAGGATAATTTTAATAGGGGAAAAAGGAGTCAAGCATGTCTACTAATATTAGAAGTAATTTTTCAGATTTATTTGGGCCCGGAAAACTACCTGAACTTGAAGCGATTATTATGGCGCTTGAAGAATCTTATTTATCAATGATCCCAACTCTCTTTAATGAGACTCCGATGACCACTGATATTTATCAGACAACAACTATTTCAGGTTTAGAGAATCCGAAAGCAAAAGCTGAAAATTCTCCTGTTATTTTCCAATCTCTAAAAGGTGGATTTAAGAAAACTTATACTGCTACTACTTTTGCGGCTGGATATAGAATTTCTAAAGAAGCAAAAGCAGATGGTAAGTTTGATTTTATTCAGCGAGCCACAAAATCTTTTGCAAAAGGTTTTTTTGAAATTGAAGAACTTGCCGCAGCCTCTGTCTTTGATGATGGTTTTACGATAAATGGATATGATGGAGTTCCCCTTTTCTCTACTCAACATCCTCTAGAAAATGCAGGAGGATTTGGGATCAATCGTCCTGATATTGCATCTCCACTTACAGTTACATCTTATCGAGAGTTACGTAACATCTTACAAGATACAGTGAATGAAAATGGACAACTCTTAAGAATGAAAGCTCAATACCTTGTTGTTCCACAAGGGCTTCAAGATACTGCTAAAGAGCTTGTTGGATCTTCTCATCGACCGGATAACGCAAATAACGCGGTCAATACTATTTACACAGACACTCAGGTTTTGCCTGGATCTGGATTTTGGAATTATCTCCAGAACGACACTTCATTTTACATGACTACTGATAAAATGGAACATCATTTGATGTTCATGAGACGTCAAGATTTAGAAGTTGATGCGGATTATGATCGCATCTCTTTCGCGCATGAAGTTATTGCTAGCAAAAGATTCGACAAAGGTTACTCCAACTGGAGAGGCGTTGTCGGAAATCCTGGAATTTAATTAAGGAGTTTTTAATGTCTCTTACCAATTTTCCAAATGGAATTTTTGCATCGGTTGTTGTTACGCCACAAACTGAAATGAGTTCTGGTAAAGTGTTCTTCGTTGGGAATTCTACTACTCTTCCTGCAGATGGATTTCCAGGCTCAAATGGATCGGATGGATTAAGTCCTCAAACTCCATTTTCTACACTTGCTTATGCTATCAGTAGATGCGTTGCTGGAAGAGGAGACATTATTTATCTTCTACCAGGACACGTTGAAACAATAACAGAGGCTGGTGGAATCACAATTAATAAGTCAGGTATTTCAGTGGTAGGTTTGGGGCAAGGAGAGCTTAGGCCTAAAATAAATTTCACCACTGTTGTCGGAGCTGATTTAAATATTGATGCTGCAAACGTTCGGATTCAAAACGTAATTTTTACAGGCGGAATAGATGCTTTGACAGGCCCACTTGATGTTAATGCTGCTGATTTTAGTTTAATCAATTGTGAATATCGAGATGTTACTGGCCAGGCAACTGACTTTTTAGTTTCCGATGCAAATGCAAATAGAATGCTCATTAATGGTTTTGCTTATCGTGGTGATTCTGCTGCTGGGACTAACTCGGCTATTGTTCTTAATGGTGCTGATGACGTTGTCTTGAAAAATATTTTAATGGATGGAAACTTTGCCGTTTCAGGGATTGATGTTCGAACTGCTCCTGTCACTGACTTGCAAGTAAGTGATGTAAAGTTTAGAACAAGAAATGCTGCTGACTTGTTCTTAAAAGACACAATCACAGGTTCTACTGGAATGATTGGTCCAAACATTTACATTCGTCTTCAGGATAATGCAGCGAACATTACTGAAGCTATCACTGGCGCTACTTTTGTCGTTTTTGATGATGTGTATGTTGTTAATAATGCTGGTGAAAAAGGAATGCTTATTAATTGGACAGCTAGCACAGATGCCTAAGAGTTAATTATGAATAATCGTGAATATTTAATTCCAAGAGATAGTGTAAAAATTAACGATACTGAATTTCCAACGATATGGAATGGCTTTCGCTTTGGAAGGCCAACAGATTTCTTTACCTACTTTAATGATTTCCAAGATTTTACACCGGCTGAATGGACTGTTACTGTGGTTGGCACTGGGACTCAAATTATTGTGGCTCTGCGGAATGGTATCCTCCGACTTTTGAATAGTGCAGCAGATAACGATAATATTAATATCCAGTTATCAAAAGCTTCAGGAGCTTCTTTATCCGCTTCTGCTTTACAGGCATTGAGTGGAAAAAATTTATTTTTTGAAACTACCCTTTCCATAAATGATGCGACTCAGTCTGATTTAGTTTTAGGGCTAATTGTGTCTGGAAGCAACGATGTTGTTGGGACTCCTCCTACTGATGGTATTTATTTTCGCAAAGATGATGGAGATGCTCAATTAGATTTTGTGTGTGTTTCAGGAAGTAACTTTAGCACCGCAATCAATATTGGAACTATTCAAACAAACACTTCTATTCGATTGGGTTTTAAACTTACAGGCACTGATTTGGTAGAGTATTATGTGGATGATGTAAAGAAGGGGGAATTTAAATCAAATATTACTACAGCTCTTTTGACTCCTACTTTCAATATTCAAAATGGAGAAGCGGTCGCCAAACAGGTTTTAATTGACACTCTTTTTGTCGCTCAAGAACGATAATTATTTTTTTCAATAGAATTCAAAAGGCGGGATTGGGTGTTAACCCACCCGCCTTTTTTATTTAGAAAGGTCCTTTTTATGGCAAAAGTTAATACGGTTGGGATGCGAATGATCCAGGTTAATGTTGATGCTGCAAATGTCGCAAAACCTATTTCTCCCACAACTCTTTTTGTCACTGATTTTGAAATTTTTATTAGCCCATCAAATGTTGGGGCAAACATGTATATTGGCAATAAGGCAGTAACTAACCAATGGATTCCAAGACCAAAAGGAGAACTTTATAATTTCACTCATGGTGATGGAGAATTAATTGGATGCAACTCAAAAGTAGCATTTGATTTAAGTAAATTGTTTGTTGTCGGAGATGCCGCACTTGATACTGCTATAATTCAATATTTTGCTCAAGACAACCACGGAAATTAAAAATGACACACGTAAAAATAAAAACACTGCATAGTTGGTTGAAAGTTATAATTATGTGCTCAACATGTATTACTAGTATTTGGGCAAGTGGTTTTTATTTTCATGAAAAGCTAACTAAAAATTCAGTATTATCTGAGCGATTGGATCATATGGAATATCGTTTTGATAAACGTTTTGATAAAATAGAAATGGAACTGAATCTCATTTCTAAAAATAGAATGTCAAAAAAAGATAAAAAACTTCCTGAATCTTTACCAACACCAACATCTACTTTAGTTTCTAATTATGAGCTCAATAATCCTTAATAATTTTGGTGATTTAATTAGTGTCGTTGAGCAGCGTGCAAATATTGCCGGATCTGTTCAGACTCGTGATCGAGATCTCGTTAAAGGAGCTATCAATGAAGCTTATGAGACTATTGCAACTGAAAGAGCGTGGCATTGGAGAAAGATGGATCGCGACATCAACTTCAATCGAGCAATCACCACAGGGACTGCTTCAGTAATATCTGGTAGTCGAGAAGTTGTGATGACAGGGTTGACTGTTTCCGATCAACACGTTTGGAGAACTTTAAGATTTTCAAATCAACGAGAGCTTTATCGTATTGTTGGTCGAGACATAGCGACAAACACTTTCTTTCTTTCAGCAAACTATGTGGGTCAGACTCAACCCACTGCTAATTATAAAATGTATCAATATGAATTTCCTCTTCCTCCAGACATGGATGAAATCCATATGGTTTCTATTGATACAGGTGGAATTAATTATTGGGGCACTCCAGGTGGGCAGCTTGAAGATCTTAATGTAATTGAGTTCAATCGTTATCTTACTATATCTTCTGATTTTAGCGGACCTCCAGCTTTTTATAATGAAGATGGTGATATTCCCATTGAGAGTCTTCCTCCGCTTGATGTGATGGTTTTGGATTATGATTTTTTAGGTGGAGACCAATTTGAGCATGTTTCTAAATTAAGACTCTTTCCAATCGAGCCTGATGTAAGTCAGCTTGTACACTTGAATTACTCTAAACGAGTAGAAAAATTGATTGAGGATAAAGATAAGCCTTTAATTCCTCCAAGCGATCGATGGGTTCTGGTCCATTACGCTTTGTCTGTTTGGCATACAAAAAACAATTCCCCTTCAATGGCTGACAGTGAAATGAAAAGGTGTGAAAATCTTTTAGCGGAGATGCGTCAGAAATTTAAGAGAACAGATATCAAGCCTAAAATGACTGTCGATGCTAGAAGGTACAGGAAGTATAGAAATTTATATGATCGTAAATTAATTTTCAACATGTCTCGAATAGGTGAAAGTAATTAATGCCTGAACAGATTTTACAACAAAAGATATATCCATACGATGGTTCTTTTGATGCAACAAAACACCCATTACTTATTTCAGCAAAAGATGTCGTTGATTCTCAAAATATAGTTTACACCACTTATTCTACTAAAAAGAAACGTCCTGGAATCAGTTCGTTTTTACCAATAAGATTGCCTGGTAACAGAAGAATTTTAGCTGGAATTGATTTCTGGAGATTAGGTGTTCAAAAGATAGTAATTTATAATGGGAGACAGATCTTAGCAATCGATCCTCGAACAGGAACTAGTGATGATATTGGGATTAATTTTAAAGTTCCCATCGATACCCCTGTAAATTTTTTAGCGTTTTCAGGCTTATTGATTGTTTGTTTTGGAGATGGGGTCACTTCTCCGAAGGCATGGGTGGGAAGTGGAGTGTTAACCGATCTACATTCAAGCGCACCAATTGCGCCTTTCTGTAGGGTTTGGTTGAATAGGATTTGGATGCCTGACCCTACCGTACAAGGAAGATTGCTTTATAGCAAAACAGGTTCAGTGGAATTTACAGGAGGAGATTCAGGGGCTCTTGATCTCGATGTGAATGATGGTGATCCAGATGGTATTACAGCTATTTTTCCACCATTATTTGGTTTTCTATATGTAGCAAAGCGTTTTTCTCTTTATAGGGTAGAGCCGATTACTTTACAGTTATCGGGGCAATTAGTTTTTTCTCCTAAAAAGTTTTCTGATGGAATTGGATGCATCTCACATAATGCTGTTTCTGCTTCTCCAAATAATGTTTTTTTCCCTTCCGATGAAGGGATTCATTATTTAGCTGCAACCGATAAAATATCTGGAGCAGAGAGTAATGAATTTTCTGTAGAGATTCAGCCTCTTTGGTTAGGCCAAACTAATTATCAAAGATCAAAATATATGTGGGGATTTTACGATAAGAATTTAAAATCTTATCTTTTACTTTATCCTTCTGAATCTCAACTTTACCCAAATGACCTTTGGGGTTTTTCAACAAACTCTAGAAAATGGTATCGGTGGAGAGAGTATAATCAAACTTGTCTCTTTCGTTATGTGGACCGTATTACAAAAAAACTACTCACTGTTGTTGGTTCAAAAGATGGAGATTTGGGATTTATTGATGAAAACAATAAAAATGATTATACTACTCCCATTAGTGTTTCTTTGAGAACAGGAATCATTTGTCCTGCAGGGTCGCCTGATGATGAATTTACTTTTAAAGCCATGGCTCCAATTTTTGTCCCTCAACTATCAGGAGAGTTTAAAGTTACTTATAAGATTGATGGCAAAGTTATTGAGACTCAAACATTTAATATGATTGATGATACAGGTGGAGATCTTTTAGGAATTAATTTTATTGTAGGACAATCTTATCTTGGGGGGGTGCCTCAGGTTAAAGTTGATAAAAGAACTATTATAGGAAATGGAATGCTTTATGAAATCTTTATTGACCATGAAGGTGTGGGAGATGGAGATGATGGATTTGAGATTCTAGGAATTTTAATGGATGTAGATCGCATTCAAAAGAAATTAGGAAGGACGGTGGCTTAAATGGCAATTGATGATTTAATAGTTACAGAAAACTATGCTGCTTTGCAAATACTCAGACAGGTTCAATTGAATACTGCGATGACAAGCATTGAAACTTGGGTCAACACAAGGGCAAAGCTTAATCTTATTCAAATTGGATTAGATGTTTTTGGTAACACTTATAGTTATAATAATGATGGTTTAGCAACTCGTTTAACTCCACTGATTGATTCTGCTGCTATTTTAGATGAAAATGAAACAGTGGGAGGATCTTGGACTTTCACAAATCCAATTTCTTTTCAAAGCAACGTTGGTGTCTCAGGAGTTGTGAGTTCTACAGGACAGCCTCGTTGTAAAGTTTTTATAAACACTGCCAACCAGACCATCGCTAACAATCTAAATACACCTCTTAATTTCACAGGTGAAACTTATGATGTTGGAAGCTTGCATGATAGTGGGTTAAATCCAAATCGCATAACAATACCAGGTGGTGGTGGTGGCATTTATGTTATTAAAGCTCAAGTGACATGGGTTGCTAATGTAACTGGAAGAAGAGATATCCTTATTTATAAAAATGGAATTGAAATTGCCAGGCATGCTTATTTAACAAATAGTGCTACCATTAAAACTACATGTCAAATTTCGGTAGATGATAATGCGGCTGCAACTGATTTCTATGAATGCTTTGTATATCAAGACAGTGGCGCTGGTTTAGATGTAGAATTTGGGAGCGCTAAAACATTCTTATCAGTAATAAAGGTGTGGTGATATGGCACTTGAAGAAGTCCTTCTTCCTAAAGAGTATAAAAACGCTCGGGTTCTCTTTGAGCAAAACTTAGATAAGTGGCGTGTTAAAGCTCAGCAATCTTTCAATGTCACTAATCTAAATCTTTCCCAGATTGCGAAAGATTGTTTTTTGCCAGGTTATGATTATGACAATGATGGTCAGGCAAACTATGGTCAATCGCTTGAAGCGCGTTTGAATTCTGTTATTAGTGGTGGAGCTGTTTTGACAGGTACCGCTTATCCTTCATGGACCATTAATTCGACTGCGAATTCTGCGACCATGACCACGTCGATATTGACGGCTCCAAGAACTTATCAATTTCCTGATGTGTCAGGTACGTTTCTTTTAAATTATGCGACTCAGCCAGGAAATGCGATTCGAGTTAATCAAGATGTAATTGCAGGAGGTTCTCCTTTTCTTTTACAACTTGTTTGTGGTGCCCACACTAGCCTTGCGGCTAGCACCGAAGCTTCTGATTTAATTTTTGATTTAGCAAGAACTGTTACTTTTGCAACAGGTCCTATTGTAGCTCAAAGAGCTTTTAGAGTTTCAGCTCCAACGTATGCTTTTACGGCAGCATCTACTATTACTGATGCGAGTACTTTTTATATTTCAGGAGCTCCAACAGCTGGGGCTAATGCAACATTTACAAATGCATATGCTTTATTGGTGGCCGCTGGAGCGACTCGTCTAGGTGGAAATTTGCAGGTTTCTGGCAATTTGGATGTGAGTGGAACAATCAATGCTGACCAAAATATTTTTTGGAAATCTTCAACAGCTTTCACGGGTTCTTTTGATCATACAAATACGGCAAATAGGGTTTATACTTTTGAAGATGTAACTGGAAAAGTTCTTTTAGATGCAGCAATTCAAACGGTAACTGCTGCCAAAACTTTCAATACAGATACTCTCTTGATTCCCAATTCAGCCCCAACAGTCTCCAGAAGCATCGGCTTAAATTCTGGAGTTTTACAGGCGCATGATGGGACAAGTGCTAAATCTTATCTTCGCACAGATACGTATAATGAAAAAATTTTATATGTATTTCCTGGAATTAGCTTAGGAACTGGGTTTGATGCGGCTTTCATAGATGTTACTGGAGCTGACATTACATTTACAGTGAATGTGCCAGGTAGATATTCTATCATTTTCACTTTCACTCCATCTATTAGCCCAACTAATGCAGCAGGTCAATTTAATGAGATTTTTTTTCGCTTAACAGATGGAACTACTAATAAATCTTCTCATGTTTGTCTTTTCAACACTAATTTGATTGCGTCAGGAAATCCTAATGTGGGGTATATTGTTACTTTATTTGAAGTATTTAATTTTACTACAAGTGGAAGTAAAACAGTAAAATTACAAAAGAAAATGAATGTAGGTGGAGCAGGCGCATACATTTGGTTCACAGATAATGCAACTGTTGTGATGAAAGTCATTCGAATTGCAGATTAATTTCATGTCTATTGGAATAAAAAAAGTTCGTAAGAATGGTAAAACTTACACATACTCTAGAAATTATGTTCAAGAGTATGGTGAGCGCACTTCACAGCAGAAGGATAATCGTAGTGTTCGAAGGCGTGCTCGTACTTCAGTAATTAAAAAATTAGGTAAAGCGGCAGTCGCTGGAAAAGATGTGGATCATATCCGTGGGATTAAAGGGGGTAATGGCTCTTCAAATTTGAGGGTTACTTCTGTAAGTTTTAATCGTGGCCGCAAAAGCACTAGGTGGAGATAAGAATGACGGATGAACAATATCAGGAAATTGCTAAACAAATTTCATTAAATGATCAGGATGCTTTTGATTTTCTTTGTAAGTTTACGAACATTGCAAATACATGGGATGATGTATGGGATCAGGATAAAGAAGTTACTAAAGAGAGTATGGATGATGTGTTATCAGATCTCGCTTTTGATCTTTCTAGAAATCCTTTTTATAAAAAACATCAATCTATTTTAGAAGCTCATTTGTTTTTAACTTGGAATGGTTGGAAGGCAGCAAATGAATGGGCTCATAATGTAGATAAGTTTAAAAAAATATATGCTTTCTTTTTAAAAGATTTTTGTTGTTTTGAAATAGAACATTTAGTCGCGTGGTTAGTTGGTGGAAAATCACACGCTAAGAAAATGAATCTTATTATTCGTGAAATGGCTTCTTCTCAGCTTCGAGAAGAATTGCCTAAATTGGAGTAGATATGGGTTGGAATACTTCAACATCAACAACTACTGTAGACACCGGAGACCTCTCTCAAAGAGGCCAGTCATATGATGATCTATTTTCTCAAATTTTAATTAGTAATCTTAATGAATTTGGTGGGTACAACATTGTGCCTAAGAAGACTACTAAATATAAAGATGCTGGGAAAGCTTCTTCGCTTCAAGATCAAATTAATAAACTTAATGATCAAATTGCTGCAGCAGGAAGCAAAGATGGAAATGGAAGGGTAAGTGTCAATGTAGGAATGGGTAACACTGGAATTGTGGACCCTAACCGTTTAAATTCAAGTGGTGTAGAATTTCTTCAAAATCAAAAACAAAGACTACAAAATGAATTAGATGGAATGGAGAAGTCTGAAGTTACAGATTTTGATTTTCAAAAAGCAGAAGATCCTCGTGTGAAAGCTGCGATTGATCGCTATGGACCTACTGCTCCTGAAGTGAATAGGATTCGAGAGCAAGTTAAAATAGATGAGCAAGAGAAAGTAGAAGGTTTTGCAAACGTTGAACGAAGCTATGTTCAAAATCTTCAGAAGCTTGCAAGAGGAGATTATTCTTATACTGCCGAACAAGAGAAACAGATCTCTAGATATATTGATCCTATTCGCAATACCATTCATCAGACTACACAAGATTTACTTGATCAGTATGGTAGCTCTGACAAGGCTCTTCGTTCCTCTCTTTTAGATTTAGGGAAAGAAATTGATAAGACAGGATTTGCAATTGAAGATGCCCTTAAAGCTGCTGAAGTTCAGTATGACAAAAGTGGTTCTACTTTATTTAATACTTTAAAAACAGTAAATGACTCTTCGCGTGCGAGAGCACAATTCCAATTTGATCTTCTTGCTCAGCAGGCCGATCAAGCAGCCGCTCAACAATCTGCTCTTTTAGGATTGCCTCCTGGTTCTCAGGCTGAGAAGTTTGCATCTCAGAAAATGAAGACGGATGCTTTAAAACAAATTGAGCTTGAACTCAATGAGAGGCAGGCTCAAGGGAGTCTGAGCATTCAAGGAAGTGTAGAACAAGGTAAACAGCAAATCTCTCTTTCTAGGGTAGCTCTTGCTCAATCGCAGGGGGGTAAAAAAGAAGATCTTGCTAAGATGGGGTTTGGACTTACTCAACTTCTTACAGGAAAACAGGAAGCTGCAATAGGGGCAAGAGGAAACGCGGATATTGCTTTAGAACAACAAAAGCAAAACATGCTTTATGGTGCTGCGTTTGGAAATCTTCCTCAGATTTTAGCAGCGAGTCAAGCAGGTCTAGGTTTTAATCAAGACATGAAAGCTGCTCAATTTGGAATGGCTCAAAATCTTTTAAATCCTGTTGCTCAACAATTAGGAGTAGAACAGCAAAGACAATTTGCTGAAACTACTACTAATCAAACTCAGAAAAAAAGTTTCATGGATACTTTCACAGATATCTTAGGAGGAGCCGCTGGAATTGCTGGAGCGGCGATGGGTATTCCTGGACTTGGGGGCGGAGGGAAAAGTGGTGGAGGATCTCAGGCTTTAAGTTCTTATGGTCCTATGGGTCCTTCTAATGGGGCAGGTGCTGGGTTGAATCTGTCGACTTATGTTCCTCAAGCAGTTCCTTTACTTGGAGCAGGAGCGGGTACTGGAGTGGGTAAATAATTATGTCCATACAAAATCTAACACAAGGTGTTAAAGAATTAGTTGAAGGGATTAAAGGTCGTAAGGAAGCTAAGATTGCTGCTCAGAACGAACAAAGGCTTAACGCTGCTAGGAATCAATTAGGAGACGAACTCCTTTCTTCAACTGAGGGGCAAACAACTCGGGTAAAGTTGTTAGGGCAAGGCCTTAAGTCAGGTCTTCTTAAACCCAATGAAGCAATTAGTCAGCTTGGTACTATTGATAGAAGCAAACTTTACTTTGCTCTTCATGCCAAAGCGATGACCACATCGGATCCTACTCAAAAGGCTCAGCTAATGCAGACGATTAATCAGATGTCTGATGTAATGAATAAGATTAACCGAGAGGAATCCTATTTTAAATCTTTGGGGCAAGCTTACGGAAATCTTCAGGCAAGAAAAGATTTTGGAGTTTTAAATAAAGGACGTGGAGGTAGAGGTGGCGGTGGCGGTGGCGGTGCGAGTAATGAACAAACACTTGCGGGTCAATCCAACATTAAAACGATGACAGTTCCTTTACCTTTTTTAGGGTCTGATTTTCAGGAATGGATGAAAAAAGATCCAGTGGGGAAGTCATTAGATCCTAGCAAATCTTATCTTCAGCAAGGGTTGAGCGATAAACAGATTGATGGCTTCAGAGAAAGAGCGATTGGAAAATTGAGAGAGCACATTCTTAATCAGGGTAAACTTAAAGGAATTAAAGATGGAGATAAGGTTTCTCAAGGGTTGGCACTGCAGCAGATGCAAGAGTTTAGTTTAAAAGGTGTCGATGCGTTTTCAGGCACTTACAATAGTGAGGGCTTAAAAAGGTATCTACCATTTGCAGTTGATGTTCCTCTCGATGATGAAGACCTTTTAGATTATTCTCAAGGTGCTTCTTCTCAGGGAGATCGAATTGTTAGTGTGAAAAAAGGGAAAAAGAATCCTCCTAAGATTTTTGTAAGGCCCAATATTAAACGTGATTTATCTGAACCTACCCCATCTCAACCTGGCGTTCTTGATAAAGTGAAAAGTTTTTTTGGAGTAGATTCTAATCAGCAAAAAGAAATCGCTCCAACTTCTCCAGTTCAGAAAAGTTCTGGATCTGGAGGGTATGATGAGGATTTTAGAAAACAAATGCTACAATAAAGGAACTTATGGCTGGGATTGATTTTGATGGTGCTTTGAAACAAGATCTCATTCCGAATGATCCAAAGATTTTAGATGAGATTAAGAAAGATACTTCAGGGCAACTTTTTGAAAAAGTTAAAAAAAATTATGCTTCTTTTAAATCGAGTAGTTCTAAGTCATCAGATGAATTACCTACTTGGAATAAAAGAAATATAGGAGGCATGCTCGCTGAGCAAGAGGTGGGGAATTCTTCGCCTGATCAAACCAAAAGCACTATTGAGCAAATTAAAAAAAATGTTTTATCCGATGCGGATAAGTTAAATCGAAACATTGGAAGCTCACTTGTTAATAAAGAAATTAGAACTGCGCTTGATAAAGATGAACTCCCATTTGATAAAAATCTTCTCGCTCAAATTGAGCAAGACCCATCGGGTCAGTTTTTGGGAAGAGTTAAGCAGAGGTATGCAGAGTATAAGTCTAATCCAAATCCGGATAAGGCTAAATTTGTTTTTAAAAGCTGGGATGAAGATTGGGCGAATAAAACAAGCTTAACTCCTGACCAAGTTCCGTCTGCCGAAGCGATCATTCAACAAAAAGTTAAAACATTTAAGATTCCAAATGATCCTTATATCTTAGATCAAATCCGTTCTGGAAAAGTTGATATTTCAAAAATAGAAAAGAATTATGCCAATTATTTAGGTAAGAATCCTATTGTTAAAATTGGCCCTAATGGAGAAATTAATCCAACTCCTGCTCTCCAGCGCACAGCTATCACTCCAGAAAAAGTAGACATTTCATCAAATGAATTTTTCAATAGCCCTTCTGTTTCTAGGAGTGTTCTTTCTATTGATCCTAGAGTGCCAAAAGAATTTGATACTGGACAACCCATTACTCCTGATCAAGCTAGAGAATTGACAATAAAATTGCAAGCTCAGGACAAGACTCAAACTCAATACGATTATCTTGCTAAACGATTTACTTCTGGAGCAACATTTTCAATATATGATCCAAAAATTGATGCGCCTGATTCGGAGACTGCTAAGTTGGGAGTTGTTTTTAATTTGGCTGGTTCTGTTCCAACTTCTTTTGGAGCAATTGGTTTAATAGGAAAAATCCCAGGTATAGCCAATCTTAAAAATTTTGGAACTGGGTTGAATGAAACTGTTAAAGAATTGAAGAATGCAAAGCTTGTTGCTAAGACAATTGGCAACACAGAAGAGCTTTCTAAATTTGGAAGAGCGCTTACAAAAACTAGACTTTTAAAAGCCGGAGTTGATGTTACGGCTATTACCACTGAAAGTGGAGCGCTTGGGTTTAGTGTGGGCGCTATAAAGAGTGCGATACAAAACAATCCCGTCACGGATGTATTGAAAGATGGATTAACTGAAGGCGCATTATATGCTGCGCTTGGGAATCTTCTTTACCCTGTAACTGGCGCAGGAGGAGCTTTATTCTCTGCGTTTAAAGACCGACGTGCTGCAAATGTATTAAAAGCTGTAGCCACTGAGCCGGGAGTTCAGGATTTGGCCAAGTCAACTTCTTCAAACTTTTTAAATAAACTTCGAACAACAATACCTGAGAATTCTGTTGATCAGCTTGCTGCCGATGCAATCAAAAAAATAGATGCGATTAAACCAATGATAGGAACGCAGTCAGCGTTGATTGCTCATCCTGAAATTTTAGCGTCTTCTTTGAAAGATAGGGCAGCAACTCTGTCTGATTCTTTTTTTGGAAATCAGGGAATTTTAAAGCCTTTGCTGAATCAGTCACCTGAACTTCAAGTTTTGGTCAGTACAGGGAAGCATCTTGAGGCTCTTGATACTGTACAAGCTTCGATGACCAATTTTTTGAGGAAGAATCAGGATGCAAAAGAGTATGTGCTGGCTCCTTTTTTAAACAACTCTCAGACCTTGAATAAGGTATATGCAGAGAGGCTTCTTAAAGGCGTCACAAATCCCGATCAGTATCCTACTTTAAAATCAAACGTTCTTAATTATCTGGATGATCCTAATCCTCAGAATCGTTTAATTCTTGAACAGAATGCTCCAAAGCGTTTCTTTCAACGCATTGAATCTCAGAAGTTTAGAGATCCTAGGTTAAATCCTCGAGAGATTGATCAGATGGTTGGAGATGTTTTTCAGGATGCGCTTAATAAGACAGCCGGTAATGAGGCCGCTGCAATTCCTGAAAAGATATTTGGAAAATTAAAAACGACTGATGATATTTTGAAATCAGCTGTCACTTTTAATCGAGAATTGTCCCGCACTTTTATCCAGGCTTATGCTCAAAATCCAAGCGTCTTTGAAGATAACTTTTTAAAAGCTAAGCCTGAGTTGATTGAGGGCGTGCGTCAATCAGTGAATATGCGTCGCATTACCCTTGAAAGAAATGTCACTTTAACGAAACGCAGAGAAGTCAGTTTGGCCATTACAGATCTCCAGCAGAAAATTACTTCAGCTACTGAAACAGATTTGCCTGGTCTCCAGGCGCAATTGGCTTTGGCAAAAGATAAAAGCAAAACTTTATCTGCGGTCCTGACTCGCCAAAATGCGGATATTCGAAATATTAATTTAGGGATGCAGGGAACGAGGCCTGAGCAATTAGATGAAATCAATCAATTCGTTTCTGACATTTATACTCCTCGCCGTTCTGGAGAGCCTTTCGGTCAAGCCTTAGATAAACGAGTAGAGATGCAATCTGCGATTAATTCTGCAAAGAGGGATATGCGTGCGCCTGAAGCAACGGATGATTTACGCGGAGAGATGTTAGGGAAGATCCGTGAAGCGCGAATTAAGTATCGGATGAACTCAAATGTTGAGCAAGCGCAGCAGTATGCTCAAAAGTTTGGGGCAGGGGATAATCCTTATTTTGTGCGTGCCGATTCTGAGCTTGCCGATGTGATGAATGCTTTTATGGTTGCTGGTCAAGATATAAGGAAAGAAGCCGGAAAAGGTTTCGCTATTTTGGACAATCCTCGCAGGCAGATAAATCGGGAATTGGGACACAATAACGTTGTCGAAAAGTTCTTTGAAAAAATTCAAGAGCGGGACGGGTTGATTGCAGACTCGATGAAGAAGTTTAATGCCATGATCGATTCGATAGGGATTAAAGCAGGGAGTAAAGAATCAGGTTTGCTGCAACAGCTTGGAGAGGGAAGAATGACGCCGTCTAGCTCTGAGTTCATGTCTCTATCTCCTAAGACCCAAGAAAAATTAATTAAAGGCAATGAGGTTGCCAGGAAGTATTATGATGACGTGATTGATACTGTGAACTCAGTTATGAAAGATAACAATCTTCCTGAGATCCAAAAAAGATCAGATTACTTTTTCCATTTCAATGAAACCATGGAAAGCCTACCTAAAAGGATCACGAATTTCATGAAGGGAGTAGGGGAGGAAGTCGACTTTGCTGGAAAAGGAACTCAGATGTTTTGGAAACAGAAAGCAGCTTTTGATCCTAATCGAACTGTTTTTCAATCTGAAAAAGCTCGGAGTGGTGGAGAGTTTATTGATGATGCCATAACTGGAATGAAATCTTATCTTCGTCCTGCGCTTGAACGAGTTTATTATACTGACCTAGTTCGTGAGCTAGACACAGCAAGGCATTTTGCTCCCGATAACCTGGGAACTTTTTTACAAGGAATTAAAGAAAGTTATCTTTTAAAATCTCCTAACCCCGTGGATCAGGAACTGACCTCAGGGGTAATGCGGAAATTAATGGACTTTTACCGTGCTAAATTGGGTAAGGGTGCAATTCTTTATAATGCGAATACATCTTTCCAAAATTTGATGTCTGTTGGGCAGAATTTTGCAATCAGTCCAATGCATGGAATGAAAGCAACTCTTCAGATGGCTTCAAAAGAGGGTAGAGAAATTGCTTCTCTTTCTAAAAACCTTAAAGTTCGTGATGCTATCAATATGGAAATTGATACTGAAGGCAAGCTCTTTAGTCGAGCCGCTCTTCGCGAGGTAAAAGGAATAGGGAAGGGGCTTGAAATGGTCAAGGCTACCTCGGACACAGTCGGAAAAGCTTTTGAAACTATTGGAGGATTTGCTTTAAAGACTTTTGATGGCATGGCTGCAAAACATGCATTTCTTACAGGTTATTCAAGAGCTAGAAGTTTGGGGCTTAATCAAGAACAGGCAGTTAATTTTGCTGATAAATGGACGGGTATGATCCAAAATAGTAATTCAAAAATAAATCAGTCCCGTCTTTATCAGTCTACTTTAGCTAAATCTTTTTTTCAGTTTAGTTCCTTTGTGAATAATTATGCAGCTACGATTTCAAACGATTTACCTAACATTGCGCGTTCTGATGGGGCAGCTAAAGCTGTTCAGATGATCATCAGATCAGTTGCGGGGATGTCTATCGCTAATGAAACAGCAAGGTCTGTAGGAGCTCCAGCCCCTTTTGATATTGATACCTTCATCCCTTTCTTAGGGAATTTCCGTTATGGTTCTCCTGGTCTTATTGGTGGAGCTTTCAAAGCAATTGAAGCAGTAGTCGGAGATGATCAGAGGAAAGAGAAAGCGAATAAAGATTTAAAAAGGATGGGTGCTTCTCTTGCGGTTCCTGGTGGAGGACAAGCTTTTAAAACTATTAATGCGATTACTGACAAGAATAATCCAAATGATGATATCTCAGGTTATATCTTTGGAAAGAAGAAACGTGAGACTACAGAGCAAAAAGTGAAGGAAAGAAAGAAGTGGTTAAATCGAACAAGACAGAGTGTGAGAGAATCTGTTGATGACTTAATAGGTGATTAATGTCTGATTTGAAATTTGTAATAAAATTTAAAGATGAAGAACAATTTGAAGAATTCAAAAAAGTTGATATTCGTATCAAGGCAATTGTTTTTTATGCTGCTTTTGAAATGAAAAAAGATTACGATTATGACATCGTTGTCACTTCAGTCTTTAGAACTGACGCTGAACAAAAGTTGTTAATCAAACAAGGTAAACCTGCTGTGAAAAGTTCTGCTCATTCTGATTATAGAGCAACAGATATTAGGATAAAAGATTTCCCAAACCAAAGTTGGATTCATCATTTAGAGGATAAAATTAACTTATTTTTTCCTAGAATAGATGGATTTAAAACTGCTCTTGTTCATGGAGAAGGAGACAACAAACATCTACATCTCCAAGTGCCTAGAGATAAAAAATTTTAAGGAATACCTGTGAAACCTTTTTATAAAAGATCTGAATTTTGGGCTACAATTTTTAATATTCTTGGTGCCACTGGAGCTTCTTACAAACAAATACTTGATCCCAAATACGCTGTTTTCATTTCTACACTTTCTACAATTGCTTATACAATTTCTAGTGGTATCGCAAAATCTGGGAGCAAATAAATGCCAGTTAAATATTTAAAAAGTTCTGTGTTAGTTGAAATTAAAATGGCTGCAAGGGCAGCATCGCTTACAAGTATTACGAATTTTTCAGGCGGAACACCATCTTCTGTGGATGGTGTTGCTTTGGCAATAGGAGATCGAGTTTTTGTTAATACTCAAGCCAATGCAAAAGATAATGGAATTTATCAGGTGAGTATTGTAGGTACTGCTGGAAATGGCACTTGGATTAGAGCTTCTGATTTCGATGAAAATGCAGACGTAAAAGCTGGGGCATTAGTTGTTGTCACAGAAGGGACAACTCAAGCAGATACTGTTTGGGAGCTCAGTACAAATAATCCAATTATTATAGGAACTACACCTATTAATTTTGTTTTAGTTGGAGGCACTGGAGTAATAACAGGAGCTGGGACAACTCCTTTCATGGCTTATTTTTCTACAGCCACTCAGATTTCAAGCACGTCTCTTGCGCAAGTAGGTGCCAATGATATCATTTTCAATGGCGGGGTTGCCTTAAAAACTTCCTCAAAGTCAGCAAATTACAACGTCACTGTTGATGATGTTTATATTGGTGGAGGATTGAGGTTAGTGCCAATTACTTTCACTCTTCCTCCTGTGGTCACTGTTCAAGATGGACACTTTTTTATATTCAAAGATGAGTCTGAACAATCGCCAGGACTACCAGTAATTGCTGCTACTCAGATGGGTGAAGTTATTGACACTTCAACAATCAGTATATCTACTATTGTTCCTGGAGAATCATTTAGCATTATTAAGAGGGATGGAGTTTATCGTTTAATTCCTTAAGGAGCTTATATATATGGGTGTACCTAATGGTGTCAGTGCAGAAACTCCTACTACAGGAGCGGTGGGGGCGATTCCTTATTTTAAGGGTCCTAGAGTTTTAGAAGAAAATCCAGATTTTAAATTTGATGGCTTGAACCTTTTTGTTCCTGGAACAATCCAGCAAGGTGATCTTGCCCCTGCGACTAAAAAGGCCATATATACTGGTACACTTCCAGCGGCGCAGGGAGGGCAAACAATATTTAGTCTTGATGCGGAAATATTAACTGCAAACATCGTGAGTGTTTCTTTGATTGTTGATTGGAGTGGCACAGGGGCTTGGATGGCTTGTAATTTTACTCCTTATTCAGGATATGAAGCAAACGTATATTTTAACAATGGCTCTCCTGTCTCTGCTTTTGTCAGCCTAGCTACTGCAAATTCTTCTTTTATTGTGAATAATCCATTTAAACTTATTGTTGAATACTCAATTTAAAACTTATGCCACCACCTATTGATAATCCTTCTCCTGTCATTACTTCTGCTATGAGCCCCTACACCATCAAGATGAGCGATAAACTCATCTCAGTTGATGCGTCGGGCGGAACTGTCACTTTGAATCTTCCTGCGATTGGTACAGGCAAAGGACAAGCTAACATAGGATGGTCTGTAGAGATAAAAGATCTTGGCAATGCAGGAACCAACGCAATCACAATTACTCCTGCAGGCACCAATAAAATTGAAGGAGCCAATAGGCTTACGATTGATGATGACAATGGTTATGTACGTTTGGGTGCAGGGAAAGTTGATTCAGGAGATTGGAAGAAGAGGGGAGACTCTATTACCATAAAACCACGTCAACAAATAATTATTCCCTTAAAAGGGGCAGCTTTAGATGCAAAGACCATGGGAGTAAAGGACCTCTTTACAGTCCCTTTAAGCAAAATTTTTATTTTAACTGAGGTGGTTGTAAAGGCGGGGGTAATGGCTGGAGTCGTTGCAGTAGGGGCAGCTTCTGTTCAAGATGATAAGGGTAACGTGCTTATTCCCACAACTTCATTCACTGGACTAGATGCAGCTACTAAGATCCTTATTTTAAACACCGGGCTGAGCCGAGTGATTGTAGGAGGGGCAGGAGGGACAAAAATTCAAATTAATTTTTCTACTGCTTATACTGCTACTACATCAAACTTAACAATAGACCTTATTGGTTATTTCTTGAATTAAAATTAATAAAAAAAGTAAGGGGCGATTACTGAGGCCCCTTACTTTTTTTACTTTTTAAGTAATAACTCCCTGCCTTTTCGCTTCCTGCATATCTCTATCCATCTTTGCTTGGATCGCATGTGATCTTGCTCTCTCCATCATTACTCTGAATTCTACGCTCTTCTTTTTAGCGACTGTTGAATCAAACCCGGAATCCACTACTAAAATATTCTCAATAGAAAGAACCCAAATTTCAGGCATATCTACAGGCACTGTGATGTTTAAAGAATAAGCAGACTCAGGATTAAAAGAAACATAATCTCCTACTTTAACTTTATTCTTTTTAGCTTCTTTAACTTCATCATTACTATCAACTTGAGAAATCTTAAGGACTTTTCCATAACAAGAAAGCCTTAATCGATCGAATGATGCAGTATCAGGAAGGTGTAATGCGGTTTGTAAACTCCTCACATCAATTTTTTGAACAATGATGAGATCTTCATGGATCAATTGCATTAAATTTACACGGCTTATTAAAGCTTGGTAATGTGCTTCCATCTTATTTAATTCTTCTTCAATTTGAGTCTGCACCTCAGGGTCAGATTGAAATTCATTTTCTGTTTCCATAAATAGCCTCGTGTTTTTTTTGTTCTATTAAATCAATAAAAATTAGGTTGTAGCTTCCGTCAGGGTAAATCAAATAAGCAGAGATCAGTCGACACAACATATCTATTGCTTTAGTTCCATAAATTAAATTCAATCGATGCTCATTGAGAGTTACCCCTTCCCAGAGCCAATCAAAAGTTTCCTCAAAACCATGAGGGCACTCCAAAGGATTATTCCAAGATATAAAAATTGTAGGCCATGCTGTAATTGCTTGCAGTGTTTGCTTGAAAGAATATTGAGCGACTAGTTCGGGGCGAGGGTCTTTAGCTTTTAAAACTGTCAGGGCTTGGTGAAGGCTCATCATTTTGATCAACTTTGTAGAGTTTGAATTCGATACGTGGGTTTTCGGGATCTATGTTAATCCCATCTAATATTTTAATTCTTATTGCTCGGTCATTTTTAACTACTCTGTATTTCTGTAAGAGATCGCAGAATAGAATAGTATCACAATCTCTTCTTAAACTTTGGAAGTAGATCTTGGCAAATAAGGCTAGCTCACGATCTTCAATAGGCTCTTTAACTTCAAATTTATTTTTGAGCACACCAATCTGAGCGTTGAAGTCGTCTTCATATTTGTCAGACAAAGGATCGTTTTTGAAGAAGGCTTTGGTCTTACCATTAAACCCGTACTTGTTTTTACCAGATGGTAGGTGGCCATAAATCACTCCTTCAATTAATAGATTTAGTTGATATGGGTTGTCCAAAAACAAGCTTGGGCTTTTCCACTGGCTGATCGGCTTCAATTTCGTTTTCTTTTTCATATCTTGCACCTATGGAGCTAAAGGTTTTCTTTTCCTCTGTGCTCATTAACACATTCTTCAGAGCAACAGGAAACTCTTTATCTTCATAGTCTAATATGACTGCACTTAAAGTTTTACCTTCAAATCTTGCTGGTCCAATTCTAAGAAAATATTTTTCAGTTTTAAGGTGTTCTAGGATAGCTGTTTTAGATGCTGGTAGCTCTCGACGATGTGCTTTGCAAATTGATTCCCAAGCCATGTAACAACCCTGAAAATAAAAAGCGACGGCTTTAGGTTCACCTTTCACATTCTTACTAGAAAGGAATTTAATGAATTCAAAATCAATCTTTCCTGTTCCCCAAGCATTAATAATATCATCAATAAAAACATAGAGAGCTTGGCCTGCATCAACAGTCTTACTTCTTTCTTGAGTATGCTGTCCTATGAATTCAGTAAAAGTAGAATCTTCTCCTAAGAAAACATCGCAAATTCCACCTGTAATACTCATGAAAAGTCTACTTCTTCTATCAGTGTCTTTAACTTGTTCTTGGAATGCGTTGAGATAGGATTGAATGCGCGGCTTTACCTCATCCCAATACTTAGATTTGTTTATTAAAATGTCATGTCCTATCCCATTAAAAAGAGGAGCATGTTCTTCGAGCCAACGATAAACTCTCGGATCGTCTTCTTCAGTTTTAGCTTTAAAAATGGGAATAAGAATACAGCGTGAATTTGTGGCAGAGTCTTCAGGAGTTTCTTCTCCAGAAAGAATTAAAGATGAAATCGGTTGATAGGTTTTAACTTCATCTTCTTTACGTGTCCCTTTCAAAATAACTGAGCGATCAAAAATATTACGTAAAAGATTATTCTTTTTAGGCAAGTCAGGATCACTCTTGCGATATTCCTCTAACCAAAGAGGGATCATAGAAAGCATTGAGGAACCTCTTAGGATTCCAACTGTGCTGCTACCAGAGAAGGGCACGCCTTTTATTTTAAATCCAAAGAAGAAAGAGATCCATTTTGCAAATGTACTTTTTCCTCCTTGTTGCTTACCATAAAAAAAGAGGAACGGATAATCGTTAAAATCTCTAATTATCTCCGGCATGAAAAAATTTCCTAGAGTCCATCCTATAATGAGCTTTGCATACTGAGCATCAATTACTCTGGAAAAGTGATGATATATTTTACTGACACTAACCCCTGTGTCTTCAGGAGAGAGAATAGGGGGATCAAAGCCATCGGAATGGTTGGGGAGTCTATAGCCACAGTCATCAATCCATACTATTTTTTCTTCATCATCTGCTTTGTAATATTTCTCTTTATAATATGCACCGTTTGCAAAAAACCAAATTCCACTATTTTTATCGTACCCATAAAATTTAATCTTGGTAATAAGGGTTCCGTCTTGATGGATAAATAAATAATTCCATATCTTTTGAAGATCATCTTCCTTTCCTGAGAATTCATAATCTCCCAATTCATAGCATAGTTTCTGAAAACTCATTTTAGAAACCATATGCTCCGGCCTAATTGTCACTAAGTTTGAGCTTCCATAATTAGACTCAAACCTACAGAGTCGTTCAATGCTTTTATTGTTTAAAATGGTATAAGCTACCTTAAGAACAAAGTTTGTAATCTTCTTTGACTTTGTTTCAATCTCAGCCCCTTCCTTATTCGTTTCAATATAATGATAAGATAAGAATCGTTCTTGGATAGGACCTCTATAAAAAAATCGATCAATTCTACGATGCACAAAAGATCTGTGAGGCATCGGGATCTTCCAACTTTCCCGATAAGATGCGGGATCTTTCAAACTTTCTTCGATGCATTTTTTATAGGTTTCCTGAAAAAGACCTTTGGCTAAACACCCATCAATGTCGGCTTTTCCTTGCACTCTCCATTCATCTTTTAATCGAGCCACCTTGCCTACAATTTGATGTTTTGATTGCAAACTAACAGAGTAGGCCATGATGTATTCATAGATCATGGTGTCATAGCGTTTTCTGAAATCAGCTTTAAAGTTTGGGAAGCTTGGGTCATCTTTGATTTCATTATCAAAACAAACTATAAGTTCTTTGCATCCTAAAGTTTCAAGATATTCTAATAGTTGAGGAAAATGTTTTCGAGAAAAACTTGAAATGCCAGGGATTCCAATTGCTGGAATTCCTAAAAGACAAGAGGCGGCTGCCTTAAATTCTGACTCTGCTAAAATTAATCGTTCCTTATTCTCCTTCAAAAGAGGAAAAGGCACATAAATATGAATCCCAGAATTAGGGAATCCATATTTATGTGGCCTTAGATGGTAGACGGACCCGTCAGGGTTTAGGTAGGGTATTAGAATTCGATCTTCCGATAGAACTCCTAATACTTCTTGTGGTAGGTGCTGCAGTTCAGGAATAAGTTTTATGTATAGGCCGCTCGATCGAAGTTGTAAGGCCTTAATTGTTTGATCGCTAAACCCTCTCTTTTCCTTCAGCTCCTTTCGATGATGCTCTAAAAGGAGAGTATGCTCCATGATAAGTTTAAATTGTTCCAGTCTTTCCATGACATACTTTTAATTTAAATAGGGAGTTGATCTTCAGGTGTTAAATTTGATCGATGCTGAGGAGAAAAAACTTCATCATCATCTAAGTGATCAAAGTGCATCTCTCCCCCTTTTTTCCATTCAATAAACTGCTTTGCTATTGGAATAATCGATCTCATTTCATCCATGGTTAACTGTGCATATTCAATCTTCTTAGAATGAATTACAAAGTAGTCATGTTTGTCTTTTGATTCTTCACGAGAATAGAGAGTGTATTTTCTTCCAAAACTTATCTTACTTGGATCATTAGTTACAAAATTCAAGAGAGCTCTTCCGGCTTTATGATTGTTCTTACGGAAGTTAATTTGCATTGGATTTCCAATCAAAATCTTTTGTGTTTTCTGATCTACTAACACGATGATCATATCCAGAGACGTCTTACAGTTAGGGATTTTCAACACAGCACGAGTGCCCCAATCATTCCAGTACTCACCATGTGGGCACAGCCGGCAAAGCACCCCCTGATTATTTTTAATCAAATCTTTAGTAGAACATTTCACTTCAGATGTAGCCTTGTCGAGCAATGATGCAGACTCCGTAATTATGATAGGTATCATGGTCACGGATGAACCGTAGTTCATCCCTAAGGTAGAACATGTAAAATCTCCTGGCTTTCCTAACCCTCCTTTTACTGCATCAGAAAGAGGATTATTTAATTTCAAACGAGGGATCTTTTGTAATTCTTTACGAACCTGGACTAGTTCTGAAAAGTCACTTTGCATGCTAGCCATCAATGCTTTATCTTCTTTGTTCATTGTTGTTAATGTAGTCATATTGGCCCCTTTTTATTTTGCAGTGATTAAGTTGAAATATTTGTACTCAGCCCCAGGAATCTCTTCATCTTCCTGAGATTCTTTTAATTCTCTTGCGATTTTCTTGAACGTTTGAGCATGTATTTGATACTTCATGGCATCTTTGTACCCATTATTTAAAAGCCAATCTGTAATTAAATCATCATCCAATATTTTCACGTTTAACTTCTTTTCCATCTTCAGCTTAACTCCACCAACATCTAGGACGCACTTGTCAGTCCCGGCCATGAAAGGTTGCCAAATTAAACGAATTTCTTCTTTTAAATCAGTTAATTCTTTATTGAGTTGGCTCAGTTGAAAATCAAGTTCTGCAATTTTTATATTTAATTCCTTCACCTCTAAAGCTTTAGGTTTAAGAATCTCTTTAAGCTCTTCAAGTTTTAACTTTTCTGTATCTTCGGACAAGTTACCTAGTTCTTGTTGAATCTCTTCTAATTCTTTGTTCACTTAAATTCCTCCATACCTGTTATTAATTTTGCCATTCGAAGTGTGTCTCCGGTCACTTTATCAGCCATCTCTCCTTTAACGCTTAAAATCTTATGAACATACTCATCTACTGTTCCTGCAATTAAAAAGTCATAATAAACGACTGGCCTTGTTTGTCCTGTGCGGTGCGCTCTATCTTCAGATTGTTTACGGGTCGCATAATTCCAAGAGTTGCCATAATAAATAACGTGATTCGCTGACGTTAGAGTAATCCCTTCTTTTGCCGTTTCAATCTGAGCTAAAAAGATGCAGGGCTCTCCAATAGTTTGAAATTCTGTTTCAATATTTCCACGTTCTTCAGCGCTCCCACCATATTGAAATACTTTAAAGTCTTTAGATAGTTCCTTAAATAAAAGCTCAAGGTCCGCCCTGAACCAGCAGAATAAAATAACTTTCTCTTGTCCTAAATCTTTTAGAAGGTCTTTAAGCATTGAGAGTTTAGTATTATCTTTTAGAAACTGTGGCTCTTTAGCTTCGTTGTAAATAAATCCCTGACAAACTTGTTGCAGTTTTTGCATTAAACTGGATGCTGTAGAAACATTCATTGTTTGTGATTCAAGCATCGTTGCTAGGGAATTTTTTAGTGCGTAATAATGCTTCTTCTGGTCTGCGTTCAAATCGCAGTAAATCGTTTTATAAATTTTAGGGGGCAGATCTAGGCATTCTTTTTTTGTGCGTCGTAGACAAATTTCCTCGACCTTCCCTGATAGCTCAGGGAGGTTTTTAAATCGATAAGCCTTCTTAATTTCGCGCATCCCTCCAGGGGTTCGAATCGTCATCTTCCGATAGTCCACATATCGGTTTCGAAAAGAGAAAAAGTTACCTAGTAACCAAGGCTGCAAGAATTGGATCTGAGCCCACATGTCTTCAGGGGACTTAGTCACTGGTGTCCCTGTGAGAATATATCGAAACTTGACCAGGTTACTTAATTTTAAGACAATCTCTGTCTGGATTGACTTCCTCTCTTTAATCCGATGAGACTCATCAAGAATTAAAGTTTGAAAATTCATCTTCTCTAACTGCGCTTCAAGGACTCGAAGTCCCTCGTAATTGATAACATAAATATCGGCCGGTTGATTCAACGCCTCAAGTCGCTCTTGAAATGTGCCTACTAATTTCTGAACTCTAAAAGGATAATTAAATTTGCTTACTTCTCTTTCCCACACTGAAACTACTGAAAGAGGACATACAATCAAACAAGGGAATGGGCGTTGCATCGTCAAGCTCATGCGAGCAAGATGCTCTAGCGTCACTAGTGTCTTTCCTAAACCCATCTCAAAAAACAAACCCGCTTGAGATTTAGAGTTTAGGAATTGAAGTGCTTCGTCTTGATGTTTCATGAGCTGCATTCTTCTTCTCCGTTTTTTGAAGCATCTGAAAAAGAGCTTCCCTGACTAAATCACTTTGACTAACTTTATTTTTCTTGGCCAACTGATCCATCTTCTTTTTCCAAGTCATTGGAATTCGGACATTCAGTAAGTAAATGTTTTTATCTGCTTTATGTTCCAGTTTCATAACTGTAATACATTTTGTCATATAACTCATTCCATGTCAACCTTATCTCTCAAAGCAAGATAAGCAGCTTCACTTCTCATCCGTCCTGTTGCCCGAATCAGATGTGTGAACATATCAAACTTTGAACTACCATGATTCCCCATACCATAAAGAAAACCATAGTATTCTCTCCAGACAGTTTCAGGAAAATGAATTTGAATTTGTTCTTCCATCGCTGAATTGCTGTAATTGTATGATTTTTTATTCGTAAAAACATCTTTAGGTTGATAGTTATCCCAAGCCATAACATGTTTTTGAATCCACTTATTTAGCTCAACATCTGACAAATTTACTTTCATTTTATTTCTGCCTCTAATTTTCCGGCTATCAAAAGAATTTTAAAAAGGCTTTTATCGCTCACTTGAGACTTGCAAAGATTAACAATTTGACCCAAATGAATTGTCACTGTATTAGGGTATTTTCTTTGAATCGTTTTATAATCTTCATAGTGGGTTGTGATTCTACAAACTTCACCCCATAACTCAAATTCAATCACAATTCTAAACCGCGCCTCTACCAAATCCAAAATGGAAAGCTTAAGTAGTTTTTCCCACGTTAAGCTTTCCCATCTTTCTATCCACTGATGAGCTTTAAACTTATCAGGCTTTTGCCCAAATTCAGGGATGACTCCAAAATTAATTTTGCTCATTTGTATTAATTTTTACTTTACGCCTTTTTCTTTTTGTTAAAGTTTTAGCAGTGGTGGATTGAATTATTTTTGGGAATTATATACTTGACTCCCATTTTCATCGTTTTCCATTTTTTAGCCTCTTTCTTTTTCGACGTTTTCCCGCTTTCGATCTTGGTTTCGGATGATATTTCAAAACAACGTCGGAAATTCTGTCTAACTCTGGTGGTATTTTTTTCATGCGATCAGCTCCCTATAAATGAGGCGATTTCCAGACACCCGGTCGATTAAGCTGTTCAGTCTATCCAGCGTGTGTCGGGTGACGTTCCCGGCGTTGAGTCGAAAAGTAAACTCATTAAGGTATCGAGAGAGATGTTTTTTGCTGGCATGGTAATAAACCCCATGAAGGCCACGCTTTAAAACCGCCCATACGCTCTCAATGCCGTTGGTATGTACCGAGCCTCGGACATACTCTCCAACCGAGTGATTAACCGTAGCGTGTTTAAAAAACAGGCCATCGAGATCGGAATAACCTAGATGTTCGTCAGTATAGAGCTGCGACCCAACCTCTACGTTTTTATGAATTTCACCTTGAAGCGTCCGCAATGTTCGATCATCAACTATTTTCGCAATCGTTCGACCTCCCCGCTCTCTCATCCCCATGACCGCCGTTTTTCCTACAGGGCCACGCCCGATTCGCTGTTTTTGTGATTCGTGTTTGTTGACTTCTTTACCACCGATAAAACATTCATCCGCCTCAATCTCTCCGCGCAACTTGTCTATTTTGTCATCAGATCCGCAAGCTTCACGGAGGCGATGGAGCATAAACCATGCTGATTTTTGGGTAACGCCGATTTCTTTTGAGAGTTGAAGCGAAGAAATTCCTTTTCTAGCAGTCACAAGCAGATACATGGCATAAAGCCACTTATGTAGAGGAATGTGAGAACGCTCAAAAATGGTATTCGTGCGAATCGTGAAATCGAGTTTGCATGAGTTGCATCGCCTAAACCCTCCCAACCTCTCCGTTATTCGTTCTCCGGATTTACAGTCTGGACATACAGGCCCGTTCGTCCAAAGGCGGCCTTCCAAATAACTCCTGGCCGCCTCTTCGTTTGGAAACATTTCAAATAGTTTAAACGTGCTTATGGTGGTGTTTTTCATTCTCTTCTGCCTTTTCAATTTTTTCTTTTACTTCTCTCAATTCTTTTTCAAATTGCGCCATTGCGTATATCGAATGGCGTAGAAAATTTTTGGATTCACCCTCAAGATATTTGGCATAACGTTTCAATTGATCTAATTCGGGCATTGAAATGCCATCAGCCAATGTGAGCATATCCTCATCCGTTGTCACGACTTTTTCACCATTTAAGATTCTAGTCAGTTTTTCTATTTGTACATTAGTCATTTTATTCTCCTGTTTTTTATTC
>Ga0075163_10001110_pt1 | contig 35883 bp, 27 predicted proteins | sample JI1023141ADNA_FD_71478 | JGI IMG/M metagenome (GOLD analysis project Ga0075163, IMG submission 71478) | Wastewater effluent complex algal communities from Wisconsin, to seasonally profile nutrient transformation and Carbon sequestration -... | ecosystem: Engineered > WWTP > Effluent > Algae...
GGTGATTCACCGTCTGGTGATTCGCAGTCTGGAAACTCGCAGTCTGGCGATTCATCAGCTCGCGACTCGTCTTCTTCGAGTTCCAGTTCACAAGATAAGGGCTCCTCTCAGGATTCTTCTCCGTCCAGCGGAAGGGACTCTCAACTACCATCTCAGGATTCGCAGGGACAAGGACCAGGTGAGTCCACACCCAAGAAAAATGGAAGATCCTCAGATCGCGATTCATCAGAGAACGCTTCAAGTGGCAGTCAAAAATCCGATCGCAATTCAAATAATTCCGATGAAGAGACGTCCGACAAGAGAGAGGACTCCAATCGGCAAGCGAACGAAAATCGAGGCAGTTCTCCCTCCAACGATTCGCAGCAGAACAAGAATGAAACTCGATCGGGGAAAGCCGAAGCGCAGCCTGAACAATCTCCCCAATCTCAATCTCCCCAATCTCAGTCGTCACAGTCTCAATCATCACAGGCTCAGCCTGCTCAGTCTCAGCCTCCTCAGCCGCAATCGACGCCGCCATCAAACTCGAATTGGTTCAACTTTGATTTAGGATCTTGGCTAGGTGTGTTGTTTAAGTGGATTACCATAGCCGTTTTGATCGGAGTGGTTGCCTATTATGTCATCTTTCATCGCGATGAATTGATGAAGCTATGGCGCGACTTCTTGAAGTGGTGGAACGGCTTGTGGGGAGGAACAGAAGACGACACTCTCCCCGCAGTCGATCCCAGTTTACCTCAGCCAAAACGTCGACGATCTTTTGCTTCGTTTAAGAATCCATTTCAGCGCGGAGATAAAATCGATTTGGCGGAAGCGATTCGGTATACTTTTGATGCCATGGATGCCTGGGGGGCTGAGAGAGGATTGGAACGCAAAGGTGAGACGACCGCCGAAGAGTACGTACGGTCCTTGGGGGCTTTGCTTCCCAGAAATAAAGAGGATTTGGTCGGGTTCTCAAACGCTTATACCCGGTTGGCTTATGCGGGAAATCGGCCAGTTTCCCTCGATTTGGCTGTTCTGCAGCGTCTTTGGCAGTCCATGGAGCAACAGGCTCCCGCACCTTCTACGATTCAGACAGCCTGATACAATATCCGAGCAGAGCCGAATGGGGCCTTTCGCCTTGAAGTGGGCGGTTCTTTTTTTCTAGCTCCACCCAGCCCATTCGCAATTTTTGAAAGGGGATAGCAGTGTCCAATGTTGTGGCTATGTACGCGGAAGCCGAGAAGCTGAAAGATAGTGGTAAGACCGAGGAAGCAATTGCCGTACTCAACCAGATTTTGGAAATCGATCCCAAGAATGTTTTAAGCCATATGACATTGGGAAGGTTGTATACGCTATCTGGGCAGCACGAGTTAGCCATCAAGCATGGCGTTGTTGCTTGTGAGTTAGAGCCAACTGATGCGTTCAACTTTTCAGCCTTGAGCATTACCTACCAACGGGCTTATGCGGGAACGGGAGAACGCAAGTACATTCAATTGGCCGAAGATGCGATGGCACACTCGCGCACACTGAATCAGTAATAGGCAACGGGATACCGAAGAAAGTGAGTCAAGGCATGGACGATCTGAAGCTAGAGAGTTTGCCGCTGCAAGGTATGAACATCTTGTTGTTTGTGGGTGATATCTACGAGGATCTCGAACTTTGGTATCCCAAGTTGCGATTGGAAGAAGCGGGAGCTAAATGCGTTGTAGTAGGTGAAGAGGCCCAACGCGTTTATGAAGGTAAGAACGGATATCCATGTCGAAGTGATGCACGACTAGACGATGTGCGAGCAGCGGACTTTGATGGACTCATTGTTCCCGGTGGCTTTATGCCAGATAAGCTCCGTCGCGACGAGCGTGTTCTGAATCTGACTCGCGAGTTTTTTCAAGCGGGTAAGTTGGTCGCCGCAATTTGTCATGGGGGATGGATTCCCATTTCGGCAGGCATATATCGTAGCATCGAAGTGACCGGTTCACGTGGCATCAAAGATGACTTGGTCAATGCTGGTGCGATTTGGAAAGATGCAGCAGTGGTCGTTGACCGCAATTCGATCAGTTCGCGAAAGCCAGATGATCTACCTGATTTCTGTCGCGAGATCGTTCGCTTCTTAGCCCACTATCGTCGATCATTGACCTGATAGGGTGATTGCCAGATAGCCAAGAAACAGCATCCAGGCAACATATAGGAAACTGAAGCCGATCAAGCCGACTTTGTTCAACGGTGTCGAGTTCGGTTGGGTTTCATTCATAGCTTTGATCTTTTTTTAGCATGCGCTAAATGCTAACGCGGAGCTTAAGTGACAAGGTGACGGGTACAGCTGAAGCCTAAGGCTAGAATGGACATTCGTCATCTTCAATAGCGAAGTCTGGTTCGAAAGCCCCTTCGAACGGATAAACGTCATCGAAGTCTTCCCGGCGGTCGGTCTTGGACTTTTTCATCTGCTTGATGCGAATCAAGTTATAAACAATCTCTCCGAAATCGCCTGTGTTATACACGCCCCACGAATTGAGAACGGCCTTGGCGAGAAAACCAAACTGATCAACGGCATACAAACGAATCGCTTCGCAAAGCTGTTGGCCGGTAATATGACGCTCGACACCCGGATGGCTTTCGCCGGTATCTTGCGTAGGCATCTGTATGACCGACTGAGCATAGTCGAGTGCATCTCGTACGAATTGATACGCTTCCAACTTGTACCGTCGATCTTGTTCCAGAAGAGCAAGCAAAGGATGGACGTTGGAGTTACCCATATATCAATACCACTCGAGGATTGGACTGAGGCGAATTAGGTTCGCGACCAGTTGGAATAATTACGGACAAGAGAGAAAAGACAAGGCAGAATTATTCAGAAAGCTCATCCGAGGAGTCATCCTCATCACTTGAATCCATTCGTTGTCGACCTGACGACTTCCGAATGACGCTCAATACTTCATGAGCCTCGATAAGCAATCGTCGATTATCTTCTGTTTGCACAATCAATTGTTGAGCCAGGATTTCATGGCCAGTAACTTTAGCTCGCCCTTCGTGTGTCACAATATCACTACCGATGGGAGGCAACTGAACTCTGAGCTCTTCGTACGTATCATACTCGTATCGCAAGCAACACTTCAAGCGACCGCATCTGCCTGAAATTTTGTTGGGGTCGAGCGTGGCCTTTTGCATCTTGGCCATTTTCATCGAAACGGGTGGCATTTGGTGCAGGTGCGTATTGCAACAGACAGGCTTACCGCAATCACCATAATCGGCAAGCAGTTTCGCTTCGTCGCGCACACCGATCTGCCGCATTTCGATTCGGGTTTGAAAATCGGCTGCCAAACGTTTTACCAATTCGCGAAAATCGATTCGTTGTTCGGCGAGGTAGTAAATCACAACGCGTTCGCTGCCATAGATATGTTCGATATCGATGAGATCCATTTCGAGATTCATCTCGCGAACAACTTCTTGGCAGCGGGTAAATTCTTTGCGGGCCATTTGCGCAAGTCGAGCGATCTCGACTTGGTCCTCGGGAGTGACCACGCGCTGGATAGAACCACCAGGTGGATCTTTGATCGAATCAACGGCTGCGGGGGAAGCTTCGGTTAGAACTTCGCCCACTTCGAGACCACGCGGTGTGCGCGCGATAACGGTTTGTCCACGTTGGTACGTACGGCGAGCTTGCATGACATGCAGGGTGCGCATTACCCCGCATCGAACGATGTAAGAAGGATTAGAGTCCGTACTGATAACGAAAAGTCCTTTGTGGGCAAATTATCGCAGAGCCAAATTTTTCTGCGGCATAGTTTAGTTGAGTATGTAGTGCGAATCGTAGCGTCTTGCGGATTGGAAATCTACAAGCTATCCAGTGGATCACCATTGGCTCAACGCTGATCGACTAGGCTCCCCACTTGGCAGCAATCTGCGAAATACAAAAGTTGTATTCGGGGCCGATGCTTTTGAGCGTCACGACACGGGTACCGTCAGGTTGCGGTGACATCTCAATTTCCAAATAGTCTTCTGGTAGAGCGGCCGTCACTTTATCCGACCATTCAATCCAAGTATAGGCGGGCTGCTGCATCAATTCGTCCACACCCAAGTCATGGAACTCTTGAATATCTTTCAAGCGATAGGCATCTAGATGATGGACCTCGGGGGTCGTCAAGTAGGTTTGGACCATTACATAAGTCGGGCTTGTTACCCAACTGGATGAACCACCTAGGGCTTCAACGAAATAGCGCACTAGCTGTGTTTTCCCTGCACCAAGAGTACCTTTGATACCCACGGTTACTGGGATTGGAAGTTGTTTTACAAGAAGTTTCGCCAAGCGAGCTGTGTCGCTAAGTGACTTCAATACGCAGGTCCAGCCTTGGGTCAGATCAGGTTGCATGACTGAATGGAATAGAAAGCTAATGAAGACCGGACCGTCTCCAGAAAAGGCCCGGAACCAGAATAGGATCACAACGCTACTTTATTCTATATCGATTATTTCGACTTCAAAGTATGCGTACAATTTAACGAATCTCAGGAACCAGAAGATTTTTGCTCAGTGGTTCATCCATGTGAGTACCCTATAGGGGGAAGTTGCTGAAGTTTTTGCCCAATTCTGGACCATAAGCCAGTTCGTTGAGTGAATTCGCCGACGACAAAAAAACTTTCCCAAAGTCCCATAGTTTTGAGTTCAGGGATGCTTTGAGGAGGGACCGCCAGCAATAGCTCGAAGTCTTCCCCATCCCCCAGGGCATGTTGGAGCGGCGTTTTACCTGTGGTTTTGGCCAGTTCTTGGGCCGCCGGACTGATGGGGATCTTTTCGAGGTCCACGATGACGCCGATGCGACTGTCGGTTCCCAAATGGTGTAGGTCCAATGCGAGGCCGTCGCTGACGTCGGTCGCTGCATGGACAAGCCCTTTTCCCGATAATTGATCCGCTAAATCGAGTCGAGGCAAAAAGTCGAGGTGTTTGCCCAAAATACTGCCACCGACCGGCCCGGTAACAACTGCCAGATCACCCGCTTTGGCTCCACCTCTCCGCCAGACTTCGTTATTTCGAACTTCGCCGATGGCTGTGATACAGATATTCAAAGGTCCATCCCAACAGTTCGTATCGCCACCCGCAATACTCACTTGGAAATGTTCGGCGACCTCACAAATTCCCTCGAATAATTCGCGAGCCAACTGCGATGTCGCGTTTCGTGGAAGAGTGAACGATACCAACAAGCTGGTGGCCTTCGCTCCCATCGCTGCAATGTCGCTCAAATTAACAGCGGCCGCTTTGCGGCCAATTCGGCGAGGGGCATGTTCGCTCAGACGAAAATGAGTTCCATCCCCCAATGCATCGGTAGTAACGACAATTTGTGTGCCAGTGGCTCCGGAATTTTCCGGGGCTCCCCATTTCAAAATGGCGGCGTCGTCCCCGATCCCCAATTCCGGTGTGGGTAATTTGGCAACTCGGCGTTTCGCCCAAGCAATAAACTCAGCTTCCATCAACATTCGTCCAATTCAATACGCCATAATCTGCGACAACTTGGTTTCGATGACCCGCCCCATTTTGTAGCGTTATCAAGCTGTATCGGCCAGTGGTTGCCGAACGACCTACGCGCGCCGTAGAATTACGGAAGATCGCGATTCTCGATTCCTCTTCCGATTCTTTTTCGTGTATGGAGTGCATGGCATTATGGCAACAACATTGGAACCCGTCGCGCTGCCGAAGGTTCGACACACCGAGTGTTTTATCGATGGGAAATGGGTACCGGCAGCCAGCGGCAAGACGTTTGCAACGATGAATCCTGCCACCGAGGAAGAAATTGCGCAGGTTGCTGAGGGAGATGCGGCGGATATCGACCGAGCTGTCAAAGCGGCTCGCAAAGCCTTTGAAAATAGCGCATGGAGCCGAATGGATGCCCGCGATCGTGGGCGGCTCATCTACCGCTTAGCAGACCTCATCGAAGAAGAGATTGACGAACTAGCTGCCTTAGAAGCGTTGGATAACGGCAAGCCAGTCCGCGACGCGCGAGCAGCTGACTTACCACTAGTTGTTGATTGTTTGCGATATTACGCCGGCTTCGCTGACAAGATTCAGGGCGCGACAATTCCTGTTCGCGGTAACTACTTCACATATACCCGCAAAGAACCCGTTGGCGTTGTCGGTCAAATTATTCCATGGAATTTTCCAATGCTCATGGTGGCTTGGAAATGGGGGCCTGCTCTCGCAGCCGGTTGCACCATCGTGATGAAGCCCGCTGAACAAACGCCACTTACGTGCTTGCGAATGGCTCAATTGGCCAAAGAAGCGGGCTTCCCTGATGGCGTGATCAACGTCGTCCCCGGTTTCGGCCCCACTGCTGGTGCTGCATTAGTCAAACACCCTGGTGTCGACAAAATCGCCTTCACCGGTGAACATCGAACCGCACAGATCATTATGCGGGATGCGTCCGAATCTCTCAAACGACTCACGTTTGAGTTGGGAGGTAAAAGCCCCAACGTGATTCTGGCGGATGCCGATTTGGATGCCGCTGCTGCAGGAACTCACTTCGGCTTGTTCTTCAATCAAGGGCAATGCTGCTGTGCGGGTAGCCGCGTGTTTGTCGATGAACGAGTTCATGATGAGTTTGTCGCAAAACTCAAAAAGTTGGCTTCGGTTCGCAAATTGGGCAATCCACTCGATCGCTCCACAGAACAAGGACCGCAAGTTGACCAAGCTCAATTTGACAAGATCATGAAGTACATCCAGTTGGGCCAAAATGAAGGTGCCCATTGTTTGACCGGTGGCAAACGATTCGGAGATCGCGGTTACTTTGTCGAGCCGACTGTGTTCGAAAATGTGACCGACGATATGTCGATCGCCAAAGATGAAATCTTCGGGCCAGTGATGAGCGTTCTGAAATTCAAGGAATGGGAAGAACTTATCCAACGTGCCAACAACACCATGTTTGGTCTAGCCGCAGCTGTTTGGACTCGCGATGTAGGTCGAGCTCATGAATTCGCACGTCGAGTTCGAGCAGGTACCATTTGGGTCAACTGTTACGACGTATTTGATGCCGCTGCACCGTTCGGCGGCTTCAAGATGTCGGGCCAAGGTCGCGAATTGGGCGAAGAAGGTATGAAGCCTTACACAGAATCGAAGACCGTGACGATCCAGCTGTAATGCATTATTGAGGTTCCCGGCTTGGCGATCAAACCAAGCCGGGGATTGGTTCTGAGCGAAGAAATGGCTTTAGCCGTTTCTTCGCAAGTTATGGCGAGGCTAGTTCGCACTACCAACCTCCAGAGCCTTGTAGCATTCGCACTCATGTTGGCTTGAGCGTTTTCTGAAAGTGGCTTACTCTCCACTCCCCTCCCCGGCCGCTTCTGTCGACTGAATCACAGGAGCCGCTACCGCAGGAATGTTCGGCGTTTGGGGGGCCTGAGGTTGTTGTGCTTGCGGTTGCTGCTGTTCTTGCTGTTGCATCATCATCGCTCGCAACGCTTTTTCGAGTGACTTCGATGACATCTCGGGCGATACTGTGACGACACGAGTCGTCCCTTGTGGCTGAGCGGCTTCGTCGAGTTCTTCAATAACACCCGTGATCAGTTCCAATAGTTCTTTGCCCTTCGCGCTGACAACCAACGTGTTGGTCACTTTGTCGACGCCAATCGAGAGTTCACCTTTGAAAGCAAAACTCAGTCCTCCCGAAGAGGATACTGTCGCCGATTCGTTCTGGGCTTCGCGTTTATTTTCTTTTCCACCAACGGTAGAAGAAGATCCGCTCTGTTGCTGAAAAGCTTTGTCATTGGCACTCAATAAGTCGCGATAGGCATCTTTTAATGCTTCAGCGATCACTTCGGCTCGTGAATATTTGATTTGCACTAGTTTTGTGAAACGGATGTTGCTCGAATTGGTCGGTTCGGGAACATCCCAGATGCGAATCAGCTCGCGAATCGTTTGGCGTTCCGTTTCATCCGCTCCAATGGCGATTATCGTGCTGGTATCGTTATCCGCCATAAACCGAACGGGAGTTTTCTTGCCGAGTTCTGGTTTCTTTTCCTCTTTAGGACGTAATTCGTCAAATACCAACCAAGAGAGAAAGCCATCCATCTCATCGTTCTCTTCTTCGTTTTTCATCTGCTCACGGAAATACTCATCAAGGCTCAGCTTGATCCAGGACGCTCGAGCCCACTGCACCCGAAAAACATCGAATTGCTTTTTGGGAGGGGGATTCTGTTGCATCAGGGTTTCGAGTTGTTCCAGCAATTTTGGGTCGCTCGAGAAAATCTGAAGTTGACCATCGGGACTCAACGTCATTTGAACCTTACGCTCTCCCTCGATCACATGAGCGATGGCGGTTTGCCGAATGAGGTCGTTTGACGGCGGTGCGGAAGAAGGGGGCGGGGCATTGCGGCTTATATCGGGCTTAGCTTCTGAAGACGGGCTCTCGGGCATATCTTTATTGGAATCTTGCTCGTCCGAAGACTCTTTCTTCGCAGGATCGATTTGTTGCAGTTGCGATTCGAATAGCTCGGCGGGTGGAAGTTCTAGCGGAACATCCGAGAAACTTTCCCATTGCTTTTTAAGTTGCTGGAGATATTCCAACGTTTCTGGAGCGGGTGAAACATCGACGCTAAACTGAAGTCGATTGTTGCCTGACTCTGGCGAGATTTCACCGAGCTTGACGAGCAGTTTACGGACTTCTTCCAACTCTGTTTCGTTGGCCCACAACAAGATTTGGTTGTCGCGAACGTTGGCGCTCACACGAAACTTATCTTGAGTTTTCTTTTTCTTGTCGTCCTGAGGTGGTGAAAATCCGAAGAAGAAACCGCCGTATGGATCGCGTTGTTGCGTTTCTTCTTCTTTGGGTACCATAAGAAATTGGATTGTGCCTGCCACTTCATCCGCTTTCAGACGCCGCATTTGCAACACTTCAAATTGACGGCCTGATCCATCTAATCTTTCGAGCACTTGTTGAATCACATAATGATCGGCAATGGATCCATAGGCGATAATGGCACTGTTATCTTTGTCAACTTGCAATTTGGTCTGTGGCTCTAAGGCATCCATTTGAATTAAGGATGTAATCAATTGCTCTGGGTCAACACTCTGCAATCGATAGACCTTCATTTTGGTGCCAAGCATGGACATATCCATGATGGGTGTCGGCGAATCGATGCGTTCGATAAAAGATGCGATGAGCGCCATCTTGTCAGCTGGAGCATGCACAATGAGGCTATTCAGCCGAATGTTGGCAACGATATTGAGATCTTTGTCCTTCTTGGGAACTCCTCCGGGAGCAGCTGCGGCCGCTTGTTGCTCCATCATTTGAGATTGCATTTGCATCTGCATTTGCATTTGCATCATCTCAGGGGGCATCGAGCCAGCGTTTTTGTCTTGCTTGGCGATACCGAGGAAGAGTTCGAGGAGTTCTTTGGCTTCGAGAGCTCGCATATGTTTCAGCACAAATTCGCGCGCCAAATCTTGCAAAGCTTCAGGTGATTGTTCGTGCTGCAGAATGGCGTAGATCTCACGTAAGTTGACGGCACAATCCATGAGTTCGAGGCGGTTAGTCGCTTTGAGTGCATGGGCTTTACCGAAGCCGCTCAGCATCGGCTTGATCTCTTCTAATAATACGGTCGCTTCCAACGCGGTGACTGGAACACTGGTTCGTACATAGCGTGATGGGGGAAGTTTTTCGAGTTCCTCGGGAGTGACGCGAGGCACTAAAGCCACATTGACGGCATCGAGTTTTGCAATCGTAAGTACACCTTCCGATTCGAGCATCGTATAGCCACGCAACAACAGATGTCGATTGATCAGGTCGCGAGCATCGACCAACGTGTAAGGACGCTGAGTGGCCAGATTGAGTTGATCACCTGGCAGTTCTTGCCAATCGAGAGACATGTTGCAGATTTCAGCGAGCCATTGCAACAGGGCGGGCCAGGGTTGGTTGCGAAACTGAAACTCAATCGTGCCATCTTCTTTGGGGCGAACTTTCAATTCATCTGGGTTCGCTTCGCCGGGCTTAATCGAAGCTCGCGTAACGGGTGGTGGTAGTTTGGGAGCGGCTGCGGCATCCGGTGCGCCGGGCGTTCCGGCGGCGGGTGCGCCTGGCGTTGGAGTGCCGGGGACTGGCGTACCAGGTGCTGGAGCGCCAGGGGTTGGCGAGCCGGGAGGTGTTGCTCCTGGCGTCGCGGTAGGAGTGGCTCCGTCCGGGGCTGGTTCAGCGGGCGTCGCTGGTGGCTGTCCTTCAGGCGAACTTGGAGCAGCGGTCGTCGTTTGAGTCGTGGGCGTTGCCGCAGGTGCCGGTTCTTGGCTCAATACCCACGGTGCCCCCGAGGCAAAAAAGATGAACCCTGGCAAGAAACAGTGGCGAACAAGCTTTGAATAGAAGTCTGACATTGTTTCTGTTGAAGGGCCAAGAAAAAAAGAAGACGAGCAACTAGTAGCTCAAATCCAGGGACTAAGTAAGGGGGCGTTCGTCCATCCAGCCTAATATCACAACGACGCTCACGAAACATCTCACCCTGAATTCTTGTCCCAATCTTTACGGAGAAGATTAATCCCAGTTCATAAGAATATAGGGAAACCAAAGCAGTTGTTATCGACGGGGTGACATAAAATCGGCCGCAGGATGTGTGGATATCCCCGGAAAGAGGCGTTTTTAGACAAACACACTCAGCAAAGATGCGCAGCTTCCCTAGAATTGTCTAGTTGGTGAAAAAAGGTAGTTGAATTGTGTTTTTTTACGGGTAGTCTACTCAAAGCTAGTCGCCCTGTGACTTATTGAAGTGTCAGCCGGCAAATGAGTCGCGGGAGTCGTCGGCGTGCTGTTCAGTGGCGGTGGAGTCCGTCATCAAGTTGAGATTTGGAAGAGAGTACCTGTAAACCTAAGAAACGAAAGAAGAGTACGGTGATGCAATCTGCAAATCCCTTCGATGCTCCTTCTTCGGCTAGCCCAACTGCGGATTTGAAGTCTGCTCGCCCGAAAGGTGAATTCGCTTACATCATCACTTGCTTAGTGTTGACATTGCTTTGGGCTTTTGTTGCAGGCTCAAATCAACTCCTTTTTTTCTTGGGTTTACAACCTTGGGAAGATGAAAGGTTCTTACAATTAGTCGTTATCCCTGGTTGGATCATTCTCTTCTTGCTCGGCATACCATCACTGTTGAACGTATACCGAGGGCGTTTGAATTCAGCTGCGACGATCGTGCAGATCATCGTCTTGACTCTGTTGTGTTACACGATTCCCTTCGCCATTTGGGGAGCCGTGCAATTGTATTTTTCACGCGCCCACGATTCCAAAGCTCGAATGTCGCAGAGCTGATTAGCGAAGAAATGGCTTCAGCCGTTTCTTCGCAGGTTATGGCGAGGCTAGTAATCGCGATACGTCCATAAACACCACCACTGCCAAGTACGTACAAATGTACGTATAGTCTTATCGTCAAAGTGGCTCAGCTCTCCGCTTGGGCTTGTCCAATCAGAAGCACGACTTAGCGGCTACGCAGCAGGCTACAGCCTCCAATGTCGAAACCGTTGGCTTATTGTCTGTAGCCAATAAGTCGCAGCTCCCCTGGCATTAAGCCAGGGGAGGCTGAAAGAGAGGCTCCTTACTATTCGCTGCGCTAAGCGACATTACTGCGATGCTAGCATTGCTGTTCGCTATTTTGGCAATTCGGATTGATTCGCTAGCCTACATGAATTACATAGATAGCGTTGCCTCAGACTCGTCGGGATCGGCCAGGGAGGGGAGGCAAGTTTTATGTCGGAAAGGGATTTCCAAGTGCCGCAAGCAGCAGTCTGTCCGTTAGGTTTATTGGCCTCAAAGATTGAAGGGACAATCGATGGGGCAAGCGTTGACTTGCTGGTCACCGGAGCCGCACCGCTTCAAGATGCGCTCGCGGGCGAAGTATCGTTGGTAGATAACGAGAAATATCTCAATAAGCTGCTAGCGAGTCCGGCGACAGCTTTCATCGTTCCTCAATCCTTTCCTGTAGTCGAAAGCAGGGTTTTGATTCGAGTGAAGAATCCGCATGCTGCTTTTATTCAAGCGATCGAAATTTTCCGACCCCAACGAAAATCTTTTGTAGGTGGCATTCATCCGCAAGCATGCGTCGAAGCTTCGGCGAAGCTCGGGCACGATTGTTGGGTTGGGCCAGGCGCAACGATCGGAGCGGATGTGGTGATCGGTGATAGAACGCGCATTCACTCGGGCGTGCACGTTCAAGCGGGCTCGCGTATCGGCTCGGATTGTGAATTGATGCCGGGCGTGGTCCTCTACGAAAATACGATCATCGAAGATCGTGTTCTCATTCATGCGGGGGCGATCTTAGGAGCTCACGGTTTCGGATATAAATTGGTGCAAGGTCGACATTGCCGAACGGCCCAATTGGGTTGGGTGCATGTTGAGTCCGATGTCGAGATCGGCGCTGGTTGTACGATCGATCGCGGTACCTATGGTGCAACGCGCATCGGTGAGGGAACCAAGATCGACAACCAAGTTCAAATCGCGCATAACGTGCGCATCGGAAAACATAATTTGATCTGCGCTCAGGTCGGCATCGCCGGGAGTTGCTCGACCGGCAACTATGTCGTGTTGGCTGGCCAAGTGGGTATGAAAGATCATATTCATTTAGCGGATGGGGTAGTGGTTGGAGCGCAAGCTGGCTTGATGAGCGACGCAGCGCCGGGGCAAGTATTGTTGGGCAGTCCAGCGATCAATCAGAAAGAGCAGATGCAGATTTTTGCCTTGCAAATGCGTTTGCCAGAAATGCGAAAACAACTCAAGCAGCTTCAAGCGACCTTGGACCAACTCCAGTCGGCGCAGCGCAACAGTCAAGCCCTGTCAGCGGGTGACGCAGCGTAATCTTAGAACCATCGTAGGTTTACGAGACGATATGTGGAGATCATGAGCACAGCGGTACCGGTCACTTCCCAATCATGTTCGAATTCAAATAGTGTGGCGATATCTCGCGCTAACACCATGAATGTCACGTTGCCATTCTCCAAATCCTCGCCGGTTGGAATTGTGGCAGGGTGGGGACGTTATCCGCTGGTGGTTGCACAGCGTCTGAAAGAAGAAGGCGTGCCGCTCTATATTGCAGCGGTTCGCGACCATGCTGATCCGGAGCTCGAGAAGTGGTGCGACCGCATGGAGTGGTTTGGCGTTGCCAAGCTTGGTGGGCATATTCGCTTCTTTGCGCGCCATCGCGTACAACGAGTGGCACTGGCTGGCAAGTTATTCAAAGACAAATTGCTTTATGGAAAAGGTGGCTGGTGGCGGCATTTGCCAGACTGGCAATGTATTGTTTCGTTCTACCCACACTTTGTGACACGCTCACGCGATACACGTGATGACTCATTATTGACCGATGTATGCAACGCCTATCTTCGACGAGGAATTGAAATCGTGCCAGGTACCGATTTTGCACCGCATCTATTGGTCGAAGAAGGTGTTTTGACCAAACGTCAGCCTAGTTTTGCTGAGCAGAAGGATATTCAATTCGGTTGGGCCATTGCCAAGCAAATGGGAACGCTCGATATCGGGCAAGGCGTTACGGTTCTTGATCAAACGGTGTTGGCGGTGGAAGCGGTAGAAGGTACCGATGCACTAATTACGCGAACAGGCACGATCTGTCCGCGAGGTGGCTTTACCTTGGTGAAAGTTGCCAAGCCGCAACAAGATCCACGTTTTGATTTACCAACGATTGGCCTAAGAACACTTCAGTTGTTGCATCAAGCTGGTGGCCGTTGTTTGGCCATTGAAGCCGGGAAGACGATCTTGGTTGAACGCGAGGAGGTCTTGAGTTTTGCAGCTGAAAAGCGTATTGCCATCGTAGCTATTAGGTCGCCTGCTGTGGCGAATGAGACGACGCACTGAATTTAGTGCTCTATTTTCGTGCGATATACTGCCTTTCTGCAATGCACAGACGAAGAAATTCACAGACGAAGAGCATAGCTCCGCGCGTGATTTACTCCCCTCGCCCCGCTTCGGGGAGAGGGGCTTCGCTGACCTCGCTCTCGCAATTGACGCACACAATTTTCAATTTCCGTTCTAATGTTGGATGGATCTTGTAGGATGCGAAAGCCATTAAATCGCAAAATCGTGTATCCAAGCTTTCGCAGATATGTATCGCGCTCCGCATCGTGTTTCCTCCCCTCTTCTGTCAGATGATCTTTGCCATCAACTTCGATGTTTAGCTTAAGATTGATGCAGACAAAATCTAGAGTGTAGGGACCAAGCGGAAATTCTCGTCGGAATTTTTCGGATAGCATACGACCGGCACGAACCATCTGCCAAACAGTTTGGCTGAATTCGTTGGCCTGTCTTCGCTGCGAGCGAGCGAATTCGATTCGTTCCGGTTGTCGTTCACGGCCGCGTTTGATGCTCATTTTCCCCTCTCCCCCAGCCCCTCTCCCCGAAGCGGGGCGAGGGGAGCAAGAAATTCATGCTCATAATCGTAGGGTGTCAGCCTAGCAGGAGCAAGCTGCTATGGAGGTTGGAGAGCGTCGAAGATCGAACGAGTGAATTCCTTCATGCGAAAAAAACTCTGCTCTCCCCACGAATCAACGTTGCAAAGGTATTCGCACACTCCGGGCATTTCGTCAGCCTTAGCTACTGAGCCGAGTGGATCGTCTTGCCTTCTTTGATGGTCTGCAGCACTTTGAGATCGGCAAGTTCTTCGATAGGAATCTTGTGTGGATTTTTATCGAGAACGACAAAATCGGCGAGCTTGCCGACTTCGATCGAGCCACGATTTGTTTCTTCATAATGTTGGTATGCTGCCCACAAGGTGATGGATTTTAGAGCTGCATCAACGGGAATGCATTGATCAGCGCCCAAGATATCGCCGCTGCGTGTGCGGCGGGTTACCACGGAAGAGAGAATTCGAATCGCGCTGGGCATTGCGACTGGAGCATCATGATGTTGCGAGAAAATCATCCCGCGACGCAGTGCAGATCGGGCTGGGCTAATGCGTTCTGCGCGTTGTGGTCCAAGTACCGAATCGCGATGCCAGTCTCCCCAATAGAAACAATGCATGCCGAACATTGAGGGGATAACGCCATATTGTTTCATTAGATCGAGTTGGTCTTCACGTACGGTTTGGCAATGGATCATCACATCGCGGCGGTCAAGCCCTACGCCATATTTCGTGCGTGCATCTTGTATCGCGCCGAGGAGGATGTCACCAGCAGCATCGCCATTGCAGTGGGCAATAAACTGCCAACCTTTTTCGTAGCATAAGGCGACTTTTCGGTTGGCATCTGCGTCGAGCATCGAGGCATAACCGCGATAGTTGGAAGGGAGACCATGCGGAGGAACAAAATAGGGTTGGCTCAGGAAGGCCGTCTTTCCTTGCGGCGAACCATCGAGACTGATTTTGACTCCGGCAATTCGGTAGCCGTTGACCATGTTTTTGCTGTACCATTTGCTGTCCAGGCCAAAAGGTTTTTCGTTGGCCGAGATATCGGGGTAACTGGCCACATCGATCAACATTTGTTTATTTTCAGCCATCCGTATCCAGCATCGATCGGTCGATTCCATTGAGCGCCCTTCTTGCGCCATGGTGTAACCGTTGGCTGCGTAGAGCTTCATCCCAGCCATGGCGAGTTTGTCAAATTCTGCTTGGCCAAACTGCGGCATCACCTTCATCAACGCGGTGTAATGAATCGTTTCCTCTAAAACACCGTCGGGCGTTTTACCATCCTTTTCGCGGCGAATGACTCCTCCGATTGGGTTGGGTGTTGCTGAAGTGATTCCTGCGATTTCTAGCGCTTTGGAATTGCCAGCTCCTAGATGGCTCGATTGGTGAATGACATAAACGGGGATATCCTTAGATACCTGATCTAATTCGTGGCGGTTGGGATGGCGGCCTTCAGCCAATTGTGCATCGTCGTAACCAAAGCCAATGATGATCCCATATTTTTTCGCGGTGTCGGTCGCTGCAAACTTTTTGAGTTCCGCAATGAGGCTTGGAATATCCGTAATGGTATAGTCGGGAGGGGCCTGCAAGTTGGCGGAAACCGCTTGAAGTCCGGTCCCAAAGCAGTGGCCATGTGCGTCGACAAAGCCAGGTAGTAACGTACGGCCTGCTAAGTCGATCATTTCCGTTTTGGGGCCTTGAAAGGTTGAGATTTCAGCCAGTGTCCCTACGGCAAGAATCTTCCCATTTCGAATCGCGACCGCTTCCGCAAAGGGTCGGGCATCGTTGATGGTTACGATATCGCCACCGCGATAAATTCGGTCGGCCATTTGTGCGTACAATGATCCTGCGTGCGAAAAAGCCAATGCAAACCAGAAAGCCAGTCGAATCATCTATTTTATCCCACTCGGTTAACATTCAATGAAAACGGAACAGTTCGCAATCGCCGCAATCAAGTGCTGTGTGCTCACCGTCAATTTGTCCGTTACTATAGACGCATAGTCTACGGAACTTCTGCGAAGACTTCATGCATTCCTCTACGCTCGCTTGTTGTTTCGGAAAAAATCACAACAGTCGCTGCGTCGAAAACGAACCCATTTTCGAAAACATTAAGTCCCCGCCCCTCAATGTGGTCCATTCAACCTAAAGGATGAGTTATCAGAAATAATCTGACCAAAATGGCTCCCCCCAAGGTTAGTGTGGTCAATTTTACTTGACCCAGGCACGTCGATCTGTAGAATGGCGCCTTAAATGAAATTGCTGTCAAGGCCGCACGATCATGGCGACATGGTCCTGCTTTGATGAGTCCGTTTTGAAACCTTGCAAGAAAAGAAGCTCTGGTTGGTTCGATGCATCTGAAGATGAACCAAGATGGAGTACTGGTACTGGCACCTGCGAAGATCAACCTACATCTTGAGATTCTCCAAAAACGATCTGACGGGTACCACGAAATAGAAACCATCATGCACTCGGTCAACTTGTATGACACCATACAGGTTTGCCCAAGAGATGATGGAAACGTGACACTCGAACTGCATACTCCTGCAGAACGAGCGAACGAAAGCAGTTCGATAGGTTTGGATCCCCACCAAATTGATCCAGCTCAAATCGATCCAGCATGGTTGATTCCCGCCGACGCTACCAATTTAGTCGTTCGAGGTTTGTTGAAATTACGTGAGCTGCTCGGAATATCTTCGGGTGCCCATGTTCGATTGACCAAAACGATTCCTGCCGCAGCAGGTCTTGGAGGTGGTAGCAGCGATACGGCAGCCGCGCTGACCGCTGCAAGCTTGGTTTGGTTGGGACGATTTGAGCGAACAGCGGTGGAAACCGTTGCGAGTCAGATCGGAAGCGATTTGTCGTTTTTCTTGGGTTCGGCCACATCAAAAGAGTCAGGTTTGGCGCTTTGTCGTGGGCGGGGTGAACAAGTCACGCCACTGCAATTGAATGGTACGTTGCACGGAGTGATTGCGCATCCACCAGCAGGTTGTTCGACCGCGGACGTTTATCGAAAATGCCGCGTTCCCGAAACACCTCGGTCTCCTGAAAAACTGGTATGTGCATTGGCTGAGGGGAAGTTTGACGAACTTCCTCACCTGGTGTTCAATCGACTTGAAGAAGCGGCAAGTCAAGTGACACCTTGGGTAGGTCAGTTACGCGATTGGATGGAGAAATCCTCCGCCTGGACTCATCAACTTAGTGGAAGCGGATCGGCTCGCTTCGCACTCTGTCGCAATGAAACCGAGGCGAACCAGTTAGCAAAAGACCTACAAGCCAGCGGCCTTCCTAGGGTTCATGTATGGCAATCATGCATGACTCCTGCGATCGAAGCGCAAACGCGTCTGGGAATTGCATCACAATGATTGGCGTATGCATCGCGCGAAGGAGTGGTAACAGTGGAGATTACCGAGGTTCGCATAAAGCTGATGGAAGATTCTGAGGATCGCCTTCGAGCTTTTTGTTCTATTACAATTGACCATAGTTTTGTTGTCCGTGATCTGAAGATTATTGAAGGGGCATCTGGTCCATTTGTGGCGATGCCGAGTCGAAAGTTGACAGCTCGCTGTCATCGATGCGGCCACAAGAATTATCTTCGAACAACCTTCTGCAACCATTGCGGTATCCGGTTGCGTCAGGGGCAAGAAGTCCGCGACGAGGAGGGCAATTCGAGCAAACTGTATGCGGATATCGCCCATCCGATCAATCAGGCCTGCCGAGATCTCATTCAAAAGGCAGTCCTCGATGAATATAAGCTCGAATTGGAACGAGCCAAACAACCAGGTTATCGATCGAGATATGACGAAGCCTATACGGAAATCCCAGATGTTCGAGTTCCTGAGGCATCTGCTCCTCTGCCCAGCCCTAGTGTGAAAACGGAATCCAGTGGTAAGATAGAGCCCACAAAAATCGAGCCAAACGGGGCCATGGTATCGCCGCCTCACACCTCGGGGCCTCGGCGTCCACATTTGTTGGATCAATCCGGGGGAGGTGGAGCTTCGTTTGCTACCGAAAGTCGTCCACCCTCGGATTCCGGGTCCAGCAATCATAGTCCGGAATAAGTTGAGGCGGGAACCAGCTATTTTCAGCCTGAATTGAGGCTGGTTCCTGTTTGCTCCTGTTTCCGGAAAACTCATGAGTTCCCCACTGGTTCCACTACCCATCGATGAAGTGCTTTATAACATCGTCGATGTGGCTCAACGCACTTCGTCGCTAGTCATACAAGCTCCACCTGGGGCCGGGAAGACAACCCGCGTCCCCCCTGCCCTTTCCAAAGTGCTTCCCCCAAGCGGCCAGATCATCATGGTTCAGCCGAGACGCTTGGCAGCACGAACCTCTGCAGCCCGCATCGCTTTTGAAAACGACTGGCGACTTGGGCAAGAAGTCGGTTATCAAGTTCGATTCGAACGCAAAGCCACGCAAGACACTCGCATTCTCGTCGTTACCGAAGGAGTATTACTGAAGCGACTTCAAGCGGATCCATGTTTGAGCGATGTCGTAGCAGTCATACTCGATGAATTTCACGAACGTCGATTGGATACCGATTTATTGCTCGGGATGTTGCGACGTGTGCAAGAATCGGTTCGCCCCGATTTGCGCATCGTGGTGATGTCGGCAACGTTGGATGCGGAACCTGTTGCAAGTTTTTTACAACCCGCCCATATCATTACCTCGCAAGGTCGAGCTTTTCCTGTTGAAGTTCGTCATGCTAGGTTCAGTGAAAAATCGCAATGGCTTGATACATTAGCGTCAACGACGTTGGATGCCGTTCAGAAGCACGCAGGTGACACCTTGGTCTTCTTGCCAGGGGTTGGTGAAATTCATCGCTTACAACAAATTTTATCCAATCGTTTACCGCGCGGTGACTTTGATCTTCTCCCCCTGTATGCCGATCTACCCGTGGAGCAGCAAGATCTAGCCCTCCGCAAATCACAACGCCGCAAAATTGTTCTCTCGACCAACGTTGCTGAAACCTCGATCACCATCGATGGAATTGTAACTGTAATCGACTGTGGTCTCGCTCGAGTTCTCAGACACGATCCGGACGTAGGGCTCGACAAGTTGCAGCTCGAGGCAATTTCTCAGGCTTCGGCGGCACAGCGCGCGGGTAGAGCGGGACGTACGGCATCGGGAATCTGTTATCGAATTTGGGACGAGCCGACACATCGGACGCGGCCCGCTTTTACACAACCAGAGGTCCAGCGTATCGATTTGGCCACCGCCGTCCTCCAGCTCTTATGCTGGGGTGAGCGTGACATCTTGGCTTTTCCATGGTTCGAAAAGCCTCGCGAAGATGCTGTTCTGCAAGCGTTGCACACCTTACGTTTGCTAGGGGCCATCGAAAAAGACGAAATCACAGCGTTGGGTAAGCAAATGGCCGCTTTGCCTCTTCATCCACGCTTAGCCCGCTTGCTGATCGAATCCGATAAGCTTGGCGGGCTGAGGCAAGCCGCGATCGCAGCCGCGATTTTGTCAGAACGAGATCCGATCCAGAGACGATTGGCACGAAACGCACCCACGGGACGAGGTGCTCCACCTACTCGACAAACGATTCGGTCGCATTGCGATCTCCTCGATCGCGTTGAGGCAATTCAAGAATATCAGCGAACTGGCCGCGATGAATTTGAGATTGGCCCACTTCATCATGGAGCCGCGCAGCAGGTGATTCGGGCAGCGGATCAGTTGGAGCGAAGTTGCCGCAATGAAAACACAGTGCATGATCCCGATCTTCATGTAGGGCGAAAGTATCTTGGGCCTGCACTTATTGCCGCCTTCCCCGATCGTGTGGCCAAACGACGTGATGCGGGTAAAGCCCGCGGTTTGATGGTCGGAGGAAGAGGTGTCAGGGTCAGCGATGAGTCCAATGTTCAAGATGCTGAACTCTTTTTGTGTTTGCAAGTGAGTGGCGAGTATCAGGGTGACGCTCTCGCCAGAATAGTTTCCGCGGTCGACTCGGAGTGGTTAATTGGTCCATCGCTTCATGATCAAGATGAATTGCTATATCATCCAAGTCAAAAGCAAGTGGTCGCTCGTCGCCGGCGATATTGGAACGATTTGCTTATCCAGGAAACTCCGATAGCGGCGGAAGATACGGAAGCGGTTGCTGAGTTGTTGTATCAACATGCATCGGCTGATTTTGAACTGTTGTTTCCTCAGGACGATGAAGTCGTGGGAAGTTGGTTGGCCCGCGTACGTTGTTTACACCAGTGGATGCCTGAGCTTCAATTGCCCGCATTTGATCGCGAAAGTATCTTGGATGTTCTCAAATCGCTCTGTCATGGACGGCGAAGTATCAATGATTTGAAATCGGCTCCGTGGCGGGATGCATTGGAAAGTGCCTTAACGGGTGAGCAGCTTCATGCTCTGCAAAGGCATGCACCGGAGCGAATGCAACTTCCCAAAGGGCATCGTGCCAAGATCACATATGAAGTCGGCAAGCCGCCCGTTTTGGCGGCGCGGATTCAAGACTTTTTCGGTTGGACAGATACGCCGCGGATTGCCGGTGGAAAAGTGCGATTGCAATTGCATCTCTTAGCACCGAATCAACGCTGCCAACAAATCACTGAAGATCTTGCGAGTTTTTGGAAGAATACTTACGAGACCGTTCGGAAGGAACTAAAACGCCGGTATCCAAAGCACTCTTGGCCCGAGAATCCACTTGTTATCGATTCATCAGACGGTACTGGTGGAAGTTCTAAACCGCGCAAATAACTCTACAGTCAAAACTGAAACAACAGTGACCACGGCTCCAACAACCAACCAAGTCCATGGCAGGTGGGCTTGCTCTTCCACGCCAATTCCCCAATTCTTCAAGGAATCGGCGTAGTAAGCGGTCATCAGCAGCAGGCCGTTATGCACTGCATGTAAGATAATGCCGGGCCAAAGCGATTGAGTTCGAAAAGCCAACCAACCCAAGAATAAACCCATCAATGTTGTGGGTAGAAATCGCTCAACTGCCAACACGCTCCCCGTCACCACATGAAAGAGCCCAAACAAAACGGCAGAGACGATAATCGCTCCAGGTCGACTCATTTGATTGAGCGAACTAAAAACAAAACCACGAAAGAAAAACTCTTCAAACAAAGCAGGCGTCAGTGCAAAAGAAACTAAGACGAGCACTGGGGATACAGACCGGAATTGAACAATTAACGCTTGAGCCGCTTTGACTTGTTCTTCACGTAAGGTTTGAATGCCAAGCCATTGGCTCGCCAAGAAAAGTTCGTGAGCGGCCATCCACAGGCTAGTTGCCAAAGCAAGTGCGGCGACGGCAAAGATCGGAGACAAGGAAGCTCGTGGCAATCTCAGACGGAATGTCTCGACGGCGTTAACGCGAGAGAACCGACAGTAGAGCCAAGGTAATAAGCCAAATAAGATGGCTGTGATGATGATATTCAGAACTAAGCGAAAGCTGATGGATGCATCGCGGAATTGTCCCACCAGATTTGACAGAATAAAGTAGCCTGGGAAAAGCACTGCTAGAAAAAGAGCCATCTGATCAAACCGCGGATACTTACTTTGTTCAGCGGGACGCATGAAGAGTTCACGCCAGGATTCGCGACTTCCATGAACAACGGCATCGTTGCCAAACAGCCTTGCCGCAATACCGATCGCAGCGCTCGCGTAAACCATGGTGGATACGATGGCAGCCAGTGCGAGAGATAAATCCGCTTTGGCCAACAATAAGTCACGAGCCAATAAAACGATGTTGACCAACGGTATGCACGCCAAGAGCGGCGTAAATTCGATACCGGGTACTAAGCTGAGTACACCAGGGGCTAAGGCCAGTAACATCACGGGAATTAAATAGGCTTGGGCCTCTTTGAAACTCTTAGCAAAACTGGTAAGCGTGAGCATCACCGCCGAGAAAAACATGGCAAAGAGGACGAGCAGACAGAAGATCTGTAGTAGTGTAGTGAACGCTAAGGCTTGCTCGCCAAGCAGTAGTTTGCCGAGTCCAGTTACATAGAGGGTTGTGAACATCGAGCCTAAGTTGGCGATTGCCGTTAGTAAAGCGACAGTAACAACCGCAACATATTTCGCAAACAGCAAAGCCCAGCGGGGGGCAGGCGAGGCGATCAAGATTTCCATCGTACCTCTTTCACGCTCGCCAGCCGTTAAATCGATGGCGGGATAAACTGCACCAGTGATGGTCATCAAGATCAGTACCAAAGGAATCATGGTGACCAACGATGACAGTCCACTCTTGGGGAGTTTGACGGGTGATGCGATGAGACGAATAGGCCAAGCTGGGGAGCTGGTTGGGACCGAAAGTGTCTCCGCAACAAATTGATCGTCCACGAGCCGACTGATCTGTTGGAAATAAAGCAGGGCTTGCTCGCTTCGCAAGTCATTGGCAACATAGTGAACGCGATAATGGACTTGCGGCCAAGCTGCAAGGCCAGGTATTGGGGGCGTAGTCGATTGCACCTCAATAAACATGTCGAGCGTTCCATCTGCCATAGATGCTCGCCAATCTCCCTCCACACTGAAGACACGAAACTCGGGCAGGGCTGAAGTTAATTTGTCAGCTGTAGACGTATCCTGTGAATCGGGGGAAGAAATTGGTGGTTCGCTACTTGGTTCGCTCGGAGATGGTGCGGCTGCGTTTGGTTCTTCAAGCGGTGGAGCGTTTTCAAATCGCTCGATCGTCGTTGATGATGATTTTCTTTGTTGCTGAACAGCTTGCGCTAAGTTAATCGTTTCTAAAAGTGACCTTGCGGCTTGGTCATCAGGTACACCGAAGGTATAGGTTAGCTTTTCTTGTTTAACCGTAGAAGTAAGCAAGAATCGCTGCATCGTCATGCTCAGCAGCGGATAAACCAACAAAGGCATCAGCACTAGTGTGATGACAGTTCGGCGATCGCGTAGCGTTTCGCGAAGTTCCTTAATACACAGCCTTTGCAGGCGACGACTCGACATCATACCGGCCATGGAATGGTCTCCATCGAACCTCGATAGCCGAGCAAATCGAGAAACATATCAGTTAGGTGTTGGTGTCCGGTTGCATCACGCAATTGTTGGAGAGTTCCTTCGTGCACAAGTTCACCGCGATGAAGCAGACCGAAGCGATCGCAGAATCGTTCGGCTTCATCTAACCGATGCGTTGATACCAATACAGCTTTGCCTTGTTGCCGCAAGATGCCAATGAATTCAAAGATCACTTTGCTGCCAAGCACATCCAGCCCTCGGGTTGGTTCATCCAGCAACATAGCGGGGGGATCATGCATGAGACCACGAGCCAAGCTCACGCGTTGTTTTTGTCCGGTACTAAGAGTCACACTACGTTGATCAATGAACTTCTTGAGATCTAAGAGGTCCGCTAGATATCGGATCCTTTCGTCAGCCACAGCTGGTTCAACATCGTAAAGGTCTGCGAAATAATGCAGCATTTCGCGAACGGTAAGCCAAGGATAGACGCCGTCGTTGCTAGACACTAACCCGATGCGACCGCGCACTGCCGTCGATTCGGTTCCCGTTCTAACGCCACCCACCTCAGCATATCCTTCATCCGGTTCTAGGAGGCCCATAACCATGCGGAGTGTGGTTGTCTTCCCTGCACCGTTAGGGCCCAGTAATCCGAAGACTTCGCCTGTGGCCACAGAAAAAGAAATATTGTTTACGGCCTGAACGACGGTGGAGCCGCTCGCAAATTTTTTTACTAGGCCGGAAGCGACGATCATGCATTGGCTCAAGAAATGAGAAGCAAAATGTGGTGTATGCGTCCATTCCAACCGACCCTGGATGGCGCGACGGTATTGTAGCGTAAAGGATAGTGAAAGTAGCTATGGCTGCTTCTTTTTCTGCGAAGAGGACTTTTTCTGAGGGGCTGAGTTTTTCTGTGGAACTGGCCACCTCGGGTCAGAACGATGAGCTTGGTCCATCATTTCAGCCGCTTTTTTTACTAATTCAGCCTGGTTTGCGGCTAAGTCCGTTTGTTCTTTTTCATCTGTAGCCAAGTCGAACAATTGTATGTCTCCGGTCAACATCGGTTCGCGAATGGCTTTCCAATGTCCGAAACGAACCGCTTGGCGTGAGCCTTGTTCGTAAAACTCCCAGTACAGATACGCGTGTTCCTTCTGCTCTTCCCGGTTCCCCAACAGTGTTGGGAAGAAGCTGATACCGTCGGTTTCAACTTGAGTTGTGTCGCCCAATACATTCGAGATGGTTGCTAAGAGATCGGCTTGATAAGAGATATGATTCGAAATTGAATTGGGGGCAATTTTATTGGGCAAGCGGGCTATTAAGGGGACGCGGATTCCACCTTCGTACAAAGCCCGTTTGGTGCCTCGCAGTCCACCGGAACTATTGAACAAGCGCAGGTCATGCCCCGCTTCCTGATGGGGTCCGTTATCGCTTGTGAATAGCACTAAAGTGCGCTCATCTATTCCAAGCTGCTCTAACTTTGCGAGAACTTTTCCGACTGCCAAATCAACGTCGCTAACCATGGCTGCAAAGCCTCGGCTGGGTTCGTCCCAGGGTTTGTCTGAAAACTTGCCGATATTGGGCGATTCCGATCCGTTACCGCTCATACCTCGGGCTTCGTTGTTAGCATGTGGCAGTACCAGGGCTAGATATAGAAAAAACGGTTGCGATTTGTTTTCGTCAAGAAAAGCTTCGGTCTCTACAATGAAACGATCGTTCGCAAAGACCTTCTTGACCTTGGCCATACCACCCAACGAATTGGGTTGTTGCGGCGGCTTTTGAACCACATTGGGAAGTGGTTCGCGTTGGAGATTACGCCACAAGAATTCTGGGTAATGATTGTGGGCGTGAACTTGGTTGAGGTAGCCGTAAAAGAAATCGAATCCTTGGTTCAGAGGATGTCCCTCGGTTTCTTCTTCGCCGAGTCCCCATTTGCCGATTAGTCCAGTACGATAACCGTGCTTCTTGCATACCTCTGCAATGGTAACACTTGAAGCTGGCAGCGTTTGCTGTTCCTTGCCGCCATTGCCTCGCACAGGCGTATGGCCAGTATGCAAGCCCGTCATCAAGACGCTGCGAGATGGGGCACAAACCGTAGAGCCCGCATAAAACTGAGTAAAGCGCATCCCTTCGCGAGCCATGCGGTCTAACGATGGAGTTGGGATTACCTTTTGTCCGTAACATCCCAAGTCACCAAATCCAAGATCGTCTGCATTGATCAAAATGATGTTGATCGGCTCAGCCGAAAACGCCTTACTGCTGGATACCGCAACGTGACCACTGGTAACTGCAATGGCGACGATTAGGTGGAGGCACTTAGAGAAGAGTTGCATGGATTCAACCTATGTATTAGTTGACGCACGAGAGGATGTTAGCTGCAATACTCGAGGATTGCCTGAAATTCAATAGCTTTAACTGGTTGCACACTCAAACGAGAACCCTTCCGAAGCAACTCCATTCCGGATAGTTCACCGATCTCTTTGGCCTGTGCGAGTGACAGTCGTTTCTTAAAGCGTTTGATTAGCTTCAAATCGACCATAAACCAGCGGGGATTATCGGAAGTGCTGTCTGGATCGTAGTGCGGATGATTTGAGTCCAACGCGGTGAAGTCGGGATATCCTTCACGCACTACTTTTGCCACTCCGACAATTTCAGGCGGTTCGGCATTGCTATGATAAACCAATACTTCGTCACCGAGCTTCATCAGATCTCGAAGCGTGTTGCGAGCTTGATAGTTGCGAACACCATCCCAAAAAGTTGTTTTGTCTTTCTCTTTTTCCCAATCATCGATCGAGTAGGTTGATGGTTCCGTCTTGACCAGCCAATAAGACTTTACTTTTCCGGTTTTTGAGTTTGATGCAGCCATGCAATTTTCGATTGGATTAATGAAGATGGCACCGAAATGCTGCTAGGGATAGTAACAAGCATTTCGATGCCGTTGATGACGCTTAAATCGAGAGGATTGAACGCTGGATTAGGGACCCACTGGAGGCAGGCCAGGAACTCCACCACCTGGTACCATTTGGCCAGCAGCTTCGAATAGTTGGTCCATTTGTTGATTGAATTCTTCTTGTGTTTTGGCGCGTTCCAATTGTCCAATGAGCCCACCAACCACGGCGAGTCCAAGAGTCAACTGGCCTGACATCTGCGCTGGATCAACGCTGTCAATTTGCGCGATCTGTTGCTTCATTTGCTCCATCCCCGCCCGTGTGATTTCTGTTTCCGCTCCAAGCCATCGTCCATCGATGCGTTGTAGATTGATGGATTCCTTGGCACCACTGATTCCAACGAATTCAAGTTGGGCCTGATCACCATTCTCGTTAATGATGCGCATGTTCTCGGAATTCAACGATGTCCGAGGAATAGGCGTATTCCACAAACTGATGAAAATAGGAGTTTTGGCGGCAGTACCGTTGGGATCAAGTTTCTTTTCTGTTTCAATGAACTTGCTACCGTATACATCCGCAAGCCGCAAAACAACAGGCAGTACCTTTTCAACGTCACCATCTGTCAAAGCTTTGTAATCCGCTGCTGGTGACGTAACAACGTCGTTCAGAAGGGATACTAAGGTGTCATAATGGGCCGAAAGTCGAGGTTTCACTTCGGAAGGTACTTTCGGATAGTTCATAATGAACTGCTTCTTTTCCCCCATCACCTTTGCCGAGCGTTTGAAGAGCGTCTTGATCGAGTCAAAGCTCGACTTATTGAGTTTGCCTGATGCCTTCGAGATAAGTTCTGTGAGAAGTTGAGTTGTCTCAGGAGGCATTGTGTCCATCACAATGCCATAGTTCCCTTTCTTGTATTCTTCGAGAACCGTTTTAAGTGTATCTGCTGCTGAAGCGTCTTTAGCCAAGGTCACTCGGTTTGGGGCTGAGGCGGCTGGAGCATCGGCTTTGGGCTCGGTCGTCGTTTTGCCGGCCGCCGAGTCCGAACTCTTGGCGTCGGGTTTCATGTTTTCCGTCGAACTAGGCTTCTTCTCGAAAGCACGTGGGTTCGCCATACGTTTGGCTTGGGCTTGGCTCTTGAGATTCAATTTATTTAAGGGCACGGTAACTTCGGAACCGTCCCCCTTCTCCAGTACAACGTTATCTCCGTCTAAACGCACGAACTTGGCTTCAATCGTGCGTGCACCGGAAATATCGGTCCATTTTAGTTTCTCATTCGCCTCTTGTGCGAACGCAGTTGGCCCCAAAACAAGCGTACCGACGAACGGTGTCGCGTACGTAGATAGTGCGAGGGCGAAAGAGAATACGTAACGATTGATTTTCATCGGACACCACATCTTTCGGAGAGTGAGGAAGGTATGCAAAAAAAGGAGGGCACGAATCGTGAATAGAAAAATCAATACTTCGGATAAAGCCGATGCTCTATTCTAACGTTGACGCAATGCAGATAGCAAAGGCTGTCTAGCAGCAGTTCGGACCGCAAACGCTCCAGCTACTAGCCCTACGATGATCACTACCCCCACCCACGCTAAAGGTTGCATTAATTCAGTAAACTGAGCATTTTGCAGCAAGGGAGCGGCTACACACACGACCGCTGTGATACCACCCACCATAATGCCGCCAACGAGTAGTAGACAGTTTTCCAGTAGTATGAGTAGTCCTATTCTCGTGGAACGGAATCCGATCGCACGAAGCGTTGCAAGTTCACTTCGCCGTTCTAGGACACTTCGAATCTGAACAATGGCTAAACCCAGCGTTCCTAAAAGTAATCCCAACGCCCCGAGGGATTGAAACGCTTTCAGGTATGTATTCTGGACAGCCAGAAGTTGTTCAAGAACTTTTTCTGAATCCATCAAATCTAAACCTTCGTCGCCCCAGCCTTTTTCAAGTGTATTGACCAGTTGCTGTCGAGAGAGGGTGGATGGCGTTGTAGCGTTTTGTCGAGAAGCTTCAGAAGCTAAGAAGAACTGGAAGCCGCTCAAATCAGGGAAGGCTTGTTGAAAGTTCTCTTCTCCGATCAACAGCACACCTTGCAACAAACTGTTGTTGAGTAAGCCCACCGTCTTGAAGTGTATTTCTTTGTCGTGGAATTCGAACGAGAATACTTCATTGATTTGAGCTTTGAGGTGCAGACTCCACATTGCTGTGTTAAGGTCCAGAACAACAGGTAGCGGGTCGTCTTTCGTTCCGGTCGCTCGGACCTGCACAGCTTCCCATACAGTTTGTGGTGATTTTTCGTTTGTTGGTAATTGGGCCATAAACGAGAACCGCCGCTCTGCGGGCGCCATTTTTTCCCACTCCGCAAAAAGCGAAGATACACCGACAATTTTGGGTTCGCTTGCTTGGTAAAGATTGTTGCAACTTGCCTCATCGCCGGGCCGCATCTTAAAGGCGAATATCGTGGCATCGTTGAGCGCGTCGGCTGCCGGCCCCAGATAATCACGGCGTACAGTGGGATCACCCAGGTTTTGGTAAATCGGCGTTGAACTTTCACCGATCAACGTGAAACCTCCCGCCGCTTCCATGGTTGGACGGATTTGGAAGGCGCTTAAGGAAAGGATGAGAAAACTAGTGACGGCTAGCAAGCCGAGCGTTAATGTACTTCGCAATGGATTTCTACCGATGTTGCGAGAAGCTAGTGAAAGCAGAGAGTAATCTCCTTTAGCCTTGCGGGACACATTGCCTTGTTGCCAACGCAGCAGTCGGCTGTAAACAAGTCCCATAGCTCCTATCAACAAAACCATGCCTCCCCCAACAAACAACCCTGCCTGCATTTGACCGGACTGAGTGAGACCTGACAGGGCTAATGCCAAGCCAGATATCCATACCGTCAGTGATATACGGTTCAGCCACACAGAACGGGAGCCTTGGCGCGATCCAACCAGTTCTGTTCTACCTCTCAACAACTCGATGGCAGGTAACCTTCGCAAGGCGCGGATAGCGAAGTAGATGGCCAATAGCGACACCAACACACCCGCAACCACTCCAATGATTAGGCTGCGATTGGTAATGAAGAAGTCAAGAAATGCAACCGTAACCGCACCAATCCACCAACCGCTTAAACCTGCTAAGATGAGTTTAGCGTAAAGTATTCCTAACGGAATTCCCAGCAGAGCTCCGACGATACTCAATGTCAGGCCTTCGGTGATCAACAGATTTCGCAAAGCCCGCCAAGTCCACCCGGTGGCGACGTACAGACCCCATTGCTCTGCACGTTGATCAATACTCAAACGGAACAGCAACGCAATAAGCATCAAAGCAGACCCGATAACCAGCATGCTCAAACCGAGGAACAAGCCATCGAAGGGGGTTGTGCCTGATGAGGCTTGTATCGCTTCCGCTTTAATCGCATTGAGTTGGAATGAAAGTTCTGCAAGGTGTGGTTGCAGGATCTGCCGAATTTTGGCTTCTAGTTCCTCGGAAGTTGCGGCCACGCTTGAGGCAATACGAAGCGATGTGGCTTGACCAAAACGACTTCCAAATCGATCGCGAGCCGCTTCGTAACTCATAAAGAGCTTGGGTGTTAAGCGATGATTGTTCCAATATCGATCGTCCTCGGCAGGAACCGTTCGTGTTAGTGGAAAAGGCGTTTCCCAATCATTGATCGAGTCTTGATCGGTGATACCCGGAACCTCAGGAGTTAATGCCGGGTCATTAAAGAGTGTTGGAGCCTGTTCAAACTTGGCGGGCCGATTGCGCCGATAGGGAGAGGCAGGCTCTGTGATAGGCGCTATACCGACGACATCGACTTCAAAAGATGTTTCGACTTCTTTTCCATGTACGGTTTCAGGGAGATAATACCAGAGCTTTAGTCGATCTCCCGCTTGAGCATTCAATTGTTCTGCTAGCCAGGAATTAATGATGACTTGATCATTTTTCAATATCAAGTTGTCGCCGAGCCCCGATTCGCGAGTGAGAGGAAACGATTTACTTGAGTCGATACCCGTAATCGTTGAGTAGGTTACTTCTTTTGCGTCGCCGTTTTTGGTGATCGCATTGGCAAGATACGTAAATACTGGCTGGGCTGTGCCTCGAGGCAATGCGTCCATAAGCAATCTTTGCACAGCCGGCTCAAGGATCATTTCATCACTCGTCAGGCTGTAATAACGATGCAGGGCTTTGCCGTCGGGGTCTGCGATTGTCGGTTCGACTAACTTGAGCCGCATGTCTTGAAGCGTTGGTCGAAAGTCGGCAACGAATTTAGCAAAGGTCGTGGTGTCGGTCGTAACGGTGGCGGAGGAATCGGAACGCGGCAATGAAACGGCGATAGCGTTGACTTTGTTTGCTCGATCGATCTTCTGTTGCAAATAAGAGAGGTTCAAAAAGACGTTGCGTGGTACGCGCTGATTGTTGCGAAGATCGAATCGCCCTAGCCCTTTAGCTGGAATAATGTCAACGATTTTCAAACGGGGTAAACCAATGGTTTGCCCCTCACGGTGACCGAGAGGGCTATCGGCGGGAACTGCTTGCTCTGTTGGAATACGCAGAGTGACTTCGTCGCCTACGGACAAATTGAGTTCGCGTGCCAATTCGTCATTCACGACAACTTCATCTGGGCCAGGCATCGATTTAGGCTTGGTTGAACTTAACTCCCAAAATTCGGTTTGAGCTCCGACAGCAATGATGTTGCTGCTGCGACGAACGGCCGACTCCACCGAGATTTCGACCGTCGAACTGGGGAACAAAAGAAAAGGATGCAATGTGGTTTGCGTGTTCGTTTCTTGAATTGTCTTTTCCCAAGTGGAGATCGAATCCAAAGACACGAAACCACGAGTCAGCATCAAACCATCGATTTTGCCCAATCGATCAAGCGCTTGATATCTTAAGCTACCACGAACACTATCACCCACAAGTAAAGCCCCGACGATAACTGCCGTGGCTACTGCGATGCTTGCGATAACCGCAAGGTTGGGGAGAAAGTTAAAGCGAAACGACTTGAGTTGTAGTTCGAAAAGTCCAAAGCGGATTGCTGGAGATTTTTGAGTCATCATAATTACCTCCATGTACCACTTATCAAGCGTCCTTTTTCAATTCGAAAACAATGCTGCGCGAGATTGGCAAGAGTTTGGCTATGAGTCACCACCACCAACATGCTGTTCTCGCTGCGTGGCAAATCCATAAGTAGTTCGCCGATCCGCGAAGCATTTTCAGGATCAAGGTTCCCGGTTGGTTCATCGGCTAAGACTAGCAAGGGACGATGAATTAATGCCCGAGCTACAGCGGCGCGTCCTCGTTCGCCACCCGACAGCTCGCTGGGCAAATGGGACTCCCGATGTTGTAGTCCAACTTTGGCAATCAATTCGCGAGCCCGCTCGACCATGTCTGGTTTAGGGCGACCATGAGCCAATACGGGAATCAGCACGTTTTCGAGAACGGTGAGTTGAGGCAGTAAATGATGGTCCTGAAAGATAAATCCGATTTTCTGATTTCGGAAATCGGCAAGATCATTGGGCGACAGACCAAAAGGTGAGACACCTCCGAGCTTCACTGTACCAGAAGTTGGGGAATCAAGTGCGCCTAAGATGTGCAGCAACGTTGATTTGCCACTGCCACTGGGACCAATGATGGCCGCATTTTCACCTTGTTTGAGTTGGAGCGATGCATCTTCGAGAACGACTAAGTCCTCGGCGGGTGTCGTGTACCGTTTCGTTACATGTTCAACGACTAGTTCTGACATGATGGTCCTCGTTCGTTTCCGCCATGAATCGCACTAGTGTAATCGTAGAAGTGATTGAACGCTTGAGCAATCGGTGCACAAATGCCACCGATGGGGTTCGGGCCATTGGTCAAGAAGACGGGCAGGTCGTTTAGCCCGTGTGCTGCAGGCCAGGCGTCCAGCCGCAAACCTCGCCGATCAAGAAGTCCGATTGTGACGACTAAGTTGAGTGTGCGGGGAAACTCAGACGAAGGCCGAAGAAAAAAAGGCGAGCCTGGCAGGTTTCAGTCAACTTCCCTTAGAAACCTGAGATAGGGTTTCAGTGCATTCTGTACGGATGCCCTTTTCTCCATCTTTTCTGACTCAGCCATGACTTCAAGTATGACACAGACAAGTTCTATCGTTCGAACGCGGTTCGCGCGTCGCTTGCGGCGTAGCCCGTCATTGAGACGCGGTGTAGCTTGCGTCGAAGCTGCCTTTTGTTTGCCCGTCATTTTGTTGGTTGTCTTGGGTAGTGTTGAAGTTACCAACAAGATTTTTTTGAAGCAATCGCTATCTACAGCTGCCTACGAGGCATGTCGCTCGGCGATCCAAGCGTCCACAACAACCGCAGCATCTCGAACTGCGGGAGAAGAAATACTGAAGGCTCGAAACGTTAGGTCTGCCACCATTGTCTTCAATCCGGCCGATGTGAGTAACGCTCCGCGAGGTCAAATGATTCGAGTGACGGTGAGTGCGAGCGGCAAAGCGAATAGCATCCTGAATAATGAATTTACCGTAGCCGGTGACGTCAGCAGCACTGTGGTAATGATGAAAGAATAGTTCACAACGCCCTGAGAACGCAATGTAACGATCTCTTAAAAGGTGGTGGTCAACATGATGAGCTTGCAAGTGAAAAGTACGACTAAAGTGTTCGCATTGTGGATATTGCCACAGAACAAATCGGCACAGCGTAGATTGGTGCAGCGGAATCGTAAGGGGACCGTTACCATTTTGGTGGCGGCCTTGATGATCGCATTCGTCGCCATGGTGGCGATCAGTATCGATATGGCCTATTTGCACATGGCTCGCACCGAACTGCGAGCTGCGACCGACGCTGCAGCCAAGGCTGCGTCTGTTACGCTCTCGCAAACTCAGAATATCGAGGCGGCTCGTACTACGGGAATTCAAGTTGCTGGTCTAAACTCCATCGCCGGCAAACCGCTGGTACTTAATAACAACAATTTTATCTTTGGAAATTCCAGCCGTAATCAAAACGGTAAGTTTACCTTCACGCCTGGGAAGACGCCCTTCAACGGCGTGAGAGTGATCGCAGATCTCGGTGCCAACAGCGCTACTGGAGGCGTTGATCTTTTCTTCGGAAACTTGCATGGAGTGAAAGTCTTTGAGACTCATCAAGAGGCGATCTCGACTTATTTAGAACGCGATATCGTGGTCGTCATCGACCGCTCAGGTTCGATGCAAGGCCAGAAGTATAAAGACCTATGCGATGCATTAGCCATATTCGTGGCGACAGTTCAAGAGACCCCCACGAAAGAATTTATGGGGCTGGCGAGTTACTCTTCGTCGGCAAGCATTGATCAAGGCTACACGCTAGATTTAGGCCTAGTTCCTGGAAAAGCAAAAGGACTTCCCGTGAACGGTTCGACCAGTATCTCGGCGGGCATCGATGCAGGTTATCAAATCATTCAGACCGGTCGCTCGAAGTTGTTCGTCGAACGGACGATGGTGGTGATGACAGACGGTCAGCACAACACAGGCCGCGAGCCGATCATTCCCGCTCGAGTTGTGGCTGCCGACGGTGTTACGATTCACACCATTACGTTTGGGGCAGGGGCTGATAAATCAAGAATGTCGCAAATTGCTGCAGTAGGCCGGGGACGTCATTTACACGCCGATAACGGTGCGCAATTGAAAGCCGCCTTCCGTGATATTGCTCTTACTTTAAGCACGATGTTAACCGAGTAAATTGAGCAGTGTGGTTGCCGGTGAAACTGTGGTTGCCGTTGAATAGGTCATTTAGCGAGTTGTAAAGAAACATGAAACGAGTTCGACGACAAACGAAACGAAATTTGCCAAGATGGGGAGCGACCACAGTTGAGTTCGCGTTCGTCGCGAGCATCATCTTTGCGACTTTTATCGCCGCTGCGGAGTTTTGCCGATTGTCGATGATGCGACATACACTCGACAATGCCGTCTATGAAGCGGCTCGTAAGAGCATCGTCCCAGGCGCAACGGCAAAGGATATCGAGGCACAAGCCAAGAGTATTCTTTCCACCTTGGGCATCAGCAATGCAAAAGTCTCTGTGAACCCGCAGTCTATTACCGATGAAACAGAATTCGTCACAGTCAAAGTCGATCTCCCCTTGAATGAGTCGACCTTTATTCCGGTCAATTCCAATATGAGCCGTTCGCTTAAGATGCGACGTGAGCGATCTCTTTAGTGTCAATGGACTTCTACCAGTTCCAGTCGAAACGCATGGCAATGATGTCGGATGTGGTTGAACCATAGACGGCATCTTGCGTCGTTATCGGGTGAATCCAGTCGAACATGACTCTCGTACGGTCGGTCCAGTACCAATTGAAGCCCACCGTCAAGTCGTTGTATTGGCCACCTTCGAGGTTATTCAAATCGAGATACGACCAACGCGTTTTGAATTCCCAGGCTCCAGTTCCAAAGCAACCAGGCTTCAAAAATAAATTCTCGTAGGGAACGTTTCGACCGAATTGTGCGCCATGTTGGCCAAATCGTTCGAAAATTCGATTTTCGCCCGTCAAAAAATAACTCATATAAACATAAGCTCCACCGATCGTGGCGCGGTCTGCCGTTCGCCGATCGACGCTGCTTACAAACGCTTCACTTTGAATTGAAAGTGGGCCACATACAATCGCCGATTCGATATTTCCGGTTGTGTATTCATCCGCTAGGACGATACCGCTATCGATGATTCGAGGACCTTCGTGTATCTGTGGACGAGAGCGGAAGCGAACTCGACCATCTTGATCATCCGTGTATAGAATTCCCATACCGGTATGCCAGAGGTAACGACCTTTTGAAGCCTCGTCGTAATAGGGCAACCAAGTCGCGCGTGCTGAAAGTCGCATCCCTTGGTTATCGTCAATTTTCTCTTTTAAGCCTTCACTGATGCTGTCGAGAAAGATGCCATACGAAATCGTTGCATCTTTGTCGTCGGTAGTGTTGTAAAAAGCCATCCCCACTTCGCGGTCCGGTGAAAAAACGCCTTGGGTTGGAATCGAACGTTCCATAAAAGCGTTATTGGTGTCGTTGGTCACTTGTTCTAAACTGAAAGGAACGAAAAAGTTGCCAATACGAAAGCGACCCAGCGATGGAATTTCATTGACTGAGAAGTAAGCGTCCTTCACATCCGGTGACATCACGATTCCCAATGGCTGTGTTTCGCCAATAGTTTCTGGTTCTAAAGTCATCTGCAAACGAAAATCAAGCACGTCATAACCTGTGCCATCCGCAACCAATCGCAAACGGCGAAACTCAAAATAGTTTTGTGCGTCCGGGATACTTGGAGCGGAGTCGGCCCACTGAACTAAATCAAGCTGGACGTGACCACCAAGCTTTACATTCCATTTGGCTGTCGATTCTTTAGGAGTCTCTTTTTTGTCGCCGCTCCCACTTTTTGCGGAATCGGCCTCCTTTTCATCCTGCGGCTTGGCAAGCTTGGTTTCCAATTCAGCCAAGCGCTCTTCTAGTTTTCGAAATGCTTCAGCATCCACTTGAGACTCATCAGCCGGCAGGGTGAGCTCCGGTGGCTGCTCCACCGTTGTCGCCAAATAAACCTCACTGGGTTCTTGAACTGCAAATGTGGGACTGCAGAGCGTCAGCATCAGGAACGCAAGTTTCGCAATGATGTGACGGTAGAACATGGTTGATCGCGATTGCAGCTGAAGGAAAGGGGGAATATACCCTTTTGGGGGTGGGATTGCTGCCAAAGTGACAGTTTCCACTCCGTTTATCTAACGAGATGCCCTTAAAATCGGCCTGATCGC
>Ga0075163_10001111_pt1 | contig 35851 bp, 20 predicted proteins | sample JI1023141ADNA_FD_71478 | JGI IMG/M metagenome (GOLD analysis project Ga0075163, IMG submission 71478) | Wastewater effluent complex algal communities from Wisconsin, to seasonally profile nutrient transformation and Carbon sequestration -... | ecosystem: Engineered > WWTP > Effluent > Algae...
GGTGTAGCCGTGGCGCTCGGGCACGTCCTGGTCGGCCACAAAGGCCTTGAGCTCGTGGCGGGCGGGGCCGGTGGGCACGTCGAGGGCCACGCCCGCGCCGTAGAGCGCACGGTCGTAGTTGAGCAGCTCCACGCCGCGGATGCCCGACTTGAAGTTGCCCACTGTCAAGGTGGATCGGTCGGCCTCCACCAACACGTAGACGGGCCCGCGGCTGTTGGCGTCCTTCACCTCGGCCGCGCTGTCGCCGTACACCGGGTAGAACTGCTCGGGATCGATGACCTGGCGGAAGTAGGTCTCAAACTCGCGGCGGCGGGCCGTGTCCACGTGGGCGGTGACCTTGTACTGGTCGAAGGCGCCGCCCAGCACGTCCTTGCCGCGGGCGTAGCCCTTAAAGAACACCGCCGCCCGGCCATACAGGTAGATGCTGTCGGCCACCGTGGTGCGGCTCGGGGACTCCACGCCGTCCAGCTCGGCGCCCACACTGCCCGCCTGCCCCTCGCCCAGGGCGAGCAGGAACCAGGCGGCGGGTTTGACCTTGACCGGGTGGGCGATGACGCCCTTGTTGCCCGCCGGATCCTGAGTCGTGACGCGCACTTCCGTGTCGTTGACGTCCAGCCAGGCGCCGCCGGCGAAGCGGCCCTGGTCGTCCACCAGCACCTCGTTGCCCTGCAGGAACACGCGGTTGCCCGGGGCGGTGGTGCCGCGGATGGGCACCGATCGGCCGGGCAGCTCGGCGCCGGCGGGCGGGACCTCGATGTCCAAGACACACGCGGGCACGTCGGCGCGGGCGCCGCCCAGGGCGGGCTTCAAGACGCGCTCCACCTCGCCCTGGCCGAAGGCGGCCATGATCGCGCGCTCGGTCTCCGAGAGGGTGGGGGTGGGCGCCTCGGTAGCGACGGGCGCCTGGCGAGCCACGCGGCCGGCGCGGGACACCGGGCCACCACCCACGGGATCGGCGCCGCCCTCGGCGGGGGCCACCGGCTTCAAGCGCGCATCGCCACCGTCGGCGTCCTCGGCCGGCGGCACCACGAAGAACAGCGCGCGGCCGCCATCGGGCCGACCGAGCTCGATGAGCAGCGCTTCATCGCCCCGCACCTCGGTGCGGCCGGCAAAGCGGTTGCCTTCCTTGGAGACGCCCTGGCCGTCCACGCGGAGGGTCCAGGACTTTTCCTTCATCTTTTCAAAGGGTTTGCTGCCATCGCCGGCCACCAGGACGCCCTCGGCGCTCTGGCCCACCACCTCGCGGCTGCTGCGGACGGTGAGGCGGTAGCGCCACACACCGGGGCCGGCGCCGGCCCAGGCGATGCTGGCGGGGGGCTGACCCTCGCCTTCCTGCTCCCAGACCGGGGTGGCGTCCTCGCCGCGCACGGCGAAGCGCCAGCGGGCCACCTGCTTGAGGCCGCTGGACAAGCGGAACTCGGCGGGGGTGGTGAAGCGACCCTCCTGGACGGCCACGGTCTCGGGCCCGGTAGCCTCCACCTTCAGGCCGGCGGGCACCACTGCCAGGCCACCCACGGTCAGGCCGTTGGGGGCGGTGCCCTCGATGGCCAGGGTGCGGGCCTTCTCGCGCTCGGGGCGGCTGCCCTCGGCCAGCGGCACCACAAATACGGCGCGGCGGCCATCGGTGGCCTGCACCGCCACTTCCACCACGCCATCGGCGGGGATCGTGGCAGCCAGGGCGAAGGCGCCACTCTCTTCGGCGGCCACCTCGTCGGCGTCCACGCGGGCCACTGCGGCGTAGCGGGCCTCCAACTCGATGGCGGGCGGCGCGGCGACGGCCGCGTCGGTCAGTGAGCGCAACTCCACGCGCCGATTGATCTTTTTGCTGCGCTCGAAAGCCGTGGGCAGCCGCGGGCGGGCGTTGCCGACGCCGCGCGCCTCCAGCCGATCGGCGGGCACCTTGAGGGTCGTGGCCAGCCAGGTCACCAGGCGGGCGGCCTCCTGCTCGGTCTGGGTGCGGACGGCGGCGTCTTCGCCGGTGCCGTCGCCGTGCACCTCCACGCGGATGCGGCCGGTGGCGGGCAGCTTGACCCGGCGCAGGCTGCGCTGGAGTGCGGGGTTGGGCTGGCCCTGAGCGTCGAAGTCGCCCTCGATCATCTGCAGCAGCGGGGGCAGATCGCCGCCGCCCACGCCCACGCCGAAGACCACCGCGGCGCTGCCCACCAGGGCACCGTCGCGGCCGGCGAGCTCCAGCCGCGCGGCGTAGGCCTTGCCGCGCTCGAGGACCGGCTGGCCGTCCAGATCCAGCTGGTTGAAGTCGATGAGCTTGGGGGGCCGCCCCGGGCCGCCGGCCACCTGCCGGTCGGGACCGGGCACGCCGCCTTCGCCGAGGGGCGCAATCCACAGGGCCCAGCGGTCCTTGGGGGCGCCCTTGAAGATGCGCACGGCGAAGGCGAGAGTGTTGGCGGCACCGCCGGCCCCGGGGGCCAGGTCGGGCCGGTCGCGCTCCACGCCATCCACCTGCAATTTCATCAAAACTTTCGCGGCCTTGCGCTCGTCGCCCCGCACGCGGATGGTCAGCTTGTTGGCGTCGCCGCTCACCAGCCCCAGCTCATTGCGCAGGGCATCGAGGGCGGCGGCCATGCCCTCGCCAGCCACCTCCAGGCGGGCACCGCTGACGTGCTCCACCGGGCAGGTGACCCCGAAGCTCACCTTGGCCGGCAGGCCGCGGGTGAAGTGCACCACGCGCAGGCCATCGGTGGTGAAGGTGGCGCCGGGCAGCAGGGTGCCGGGATCGACCTTCACCGCGTGGGAGCCGGGATCGATGTCCTTGAAGTGGAAGAGGCCCGCGCTGTCGGTCTCGGCATACCAGCCGTTGTCGAGGTAGAGCCGCACGCCGCTCAGGCCCGGCTCGCCCTCACTCTGCTCGCCGTTGGTATCGGTGTCGCAGAAGACCTTGCCGATGAGCAGGCCCTGGTCGAAGTCGGGATCGGCCAGCACCCGCACATCGGCGGAGGCCACGCGGCTGACGGGCACGTTGCCGGCGGCCAAGAGGAGCTGGGCGCGGTTGGTGTACGTCTCGCGGGGGCGCACGTTGGCGCCCAGCGCGGCCTGGTAGCGCAACCGCAGCGCCTCGCCCGCGTGCAGATCGATGGGGAAGCGCAGGATGCGCGCCTCCGCCGGATCGTAGGAGAGCAGGGGGATCTCGCGGCCACCCTGGACCCGCGACCAGGTGCCACTGCCCGCTACATACTTGAAACCTTTGGGCAAAATGTCCTGTAGCACGGCCTGACCGGCCTCGGAGCCCTCGGCCAGATCCTTGGGGCTGCGGTTGATCAGGTCGATCTCGTAGGTCACCACCTGGCCGCGCAGGACCTCGGCGCGGCGGGTGCGCTTCTGCACGTCGATGAGTGCGCTGAGCGGGTCCACCGGCACGTGGTTGTGGAAGAACTGGTCGTCGGCCCCATTGAGCTCGAAGGCCAGGAAGTAGGTGCGATCGGCGGTGGGTGCTACCGAGGGCAGGGCGTCGGGCACCACGTTGCGCTCGGGATCGTCGGTGAAGGCGTAGCCGGGCACGGGCGGCACCCGCAGCGAGGGGCTGACAAAGGCCAGCCCGGGGGGCACCACCTCCATCAGGTAGCGGCCGGCGCGGCGCACGGCGAAGCGGTACATGCCGCCGTGGGCGGTGCGCTGGCCCTGCATGCTCTCCGACTCCAGGTCGGCGAGGGGCACGAGCACGCGGCGCTGCCGCGAGGCCTCGTCGTAGGGGTCGTCGTTGGTGGCGTCTTCGTCGCGGTAGAGGAAGACCTGGGCGCCATCCAGGAGGGCGCCGTCTTCGCTCTGGTATACGCGCCCGGAGGGGTCGATCAGCAGATCGAGGGCGCTGCGGGCACCGCTTGTGATCTCCACGTCGTCGAGGACGGCGAGCTGCACGTCGGTGACGGAGAAGACGCGCAGGCGGTAGCGGCCGGGCAGCAGGTCGGCCAGGGCGTAGGTGCCCGCCGCGTCGGATGTGGCCTCCGCCGCTGGCGCGCCATCGGGATCGGTCTCGGCGTAGGCGGCCACCTTCATGCCCTCAAACACCGGGTCGCCGTCGCCCAACGTGCCGTCATCATTGGCATCTTCGAACACGCGACCTCCGAGGGCGCCGAAGCGCACCTGGGCATCCACGCAGGCGGGGTCGGAGGCCAGGAAGGGCACGCCGGGGCCTTCCACCTGGGCGGTGTTGCAGACCTGCTGGTCGGCGCCCAGCAAGGGATTCACCCCCATCTCCAACACGATGATGGCGGATTCTCCAGCCACCACGCCCACTTGCGAGATCACCACCCGGCCCGCGCCCTGGGCCCCGGCGGGCGGCGGCTCCACGGTCAGGGTCGCGCCCGGGGGCAGGGCGAGGTCGCGCACAAACACCAGGCCCTGCGGCAGGTCGTCGGTGACCACCAGCTGGCCCAGGTCGAGGGTGCCCGTGTTCTCCAGGGTGATGCGCCACTGCAGCGCCTCGCCGGCCAGGGCGGGCGGACCGGAGGGATCCTCCACGGTCTTGGTGATGCGCAGGGCGCGCACGGGCTCGTCGCCCACCGAAACCACAGTGGGATCGCGGCCTTCGCCGTTGTCGTCGGAGAGGATCGTGACGCCGTTGCCCGCGTCGAGGCGGCCCTGGTTTTCCACCGTCGGCCCGGCGTCCACCACGGTGCGGAAGCGGACCGTGCGCTGGCTCCCGGCGGGCACGCGGTCGATGCGCCAGGTGATGACCCCGGCCACCACCTGGCCGCGGTCGGCGTCCGCGGCGTCGGTCACGGTGGCGCCCGCCAACACGAGGCTGCCGGGCACGTAGGTGGTGCGTGCGGGTACGTCGTCCTGCACCACGACTTGCCGGGCGTCGGTGGTGCCCGTGTTGCTGATGGTCAGCGTCCACTCGATGGTGTCGCCGATGCGGGCGCGCCCGTCGCTGCGGCCGAGTACGCGGGCGGTCTTCAGGAAGCGCGTCAGATCGGCAGCTTCCAGCACCACAAACGCAGTGGGATCAAGCAGCTCGGCGGTGTCGGGATCGTCGCTGGGCGCCACGATGCCCAGGCCGTCGTCCACCACCCCCTGGTTCTCGATGCGGGTGCCCGCCGGGGTGGCGGCGTCCACCACCACCTGGAAGCGCACCTCCGCCGTCTCACCTGGGTTGAGCACGCCATCGCGACCGCGCAGGCCCAGGCCCGGCGGGCTGAAGGGCGCGTTGGCGCCGCGATCGGCCACCGGCGCGCCGTCCAGCAGCGTGCTGCCGCGGACATAGGTCACCCCGCGGGGCAGGCGGTCGGCCAAAACGGGCTGGGGGCCCGGCGCGGTGCCGGTGTTGGTGGTGCGGATGACGTACTCGACGGTGTCGCCGGGGCGCACGCCGCCCAGGGGGCTGGCCACGACCTTCTGCACGGCATACGTCGGCCCACCGGCCACCAAAAACACAGTGGGATCATTGGCTTGCGCGGTTGCGGGGTCGTCGGAGGCCAACTCAACGCCCGCCACGCCCACGACGCTCAGGAGCGCTTGGTTGGCCACCGGGGTGCCCACGGCCAGCGCGGCGCGGATGCGCGCGTTGACCCGCAAGGTCAGGCGGCCGCCCGGCGCCAGGGGCTCAACGGCCCAGGTCACCTGCCCGGCGGCGGCGTCGAAGAGGCCCCCATCCAAGGGCTCAATCGCCTCCAGGGCCTCCACCGGCAGGGCATCGGTCACCACCACACCGCGAGCGCGCTGGCCGGTGTTGCGCACGTCGATGAGGTACTGCACCTGGGCCCCGGCCGCGAGGCCCGCAGGCTCGAGCGGCAGTGCGCGCTTGGTGAACGTGAAGCTCGCCTGATCGAGCTGGATCTCGACGATGTTGCTCTGCACGTAGGGTCCGGCGCCCCCGAAGCGGCCGCCGAACTGGTTGGTCACCACGGCGCCGTCACCCAGTGCGGGGCTCAGGCGGGCGGCAAGGCCCACGCGCACCTCGGCCCCCGGGGCCAGATCGCCCAGGTCCCAGACCGCCACGTTGCCCTCGAGGCGGCCGCCCTCGGCCACGACCTCGATGAGGCCGGGGTTGATGGGATCGGTGAGGTCCACCGCAGGCGCCGGCCGGCGGCCCACGTTGCGCACGATGAGCGTGAAGTGGACGGGATCCCCCGGGGCCAGCGGGCTGAACTCGGGCGGATCGAGCACCTTCTCCACCTGCAGCTCGGGCACGCTCTGCACGGTGAACGCCGTGGGATCGCCGGCGGCGGGGGTGGCGGGGTCGTCGGAGACGAGGGCGTCCAGCGTGGCCTGGTTGCGCACGACGGTGCCCTCGGCAGTGTCCTCGGCCACCGTGGCGGTGATCGTCAGCTCTACGGGGGTGCCAGGCGCCACGGGCGGCACGCGCCAGGTGACGGTGTTGCCTCGGACACCCGCGCCGGGGGCGGCCACCGCGATGAGCTGCGGCGGCACCACGTCGGTGAGCAGCAGGCCCTCGGCCACCGCATCCCCTGAATTCTCAAGGCGAATTCGGTACTCCACCTGCTCGCCCGCCTGGATGGGTGCCGGTGTGATGAGGGTCTTGGTGAGCGCCAACACGGGTGCTGAGACCACGCGGAAGGCGGTGGGATCATCCACCACCGGGGTGGCCGGATCGTCGGTCAGGAAGGGCTTGCCAAAGTCGGCCGCGGTGATGCCGGCCTGGTTGGCCACCAGCGTATCGTTGGCCAGCGGGGCCACCACGCGGGCATCCACCGTCAACCGCCGGGTCTGGCCGGGCTGCACGTCCCCCAGCGACCACGTGAGCTGCTGCCCATTGACGACGGCACCCGCGGCGGCCTCCAGCACCAGCTCGGGCGGCAGCACGTCGGTCACCACGGCCGCCCGAGCGGCGTCGTTGCCGGTGTTGGGGAAGATCATCTGGTAGCGCACGCGGGTGCCGGGCCGGAAAGTCGGGCCCCCATCCCGGTGGGTGACCGTCTTGGTGGCGTCAGAGAAGTCGGCGGCGCTCACCACCTGCACGACGGTGGGATCCAGGGCGGTGGCGGTGGCGGGGTCGTCGGAGAGCAGCGGCGCCACGCCATCGGCCACGAGGCCTGCCTGGTTGGCGATGCGGCGGCCGTTGGCCAGCGGGGCCACCACCTGGGTGCGGAAAGTGAGCACCTGCGGCGTGTCCACGGGCACGTTGCCCAGGTTCCAGACCAGCGTGGCGCCATCGGGCACGGCCCCGGGGGCCTCCGCGACGGTCAGGTCGGCGGACACCACATCGCGCACCACCACCCCGGTGGCGTCGGCGCCGCCGGTGTTCACGAGGGTCAGCGTCCAGGTGAGCGTGTCGCCCGGGCGCACGGGCGCGCCATCGGCGTCGGCCACGGCCTTGGTGAAGGTGAAGACGGGCACGGCGCGGACCCGTACCAGGGTGGGGTCATCGGCGTCGGGTGTGGTGGGGTCGTCGGTCAAAACCTCAGCGAGATCAAGCCCTTGGAGCTGAGCCTGGTTGCGGATGAGCGTGCCATCGGCGAGCGGCCGGCGCACGGTGCCTCGCAGCTCCAGCACCCGGCGCTCCCCGGCCGCCAGCGCACCGACGTTCCAGGTGGCCAGGCCATCGGCGACGGCCCCACCCGGCGCCTCCACGGCGTCCAGCTCGGCGGGCACACGATCGGTGACCACCACGTCCTGGGCGGGCGCCGTGCCCGAGTTGATCACCTCGATGCGGTAGGTCACCCCCTGGCCCGGCTCCACTTCGCGGGGCGCGGCGTCCTTGGTGGACGTGGAGAGGTCGGGGCGGCTGACCACCGTCACCACCGTCGGGTCGGCGGCGCCGGGCAGCGCCGGGTCATCAGAGGGCACCACCGCCACCTGATTGGCCAGTGATTCCGCCTGGTTGCTGATCTGGGTGCCCGCCGCGGTGGCCGGATCGACGCTGGCTTCGAAGCTCACCTCCACCGGGGTGCCTGGCAGGATCGGCTGGGCGAGGGACCACATGACAGTGCCGCCCTTGAGCCGGCCACCCGCGCTGGGGGCCACGTCAATGAGGCCGGCGGGCACCGCGTCGCTCACCTCGACGCCCTCGGCGGGTGCGTCGCCGGTGCTGCGGATGGTCAGCACATAGCGCAGCCGATCGCCGGCCTGCACGTCGCCGCCGTTGAGGTCGATGACCGTCTTGTCCAGCGCGAGGGCGGGGGTGGATTCCACAACAAAAACGGTGGGATCGCCCGCAACGGCGGTGGTGGGATCATCCGACAGGCGGGCCGCGACCCCCTGGGAAATGGCGGTGGCCTGGTTCTCCACCCGCAGGCCGTTGCTGAGGACGGGCAGCAGGGTGCCGCGCAGCACCAGCTCCACCTCGGCACCCACGGTGAGCAGGGCCAGCTCGGGTCGGCTGGCGGCGTCGAAGACCACGTCCTCGCCCGCCACGCGGCCACCCTCGGCCACCAGGTTGGCAAACACGCCGGCCGGCAACTGGTCGGTGATGCGCACATTCTGGCCGTCGGCGGTGCCGGTGTTGCGCACGCGCAGGGTGTAGGTCACCGCGTCGCCCGGCCGCGCCGTGCGGGGGGCCACGTCCTTGCTCACTTCCAGGCGGGCCTGGGAGCGGATTCGGACGATGGTGAGGTCGTCCACCACGTTGGTCACCGGGTCGTCGGAGCGCACGGGCACCGGCACTTCGGTGGACACCACGGTGGCCTGGTTGGGCACGCGGGTGCCGTCGTCGAGCACCGGCGGCAGCAGGGCCTCGAAGCTCACCTCGGCAAAAGCGCCCGCCTCGATGCGCGGAATCCGCCATGAAATCGAGTTGTTGGCCAACACCCCACCGTCGGCGGGGGCGACCTCGGCGAAGGCGAAGCGCAGCGCATCGGTGATGACCACGTTGGTGGCGGGGCGGTTGCCGGTGTTGGGCACGCGGATCACATAGCGCAGGCGCTCACCGGGCAGGGCCACGCGGCCGGGCAGGCCAGCGACGTCCTTGGTGGCGGTGTCGAGGGCCGGGGCGGCGAAGACCACCAGCGGCGGGCTGCGCACCTGCACCTGCTGGGTGGGATCGTCCAGGGCTCGCACAGTGGCCACGTTGGCGATGCTGGCGGCATGGGGTGCATCGGCGGTGACGGCCACGGTGAAGACCACGCGCACGGTGCCCCCCGCCGGCACGCGCACGGTGCCCTGGAGGCGGCCCCCTGCGCACACGAGCTCGGGCGCGGCGCCCTCGAGCTGGCAGTCGTCGGTGAAGGCGGGCAGGGGGTCGTTCACCGACACGTCGGCCGCCGCCGCACCGGTGTTGGCCACGGCGAGGGTGTAGCGGATGCGGTCGCCGGGCTCGAGCCGGCCGCCGTTCACATCCACGCCGTCCTTGCGGGTGCCCGGGCCGGTGATGTCCACGGCGGAGGACAAGCGGAAAACAGTGGCGTCGTTGGCGGCGGCGGTCTCGGGATCGTCGGTCAAGCGGCGCTGGCCACCCACCGTGATTTGCGCCTGGTTGCGCACCGCAAAGCCGTTGATCGACCCGGGCGCGATGCCATCGGCGAGGAGCTGGGCGCGATCGTGGATGCGCACCAGCAGCGTAACGCGGGCGGTGGCACGGGCACCCACCTCGATGTCGTTGAGCTGCACCAGCCCCTCTTCGGGCCGGCTGGCGTCGGTGCCGGTGGCGGCCACCACTTGCAGCAGATCGAGATAGGGCGGCAGGCGATCCACCAGCGTGATGGCCAACACATCGCGATCATTGGGGTTTTCCAGCGCGAGCTGGTACTGGATCACCTCACCCGGCGTGAAGCGGTCGTCGCCATCACCATCCACCACGGTCTTGGTCAGGCGGCCGAGATCCACGGCGCCCAGCACCACCACCACCGCCTCATTGGTCAGGGTGGGCTCGGGCAGGTTGTCGGCGGTGAGGGTGCCCTGCAGCACCAGGCGCTGCCCGGGTTGCAGGCCATCATCGAGCGTGGCGCGGAAGGTGATGACGCGGTCGTTGTCCCCCTGAAAGGGCACATTGCCCAGCCGCAGGCCCGCGGCCAGCGGGTTTCGGGCCTCCTCGCCGGGTACCGGATCGGCACCATCCACCCGCAGGCTGCCCGCCACGTAGGTCAGGCCCGCCGGCAGCGCGAGGCGCACGAGGGTATTGAGCGCGTCGAGAGAGCCCTCGTTGGTGAGGCGCAGCGTGATGACCACCCGCTCCCGCGGGGCGGCCTCATCGGGCACCACGGAAAGAATCGTGCCATCGCGGCGGAAGTTGGGGGCGTTGCGCTCCACATTCAGCAACACAAAGCCCAGAAAAAACGCCTCGCCGTTGCCCGCGGCGTTGCGGCCATCCACCACGCCGTCGCCGGATCCCGGCCGCAGCCGCACCTGGCGGTCGCCGGGCCGCAGCAGGCCCGAGACGTCGAACGTGTCGATGTCCACCCCCAGGGTTGCCCCGCCGGGGGAGGTGGAGTTGAAGAGGTTGTTGGGCGGATTGGTGGCGTCGCTGAGCTTGACCCCACGGAACTCCATGAAGTCGAAGCAGGTGGCGCAGGGGTTGACGGGGTCGGTGTCCTGGGGCGGCACCCCCAGCAGGGCGTCGCCTTCAAGGGCGAAAAAAGACAAGGAAGCCGTGCCGTTGGCTGGGAAGTCGAAGCCGGCGATGTCGAACTGGTCGATGCCGGCGGAGCGGTCGTTCTCGTCCAGCAGGCGGAAGCCATCGTGGATGAACACGTCGCGCAACACCCGCACCGAGGGCGCTTCGTAGACCAGCACGAGGCTCCACGCCGCGTACTTCGCCTGGCAGGTCTGGGGGTCGATGCACTGGCCCTGGGCGTCCAGCGCCCCGGGCTGGGCCTGCACGTCGCTGACCTCCCAGCGGCCGTTCCAGCGCTGGGCCCCGGGGGCGCCCTGGAGGCGGGCGGTGACGTCGGCGCGGCAGTAGAACGAGCCACCCAGGGCGGCCACCTGCACGCAGCGCTCGGCGGGAATGTCGTTGAAGACCTCGCCCCCGGGGGCGCGCAGGTCGGCGGTGCGATCCACCTGGCCGGCGATGGAGCCGGTCCAGAAGAGATAGGCGCCCGCGAGCTGGGCATCAAAGGGGATGCCGCGCACGTCGCCCGCTGATCGGGGCAGGAGGCCGCTGTTGACGAGCGGGTTGGCGGCCGAGGCGGTCATCAGCGAGTTGCCGGTGACCACGGCCGCCCCAAACAGGCGGTGGGTGCGGTAGAGCTGGTGGGGCTCGCCTTCCACCAAGGCGCGCGCCCACCCGGGGACCAACAGGAGCGCGCACCACAAGGCCCAGCGGGCGATCCAAGTCTTGGAAATCACTCGATTCTCACGCGGATGGCAACCCGGGCAGTCTAGGCATGCACGTGGGCCGGCGTCCAGTCGGCGGCGGCATTCTGGTGGGCGGCGGTTGGCGGGCCCGGCGGGCTGGCGGGCCGGCGGAGCGTCGGGTTGCGGGCGCCGGTCAGCTTCAAGTGCTCGGTTTGATTTGGTTTATCGGACGAGCTTGGGGAGAGCGACGAGCGAATACGGGCTGATCACGGTCCCGGGTAGTGGGCGGGGCCAGGTGGGCGCATCCGGGTCGAAGTGCCTGAAATCAATCAGAGTTTTTGGCGATTTGCGCTCAGCGCCGCTTGGGCTTCACAAAGCCCTGATCCACCAGGGAGCGTGCGCAGTCCACCAGCGTGTCGCGAACGGGTCGGTAGGTGATGCCGAGGCCCGTGCGGGAACGCTGGTTGTCCACGCGCTGCGGGCGGTTGAGCAGGTTGCGCACCATCGCCACCGACATGCGCTTGTCGAACATCGCCGCGAGGTAGAGCACGAAGCCGGGCAGCCGCCCGGTCTTGATTTTGTATTCGGGCAGGGCCTCGGCCAGCATCTTGGCCAGATCCACCATCCAGCCCGCGTCCGCCGAGATGATGTAGCGCCCCTCGGCCTCGGGGCGCACCAGCGCTTGCACGTGGGCTTCCGCCACCTCGCGCACGTCCACCACGCTCACGCAGAAGGCGGGCAGGGCGGGGAAGGTGCCGTTGAGCATGTCCCAGATCACCGACGCGCTGGCCTTGCTGTGGGCCTTGGTCATGACGGGCCCAAAGACCATGGAAGGGTTGAGGCGCACCACCGAGAGGCCGGTGACCGCCGCCGTCAGGCGCTCGGCCTCGCGCTTGGCGAAGCCGTACGGGTCGGTCTTGAGGGTGGCCTCGTCCGACCAGTCGGCCTCGGTGTAGACCCGCCCGGGCTCGCCCCGGCTGACGATGGCCGACACCGAGGAGGTGTGCACGAGCCGCTTGACCGTGCCGGCGCGGGTGATGGCATCCAGCACGTTGCGGGTGCCCACCAGCGACGGATCCACGATGTCTTTCTGGGGGTCGGGGGCGGCCAGGATGACGGCGGCGGCGGTGTGCACCACGGCGACGGCACCGGCGAAGGCGGCGTCGTAGGAGCCCGCCTCCAGCAGATCACCGCGCACAAACGAGAGGGTGCCGGGTTGGCCCTCGGTCAGCGCCTGGAGATAGGCCAACTTCGCGGTATCACTGGGGTTTCTCACACACGCGCGTACGGTGAAGCCGCGCTCGAGCAGCACGCGCACGACGTGGGAGCCGATGAAGCCGGTGGCACCGGTCACTGCAACGGGGCCGGACTGGGGGGTGATCATGAGGTCCTCCTGGCAAGCGGCCCGCAGCATGCCCTGGTGTGTCCGAGAGCGCCAGTCACCTTCGACACAGCGTCGCCGGCCTGCGAGGGCCCCAGGTCATGGGAGCACGACGGGGGTCACCACGGGGGCGTCGCGGGGCACCGGGCCGCCCAGCGCCTGCCGGAAGTGGTCGATGATGCGGCCCTGGAGGCTGCGATTGACGGCGGCATCCACCACCATGTGCGTGAAGCCCGACAGCGGCAGGAAGGCGTGCGGGCGGCCGGCTCGGAAGAGCGCGTCGGACAGCTTCAGGGCATGCATGAAGTACACATTGTCGTCGCTGGTGCCATGCACGATGAGCAGCGGTCGGGTGAGCTGGGCGGCGTGGGTCAGCACGGAGCTCTGGTCGTAGGCGGCGGCTTCCTCCTCGGGCAGGCCCAGGAAGCGCTCGGTATAGAAGGTGTCGTAGTCGCGCCAATCGGCCACCGGTGCGCCGGCCACCGCCGCGTGGAAGACGTCGGGCCGCAGCATCACGGCCATGGCGGAGAAGTAGCCACCGAAGGACCAGCCCTGGATGCCCACCCGATTCATGTCCATTTCCGGGTACTTACGGCCGATGGCCTGGAGGATGGTCACCTGATCGGCCAGCGCAGGCCCGATGAAGTCGCCCAGAATCGCCCGGGCCCAGGCGCGACCGCGGGCCGGCGTACCGCGCCCGTCGGCGCGCACCACGATGAAGCCGTGGTCGGCCAGCCACTGGTCGAAGACGAGGCCCTCCGCGGCGCGCCGCACCATCTGGGCGCCCGGCCCGCCATAGACCTGCAGCAAGACCGGATAGCGCAGCGCGGGATCGAAGCCGCGCGGCCGCACAACAACCGCGGCGTGGCGGCGACCCTCGGTGCCCTCCACCTCCTCCCACAGGGGCGCAGCGGCGAAGCCCGGGCGCTCGGCGCGGGCCACCAGCTCACCCACCGGCGCGGGCAGGGGCCCGCGGGCGGGCAACATCCGCACCCACCAGCGCGGCGGACCCGTCTCGAGCTGCTCGGTGTGGACAGCGAGCGGCGCATCGCGGGCGGCGCTGAAGCCGTGCAGGCCCACCGCGGAGGTCAGGGCTTCGGCCTCTGATGTGCCATCGAGTGGCACGCGGAAGAGGTGTTGCTGGGTGGCGTCGGCGCCGCCGGCCACAAAGACCGCGTCCGGGGTCAGCTGCACCAGCCCGCGGTAGCCCAGCTCGGGGGCGGTCAGCCGCCGGCGCAGGGTGCCGTCAGCGGCGCGCACCTCCAGGCACCAGGCGCCCTCGCGCTCGCTCGTCCACAAGAAAGCCGAGCCATCGGGCAGCCACAGGGGCATTTGCTGATCCAGGTTGACCCAGGTGGTGTCGTGCTCGGTCAGCAGCAGGCGGGTGGCGCCCGTGGGGGTCACCGTCAGGACGTCGAGGGCCCGCTGGCGGCGGTCCTCCACCAGCACCACGGGCGGCGCGTTGGGGGCCCAGACCACGCGGGTCAGGTAGGGGCGAGTCGCGTGATCCCATTGGATCTCTTGGGTTTTCTGGCCATCGTCCCAGAAGAGACGCACCACCGCGTTGGCCTTGCCGGGGCGGGGATAGGGCCAGGTGTCGGGCGTGCGCGCGGGATCGAGGGGATCGCCGATGGAGAAGTGCTCCACGGCGGTGGTGTCGGTGCACTGGAAGATGAGGCCGGTACCGTCGGGGCCCCACCACAGGCCGCTGAAGCGCCCCATTTCCTCCTGGGCCACAAACTCCGCCGTCCCGCAGGGGCCATAGGGCTGTGCGCTGGTGGCCCCCGCGAGGGCGGGCGGCTCGACGGCGCGGTGGGCGCCGGTGGCCACCTCCCAGAGGGTGATGGCGCCGGCCTTCACCACGGCGAGGCGCTGGCCATCGGGGGAGAGCGCCGCGTCCTCGGCCCCCTCAGGGCCCACGGCGGTGATCCGGCCCGTGGCGCGCTCGTAGACCCACTGCCGGCCGCCCAGCGGGATGAGCAGGTGGGTGCCGTCGTCGGAGAGCGCAAAGCGCGCGATGCCGCGGGCGGCGAGGCGCATGCGCTCGCGCCGGGCCTTCTCCTCGGGGCTGAGGGCCTCGTCGGTGCCCCCCAGCAGGTTGGCGGCCGTCAGCAGGACGCGGGTGGCCCCGGTGCGCGGGTCGAAGACATAGAGGTCGCGCTCCAGGCTGCGCGGCCCCGATTGCAGGAAGAGCACGGCGTCGCCGTTGGGCGTGACCGTGATGCTGGCCGGCAGCCCCGCCCGGAAGCGGTAGGTGGCGGCGTATTGGTCCAGGAAGCTCGGATCGGGCCCGAGCTCCGGGTGGGGTGAAGGGGCGGCGATGGGTGTGGGGCTGGCGCCGCAGCCCAGCAGGCCCACCAACAAGAGCATGCGCATCATGCAGCCCACTTCGCAGATGCCTCCGGTGGGTGCAAGCACCTCGGTGGGGGGCGCTCAGGTTGCCGCCCAGCGGCCGTCCGCCTATAAACCCAGACCGCACGGCGGTGGCATCAAAAGCCACGTCGGGGGCGTCTCAGTGGGCGGGCGGCCGCGTTGGAGGCCACCCAGGAGGGGCAAGCGCCATGACCGACCTCATCCAAATCCTTGATCCCAAAGCGGAAATCCCTGATCCCAAAGAGGAAGCTGTCGCCCCGCCGCGGGTGCGCGCCCGCGAACCCGGCCCCCGGCCGGACTGGCTGCGGGTGCGCTACAGCCGCAACGAGACGTTCCACGCCCTCACCGCCCTGAAAGAGGGCCTGGGCCTGGTGACCGTCTGCGAAGAGGCGCGCTGCCCCAACATCGACGAGTGCTGGAGCGCCGGCACCGCCACCTTCATGCTCATGGGCGACATCTGCACGCGCCGCTGCGGCTTCTGCGCGGTGGACAAGGGCACGCCCCGCGCGCTGGATCCGCTGGAGCCCGCTCACACCGCCGAGGCCATCCGGCGCATGGGCGTCAAGCACGCCGTCATCACGAGCGTGAATCGCGACGAGCTGCCCGACGGTGGCGCGGCCCACTTCGCCGCCACGGTGCGGGCCATCGCCCAGGCTTCGCCCACCACCACCATCGAGCTGCTGGTGCCTGATTTCCTCGGTGATCTCGCGGCCTTGGACGGCGTGCTCGATGCAGGCCCCCACATCGTGGCCCACAACACCGAGACGGTGCCGCGGCTGTACCGGCGGGTGCGGCCCCAGGCGATCTACGACCGCAGCCTGGCGGTCATCCGCCACATCGCCGCGCGCCCGAACACCCTCTCCAAGACCGGGCTGATGTTGGGCCTGGGGGAGACGGACAGCGAGGTGGAGGACGTGATGTGGCACCTGCGCGATGCGGGCTGCCACATCCTGTCGCTGGGCCAGTACCTGTCGCCCACCACGAAGCACCTGCCGGTGGACCGCTGGGTGGAGCCCGACGTCTTCAACCGGCTGGCCGAGGTGGGGCGCGCGATGGGCTTCAAGCACGTGGAGGCGGGCCCGCTGGTGCGCTCAAGCTACATGGCGCACCGCGCGGTGGAGTAGCCGACCGGGTGAGCGCCCTGCCAGTCAGGGCAGCGCGGGGCGACCGATGAGCGCCGGGTCGGTGGGCTGGCCGGTCAGGCTCTCCAAAAACGCAACGAGATCGAGCAGTTGTGGCTCGTCCAGCGGCACCGGCTCCAGCAGGGGATCCCGCGCGCCGAGCGCCGCCTGGCCGGGCAGCGTGGTCTTGTAGCGCACCACATCCAGGAGGGTGCGAAAGCGGCCATCGTGCATCCAGGTGCCGGTGCGGGCGACGTTGCGCAGGGTGGGCGTCTTGAAGCGGCCGCGCAGGTCGTCCTCGGCCACCAACGCCGCCAGCCGCTGGGCTTGCGGGCCCCCGGGGTCATCGCTGAACGCCCCGGCGGCGTTGAAGGGATCGGCGAGCACCCGCGCAACCCCTTGAAATCGCCCAAGATCTTCCGGTCGGCCCGCGACGGCCTCCAGCCCCACGTTGTGGAAGTTGCCGTCGGAGAAGGTGGGGCCGTTGTGGCAGGCCACGCAGCCCGCCTCGCCGACAAACAGCACCAGACCGCGCTGTGCCGCCGGGCTGAGGGCCACGAGGCCCGCGTTGTCCTGGGCCAGGAGCGCCGCCACGTAGCGGTCGAACGGGCTGTCGAAGGACTGCAGGCGCCGGGTGTAGGCGGCGACGGCCTTGCTGAAGTGGGCCAGCACCTGGTTGATCGCCGCCTGGTCGGGCGCGGCGATGGACTGCCAGGCGTTGTTGAGCACCGCCTCGGCCGGGTGGGCGGTGGGCTTGGCGGCCGGGGGGAAGCGCTGGGAGTCGCTGACGTCCGGCAGCGGGCCGAAGATGGCCTCCCAGGCTGGGCGCAACTCCGCGTCTTCGCTGATGATTCTGACCACCGAGAGCCGGTCGGAGGCCATCTCGTCGTGGTCCTCCAGCGGCCCCGGCACCTGGGCCCAGAGCGTGTCGGCGTGGCCGTCCCAGAAGAGCCAGGGCTGGAAGGCCACGTTGAGCAGCGAGGGCGCGTGGCGAAAGCGTAGCCCCCCGTGGCCGTCGTAGCTCAGCTCGCCGGAGAAGGCTCGGTTGGGCGGGTGGCAGAAGGCGCAATCGCGGCCCACCGGCGAGAAGTCGTCGGTGTAGAAGAGCGCCTGACCCAGGCGGGCGGCGGCGGGGTCGTCGGCGAAGCGGTTGGTGGGATCGGGCGGCAGCGGCACCGGGCCGGTGAGGGTCTGCAGGAAGGCCACTTCGGCGGCGGAGAAGCCCCCGAAGGCCACGGGGTCGGGCGGGGCGGCGTCGAGGGCGCCGTCGGGCGGGTCGGCATCCCTTGCGGCGTCCATGTGCCCCGCGTCGGCCACGGATCCCGCGTCGGGCAGCGCCCCATCGGGTGGCGCGTGGGCATCCAGCCCGGCCGCATCCGCCGCAGCATCGGCGAGCCGCGCATCCGTGCACTGGGCGTCCGCGGGTCGGGCGTCCGCGGGTCGGGCGTCCACCCCGGGGCCCACGTCGCCGCGCGCCGCGTCCGGTCGGCTGCCATCGACCAAGACCGCTGCGTCCTGGGCGGCCGTGTCGGGGGGGCTGCATCCCACCACCAGGCTCAGGGTCACGAGGCCCAAGCCACTGAATTGAAAGCTTTTTTTGAGAGCGGGCGCGGGCAGGTTCATGGCTTGACGGTAGAGGGGTGGGCCACACGAATCAACGGACCTACCCGTGGGGAGGCGGGTGGTCGTACTCAAACACCTGGGCAAACTGCGTGGCCAGGTGGTCCATCACCTCGCCGATGGGCACCGGGTGGCCGAGCTCCGCTTCCAGGCTGGTGACGCCCTTGCCGTGCAGGCCGCAGGGCACGATGAGGCCGAAGGCAGCCAGGTTGGGGTTCACATTGAGCGCAAAACCGTGGCGGCTGATCCACCGGCTGAAGCGGGCGCCGATGGCCGCGATCTTGCGGTCGCCCCGCGGGCCGTCGTGCAGCCAGACGCCGGGGGCGCCGGCGAGGCGGTCGGGGTGCAGGCCGTAGTGGCCGCAGGTGCGGATGACCGTCTCTTCGAGGCCGCCGACGAAGCGGCGCACGTCCTTGCGATCGGGGCGCAGGTCCAGGATGGCGTAGCCGATGATCTGGCCGGGGCCGTGCCAGGTGATGTCGCCGCCCCGGTCGCTGTGCACCAGGTCGATGCCGCGGGCGGCCAGCGTGGTGTCGTCCACCAACAGCGAGTCGCGCTTGCCGGCGCTGCCGAGGGTGATGACGGGATCGTGCTCCAGCAGCAGCAACGTGTCGGGGATGTCGCCGACAAACCGTTGTTCTACCAGGTCTTTTTGGAGATCCCAGGCCTGCTGGTAGGGCACGCGGCCCAGGCGGCGCACGTCGAGGGGGCGCATGGCAGCCCGGCCTACATGGCCGATTCGTCGAAGGTCTCCAGCGTGCGCTTGAGGTGGCTCATGAACTGGTCGGCCACGGCGCCATCGATGACGCGGTGGTCGAAGCCCAGCGTGAGGTAGCCGCTCAGCTTCACGCCAAAGGTGTCGGTGCCGTCGGGCAGGGTGATGACCTTCACGCGCTTCTCAATCATGCCCACCCCCAGGATGGCCACCGAGGGCTGCGGGATGATGGGCGTGCCCCACTGGCTGCCGAAGATGCCGGGGTTGGTGATGGAGAACGTGAGCCCCTGCACCTCATCGGGCTTGAGCTTCTTGCCGCGGGTGCGCTCGCCCAGGTCCGCGATTTGCTGGGACAATCCCAGCAGCGAGAGCTGATCGGCGTGCTTGATCACGGGCACCAGCAGGCCCCAGTCCACCGCCACGGCGATGCCGAGGTTGATGTCGCCGCGGTAGATGACGTTCTCGCCGTCGTGGCTGGCGTTGACGATGGGGTAGGCCTGCAGGGCCTTGATCGCAGCGCGCGCCAGGAAGGTGGTGAACGTCAGCTTGCCGCCGCGGGCCTCGTAGCCGGCCTTGTGCTTGCGGCGCAGGGCGTCCACGCGGCCGTAGTCGATCTCGAAGCACGAGTGGACGTGGGCGCTGTAGGCCTTCGACTTGACCATGTGGTCGCTGGTGGCGCGGCGGATGGGGCTCATGCGCTCGCTGGAGTCGCCTTCACGCATGACGACGGGCGTCATGGGCACGCCGAGGCTGACCTTGCCCTCCACCGGCGCGGCAGCGGGCCGGGCGGCGGGGGCCTGAGCAGCAGCGGGCGCCTGAGCGGCGGCGGGCGCCTGCACAGCGGCGGGCGCCTGCACAGCGGCGGCCGGGGCGCTCTCGAGGAAGGCCTCCAGGTCGCGGCGGGTCACGCGGCCGTCGAGGCCCGAGCCAGAAACCGCTTTGATATCCACACCATGCTCGGCCGCCATCTTGCGGACCACCGGGGTGGAGCGCTCCTTGCGCAGCTCAGCGGCGGACATCTCGGCGCGGGGCTTGTCCACGGCCGGAGCGGCGGGGGCAGCGGCGGGCGCAGCGGCAGCGGCGGGCGCAGCGGCAGCGGGTGCAGCGGCGGCAGGCGCAGCAGCGGCAGGCGCAGCGGCCTTGCCCTCACCCGCGGCGCCGATCACGGCCACCACGGTGCCCACCTCCACGGTCTGACCCGCCTGGACCTGGATCTCCAGCAGCACACCGGCCGCGGGGGAGGGGATCTCGGCATCCACCTTGTCGGTGGTGATCTCAAAGATGGGCTCGTCGCGATCCACCGCGTCGCCCACCTTCTTGAGCCACACGGTGATGGTGCCTTCGGCCACGGACTCGCCCATCTGGGGCATGATCACATTGGTCGCCATCCGCCTACCTCTCGGTTCAGTACTTCAACAGCCAGCGCGCCTTGGCCGCGATGTCCTCGGCGCTGGGGTAATACGCTTCTTCGAGGCCCCGGGCAAAGGGCACCGGGGCATCGGGGGCCGTCAGCCGCAGCACGGGCGCGTCGAGCCACTCAAAAGCCTGCTCCTGGATGCGGGCCGTCAGCTCGCCCGCCAGGCCACCCGTCCGGGTGTCCTCGTGCACGATCAGCACCTTGCCGCAGGCCTTCACGGCGGCCACCACGGCCGCGTCGTCGAGCGGCTGGAGCGTGCGCAAGTCCAGGACTTGAATGGAGAATCCGTCCGCTGCCAGCGCTTCGGCCGCCTCCAGGCTGCGGTGCACCATCGCCCCGTAGGTGATGATGGCCAGGTCGGTGCCCGCGCGTCGGATGGCGGCTTGACCCAACACGCCCACCTCGGTGGGGCCGGGCAGGGCCTCGCGCAGCGCGGGCGCCCGGTAGAGGGCCTTGTGCTCGATGAACAGCACCGGATCGGGGTCGCGGATGGCCGCTTTGAGCAGCAGCTTGGCGTCCGCGGCGGTGCTGGGGGCCACCACCTTCAGGCCAGGCGTCTTGATGAAGTACATCTCGACCGACTGGCTGTGGAAGGGGCCACCCCCCACCAGGCCGCCGCCGGGGCCGCGCACCACGATGGGCACCGAGGCCCCCAGGCGGTAGCGCGCCTTGGCGGCGAAGTTGGTCAACATATCGAAACCACAGGAGATGAAGTCCATGAACTGCATCTCCACCACCGGCCGCATGCCCATGAGTGCCGCGCCCACCGCCGCCCCGATGATGCCCGCCTCGGCGATGGGGGTGTCGATGATGCGGCTGGCCCCGAAGCGCTCCAGGAAGCCCTGGGTGACCTTGAAGGCTCCGCCGTAGACGCCGATGTCCTCCCCGAGCAGGAAGACGCGCTCGTCGGCCTCCATCTCTTCCCAGAGGGCCTCGCGGACGGCTTCGAGGTAGGTGGCGGTCTTGCTCATGGGCCGGTGTCGTGTCGCTCCTGCCCTACATGTGCAGGGCGTGACCGGTGGCCGCGTGGGCCGCTTCGTGGAAGATCTCCGACAGCGTCGGGTGAGCGTGCACCGTGCGGGTGAGCTCTTCGAGGGTGTACTCGAGCTTCACGATGGGCAGCGCCTCGGCGATGAGGTCGGTGGCGCGGGGGCCGATGATGTGCACGCCCAGGATCTGGCCGTACTTCTTCTCGGCCACCAGCTTGAGGAAGCCCGTGGTGTCACCCACCACCTTGGCCTTGCCGATGGCGCTGAAGGGGAAGCGCCCGATCTGCACGTCGTAGCCGCGCTTGATGGCCTCCGCCTCGGTCAGGCCCACGCTGCCCACCTCGGGGTTGCTGTAGGTGCAGCCGGGGATCTGGTCGCGCACCACCGGCACCGTGGGGTGGCCGGCGATGTGCTCCACCGCCACCACGCCCTCGGCCATGGCGGCATGGGCGAGCTGGGGCATGCCGGCGACGATGTCGCCGATGGCGTAGATCCAGGGCGAGCCGGTGCGGCCGTAGCCGTCGGCGTGCACGAAGCCGCGCTCCACCACCACGCCGGTGCCCTCGAGGTTGAGGCCCTCGGTGACCGGACGGCGGCCCACGGCCACCAGCAGGTGGCTGCCGGACACCGAGCCGGCCTTGCCGCCGGCCACGGGCTCAAGGCGCGCGCGGATGCCCGTCTCGGTGCGCTCCACGTCCGTCAGCTTGGTGGCGGTGTGCACGTTGATGCCGCGGCGGCGGAAGACTTTCTCGAATTCCTTTGAGATTTCGGCATCTTCGATGGGCACGAGGCGGTCGGCCAGCTCCACCACCGTCACCTCGCAGCCGAAGCTCTTGTAGACGCTGGCGAACTCCACCCCCACCGCGCCGGCGCCCAGCACCACCAGGTGCTGCGGCAACTCGGGCAGGTCGAGCAGCTCGTCGCTGGTCAAGATCGGCCCGCCGAGCGTCAGCCCGGGCAGCATGCGGGGGGCCGAGCCCGACGCCAGGACCACAAAGCGGGTCTCCAGGATGGTCTCGCCTTCGGCGCCCACCACCTTGACCTTGTTGGGCCCAGCGATGCTGCCAAAGCCCGTGTGCACATCCACCTTGTTCTTCTTCATCAAGAAGGCCACGCCGCCCGCATTCTGCTGGACGACCTTGTCCTTCTGGCGCAGCACCTGCTCGATGTCGATGGACACGTCCCCCAGCTTCACCCCGAACTGATCGGCGTGGCGGGCGTGGTCGGCCAGCTCGGCCGAGTGCAGCATGGACTTGGTGGGGATGCAGCCGCGCAGCAGGCAGGTGCCCCCCAGGCGGCTGTCCTTCTCGACGATGGCGGTCTTCAGGCCGAGCTGGGCGGCCCGAACTGCGGTCACGTAGCCACCGGGGCCACTGCCAATGATGACGACGTCGTAGGCCACAGGCACTCCTCGCGAAACGACCGCAGGGGTAGTACCCCGTCCGCGCGCGAGGTGCAACGGGCCCGGGGAGGCGGCCGGGGATAGAGGATGAGCTGACACGGACGGCTCCCGTGGGGCATGGTGGGAGGACTCGGACCCAACGAGCGATGGAGAACACGCCGATGCCGCGCCTTCAGATCGTCCACAAGCACCAAACCCGCCTCAATGACTGCTGGTACGCCTGCATCCAGATGCTGCGCACCTGGAAAAACGGCGCCAAAACCAAAGCCAGTGGCGCGGGCGTCTCAGCCCACCGCAACCAGGGACTCTTGAGCGGTGGCTTTTGGGGTTGGACCCTCGGCTCAGAAGATGCCGAGTGGAACAACATCCTCACGCAGAACGAGCTGGTGGATGTGAGCACCCTCGTGGGCAGCAACTCGCCCGCCAGCATTCAATTGGCGGTGGACCAGCACGGCCCGCTCCTCTTCGGCGGCAATTTTGGCAAGGTGGGTCGCATTCCCGGCACCCGCCGCCACATTCTGACGGGGCAGGGTCACTACATCGTGGTGGCCGGCACCTCGGGCGCGAGCAACATCGTGCACGTCAACGATCCCTGGCATACAAAAGCCACCGATATGGACTTTGGGGACTTCCGCACTGAGGTCTGGAAGGGCGACATGCGCACCGTGGTGGCAAACGCACCCTGATCTGGCTGACAAGTGCTTGAGTTTGCTGGCTTTTTGGGTCGTGTTTAGATCCAGGGCAGCAGCAGCGCCCGCCACCATGCGGCCACCTCGCGGGCCATGAACCACGGCAGCGCGAGCAGGGGTCGGGCCTGGGTGGCGGGCACGGTGAAGCAGGTCAGACCCGCGCGCTCGCACTCAATCTTGATCCGGGGCAGGTGGTAGAAGTGGCTCACCGCCAGCACCCGGGTCCAGCCGCGCTCGGCGGCCAGCCGCGCCATGTTGCGCGCGGTGGCGCGGGTGTCGAAGCCCGCGCGGTCCAGCACGATGCGGGCGGCGGGCACACCGGCCTCGGTGGCCGCCCGTGCCATGGCTTCCACTTCGTGCACGTCCCCGTCCCCCGGCCCACCTGAGATGACCAGGGTGCCCACACGGCCGGCCGTGTAGAGGGCCGCGGCGGCGCGCACGCGGTCGTCGGCGGCGTCGGAGAGGCGGCCGCTGGCGTAGACCCGGGCGCCAAACACCAGGGCCGCGTCGGCGGGGCGCTGGTAGTCGGTGAGGCCAAACGTCACCATCGGCAGCAGCGGGAAGGCGAGCGCCAGGCCGCCCGCGATGAGCAGCACCGGCCAGCGCCGCCCCATGGGGTGGCGGGCGGCCAGCACCACCAGGGTGGCGGCCAGGGCGGTGACCAGCGAGGCGGGGAAGAGGTGGCCATCCACCGCGCCCGCCGCGCGCAGGCGCCAGAACGCCACGGCGTCCATCAAGGCCACGACCGCCAGCACGGCGCCGATGCCGGGCACGATGGTGGCCACCCAGCGGGGCCCTCGACCCAGCCCAAAAAGCGCCAGCGCGCCGCCCGCAAAGAAGCTCAACGGCACCCGCGCGATGGGGGGCAGCATGCGCAGGTCCAGCAGCCAAATCAGCGGATCCACTGAGGAATCGGCGATGAGGTTGAGGGCGCTGCCCAGGAGCCAGGCCGCAAAGAGGAGGGCCGCCGCGCGACCCAGGGGGGCGAAGCGCATGCTACTGGCCGACGGTCAGCTCGATTTCGCCCTCTTCCAGGCGGGTGGTGCCGGCGAGGAGCGCGGCATCCGCCCCGTCGCCCAGCAGGTGCAGGCGCAGGAAGGCGAGTGCGTAGGCGTTGATGAGGCGGTGGGCCTGGGTCGGGTCGATGAACTCGGGCCCGCAGCCATCGCCGGTGGCCGAGGCGGGTGCCAGGGTGCAGGCGTTGCTGAAGGTGAAGTGGCCGGCGCGGGTGAAGTCGAGGCGCAGCCGGTCGGGGGCGGTGAGGCCCGCCCAGAGGGGGTCGCCCTCGACGGGGTTGGGCAGCGTAGCGTCCTGGGCGGCGGTCATCAGGAGCGTGGGCAGGGTGATGCCGGGCAGGCCCACCTCGCCCCCGAAGAGGTTGGCCCCTGCGGGGGCCAGGGGGATGAGGGCCATCAGGCGATCATCAGCAAATCCGGCGCTGTAGCGGGCCTGGGTGGCGGGATTGAGCAGGTAGACGCAGGCTTCGCTCTCGCTGTCGGGGGGCTCGGCGCAGGCCGCCACGAGGGCGTCCACCGCGTAGCCGGCGCCGCCCGCGGCCAGGGTGGTGTAGCCGCCGAAGCTGTGGCCGGAGAGGGCGCGTTCGGGGCCCAGGTGGCCGGCCAGTGGGTGGTCGCCGGGCAGGGCGTCGGCGAAGTCGAGGACGGCGCCGATGTCCTCGGGGCGCAGCTCGAAGAGCTGCCAAATGGGCGCGCTGCTGTCGCGGAAGGTATTGCCGGTGTGGTCGGGGGCGACCACCACGAAGCCGTGGCTGGCCAGGAACTCGGTGAAGAAGAAGCTCTGCTCGGCGAGGCCGCCGTTGCCGTGGGAAAAGACCACCAGCGGCGCCTGGCCCGGCCAGGGGGGCGCGTCGGCGAAGACCTCGGGGCGCGGGAAGATGCCGGCGTAGCGCGGCCCCGAACCGGTGGTGGCCTCGGTGGGATACCACCAGTGCAGGTCCAGCGGGCGCGTCTCGCCCAGCGCCGGGTTGGTGTACTCGATGGTCTCGGTGTGGAAGCCCACGTGGAAGGGCCCGGGGCCATCCACCGGGGTGTGGTCCACCAGCGCGTCGGGGGCGGCGGCGTCGGGCAGGGTCGCGTCCGCCGGAGCGGCGTCCGCCTGGGTTGAATCCACACCGAAATCGGCGCCCATCGGCCCCTCATCGGGGGCGACCTGGCCATCCAGGGTGCCCTGCTGCTCGGCCTGGGCGCTGCCCTCGTCGTCGCAGGCGGCCACCAGCGGCGCGAGGGCGAGCAGCCAAAACAGGCGGGGGCGAAGTGCGCCGGGGCGCATGGAGCTTGAGTGCATGGGGTCTCCGAGCGTGTTGGGGCGCGATGGTAAGCGGACGGGCGGGTCAACGCGAGCGCTGGACGCGGGGCGGCTGCGGGCCAGTTGAAGTCGGCGTCGTCGGCGGCTAGCCTGCCGCCGTGACAACCCGCCTGCGCCTGACCGAGATCTTCTTCAGCATCCAGGGTGAGAGCACCTTCGCGGGCCGGCCCAGCGCCTTCGTGCGCTTGACGGGCTGCGACCTGCGGTGCAGCTGGTGCGACTCCACCTACACCTTCACGGGTGGCACGTGGTGGACCATCCCGGAAATCATCAACCAAATCGAGCAGTTCGGCACCGACCTGGTCTGTGTGACCGGGGGCGAGCCGCTGCTCCAGAAGGCCGTGCTGCCGTTGCTCACCGCCCTCGCCGACCGCGGCTTGACCGTGACGTTGGAGACGGGGGGGCACCGCGATCTGGCCGAGGTGGATCCGCGCGTGCACCGCATCGTGGACCTCAAGCCGCCCGGCTCGGGGGAGGTGGCCCACAACCGGTGGGAGAACCTGGCCCTGTTGGGGCCGCGGGATGAGGTGAAGTTTGTCCTGGCCGACCGGACCGACTACGAGTGGGCGCGCACGGTGGTGACGGAGCGTGGCCTGGCGGGTCGGGTCGCGGCGCTGCTGTTCAGCCCCGTGCACGGCGCCCTCGATGGGGCGGCGCTGGCGGCGTGGATGCTGGCGGATGGGGTGCCGGCCCGGTTGCAGCTCCAGCTGCACAAGTACTTGTGGGGCGCGGATGCGCGGGGAGTCTGAGGCCATGAAGGTCGTGGTGTTGCTGAGCGGGGGATTGGACTCGGCGACCGTGCTGGCAGCGGCGGTGCGGGCGGGCGCAACCATCTCGGCACTCTCCTTTCGGTATGGCCAGCGCCACCACCAGGAGATCGCCGCGGCGCGCCGCGTGGCGGCCGCTTGGGGGGTCACCGACCACACGATCTGCGACATCGATCTGCGGGTTTTTGGGGGATCGGCCCTCACCGACGCCGAGCTCGCCGTGCCCCATGACCGCACCGCCGAGGCCATGGGGGTGGGCATCCCGATCACGTATGTGCCCGCCCGCAATACGATTTTCCTGTCCTTTGCCCTCGCGTTGGCCGAGGTGCGCGGGGCGGCGGCCATCCACCTGGGCATCAACGCCGTGGACTACTCGGGCTACCCGGACTGCCGCCCCGAGTACCTCGCTGCCTTCCAGGAGGTGGCCCGGTTGGCCACCCGCCAGGGGGTGGAGGGCACGCCCGTCCAGCTGGTGGCACCGCTCATCCAGCTGAGCAAGGCCGACATCATCCGCTGGGGTCTGGCCCTGGGCGTGGATTACGGCCTCACCTCCTCGTGCTACGAGCCCGCCGACGACGGGGCCGCCTGTGGCACCTGCGATGCCTGCGCGCTGCGCCTCAAGGGCTTCGCTGAAGCGGGATCCACCGATCCCGCCCGCTACCAGGCCTCGTGAGCCGCCCGCGCCGCTCCATGCGTCGGTGGGTGCCCCTCGCAGCCTGGCTGGCGTCGGTGGCGTGTACCTCGGCCGATCGTGGGCCCGGCGAACCGCCCCCCGCCACCTTTCCCTGGCTCGCCAACACCTACGACGTGGAAGTGACGCTGATGGGCTCCACCTGCAGCCCCGGCGGCTTCGAGCCGGTGGCGATGCCCGCCGTGGCCGACGTCTGGCAGAACGGCAGCACCGTGGAGTGGCGCCAGGAGACCAGCTCCATCAACGGGGACTTCTGGTACCTCACCGGCGCCCTCTGCGCCCGCGGGGACGGCCACGTCCTGCGGCTCACCGGTGGCCGCCGCGACACCGTCTCGGGGTGCCAGGTGCGCACGACGGTGCCGGCGGGTGGGGCCGAGGCCAAAGCCGATCCCTGCACTGCGCCCGGGTACCTGGAGCTGGAGTTTGAGCCCGACGGCTGTGGAGGGCTGAAGCTCGCCAGCGCACCCGTCGCCGCTCGGCTGGCGTTTGGGCGCTCGTGTGCATGGCGCAGCGCGTGCGAGCTGCAGATCGACCTGCACGCCGTCCCGTCCAAGCGCGACATCCGCGCGCCGGCCCCTCCCGAGGCCTGCACGTATTGACGTCAAAAGCGCGGCGCACGCAACGTCGCGCAATGACAAGGGATTTGAGTACAGTGTGTGGGGTCGGGAAGGGGCGCCCAGGTTGAGGGAGCGGCGTCGAGAGCGCGGCCGGAGCCAGCGATCCACGCTCAGTGACGTCTCCGCAGGCGCGGGCGCATCGGGAATGAGGAACCGGGCGTCAGGCCCGCGGGCGATAGAAGAGGATGATGGTCAGGCAGTGAAACTGCTGATCACTCGACTGTCGCACGACGGTATCCACCACCTCGATCGCAGGCATAGCGGCGAGCCACGCGGTAACCGCGTCGCCCAGCTCGCTGCGCTCTTGTGCCTTGGTGGCGGTGAAGACTTTGACGCCGGTGTAGTGACGAAGGCCGGGCGAGTCGCCCGCCTGCGTCAACGCGGCGCCCGGAGGGCCCGGCGACGCTCCTTGCGGCGACGACGCTCGGCCTCGCGCTGCTTGCGCTTGCGCTTCACCGAGGGCTGCTCGTAGAAGCGGCGGCGCTTGAGCTCCTTGTAGATGCCCTCGTGGGCCACCTTCCGCTTGAGGGCCTTGATGGCGCGCTCGACATTGTCGCCTTCGACGACGACTTCCAGGGGCCGCAGGGAGAGCTCATTCTGGCTCAAGTAACTCACCTCATCCATTAAACAGGGCAAGCCCGTCCCCGGGCGTGCAAGCCGCGGCAAGATAGAGGGGGGTGTCGAGGCTGTCAAGGGCGTTGTGGGCTGGCCGTGCGAGTCACTTTGATCCTGACCCCGCCGATCACAGCGGTGGCGGGGTGTAGGTCTCCACTTCCTCGGCCATCCACTGGCGCAGGCGGCGCTGCAGGCGCTCGAGGACCTCGGGCTGGGTGAGCGCCAGGTTGTCCTGCTCGCCGGGGTCTTGGGAGAGGTCGTAGAGCCAGTAGGTGCCAAAGGTGATGCCGTACTGGAGCTTGTAGGGCCAGTCCACGATGACGCGGCGGTCGGAGTGGCTCTCGTCGGCCACCATCTCCGAGAACACGGGCCCGTGGGGGGCTTCGGGGTCGTCGGCAAACCGCAGCAGCGACGTGCCGTGCAGGTCGGGATCGGGCTTCAGGCCGGCGAGGTGCAGCAGGGTGGGCGCGAGGTCCAGGTTGGAGACCGGCCGCTGGATGGTGTGGCTGGGGATGCCGGGCCCCACCACCAGGATCGGCACCAGGATCTGGTCATTGTTGAGCGTTTGGCCGTGGTAGGTGTAGCCGTGCTCATTAAACGCCTCGCCGTGATCGGCGTGCAGCACCACATAGGTGTTCTCGGCAAAGGGTGAGGTCCTCAACCAGGCCAGCACCCGTTCGAGCTGTTGGTCGGTGAACCAAATCTCTTCGTCGTAGCGGTCGATGTCTTCGGTGCCGAAGTCCACCCCATCGTGATCTTTGTAGAAGTGGTGGGGGTCGAAGTAGTGCAGCCAGAGAAAAAACGGCACCCCCGGCTTCTGTCGCTTGAGCTGGAAGAGCGCGCGATTGCTCACGATTTTGCCCGTCAGTCCGTAGGCCGTGCGGGTGCCGTACTCCTCGATGACGGTCAGATCGTAGGTGGAGAAGCCCTGGTGCAGGCCGTACTCGGGGCGGAAGAAGTTGTGCGCCGGGATGCCCACGGTCTGGTAGCCCGCCTCGCGGAAGCGCTCGGCGATGGTCACGGCGGCGGGCAGCGTGGTGGCCCACTGGTGTGGGCTGCGCAGGACCTCGGAGAAGTAGCGCCCCACAAACACCGAGGGCATGGACTGCTTGGTCTGGGCACCCTGGGAGAAGGCCCACAGGAAGCGCAGGCCCTGGGCCGCCAGCGCGTCGATGTGGGGGGACACCGGGTGCGCGGTGTAGCCGGCGTACCCCAGGTGGTCGCCGCGCAGGGTGTCCACCGTGATGAAGATGATGTTGGGCCGCTCCACGAGGCCCACCCCGCCGCCCGTAGCCGCCTTGCGCGGTCGGGGCGGCTCCACCTCCACGACGCGGGGCCGCTTGCCGGCGCTGTCGCCGCCGAAGCAGTCGTCGTCGATGCCATTGCGGGGGATCTCGCGCGCGCCCGGGTGAATGTCGGCGTCGGTGTCGTCGCAGTCGCCCCCGCCCAGGGCACCCGCGTAGCCGTCACCATCGGCGTCAAAGAGCGGCTGGGCGGCCCGCACGAGCGCGGGCAGGGCCAACCCCTGCTCCAGCAGGCGCTGCTTGATGGAGGGGCGCTGGTCGAGGTGCACCACCATGTCGGCCGTGCCCGCCACCGCCACCACCCCGAGGGCGGCGAGCGCGCGCGTGGCCCGCATGCCCAGGCCCAGCCGCCACGCCACCCCCGTGGCCACCACCGCGCCCACCACAAAGCCGGCGCCCAGGAGCGGCGGCCAGCGCCCCAGCGACTGCTCCAGGCCGTCCCCTTCGCCCAGCGTCCGCAGCACCACGGCCAGGCCCCCGAAGATGAGCACCGCGCAGACGCCTGGGCTCGTCCAGCCCCGTGTGCGGGCATCCAGCGCCGCGAGCCAGGCCCGGAGGACCGCCCAGGCATAGAGGGCCACCCCGGCCGCCAGGGGCGTCGCCAGGGCCAGGCCCGCCCGTTGGTCGGTGCCCAGCGCAATCCACGCGGCGGCTGCTTGAAGCGCCAGAAAGAGGCCCGCCGCCAGCAAAGCAGCCGCGCCATCCGCCCAGCGCTGGCGACGACTGGGATCGGTGACCCGCCGTGCGCCCGTCCACACGCCCGCGAGCAGGGCCACGAAGCCCCCCAACACCGCGGCGAGGGCCAGGTAGGGCGCCAGCGCGTACAGGCTGGCCAGAGCCTGCCCGCCGACGCCGAGATCGCTGCCGGTGGTGCCCAGCAGGTGGACGGCCTCGACGCCACCCAGGGCAAGGCCGGCGGCCGTGATCCCGAGGAAGAGCGCATGGGGGAGTGAGCGCAACATGGGCCCCCATCAAAGGGTGGGCGATACCGGCGAGTCAACAGGTGGCCGGCGCCCTTCCCTTCGCGGCGCTCTGGGGCTACCACTAGCCCCCGTGAACCGCCCAACACGCCTCCTGTTCAACCTCGCGCTGGTCGCCGCCGCCGGCTACACCGTGCTCTTTGTGGTGCTGGCCCTGATGCGCCTGCGCTACCCCTTCGATCTGGAGTGGATGGAGGGCGGCATGATGACCCATGCGGCCCGGCTGCTGGCGGGTCAGCCCATCTACACCGCGCCCAGCGCTGACTTCGTGCCCTACTTCTACACGCCCGGCTACCCGGCGCTGCTGGCTGGGCTCTCCTACGTGACCGGTGGGTTGGGCTACGGCATGGCCCGCGGCGTCTCGCTGGTGGCCACCCTCATCACCCTCGGCCTGATCTTCCGCATCGGCCAGCGGGAGGGCGGGCAGTGGCGGTGGGGGCTCCTGGCGATGGGCCTGTATGCGGCGCTTTTCCGCGTCAACGGCGCCTTCTACGACCTGGCGCGCCCCGACGCGCTCTTCTCCGCCTTGCTGGTGGGCGCCGTCTATTGCGTCTACTACCGCCGCACCTGGGGGGGCGTGCTGCTCGCGGCCGGCTTGTTTGCGGTGGGCTTCTTCACCAAGCAGACGGTGAGCGTGTTTGTGCCCGTCTGCGCGCTCTACCTGCTCAGCCGCGACTGGCGGCACGCCGTGGGCTTCGTGGTGGTGACCGTGGGCCTGGCGGCGGTGGGCATCTACGCCCTCAACCGTGCCCACGACGGGTGGCTGTGGACCTACATCTTCGAGGGCCACCAGGGTCACCTTTTCTATTGGAAAAACATCCTGTTGGAGTACTGGCGCGACCTGCTGGTGGTGGCGCCGCTGCTCCTCCTGCTGCCCCTGCTCTGGTTTCGGCAGAAGGTGGCGGTGCCCATCCTCACGGTCATCTTGGCGGCGTGGTGGACGTATGCGTGGCTGCACCGCGCGCGCGGCTTCAGCTACGACGCGCCCCACATGTACTACGTGGACCTCTGGTACTACAGCGAGCCGCGGTGGCGCATCCTGGTGCCTTCGGCGCTGCTGGCGGTGCTCTTCGTGGTCTTCCGCCGCCTCAACCCCCAGGCGATTCGCCCGCGCACCCACGGCTTCTGGTTGCTGATGTACATCGCTGGCGTGGGGGCGAGTGGCCTGAACCACTCCACCCAGTGGGCGTACAGCAACTCCTTGATGTTGCTGTCTCTTTTTGCCGCCATCCTCATCGCGCTGGCCGCCCGCGACCTGCTGCAGCCCATCGAAGGCCCACCCCGCGGCGCGTGGTTGCTACCCGCGGCGCTGCTCGTGCAGCTCGGCGCGTGGGTCTACAACCCCGCCGCCCAGGTGCCCACCGACGCCGATCGGACCGCCCTGACCGAGCTCGATGGCATCCTGGCCGAGGTGAAGGGCCGGGTGCTGGTGCCCGCCCACCCGTTTTATGCCTGGCAGCGTGACGGCCAGGTGCACCTGCACCAAATGGGCATCCAGGACGTGGTCTTCCTGGGCGGCGTGCAGGATCTGCCGCTCCGCCTGCGCCGCAAAGAGTGGGCGGCGGTGGTGGTGGACGAGCAGAGCCAGATCCCGGGCCTGGAGGCGGCGGCCTACGTGGCGCGGCGGTTCACGTGGCCCACCCCCGATGCCCTGCGCATGAAAACCGGCTTCCTCACCCGCCCGGCCGAGCTGTGGCTCATGGATGACCCCCGACCTCGGCTGCTGGTGCCCGGCGTGGTGGCCAACTTCGAGGAGGCCGGCTACACCGGCTGGATTCCCGAAGGCGCGGCCTTCGGCACCCGCCCCACTCCGCGGCCGGCCGCCTCCGCCCAGGGCGAGCAGGTGGCCCGCAGCGATAACGGCGGCCCCACCGCCAAAGGCCGCCTCTCCACCATCCCCTTCGCGCTGCCCGCCGACCACCTGTCCTTCCTGCTGGGCGGCTCCGGCCGCAAGGTGGCCGTGCGCGTGGACAGCGGGGGCCAGGTCATCGCGCGCCAGGGCGGCAACGGCCGCCGCGGCGCCCTCGAGCGCGTCCGCCTCGACCTCACCGGCCACCGCGGTGCAGAGGTCACCATCCGCCTGATCGACGACGACGAGGCGGGTGATCTGGTGGTGGACGACCTGCGGTGGGAATGACCCGGCTTGCTGGCCGGGCGCGGGGGCGCTAAACAGCCGGCATGAGCATCGCGAACCGGACCACCTGGACGGAGCGGCGTGCGCTGGCCTTTGCGCGTGCGCTCTTGCACGTCGCGAGCTGCGATGGGCTGGACCTCAGCGAGGCCCAGGCGGTGGAGGGCTTTCTTCGGCTGGTGGGGCAGGACGAGACGCTGGAACAGCTGGCCACCTGGCCCTTTGACGCCCACAAGGTGGCCGCTGACCTCGACACGCGCTGGTTGCGGCGGACGCTGATCCAGGCGTGTCGCCGGCTGGCGGCGCTTGATGGCCGCGTCACCCCCGCCGAGCGCGACGCCTTGCGCAGCCTGGGGGCGGCCCTGGGCCTGGGCGAGCGCGCGGCCGTGGCGGGCCTGGAAGAGCTCGCGGCTGCGGGCGCACCGGCCGAGGATTTGGCCCATTGGATCGCGGGCTTACTGATCGATCACGTCTCCTGGGACGACGACGCCCAGGCCGGCTATTTCTGGACGTTCCCCCACACCGGCCACCCCCTCGCCGAGGGCGCCGCCCTGGTGGTGGAGCGCGGCCAGGCCCTGGTGGTGCGCCACGGCGAGGTCATCACCGACGTCCTCGGCCCCGGCGACCACGGCGCCCACCCCGCGGCGCTGCCCGGCCTCGCGCGGCTGCTCCAGTGGACGGGCGGCCCCTTCAACGCCGACCTGCTCTTCCTGCGCACCGGCCCCTCGCCGCGCCTGAGGTGGGGCACCTCCGATCCGATCTTGGTGGCCCTGCCCGGCCACGGCCCGGTCCCCATCCGCGTCTATGGGCGCTTCAGCGTGCGGTTCCACGACCCGGCCCTGGTGGCCGAGCGCCTGGCCCGCCGCATGGTGCCCGACGGCGGCGAGGTGGAGCAGCGCCTGCGGGTGATCATGACCGGCCGCTTTGCCACGGCGCTGGCGGCCCTGCCCGATCTCTCGGTGGATTTGCTCAACGATCTCGATGGGTTGTGTACCCGGGTGCGGGAAACCCTCGACGGCCCGCTGGCCCAGAGCGGCTTGTTCCTCGCGCGCCTGGAGATCGAGAACCTCACCGGCCCGCCCGAAGTGGGCCTGCGGCCGACCTCCAAGCGCACCCAGAACCTCACCCAGGCCGCCCGCACCTTGCTCGCCCAAACCAACGAGCAACCCCTCAAAGGCACCGAGCTCGCCCCCTGCGTGCGCTGCGGCATCTCCCTGCCGCTCTCGGCGCGGTTTTGCACCTCCTGCGGCGCCGCCCAGCGCAAGCGCTGTGTCTCCTGCGGCAACGCCCTGCCCAGCGGCGCCCGCTTCTGCAGCCACTGCGGCACCAGCCAGCCTGGCTGAAGCGCTCCTCAAGCGGGTGTTCAAGCGGGTGTTCACTGGGACCGCGGGCGCCCTCGCCCGCCTTCAGCGCACCGAACATGCAAAAATTGCCGAGATTTGCGCCGGTTGACGGCGTCAACGGCAGCAGGGGCAGCGCCCCCATCACCCCACGGCGGCGGCGATCTCCACCGTCTTCGCCCACAGCACCTCGGCCAGCGCGTCGTCCTGCCCGGCGGGCAGCGTCGTCGCCTCCGCGCAATCGCTGAAGTACCGACCGCTGACGCCGGCCAGCTCGGGGCGCACGGCGACGTAACACTGGGTCGCCGCCCCCTGGGCGATGGTCTTGAGCGATGGTCGCAGGCTGGCGAACATTTTTTCGGGATCGGCGATGTGTCGGCTCAGGTTGGTCTGAATCACCCCGGGGTGCAGGGCATTGGCGGTGCGCTCGGTGCCGGCGAAGCGCTTCGCCAGGGATCGGGCGAAGAGGATGTTGGCCAGCTTCGAGCGGCCATACATGCGCCACGGATCGTAGTCCACCTCGCCCGACAGGTTGTCCAGCTCCAGCCCGCGGGCGGCGTAGCGATGGGCGCCGCTGCTGAGCACCACCACCCGACCGGTGGGGGTCAGGCGATCCAGCAGGCCGGTCACCAACACGAAGTGTCCGACATGGTTGGTGAAAAATTGCGCCTCGTAGCCGGCCACCTGCTGCACGGTGGGCAGGGCCATGATGCCCGCATTGGCCATGAGGCCGTCCAGGGGACCGAGCTGCCGCACCGTCTCCACCGCCGCGCGCACGCTGTGCAAGTCGGACAGCTCACAGGCGACCGGCTCACCCGCCACCCCGAGCGCATCGAGCGCCTCCGCCGCCTTGGCCCGCGTCCGCGCCAGCCCCACAATGCGCGCGCCCCGCAGGCCCAACACCCGCGCGGACTCGTAACCCAGCCCCGAGTTGCAGCCCGTGATCAGCCAGGTCGTCCCCGACAGATCCAGGCCCTCGGTGACCTCTTCAGCAGTGCTCTTCGCCCCAAAACCGTCTGTTTCCGACATCACACCCCTCCTCTTGAATGGCCGCCATCCGCGCGGCCACCTGCGACTCAAGACGCGCGTGGGCCCCCCGGGGTTGCAACCTGGACCACCTGCCTGCAGCACGCCCAGCAACGGTATTGGCTGCGTGGTGAGCGGGTCTGTTCAGGGTGACGTGCTGCCCACTGCTGCCGACCAGATGCCCCGCCTCAGCGCGCCGTCGACACACTGATGATGTGGGTGCGCTTGAACACATCCTGGCCACCGGCTTCGGTCGGATCGACCTCGAAGTAGGGCCAGAAGCGCGTTTCGCGGTCTTCGCCGTCGATGTAGATGATCTGGCTGCCCACGCGGGGGAAGGGGTCGTAGAGGTAGCGCAGGCCGCCCTTGGCTTCGGGCTCGCGACCCACGGTGATGAAGTGGTCGGACTCGGTGGCTTCGTGGGTGTGGGTCTTGTCGGGGTTGCCGCGGCCGGTGTCCACCAGGACGCTGTAGGCCTGGCCGGGCATCAGCTTGTCCAAGAAGCCGTCCATCTCGGCCCGCGAGTTGATCTGCACGCCGATGGCGGCGAAGTCGTCGGCGTTGATGGCCTGCATGCCCGCCGCTTCCTGGGCGTTGGAGAGGCCCGCTTCGTTGACGCTGGCCAGGCGCTTGGTGGCGTCGGCGATGATGTTGAGGTCGGCGTAGTTGGCCGGGTCGGCGAAGTGGGCGGGGAAGGGGTCGTGGAAGCCGAGCAGCGGGTCGGGCCCGATGGGGCCGAGGGGCTCGATGACCTTGTGGAAGAAGTGGGAGCTGCGCAAGGACGCGATCGCAAAGGACAAAGGCATGCGCAGGCTGGCCAGGCGATCGCGGTATTCGTCGGGGACCGTGGGCTTTTGGGCGATCTCCTCGGACTTGCGCAGCAGCTCCACGGCGTAGTTGATGACCGACTCGGCGCCCTGGATGATGCGGGGGGCGAGGGCCGCGTTGGCCGCGCAGCGCACCTCGTCGGTGGTGGTGCTGGTGTCGGTGTCGATCTGCGACCACAAAGACAGGATGTGGGCGTGATCCCACTCGCCGTTGCGCATCCAGGGCAGGCCGGAGGTGTCGCGGCCGGCTGCGTCGGGATCGATGGTGATCTCGGCGCCGGTCATCGCCCCCTTGAAGGTCTTGTCGTTGCGCTCCAGGCGCGGGTCCATCTGGTGGGGGTTGTGATCGGTGCCGGGGCCGCCACCCACGCCC